>FTEO01000638.1_pt1 | contig 31521 bp, 26 predicted proteins | sample 1640211 | NCBI WGS metagenome assembly FTEO01 (sample SAMEA3914816, study PRJEB12502) | metagenome | biome: forest; material: soil | place: USA | collected 2011-09-16 | depth 0.3 m | reverse complement strand
GGCTTCGAGCGCGAGCTCCGCAGCCGCATTCTCAGCGTCACTTCGCACGCCACGCTCATGGGTCTGCAAGGCAGTTTGCCGGACTGGCGCGATATTCAGATGGTGGCCAACAAGCAGCCTGGCGTGCAGGCAGCCGTGCCGTACATCGAGTCCGAAGCTCTTCTGCAGAACGGCAAACGCGTCACCGGCTCGATGGTGCGCGGCGTGCTCCCGGAACAGGAGCGCAAGGCCACAGGCCTCGCGCAGCATCTGAAGGCTGGCAAGCTCGAAGACCTGCAGGCAGGGCAGTACAACGTGATTCTCGGTTCGGCGCTGGCGCGTACGCTCGATGCGAACGTGGGTGACAGCGTTGTGATCATGGCGCCGGAGGGCACCGCCACACCAAGCGGCGTGGTGCCTCGCATGCGCCGGTTCCACGTCACCGGCGTGTTCGAGTCCGGCATGTTCGAATTCGACAGCGGTCTCGCGCTCATTCACATGGCCGACGCGGCGCGTCTCTATCAGCTCGGCGACAGTGTCACCGGCATCCGCCTGGCGCTGGACGATCCGATGCGCGCCCCGCGCGCGGTGCGTGAGCTCGCCCTTGCGTTGGGCGGCGACGGCTACTACGTGAGCGACTGGACCAAGAAGCACCAGAATTTCTTCCGCTCCATCGAGATCACCAAGACCATGATGTTCATGATCCTGCTCATGCTCGTGGCGGTGGCCGCGTTCAACATCGTGGCGACGCTCGTGATGATCGTGAAGGAAAAGCAGACGGACATCGCAATTCTGCGCACGCTGGGCGCCGGCCCGCCGAACGTGCTGCTGATGTTCGCCATTCAAGGCGTCACGATCGGCCTCGCGGGCACCGCGTTCGGCGCGGGGCTGGGGATTCTCGTCTCGCACAACCTGCAGTCTCTCGTCGGTGGCCTCGAGAAGATGCTCGGGACTCATTTCATGGACGCCAGCGTGTACTTCATGAGCGATCTCCCCGCGTACGTGGAAGGCATCGACGTGCTGCAAGTCTGTTCCGTTGCGTTCCTCCTGTGCGCGCTGGCCACGCTCTATCCCGCGTGGCGTGCGTCCCGCACCGCGCCAGCCGAGGCCCTGCGCCATGACTGATGTGGTTCTCGAAGCCCGGCAGGTGCAGAAGAATTTTCGGCAGGGCCCCGTCACCTTGGACGTGCTGCACGGGGTGAGCGTAGCGATCCCTGCTGCCGAGCGGCTCGCTATCGTCGGCGCGTCAGGCTCGGGCAAGACCACGCTGTTGCAGATTCTTGGCGGTCTCGACAAACCGACCGCCGGACAGGTGCTGGTCGATGGCCGTGATATCCACGCGCTGAGTGAACGCGAGCGGGGCGAGCTGCGGAACCACGCGTTGGGGTTCGTCTACCAGTTCCACCATCTGTTGCCTGAGTTCTCGGCGCTGGAGAACGTCGCCATGCCGCTGCTCGTGCGGCGGCTGTCAACGAGCGAGGCGAAGGATCGCGCACGCGAGATCCTCGTCCGCGTCGGCTTGGGTGAGCGGCTGGATCATCGGCCGCATCAGCTCTCCGGTGGCGAGCGCCAGCGGGCAGCCGTGGCGCGCGCCCTGGTCACGCAGCCGAAACTGGTGCTGGCGGACGAGCCGACCGGCAACCTCGACGGGAAGAATGCCGAGCAGGTCTTCGAGCTGATGCTCGAGTTGAATCGCGAGCGGGCGACGAGCCTCGTCATCGTCACGCACGACCTGCGTATCGCGGCGCGCATGGACCGCGCGCTCGAAATCCGTGGCGGTGCCCTGTACGAAGTCGAGGATCTACGGCGTTGACGCCGCCCGGCGTGCCCGGTATCTAGATCTCACCTTCCAGCGCCACAACAGCTCGAGTCCCACCCAGCCACTCACGCTCGCGAGCAGCGAGCAGATGAGGCATCCGAGCAGGAACGGCCGCCACAGCGGGCCGAGCCCGTACTGCAGCCAGTCGAAGTCGAACTTGAAGGCGAAGCGCTGGGGCTCGAGGCCCAGCACGGCGGCGCCTACGCGATATGCCGTGTAGAACATGGGAACCACCGTCAGCGGGTTTGCCAGGAAGACGGTGGCAATGATCGTGGGCACGTTGACGCGGGCGATGATCGCCACCAGCACGGCGAGCGGCAAATGAACCGGCAGTGGAATGAAGCAGATCGCAAGGCCGAACGCGAACGCGGAGGTGACGGAGCGGCGCTGCACCGACCACATTCGCGGGTCGGTGACGCGCGTGCCGAACAGCTTCAGAAACCAGCGGTTCTGCAGCTTCGAGGGATGCGGCGTGATTTTCTTGAGCAGGCGGCGAGGCATAACGGCGCGTGACTCTACCAGATGGTCTTTTCATTCGCGTTTTTCGCCGGAGCGCTGTGCCTGCTGGCGCTGCCAGTGCTTCCCTCCGCCTGGGTGGGGCTGCTGCCGTTGGTCGGCGCGACGCTGTCGCTGCTGCTACTGCAGACGCGCTTTCGCGCGGCTATTGGCGCAGCGGCGATACCCGTCCCGGGCGCCATCGCTATCTTCGGGGTCTGCGTCGGGTTCCTTTATGTAGGCCTGAATGCTCGTGAGTGCTTGCAGGAGCGCTGGCCTGCGGAACGCGCGGACGAGCGTGTCATTGCGGCTGTCGTTGTCGACACCATCCCGGAGCCTCGGGATGGCGGCTGGTCGTTCGATGGCATCGCGACGCTCGAGGCTCCCGGGCGGCTCGCCTATCCACTGCGCGCGAGACTGATCTGGCGTGATGCGCCGGTAAAGCCCCATGTGGGTGAGCGGTGGCGGCTGTTGCTCACGCTGCGGCCACCGCGCGCGCGCGTCAACCCGGGCACTGTGGATGTTGAGCGCGTGCTGTTTCACGACCGCGTGCATGCGCTCGGCAGCGTCCTCAATTCTTCGCTCAATCGACGTATCGATACGGGGCATCGTCCGCTGGGTGCGCTGCGCGAGCGGATCGCTCAGCATATCGATGAACGCGTCGCGGACCGTGACGCCGCGGCGTTGATTTCGGCGCTTGCCGTGGGAGTCACCGGCGCGATGTCCCGCGAGCAGTGGCGGGTATTCAACGTGACGGGGACGACGCATCTCGTGGCGATCTCCGGGATGCACGTCACGCTGTTCGCGGTCATAGCCATCGCTGCCGCGCGACGCTTGTGGTCCGGCTTGCTCTGGCGATTCACGCGCTGCCCGCGCGAAACATTCGCGGCACTCGTTGGCTTCACAGCAGCTGCGGCATACGCCACGCTCGCGGGATTGTCCGTTCCCACGCAGCGCACGCTGATCATGCTTGGCGCATGGTTGCTGGCGCGTTCGATGGCGAGGGCCTGCGCGCCGTTTCAGTCGTTCGCGCTGGCCCTCGTCGCCGTGCTGCTCATCGATCCCTTCGCGCCGCTGACGGCCGGCTTCTGGCTCTCGTTCGGCGCCATGGGCGCCATCATTCTCATCGGCACCCCGAGGTTCGCGCCTCGCCATTTCGTTCTCGAAGCCGTTGCTGTGCAGGCGGCGGTAACGGTAGCTCTCACGCCGCTGACGCTTGCTGCGTTCGGCTCCGTGTCGACGATCGGTCCGCTCGTGAATGCCGCGGCGATTCCGGCGATCAGCTGGGTCTTCGTGCCGACCGTACTCGTGTCGATTGCGCTCGCACCTCTGGTGCCGGTTGCGTCCGGCGCTACGCTGGCCCTGGCGGCATGGATGCATGACGCCGGCTGGCCCTGGCTCGCGGCGGCAGCGGATTTGCCGTGGGCGCTGTTGCATGCGAGCCCGCCGACGTGGTGGTACGGCGCAGCGGCCATCGGCGCGTTAATCAGTCTCCTGCCGCTGCCGCGCACGCTTCGAGTCGCAGGGCTTGTCTGGCTGATCCCGCTCGCGGTGGCAGGTAAGGTCGTGCCTGCTCGAGGCACTGCGGAAATCGTAGTGCTCGATGTGGGAGAGGGCACTTCCATCGTGGTCCAGACGGCTCGGCACGTGCTCGTGTACGACACCGGGGATGTCTATGGAACCGACGGCCGGACGGCGGAAAGCGTGCTCGTGCCGTTCCTGCGCAGCCGCGGCGTGCGTCGAATCGATACTTTGGTCGCGGGCGAGCTCACGCCAATGAAGTCCGCGGGCATCACTGCGCTGCTTGCCGAAATGCCCGTGAGCGGAACGCTGATCGGCGGACGCGCGCCTTCCGATTTCGAGGGCGCGCAGGAGTGCAGCCATGCGCCGTCGTGGCAGTGGGACGGCGTCAGCCTTCGAATGGTGAAGCTCGAACCGACGGCGGGTCGCGACGCCAGCGTGAGCGGCGCGGACGAGGAGGGCACGTGTGCGTTGTTGATCAGCACCGAACACGGCCGGGTTCTGTTGCCTGGCGATGTGAACGCGGCGACGGAGCGCCGTATGGCGCGTGCCACGGATCTAAGCGCGGACCTCGTTGTCGTACCCCGTCACGGCAGCGGTTCGTCGTCGGCACCCGAATTCATCGCTGCGGTCGGTGCACGCTGGGTTGTCGTCTCCGGGCGACGCGTTCGTGAGGGCCGCGAGAAGTCGGCGCTGGGCCGATGGCGACAGGAGGGCGCGCAGGTGCTGGCAACCGCAGACCTCGGTGCCATAGCCTTTCGGATCGGCACCGACGCAGGCGTCGAGTCACCGCAAGGGCGGCGCGTCGAGAGCCGCACGCTGTGGAGATTGCCGCCCTGAGAGCTGCATTCCGGAAAAGGCGGCGCCAATTTAGTCGATAAAGGAGGCCTCTCCGGTATGATGCCGGCCACCCTAAGGCGCCTCAGGATCGACAGAATGTGGGAAATCGTGCGGGCGGGCGGCCCGCTGATGTGGCCGATCATTTTCTGCTCCATCGCAGCGGCGGCGATCATCCTCGAGAGGCTCTGGACCCTGCAGGATCGTCGCGTCCTGCCGCGGGAGCTGCCGCAGAAAGTCTGGCAGCTCATCGAGTCGAACCAGATCAACGACAAGGTCATCGCGGCGCTCGAGCAGAATTCGCCCCTCGGGCGCGTGCTGGCTGCGGGCCTGTCGAACCGGCACCGCTCGCGCGAAGTGATGATGGAGCGGCTCGAAGACACGGGCCGTCACGTCATCCATGAGCTCGAGCGCTTCCTCAACACCCTGGGCACCATTGCCGGCATTTCTCCGCTGCTCGGCCTGCTCGGCACCGTCACTGGCATCATCAAGGCCTTCAACGCCATCCAGTCGGGCGGCATGGGCGATCCGCGAGCACTCTCCGGCGGCATCGCCGAGGCGCTCATCACCACGGCTGCAGGCCTCGTCGTGGCAATTCCGTCGCTGTTCGCTTACCGGCTGCTCCGAAGCAAGGTCGATGGCATCGTCATCGCCATGGAGAAGGATGCCATCCGTCTGGCCGATGCGGTCGAGGCGCACCAGAGCGGGCGCGACGCCGGCAAGTGAGGCGCACACCATGAATCTCAAGCCGCGTCGCAACGAGGAGCCCGAGATCAACCTGATCTCGCTCATCGACGTCGTGCTGATGCTCGTCGTGTTCTTCATGCTCTCGAGCCAGTTCATCGACGAGGGGCGGGTGCGCATTCATCTGCCGCAGGCGCTCGGCGCGCCGGGCGCGAAGCAGCAGAGCGAGCCGCTCGTCGTGTCCGTGACGCAGGGCGGCAGCTATCTGCTGAACGGCAGGGAGCTCATCAACTCGAGCCCCGAGACACTGCGCGCGGCGCTGATCAAGGAAACGGGCGCGGATCGCAGCCAGCGCCTCACCGTGCGCGCGGATGGCCGGGCGACGCATCAGTCCGTCATCACGGCAATGGAAGTCATCGGGCGGCTCGGCTTCACGGAAATCAACATCGCAACCGTCAAGGAAGAGCCGGCGGGGAAGCCTTGAACGACGCGCCTGCTGCCATTGCCACGGTGGCACCCGCGACTGCGCGGCAAGTCTATGTGCGTCTGCTGCGTTACGCGAAACCCCACCTGAAGATGTTCGCGCTCGCGATCGCGGGAACCACGCTGTTCGCGGCCACGAATGGGGCGTGGGTCTGGTTCATGCAGACGTTCCTCAACGAGGCGTTTGCCACCAAGGCAGGCGACCCGCCGCCGACGTATCTGCTCTGGTTCGTGCCGGGCACCATCATCCTGATTTTCTTCCTGCGCGGTGTCGGCGACTACGTCGCCAACTATTTCACCGGCTATGTCGGGCGGCAGATCATCAAGGCCGTGCGCACCGATCTGTTCACGAAATACCTGCACCTGCCCGTTTCGTACTACGACAAGACCTCTTCAGCCGCCATGCTGTCGCGGCTGACTTACAACATCGAGCTGGTGGCCGAGGCCGCCACCAACTCGATCAGCAACCTCGCGCGCGACTCGCTCACATTCGTGTTCCTCATCGGCACGCTGTTCTACATGAACTGGCGGCTTGCCTCGTTCGTCATCGTGCTCGTGCCGCCGATCGGCTGGCTCACCCGACGGATCAATCTGCTTTTCCGCCGGTACAGCGCGCGTATCCAGGCGTCGATGGGCGATGTCACACGCGTGGCCAAGGAAGCCCTCGACGGGCAGCGCGTCGTGAAGGCGTTCAATGCCCAGGACTACGAACAGCAGATCTTCGAGACCGTGAACGAGCGCTATCGCCGTTCGCAGATGCGGCTCATCGGCACGAAAGCGGCGAGCAATCCCGTGGTGCAGATGATCGCGGCGCTCGGGCTCGGCTGCATCATGTATTTCGCCGTGCGCCAGGTTCTCGCGGCGCAGATGAAGGTCGGCGATTTCCTGTCGTTCCTCGGCGCGCTGGTGTTCTGCTCGCAGTCGTTGCGCAACATCGTCAACGTGTTCGGGCCGTTGCAGCAGGGCATTGCTGCCGGCGCGAGCGTGTTCGAGGTGCTGGATGAGGCTCCCGAGCCGACCGGTGGCTCGCGACCTCTCACGCGAGCCCAGGGTGCCGTCGCGTTCCGCAATATCGAATTCGTGTACGCGGCGGAGAAGGGCGCGGTTCTGCACGACGTCAACATCGAGGTCGAGCCCCGCACCACGCTTGCCATCGTCGGCAAGTCCGGCAGCGGCAAATCCACCCTCGTAAGCCTGTTGCCGCGGTTCTACGACCCGCAGCGGGGCGCGGTGCTGCTGGATGGTGTGGACGTGCGCGAGTACCGTCTCGCGGACCTGCGCAGTCAGATCAGCGTGGTGAGCCAGGATGTCGTGCTGTTCAACGACACCATCCGGAACAACATCGCTTTCAGCATGACGAACGCGACGCGTGAGGCTGTAGAAGACGCAGCGCGCACGGCGTACGTGCTCGATTTTGCAGATGAGCTGCCGGAAGGTCTCGACACCATGGTGGGTGATCGAGGCGCATTGCTCTCAGGCGGGCAGCGGCAACGGATCGCCATTGCGCGAGCCTTGCTCAAGAATGCTCCCGTCCTGGTGCTGGACGAAGCCATGTCGGCGCTGGATACCGAGTCCGAGCGGCGCATCCAGGCGGCGCTCGAAGAGCTCGTGAAGGAACGCACTACGCTCGTCATTGCGCATCGGCTCTCCACGGTGGAGCAGGCGGATCGCATCATCGTGATGAGCGAAGGCGCCATCGTCGAGAGCGGCACCCATCGCGAGCTCATCGCTCACGACGGAGCCTACGCGCAGCTTCACCGGCTGCAGTTCAGCGCGTGATTCGATGGAACGCGCGCTGACGGCAGTGTGGTACAGCGGTGGCGTCGCCAGGCTGCTTCTTCAGCCGCTCGCCTGGTTGTATGGCGCCGTGATGAGCGTGCGGCGCGCGTTGTACGCCAATGGTTGGCTACCCTCTCAACGTGTGGCGCGTCCTGTGGTCGTGGTGGGCAACCTCACCGTCGGGGGCACTGGGAAGACGCCACTCGTGGCGTGGTTGGCGGAGAAGCTCTCGGAGCGCGGCCTGTCCGTCGGCATTCTGTCCCGCGGATACGGCAGCTCGGGGAGTGAGCCGCGTCTCGTGGAGCTTTCATCGCCCTGGCAACAGGTAGGGGACGAGCCGCTCCTGCTGCGGCAACGTACGGGGCGGCCCACGGTTGTGTCGATAGACCGGGTCGCGGGAGCGCGAGCGTTGGTTGAGCGCGGCGTGGATGTCATTCTCGCGGACGATGGGCTCCAGCACCTGCGCCTTGCGCGGGATTGCGAAGTCATTGTGATCGATGGTGCGCGCGGGTTCGGCAACGGGAGCCTGCTGCCGGCGGGGCCGCTTCGGGAGCCGGTATCCGAAGCAGCGCACGCGGACCTGATCGTTATCAATGGCGCACCGGAGCACCCCTCGATTGCTCAGCTCGGGGCGCAGGGCGCGGCCCGCTCCGTCCACATGACCCTCATTCCGGGGAACGTCGTTCCCATGGACGGTCGGCCCATGGCGCGCACGCTCGACAGCTTTCGCGGCCAGCGCGTGCACGCGGTGGCCGGAATTGGCAACCCGTCGCGGTTTTTCGGTGAGTTGCGCAGTCGCGGGCTGCAGGTGGTCGAGCATCCGTTCGGCGATCATCATCCCTTCAGCGCCGCGGATCTCGAGTTCGGCGACGACGCGCCGGTCCTCATGACCGAGAAAGATGCCGTAAAATGCCGTGCGTTTGCGAGCGCCCGGCTCTGGTACGTGCCGGTGACCGCGCGGTTCAGCGAGGCGCACGCGAGCCAGGTTCTCGAGCTTGTCGTCGGCAGGCTCGGTTTTGCCGTGAGCGCCACCAGTTAGTGAGACACAGCGATGGATTCCCGCCTGCTCGAAATTCTCGCGTGCCCCATCTGCAAGGGGCCGCTCAAATACCAGCGTGATGCGCAGGTGCTCGTCTGCCGCATGGATCGCCTCGCATACCCGATACGCGATGACGTGCCGGTGATGCTCGAAGAGGAGGCCCGTCAGCTCGGCGCCGACGATCCCCTGCTCGAGCGGTGAAATGAATAGCGCGGGCCGTTTCCGTATTGTCATCCCCGCGCGCTACGGCTCGACGCGGCTGCCCGGCAAGGCGCTGCTCGAGCTCGCGGGAAAGCCCATGATCCAGTGGGTGTACGAGCGCTCGCGCCGCTCCGCCGCCGTCGCCGTGTTCATCGCGACGGACGATGAGCGCATCGCCAACGCTGCCCGCGCCTTCGGTGCCTCGGTCGTCATGACCGCGCCGACGCATCCCTCCGGCACCGATCGCATCGCCGAGGTCGCCCGCGCGGAGCGCTGGGCGGATGGCGACGTCGTGGTCAATGTTCAGGGCGATGAGCCCCTGATTCCGCCGGCGCTCATCGACCAGGTTGCGGCCCTTCTGCAGGCGCATCCCGCGGCCCACATGGCGACGCTTGCTGCGCCACTGCCGGCCCTGGCTCATCTGCTCGATCCGAATGTCGTGAAGGTGGTCGCGGATGCATCCGGTCGGGCCCTGTATTTCAGCCGCGCACCGATTCCGTGGCAGCGCGACTCGGCGCCGGCGGGACTCGGCAGCCAGAGCAGTTTCGCGGGCGCGCGTCGGCACATCGGCATCTATGCGTACCGGGTGGGCGCGCTGCTGCGCCTCGCCTCGCTTGCGCCAACGCCGCTCGAGCATGCCGAGAAGCTCGAGCAGCTGCGTGCGCTCGAGAACGGCTTCGAGATCCGCGTCGCCGATGCGACGGAGCCCCCCGGCCCGGACGTGAACACGGCAGAGGATCTCGAGCGGGTCGCCGCACGCCTGCGCGCGCCCTGAGGGCTGGCTGAGCACCCGGAGGGGGTGCGATACAATCCCCCACATGAAAATTCTGTTCGTGTGCCTTGGAAACATCTGCCGCTCGCCCAGCGCGGAAGCGGTGATGCGTTACATCGCCATGCAGGAAGCGCCGGAGCTCGTCATCGAAGTGGATTCGGCCGGCACCGCGGGCTATCACATCGGCGATCCGCCGGATCGCCGGACGCAGGCCGCGGCATTGCGCCGTGGGTACGACATGTCGGCGCTGCGTGCGCGCATCGTCGAGCCCGAAGATTTCGAGCGCTTCGATCTGATCCTCGCCATGGATGAGAGCAACCTGCAGGTGCTGCGTGGGCGTGCGCCCACGGCGCTACGCGAACGCGTGCGCCTGTTTCTGGAGTTCGCGCCCGATGCGGGCACCGTGGAAGTGCCAGACCCGTACTACGGGGGCCCGGCGGGTTTCGAGGAAGTGCTCGATCTGGTCGAAGCCGCGGCACGCGGCCTCGTGAGCCATCTGCGAGAGAGAACGCGAGCCGCCTGAAGCGACGGCTCGCGCACTCTCAGAGTCGATCTACTCAGTCTTCACGCCGTCCCGTGCCGCCTGGGCCTGCGCCCGGTTCGGCCGGAGCCGAAGACCACACGACATACGGCCGGTTCTGCGCGGGTGCAGCCCCTTCGCTCGAAGGCTTGGGCTCGAAGTGCCCGCCCGATGACGGGCTGCCCACCGGCGATCCGGTAGACGCTTCGCGCGCGGCAGGCCGCGACTCCTCAGCGTTTCGTGAGCCGCGATCCTGCGACTCCGGGCTGCGCGGTGCCGACTCGCCCGAGCTCTGCTCGCGCGGCGCCGTTTCGCGCTGACTGCTCGAGCCGCGCTCCTGCGAGCCGCGATCTTCGGACTCGTGGGAATGCGAGGAATGATCGCTGTGATCCTGATCACCCGAGTCATGAGCGTGATGCTCATGCGGTTCGTTTGACTGATGGTCGTGCGAGCCGTGCGTATCCGCTCCATTGGCGCCGTAAGTGCCACGATTACCGTCGACGTCGCGCGGACCTGCGCCGCTGCTCTCGCCGCCTTCACCGCCCTCACCACCCGGAGCACGATTGCCGTTGAAGTCGCGCGAGCCACCGCCACCACCGCGGCGACCACGACGACGACCACGACGGCCACGGCCACTGCGCTCACCATTGGCGCTACGTGACTCATCTGTCACTGCTCCCGGTGCCGCACCAACGTTCTGTACGACGTCAGACGGCGGTGCCGCGACGACCGGCGCCGCAACGTTTGCGACGTTGCTCGGTGCGGCAGCTTCTTCAGAGCGCGGCGGACGTGCTTCGCGTTCGCGGCCGCCGTCACGCGGTCCGCGTGAACGATCGCCACGATTCCGATCTCCGTCGCGGCTGCGGCCTTCGCCGTTACGCATTTCAGTGTTGCGCCCGTCGCCACCGCGACCTTCGGCGCTTCGTCCTTCACCGCCGCGGCCTTCGCCACCGCGACCCTCGGCGCTTCGTCCTTCACCCCCGCGTCCTTCGCCACCGCGACCGCGATTGCGGTCCCGATGCGCGTCGCGACTGCCATCGCGACTCGAATCGCGTGAGCCTTCTGGACGTGAGCCTTCTGGACTGGCGTCGCGATCGCGACGCGGGCCTTCACCCGGGCGCTGCGAACGATGATCGGTGCGACCGCGATCGCGGCGATGCCCGCCGCGGTCGCCACGATCGCTACGCTCTCTGCGCGGGCTGCTGCTCGGCGCTGTAGTACTGGCGGGCGCCGCGACCGGCGTTGCAGCCGGAGCATCGCCAAGGAGCCAGCGCTTGAACCGACCCAGCACGCCAATCTGCGGCGGCGGTTCAGCAGGAGCCTGAAGCACGGGTGCCGCTGCGCTGGCATTCATGGGGGCAGAGGTTGCTGGCAAGATCGTCGCGACTGCGGCGACTTCCAGTGCCGGCCGCTGATCCTGCCCCGAACCCGGCTCCACGATGACGGGCGCCGTCGGCATGAGATAGCTCGCCTGCTTGTTCTCCGCGACCTCGCTCTCATCGTCACGCACGCGACGCAGCGTGTAGTCCGGCGTCTGCATATGCAGGTTCGGCACAATGACGAGCTCGGCTGAGCTCTTGTCTTCGAGCTGCCGCAGCCACTCGCGTTTCTCATTGATGAGATAGGTGGCGACTTCCACCGGCACCTGCGCAATGACGCGCGTCGTGCGGTCCTTGCGGATTTCTTCGCCGATGAGACGCAGGATGGCGAGCGCCATGGACTCGACGCTGCGGATGCTGCCGATGCCCACGCAACGCGGGCACACGATGTGGCTCGAATCGCTGAGTGACGGACGCAGACGCTGCCGGGACATCTCGAGCAGGCCGAAACGCGAGAGCCGGCCGATCTGGATGCGTGCGCGGTCCATCTTCATGGCATCGCGCAGGCGGTCCTCGACGTCCCGCTGGTTCTTCGAGGACTCCATGTCGATGAAGTCGATGACGATCAGGCCGCCGATGTCACGAATGCGCAGCTGGCGGGCGATCTCGTCCGCGGCCTCGAGGTTCGTGTTCGTGGCGGTGGTTTCGATGTCACTGCCGCGCGTGGCCCGCGCCGAGTTGATGTCGACGGACACCAGCGCCTCGGTGTAGTCGACCACGATGCTGCCGCCCGAAGGCAGCTGCACCTTGTGCGCATACGCGGACTCGATCTGGCTCTCGATCTGGAAGCGAGTGAAGAGGGCGATGTCGTCGGTGTACAGCTTGAGCCGACGCTGTGCGTCGGCCGGCATGAAGCGCTGCATGTATTCCTGCGCCTTCTGGAAGGCGCTCTGATCGTCGACGAGAATCTCGCCGACGTCATCCGACAGGTAATCGCGCATGGCGCGCGTGACCGCATCGCTTTCGCGGTAGACCAGAAACGGTGCACCGCGCTCTTTTGAGGCGGCTTCGATCTGGTCCCACTGCGTACGCAGGTTATCCAGATCCCACTGCAGCTCCTCGGCGGAGCGGCCGACGCCGGCGGTGCGAATGATGGCGCCCATGCCTTCCGGAATCTGGAGCTGGTTCATCACCTCGCGCATCTGGTCGCGGTCTTCGCCTTCGATCCGGCGAGAGACGCCACCCGCACGCGGGTTGTTGGGCATCAGCACCAGGAAGCGGCCGGCGAGACTCACGAACGTGGTGAGGGCTGCGCCCTTCGTACCGCGTTCTTCCTTTTCCACCTGCACCATCAGCTCCTGCCCCTCGGTGAGCAGATCGCGGATGTTCATGCGCCCCCCCTGGGGCGACTGGCGGAAGTAGTCCTTCGAGACTTCCTTCAGCGGCAGGAAACCGTGGCGCTGCGCACCGTAGTCGACGAAACAGGCTTCGAGCGAGGGTTCTACGCGGGAGATCTTGCCTTTGTAGACGTTGGCTTTTTTCTGTTCTTTGGAGGTGAGCTCGATACTGAGATCAAAGAGCTTTTGTCCATCAACCAGAGCGACGCGCAACTCTTCCTGCTGAGTTGCATTGACGAGCATTCTTTTCATGTGCCCCTTCTAGAGAGTGAGGGGCCGGCAAGCGGACGACGGGAGGCCGTGTGGGCATGTTGCTGCCCTCGCGGCGGCGAAGATTCCTGATCAGGGAGGAAGGCGCTGAGATCTCGTTAATCATGTGAGTGTGCCCGCCCGTGGACTTCTCCGCGGGGGCGGTGCGCCGGAAACCTTCGGTGTTCTCAACCGACGGCGCGCCCGGGAATCTCGTTAGAGACTCGACGCAGGCTGCGCAAACTTGTCGGCCCAATTGCGATGGCCTCGAACAGGAGGACCAACTAACATGCGGCGGCTCGTGAAGCCCTCAAGGCTCTCTGCCGCCGGCCATTGACTCGCCCGATCCCCGGGCGGACGCGCGAGTATACTCGCAAGACCGCTGTAGAAACAATATCTTACGAAGAGGTTGACGTGGCCGAGCCACAGCAGGGCGCTACGCGCCATGGCGTGCAGCAAATCGAGGTCGATTCCGAGGCCGCTGGAACGCGCCTCGATCAGTTCCTGATGCGCTTGTTGCCAAGCGTTCCGCGCAGCCGGATTTTCCGCATCGTTCGCAAGGGCGAGGTGCGTGTGAACGGCCGTCGCGCCGGGCCGGAACTGCGGTTGCAAGAGCGCGACACCGTGCGCGTGCCGCCCGTGCGGATCGAGCCGGAACCTGCGCCGGGCCAGCCTCCACGCGTGCCCTCGCGAGTCCTCGAGCTCGTGGAAGCCGCCATCATCAGCGAGGACGATCGGCTCCTGGTGCTCGATAAACCGGCGGGCGTCGCGGTGCACGGTGGCAGCGGCGTGACCTTCGGCGTCATCGAGGCCTTACGGGCGTTGCGGCCGAAAGAGGAGCTGGAGCTGGTTCATCGGCTGGACCGTGAGACCAGTGGTTGCCTGCTCGTGGCGCGCCGGCGCAGCGCGCTGCGCATCCTTCACGAGTTGATGCGCGAGGGCACCGTCGAAAAACGCTATCTCGCGCTGCTGAAGGGGCACTGGAATCTCGGGCATACCCGAATCGAGGTTCCGCTGCGTACGGATACCCGAGTCAGCGGCGAGCGCACGGTGAAGGCCGATCCGTCGGGGAAGTCTGCCGTCAGCGAGTTCCGCCCCATTCAATGGTTCGGCAAGAAAGCGACGCTCGTCGAAGTGTCACTTCACACCGGCCGCACGCATCAGATCCGCGTGCACTCCGCCCACTCTGACAACCCGGTGGCGGGGGATGAAAAGTACGGGGATGCGGCGTTCAACGCCGAGATGCGCGAAGCAGGCCTCGAACGCATGTTTCTGCACGCGCACAGCGTGAGCTTCGACTGGCCGCAGGGAGGCGCATTCAGCGCGAGCGCGCCATTGCCGCCGGAGCTTGCGAAGATCATCGACGTGCTCGCGGCCGAGAAGACCCGGTCGCGCCGTCACGGCAGCAGGTAGCCCGCGGCTCGAAGGGCGCTCGCGAGCCAGATGAGTGGCAGGCCGATGAGCGCCGTCGGGTCACTGGTGTCGATGCGCTCGAACAGCGTGATCCCGAGGCCCTCCACCTTGAATCCGCCGGCACAGTCGAAGGGCCGTTCGCGGGCGACGTAGCGATGAATCTCGGTCTCGCTGAGCGTGCGGAAGGTGACGGTAGTGGTGTCGAGATGCTGGAGGGCGAGCCCGGACTCCTGGCCTACGACCGCGCAGCCGGTAAAGAAGTGCGCCCGGTTGGCGCTCAGGGCGGTGAGATGTTCGCGGCAGGTCGCCTCGTCGCCCGGCTTGTCGAGCACCCGCTGGCCCAGCGCGGCCACCTGATCGCTGCCGATGACGATGGAATTGGGGTGCATCTGCGCCACCGCCCGGGCCTTGGACAGGGACAGCCGGCCCGCACGGGCGCGGGGTGTTTCGCCCGCAAGCGGGGCCTCATCCACCTCCGGACTCACCACTTCGAAGGGCGGCGCAATGCGCTCCAGGAGCGAGCGGCGGTAGCGGGACGTGGAGGCGAGGATCAGAGGCGTCACAAGTTGCGGAAATCGGCTACGAGAAACAACGGCTTAGCAGCCAATCGTTTTGATGACTCGGTTTTGACTTGGCTGGGGTCGATACCTATGATACGCGCCCCATGTCGGAACCGTGGTCGCAGTTGAGCGATGTCGACCGGTTGGCCGACAGGCAAGCCGACGTCGCTTTCGAGATCCCGCTGGATCAGATGCCGAGAGTTCGAGCGCAGCTCGCAGACTCGAGCGGCACGGTCCGCGGTGTCGCGCATTTCCGCCGCGAGGCCGGATTTCGCGTCGCCGAGCTCGAAATGGAAGGCGCGGCCACGCTCGTCTGCCAGCGATGTCTCGGGCCCCTGCAGTGGCCCGTGGCAGGCACCTCGCGTGTCGCGCTGGTCGCAGCGGAAAGCGAAGCGGATCGCGTGCCGCAGGAATTCGAGACCGTGCTCGCGCCGGAGAATCGCATCCGGGTGCGCGATCTCGTCGAGGAAGAATTGCTTCTGACGCTGCCGCTCGTGCCGCTTCACAGCGAGGCGAGCGAGTGCACGGGTCAGGAAGTGGAACACGAACCGGCAGCCGAGCCGAAAGCGGCCGCGCCGGATACACAGAGACCGTTTGAACGGCTGGGCGAGCTGTTGAAACGACAAGAATGACCGACGCCCAGGAGAGTTTGTAATGGCCGTTCAAAAAAGCCGCAAGACGCCGTCGAAGCGCGGCATGCATCGTTCGCACGACGGGCTCGCGACGCCTGCGCTGTCGACTGATCCGCAGTCCGGTGAAACCCATCTGCGCCACTGCGTGACGCCGGATGGTTTCTACCGCGGCAAGCGGGTCATCGAGAAGCCCGCAGATGCCGACGAGCAGAGTTAAGCGCTCAGCCAGTCTTCGCTGATTCACCGCGCGGGTTCTCTCGCGTGCAGCCCATAGCTATCGACGTGATGAGCGGCGACCGCCAGCCGCGCGATTACATTGCGGGAGTCGCGCACGCGTTGCGCGAGGACCGCGCGTTTCGCGCGCTGCTGGTGGGCGATCCGTCAATCATCGGGCCGCTGCTCGATTCCTCGGTGCCGGCTGCTGTGCGCGAACGTGTTGAGGTGGTGGCCGCTGCGCAGGTGGTGGCCATGGGCGAATCGCCCCGCGAGGCCATTCGTCACAAGAAACAGTCGTCGATGCGAATCGCCATCGACCTGGTGAAGGACGGCAGGGCGCTTGCCTGCGTCAGCGCCGGCAACACCGGTGCGCTCACGGCCATGTCTCACTTCGTGCTGAAGACGGTCGCTGGCGTCGAGCGGGCCGCCATCATGTCGGCTATTCCGGCCGCGCATGGCCACACGCACATGCTGGATCTCGGCGCGAACACCAAGGCGACGCCAGAGCAGCTGCTGCAGTTCGGCTCCATGGGCTCCATCGTCGCGCGCGACGTGTATGGCCTCGAGAGTCCCCGGGTGGGCCTGCTCAATATCGGTGAGGAAGACATGAAGGGCCACGAGGGCGTGCAGGCTGCGCACGCGCTCCTCGGTGCGAGCCCGCTGAACTACATCGGTTTCGTCGAAGGCAACGACATCTTCTCGGGCGACGTCGACGTGGTGGTGACCGATGGTTTCACCGGCAACGTTGCGCTCAAGACGATGGAAGGCGCGGCCCATCTCATCGCGGATCGGCTCCGCGGGGAATTCTCGGCCACGCTGCTCAGCAAGCTCGCCGGGCTCGTGGCGCGCCCGGTGCTGAAACGGGCAGCGGCCGGCCTCGATCCACGCCGGTATAACGGCGCTTGCATGGTGGGGCTTGGCGGTATCGTGGTAAAAAGTCATGGCGGCGCAGACAGCATTGCCTTTTCGCGCGCGATCGAGCTTGCGGCACTGGCCGCACGGCGCGGTCTGACGGCGCACATTGCCCAGGCGCTGGAGGTACAGAGGTCTTGATATATTCGCGAATCGTCGGTACGGGGGCACATCTGCCCACCCGGGTGCTCACCAACTTCGATCTCGAGAAGCTGATGGAGACGAGCGACGCCTGGATTCGCGAGCGCACGGGCATCGAACGCCGCCACATCGCCGCTGAAGGGGAAACCACCGTCGATCTCGCAGAGCGCGCCGCCCGGCGTGCGCTCGATGCGGCGAACGTCGATCCGAAGGACGTCGACTTCATCGCGTTCGGCACCACCACTCCCGATCTCGTATTTCCCAACTGCGGCGTGCTGCTTCAACAGCGGCTCGGTGCGCGGGGTGGCGCGGCATTCAGCGTTGAAACGGCGTGCAGCGGTTTCATGTACGCGCTGTCGATCGCGGACAAATACGTGAAGTGCGGTGAGGCAAAGTGCGCGCTCGTGGTGGGTGCGGAAACACTCTCGCGCATTACGGACTGGAAAGATCGCTCGACGGCCGTGCTATTTGCGGACGGCGCGGGCGCCGTGGTTCTGAAGCCGTCGCAGGAGAGTGGGATTCTCTCGACCCACCTGCACGCGGATGGCACGTACAAGGACATGCTGTATTGCCGGGGCGGCGTATCAACCGGTTTCCCCGACATGGAGCCGCGCATGGCGATCGTCATGGCCGGCAATGAAGTGTTCAAGGTGGCGGTGACGCAGCTCGGCAAGGCCGTGGAAGAAGCGCTCGCCGCGAATGGCCTCGAGAAGTCTGCCATCGACTGGCTCGTGCCTCACCAGGCCAACATTCGCATCATTCAGGCGACGGCGCGCAAGCTCGATCTGCCCATGGAGCGCGTGATCTGTACGGTGGCCGAGCACGGCAACACCTCAGCCGCCTCCGTGCCGCTGGCGCTCGATGTCGGTGTGCGCGACGGGCGCATCAAGCCAGGCCAGCTCGTGCTGCTCGAAGCGTTCGGGGGTGGATTTACGTGGGGTTCTGCGCTCGTTCGCATGTGATTCGCGCACCTGCGAAGGACGCAGCACCAGAAAAAACGCCGCGCAATTGCGCGGCGTTTTTTTTATCGAGCGTGGATCGCTCTGCGCTAGACCTCTGCGCTATGGATGACTACTTGGAGACCGAGCGACGGAACATCCGGTCGATCTTCTCGTTCGTCGCGTCACAGCAGCTCTGGCTGGCCTGAGCCGCGGCGAGAGCCTGGTTGGCCGTGCTCTGCGCACCGCTCGCCGCCTGGCTCGCGGATTGGGCCGCGGTGCTGGCCGAGTCGGCCGATGACTTCGCAGCCGACAGATCGCTCTGCAGCTTGCTGACCTGTGACTTCAGATCCGCGATATCCGCCTGCAGGGGCTTGAGATCCTGACAGCCGGCGAGTCCTGCCACAAAGACTGCCGCAGCAGCCACCTTCAAAACGATCGCGCTCTTCATACACGTCCCCTTCTGGGTTGTTGGTTCGGGAAGCTATTCCCTTGAAACGGTTGCGAGGCGGATCGCAAGCGACATACCGCCGTCCGCAGCCGCGCAACTGCATCAAATTTGCCACGTAAATGCAACTACTTAGACAGGTTCATGTCGGTGCGTCGCGACAGTTGCCGCACGCTGCGTGCGCCGTGTAAAGGCAACCGGAAGTTTTCGCCTAACGAATGAAAGAATTTCTCGGTTTTTCACGCGTCGCGCGCCTGTTTTCGAAAATGACCTGCATCATTGAGAAGCGCACGTGCGCATGCGAGCACGCGCGCTCGACAGTGGGTGCGCGGGTTGCGTCTGCCCTCGGCAGGTGTGCTTGCGATGCGTGGGCACGACATGGAAGGGAAGCACAGTCGTTTTGAATTTTCGTGACGAGAACTTGCATGGACGTGTCGAGAGCGCACGCATGCGACTCGTGAAGCGCGGTGGCCAGATGTACTCGATGTGGCAAGGCGTGTTTGTTCACGGCCTCACTTAGAAGCACAACGCGCTCAGCAGCGCGAGCCGGCCTGGGATACGGGATCGGGTATGGCCGCGAGCGGAGGGAGCCCCGCAATCGTGCCGCATGGCTTTTGGGGCTTGCTCCGCGAGCCGATCTGGATATAATCACAGTTACTGTATAAACAAACAGGCCAGCCATGTCAGACCTGACGCCGCGCCAGACCCAGATCCTGCGTCTCATCCAGCGCTTCATCAGCGATACCGGAATGCCGCCCACTCGCGTGGAGATCGCCCGCGAGCTGGGGTTCAAGTCCGCCAACGCTGCCGAAGAGCATTTGCGGGCTCTGGCGCGCAAGGGTGTCATCTCGCTCGTGCCGGGCACGTCGCGGGGCATTCGGCTCATGGACACCATGCGCGAGCAGATGGGGTTGCCGCTCATCGGCCGTGTCGCGGCCGGCCGGCCCATCATGTCGGAAGAGCACGTCGAGGCACGGTTTCAGATCGATCCGGCGCTTTTTCAGCCGCAGCCGCATTACCTCCTCAAGGTCAGCGGCATGAGCATGAAGAACGCGGGCATTCTCGATGGGGACCTGGTCGCCGTGCATCGCACGCCAGAGGTTCGCAGCCGCCAGATCGTGGTGGCGCGGCTCGAGAACGAAGTCACCGTGAAGCGTTACCGGCAGGAAGGGTCCGTGGTGTGGCTGATGCCGGAGAACGAAGAGTTCGAGCCCCTGAAGATCGATCTCAAGGAGCAGCAGCTGCTCATCGAAGGCGTCGTCGTGGGGGTTCTGCGTCGAGGCAAAACGGTGGGCATGGCCTGACTCTCTTACCGGACAGCGTGAATCACAGGCGGCATCGATTCGTGAGCTCAGCCCATGGCCGCCCCTTCGACCGGAGTTTCTTCCAACCCTGAATCGTCGGGACCGGCATTGCCCGGCGCCGACCTCGCGCACGCGAGTGCGGAACGTCCTGCTCTCGATCGACTCCTCGAGCATCCTGCGATCTGGCGGGGGCGCAGCGTTGCGCAGATCGCCACTCTTCCCACGGGATTTCGCGCACTGGATGAAAGCCTGCCGGGCAAAGGCTGGCCGCGCGCGGGGCTAGTCGAAATCCTCATCTCGCATCTCGGCCTGGGCGAGCTGTATCTGTTCCTGCCCGTGCTCGCGGCGCTCACGCGTCATGCTTCCGCGCGCTGGTGCGCATGGATCTCGCCTCCGTTCGAACCTTATGCGCCGGCGCTTGCCGCGCATGGCGTTGTGCTCGAGCGGGTCTTCGTCGCTCGGGCCAGCACACCGTTGTGGGCCTTTGAGCAGTCACTCACTTCCGGCGCCTGTGATGCAGTGCTGGGGTGGGCCGCGAAGAAAACCCGCGGGCCGCGCGCACGGGACATTCGTCGTCTGCAGCTGGCTGCCGAACGCGGCCGTACGCTGGGAGTGATGTTCCGTCCACTGCGCGCGGCGCAGGAACCTTCCAGCGCAGTGTTGCGCATGATGGTGGAGCCACTACAGCAGGGAGCGCGCGTCACGCTGCTGAAGAGTCGTGGCGGTCATCGCGGCGCAATCGATCTCACGTGGGCGAGCCCTCAGGCTGCGAGGTCGCACGCCGAGTACTCGCCAACCCATTCCCCGGTAACGCAAAGTCCTCAGGCTTTCGGGAGCTTGTGATGAGCTCCCGCGCCGTCCGAACCGGGCTCGCTCGGTCAGGGAACATCCGCCGCCGTCCGCAGCGCATCGCGTCGCTGCCGCTTTTTCCCACGCTTCCGCTTCCTGCACCCGGGCATCCAGTCGATGTCAGGCCTGCGGCACCCGCTGTCGTCCTTCGTGAGGCGCCTCGCGAGCTGTGGATCGGCGTGCATCTTCCCCGGCTACCGGTCGAAGCATTGGGAGCGGTCGCCACGAAGCAGGCCACGAAGCAGGGAAGGGTGGCGCCGCGAGCCGTCGTCGAGCTGCAGGGGCAAACGCAGTACATCGTGACGTTATGCGAACGTGCCGAGCGGCTGGGCGTGCGGCCCGGCATGAGTCTCGCTGCCGCGCTGGCACTCGTGCCCGGGCTCGACACGAGGCCGAAGGAAACGTCGCGCGAGAAGGTGTTGCTGGAGCGGCTTGCGATGCGGGCGCAGCGCTTTACGCCGCGCGTCAGCCTCGTCCCGCCCGATGGGTTGCTGCTCGAAGTGAAAGGCAGCCTCCATCTCTTCGGCGGCGTGGTTGGCCTGTGCCGCGCTTTCGAAGCGGAATGTCATGCGGTCGGAGTGCAGCCTCTGCTGTCGCTCGCGCCCGTGCCGCTCGCGGCTCTGGCGGGTGCTCGTGCCGGCAAGGGCTTCATCGTGACGCAGGAGGCGCATCTCGTCGGACAGCTGGCCTCGCTGCCGCTCATGAGCTTGCGCTGGCCTGTCGAGGTGATCGAGCGCCTGAAGCAGGTCGGCGTGAGCACCGTCGGCGAGGTGTTGCGTCTGCCGCGTGCGGGTTTTGCGCGGCGATTCGGCAAGGCCCAGCTCGCCATGCTCGACCGTCTCACCGGTCGGGATGCGGACCTGCGCACGCGCTTCCAGGCGCGCGAACGGTTCACGCGCCGCTATCCCTTGCTCTACGACCTCGAGCATCACGAAGCCATTCTCACAACGCTCGAGCCTCTCCTGCAGGAGCTCGGTGCATTCCTGCAAGCCCGTCAGTGTGGAATCACGCGTCTCGAATGCCTGCTGCTGCATCGTCACGCGCCGCCCACTCGTTGTGTGCTGCGCCTGGCCGCACCTGCGGCAAGCGCTCGCCACTTCGCGAAACTGTTCAGCGAGCGCCTCGCAACGCTCTCTCTGCCGGAGTCCGTGCGCACACTGGAGTTGCGTTCTGGCAGCCTGGTACCCCGTGCTCCCACTCCGGAGGCGCTCTGGCAATCCGGCGAGCATGGTGGCGGTCCCTGTGCTGAAGCGCCGGAGCTCATCGAGCATCTGCGCTCTCGCCTGGGCCATGAAGCGGTTTACGGCCTGCAGATCGTGGCGGCGCATCGTCCTGAAACCGCATGGGCGGCTACGGAGCTCACGAACGCACTCGCCAATGTGCAAACAAGCGCCCAGGCCAATGTGCAGACGAGTGCACAGGCGAGTGATCGGAAACCTGCGAGCGATCGCTCGCCGTGGCCCGCGTTCCGTCGTCCGGCGTGGCTTCTGCGTGTGCCCAGGCTTCTGCACGAGCATGCAGGGCTGCCGCGCCGTCGTGGCCCCTTGCAACTGCTCAGCGGCCCCGAGCGCATCGAAACCGCATGGTGGGATGGTGGCGACATCTCACGCGATTACTACGTGGCGCTGGATGTCCACGGCGTGCGTCTTTGGATCTTCCGCGAACGTACGCCGCCGCACCGCTGGTTCCTGCAGGGTGTGTTCGGATGATTTCGAGCTCAGCAAACCCAAGACTCAAACAAGGCTCAAGGAGGAGAGAGCTCGCCACGAGGGCAGGGCTCAAGTCAGACAGGCCTCTCACGCAGCGGGTCTCCGGTGAAGTGTTCGAGTCACACCGGCATTCGGGGTGTTGCGCTAAGGATGGCGACACGCAAGTGGCGCACAAGGATGGCACAACCTCACTCCGGTGCCGTTCGCCGTGCTCGCTCACCAGCCGGAGATCCGCTGCATGACAGGCCTTCTCCCTTTCCCGCTTCCATGATTCCGGCCGCCGCCCCTGAGCCCGGCTATGCCGAGCTGCATTGCCTCAGCAACTTTACGTTCCTGAAAGGCGCCTCGCATCCTGAAGAGCTCATCGAGCGTGCCTGCAAGCTCGGCTACTCGGCCATCGCCATCACGGACGAATGTTCCATCGCCGGCGTCGTCCGCGCGCTCCTGCAGGTCAAGCGCGAGAAGGAACAGGGGCGCTCCATCAAGCTCATCGTCGGCGCAGAGTTCCGCCTGACCTGCGGCCTGCGTTTCGTGGCGCTCGCTCCGGATCGGCAGGGCTACGGCCGCCTGTGCCGCCTCATCACTCGAGGCCGGCGCGTCGCGGAGAAGGGCAGCTACACGCTCGATCGCATCGATGTGCAGGCGCTGCTCGCGCACTGCCTCATCCTGTGGATTCCCGGCGCCGATCCCGACGCATCGGCGACGATGAGCGAAGGGCAGTGGCTCGCGGAGCGCTTCCCCAACGCTCTCTGGATCGCCACGGAGATGCTCTGCGAGGGCGAGGATCGGCGTCGCCTCGACAGCCTGCGCCGTCTCGGCCGGGCCCTGAACCTGCCGCTCGTGGCGAGCGGCGATGTTCACATGCATGAGCGCCGCCGCCGCCAGCTGCAGGACGTGCTCACCGCCATCCGCTGCAATGTCCCGATCTCCGAAGCCGGCTGGCATCTGCTCCCGAATGGCGAACGTCACCTGCGCGAACGCATGCGCCTCGCCCGTCTTTATCCGCCAGAGCTGCTGGCTGAAACGCTCGTCATTGCCGAGCGCTGCACGTTCGAACTGAATGAGCTGCGCTACGAATATCCGCGCGAGCTCGTGCCATCCGGTGAAACTCCGAAAAGCTATCTGCGCAAGCTCGTGGAAGAGGGCGCCAGGCGGCACTGGCCGCAGGGCGTGGAAGAGAAAACGCGCGCCACCATCGAAACCGAGCTCGCGATCATTGCCGATCTGCGCTACGAGCCGTATTTCCTCACGGTGCAGGACATCGTTCGTTTTGCGCGCGAGAAGAAGATCCTGTGCCAGGGACGCGGCTCGGCGGCGAATTCAGTGGTGTGCTACTGCCTCGGCGTCACGGCGGTCGACCCGCAGCGCAGTGAGGCGTGCCTGCTGGTGGAGCGTTTCATCTCCCGCGAGCGCAACGAACCGCCCGACATCGACATCGATTTCGAGCACGAGCGGCGTGAAGAAGTCCTCCAGTATGTATATCGAAAATACGGCCGCGAGCGGGCCGCGATTGCCGCCACGGTCATCATGTACCGCCCGCGCAGCGCGCTGCGCGATCTCGGCAAGGCCTTCGGCCTCGACCCGATGCAGGTGGCGCGGCTTGCGAAGACCATGCAATGGTGGGATGGCAATCGCGTAGACGAGCAGCGCGTGCGCGAAGCAGGCGTCGATCCGCGTAGTCCCGTGCTCATGCAATTGCTGCAGTTCGCGAACGAGCTCATCGGCTTTCCACGCCACCTGTCCCAGCACGTGGGCGGTTTCGTCATCTCCGAAGGGCGGCTCGATGAGCTGGTGCCCATCGAGAATGCCTCCATGGACGATCGCACTGTCGTGCAGTGGGACAAGGACGATCTCAACGACCTCGGGTTGCTGAAGGTCGACCTGCTCGGCCTCGGCATGCTGTCTGCGCTGCGCCGCGCGTTCGGGCTGGTGGATGATTATTGGGCCGGCAGCGGCAAGTATCACAAGCCGCTGCAGCTCGGTGAGCTGCCACCCGAAGACCCTCGCGTCTATCGCATGCTCTCCAAGGCGGACACCATCGGCGTGTTCCAGGTGGAGTCGCGTGCGCAGATGTCCATGTTGCCGCGCCTGCGCCCGGAGCGTTTCTACGATCTCGTGATCGAAGTCGCCATCGTGCGCCCCGGGCCCATTCAAGGCGACATGGTGCATCCCTACCTGCGGCGGCGCAGCCAGGAGGAAGCCGTCACCTATCCGAGCCCCGAGGTGAAGAGCGTTCTCGAACGCACGCTCGGTGTTCCCATCTTTCAGGAGCAGGTGATGCAACTGGCGATGGTCGCCGCAGGGTTCACGGGGGGAGAAGCAGATGCCCTGCGTCGCGCGATGGCCGCGTGGAAGCGGCGCGGTGGCCTCGAGCCCTTCAAGGATAAGCTCATCAACGGCATGCTCGAACGCAAGTACGAACGGGAATTTGCCGAGCGAATCTTCCAGCAGATCTGCGGCTTCGGCGAATACGGCTTCCCGGAAAGTCACGCCGCAAGCTTCGCGCTGCTCGTCTACGATTCCGCGTGGCTCAAGTTCTACGAGCCCGCGGCATTTACCTGCGCCTTGCTCAACAGCCTGCCCATGGGCTTCTATGCGCCGGCACAGCTCGTGCGCGATGCGCGTGAGCACGGTGTAGACGTCCGGCCCGTGCGGGTGGAAGCGAGCCATTACGAAAGCACGCTCGAGCGTGGCAAGGAAGGTCAGCCGGCGTTACGGCTCGGGATGCGGCTCGTGAAGTCTCTGTCCGAGGCCGGTGCCATGCGTGTGGCCGAGGCGCGCGCCGCGCAGCCCTTCGTCAGCGTGCAGGATCTGGCTGCTCGTGCCGCACTCGATCGCGCGGATCTCGAAGCGCTCGCCGCGGCCGGCGCGCTCGTTTCGTTGAGCGGTAATCGTCACCTGGCGTTCTGGGAAGTGGCGGGCAGCGAACGGCCTCTGCCGCTTGCCCCGCGCGGCACGCGGTCCGCGCATGACGAGGAGGGCACGCCGCTCCTCACGACGCCCACGCCCTGGCAAACCGTCATTGCGGATTATGGATCGACGGGCCTTACGCTCGGCGCGCATCCCCTCCAGCTGCTGCGCGAGCGGCTCGCGCGCGAGCGCGTGCTGCGTTCGCGGGATCTTCAGGAAACCGAGCACGGGACTCGCGTGCGCGTCGCAGGCGTCGTGCTCATGCGCCAGCATCCGGCGAGCGCGAAAGGCGTCATCTTCATGACGATCGAAGATGAGACCGGGCCGGTGAACATCATCATCTGGGAAAGCGTTTCCAGGGCGCAGCGCCGTCCGCTGCTGGAGTCGCGCCTGCTGGAAGTGCAGGGCGAGTTGCAACGCCAGCATGGCGTCACGCACGTGATTGCGCAGCGGCTGATCGACCGCACCCCGCTGATCGGCGAGCTGGTCGCGCAGTCGCGGGACTTCCATTAACGTGACGTGCCTTACCGCGCCGGCGGCCTGCGCCTCCTCGCAACACCGTCTTCGTCGTCTACGCCGATATCGTAGTCGTCGAAGTCGCTCGTGAGCTCCGCAGTGCGCTTGTCTTCGATGATGCGTTCGAGGCGCCGCCACGCCGGGTCGCCGAGCTTCTGGCCGCGGCGCTTGGCGAGATCGAGCTCCTTGTTGACCTGGTCGAGGTCGACGTCCGCTTCGATGACCGGCTCGTCGGCTTCTTCCTCTTCGAATTCGTCCGATTCAGGCTTTTCGCTCATGGGTCGATGAACGAGAGAACTAAAGGGTTGATCGGGCGGCCCGAAAATTAATTCGATTCGCGTCGGCGCGCAACAGGCACGCCCCGTACTAATGAATCAATTGATTCAGCTCGAAGATCGGCAACAGCATTGCAAAAACGATGCCCATGACGAACAACCCCATCCCGACGATGAGCAGCGGCCCCAGGAGCCCCACCAGCGCCGTGAGCAAACCATCGAGCTCGCGTTCCTGGCTGATGGCGGCCCGTTCGAGCATCGCTTCGAGCTCCCCGCTCGACTCGCCGCTCGAGATGAGGTGGATGGTCATCGGCGGAAACAGCTTGCTCTGTGCAAGCGACCGCCCGATGGGCGCACCTTCCCGGACGCGGGACGCCGCTTCGATGACGGCATCGCGCATCGGCAGGTTCGTGACCACATCGCCGGAGATGCGTAACGCATCGAGCACCGGCACGGAGCTTCCCGACAGAATGCTGAGCGTGCGGGTGAAGCGTGCCGTGTTGAAGCCCCGCGACAGCTTGCCCATGAGCGGCAGGCGCAGCTGTAGCCGGTGCCAGCGCCGCCTCGCTACGGGGTTGCGCAGCCAGCGCGAAAGGCCAATGGCGAGGAGCACGCCGCCCACGACCATCCAGACGAGGTACTCGCGGAAGAACGCGCTGACGGCGATGAGCACCTGGGTGATGAACGGAAGCTTTGCCTTGCTCGACTCGAAGACCTCGACCACCTTGGGCACGACATAGACGAGCAGGCCCGACACGATGCCGAAACACATGATCGAGAGCACGATCGGGTAGAGCATCGCGCCCAGCACCTTCTGGCGGATCTGCTCGCGGTTCTCGGTGTACTCCGCGAGACGCTCCAGAATGGAGTCGAGATGACCGGACTGCTCGCCCGCCGCGACCGTGGCGCGGTAGATCTCCGGGAACACCTTCGGGAATTCGGCAAAGCCGTCGGCGAGCGTGTGACCTTCCATCACCTTCGAGCGCACGCCAAGCACGATGCTTTGAATGCGCGGCCTTTCCGTCTGCTGGGAGACGGCGAGCAGCGATTCCTCGAGGGGCAGGCCCGCGCGCACGAGGGTTGCGAGCTGGCGGGTGAACAACGCAAGGTCGGCGGCGGAGACGCGCTTGATGAGCGAGAATTTCTTCTGCTGCGTGGCTTCCTTCTGCGCCACTTCGGACACCGTGACGGGCAGCAGCTGCCGTTCGCGCAGCAGCTGACGGATCTGCCGGGGCGTGTCGCCTTCCAGAATGCCTTTGCGCTCGCGGCCGCCCGTGTCGAGCGCGGTGTACTCGAAAGCTCCCAACTGAGGGATCCCCTGTCGTTACGGAATCAGTCTTCGCGGGTGACGCGAAGGACTTCTTCGATGGTGGTCTCGCCCTTCAATATCTTCATGCGACCGTCGTCGCGGATCGAGGGCGTGAGGGTACGCGCATAACGCTCGAGGTCGTGCTCAGCGGAGCCGTCGTGAATCATGGTGCGCATCTGGTCATCGACCACCACGAGCTCATAGATGCCCGTGCGCCCGCGGTAGCCCCCGGCCGGATCGCGTCCGGGTCGGTACAGGGTCGGGGAGATCTCGCCGTCCTTGAGGTTGAGCAACCGCCGTTCGTATTCGCCGGCGGTGAACGGCTGCTTCGACTCCGGGTTCAGCACGCGCACGAGGCGCTGTGCGACGACACCGATGAGGCTCGAGGACAGCAGGAACGGCTCGATGCCCATGTCCCGCAGACGCGTAACGGCGCCCACGGCGGTGTTCGTGTGGAGCGTGGAGAGCACGAGGTGACCCGTGAGACTCGCCTGCACGGCAATCTGCGCCGTCTCGAGGTCGCGAATTTCGCCCACCATCACGACGTCCGGGTCCTGGCGGAGGATGGCGCGCAGGCCGCGCGCGAACGTCATCTCGACCTTGGTGTTCACCTGGGTCTGGCCGATGCCGTCGATGTAGTACTCGATCGGGTCTTCGACCGTCATGATGTTGCGGGTGTTGTCGTTCAGCTGCTCGAGCGCGGCGTAGAGCGAGGTCGTCTTGCCGGAACCCGTGGGGCCGGTGACCAGCAGAATGCCGTGCGGCTTGAAGATGAGCTCGTCCATCATCTTCTCGGTCCGCTCCTCCATGCCGAGGGAGTTGAGCTCGAGCCGGCCGGCCTGCTTGTCGAGCAGACGCAGCACCACGCGTTCGCCATGGCCGGAGGGAATGGTGGACACGCGTACGTCCACCGCGCGCCCGGCGACTCTCAGGCTGATGCGGCCGTCCTGCGGCAGACGCTTCTCGGCGATGTCGAGCTTCGACATGACCTTGATGCGCGAGACCACGAGCGGCGCCACGGCGCGTTTGGACTGCAGCACCTCCCGCAGTATGCCATCGACGCGGAAGCGGATGACGAGGCGGTTTTCGAACGGCTCGACGTGGATGTCGGAGGCGTTTTCCTTCACCGCCTGCGTGAGCACGGCGTTGATGAGGCGGATGATCGGCGCGTCGTCTTCGCTTTCCAGCAGGTCTGCCTGCTCGGGCAGCTCCTGCGCGAGGTGGGCGAGGTCCGTGGTGTCTTCGAGGCCTTCCGCGGCCTGCATGGCATCCGAACCGCCTTCGTATGTGGAACGCAGCAGCGCGTCGAACGCAGGTTCGTCCACGCGCTGCAGCCTCATGGCCGTGCGCAGGTAGCGGCGGACTTCAGCGATGGACTGCGGCAAAGTATCCGTGCGGCACGTGCACTCGGCGACGCCATCGACTACCTGCTTCACGAGCACACCGTGTCGCTTCGCGAAAGCGAAGGACAGTCGGCGTTCCGGCGCAGTTATCACGGGGGCTACCACGTCATCCATCCTGCGATTCCTCAGCCTGGGGGCTTCGTGGGTGCTTGGCCGTCGGAGTTTTCAGGCGCAGGAGCCGGTGCAGGCGTCGCTTGCGGCGCTGGCGCTCCCTGCGGCGCTGTGCCTCTGGGCTGCGCTTCCTGTGTCTGGGCCTTGGTCCGCGCCTTTCGCGCCACGTCCTCGGCTTCACGTTTGCGCGCGTTCTCGTCCGCCTGTTCGTCGGGCGAGGACGCCGGCTTCACGGTGTTCGGATCGGGCAACGGCTGCGGCGGCGGCAGATGCGGATTGCCACTGCGCGGCAGCAGCGGCATGAGCTCCTTGCCGTTGAACGTCTTCTCCTGGTCGCGCATGTAGTTGTATTTCTCGTCCGTCGCAATCGCGGTCTGCGAGCCATCGCGCAGGATCTTCGGACGAATGAACATCATCAGGTTGGTCTTCGTGTGCTGCGAACCCCGCGTCTTGAACGCGAGACCGATGATCGGAATGCGGCCGAGGAATGGCACGCGCGTTTCCTTCTTGCTGCCAAAGTCCGAAATCAGGCCGCCCAGCACGATGATGCCACCATCCTCGATGAGCACGTTGGTACTGATGGTGCGCTTGTTGGTGACGACGTCCACCGTCGTGACGGCGCTCGAGCCGAGGCTCGAGCTCTCGATCTCGATCTTCATCAGCACCGAGTTGCCGCCCTGCGAGATCTGCGGCGTCAGCTTGAGAATCGTGCCCACTTCCTCGCGCTGAATCGTCTGGAAGGGATTCACCGAGCCGTTCGTGGCGCCCGTATTGGTGAACTGGCCCGTGATGAACGGCACTTCCTGCGCCACTTTGACCTGCGCTTCCTGATTGTCCATGGTGACAGCCGAGGGCGTCGCAATGACATTGGTGTTCGTGTCGTTGCGGATAGCGCGAAGCATCGCGGCGAAGTTCACGCCGGTGTCGGCGATGCGACCGATGCCGAGGGTCGTGCCGCCGCTCAGCACGGACGGGTTGACCGTGCTGCTCGTCGGATTCTGCGCGAGCGAGGCGAGGTCGACGAGCGAGGCGCCACCGACAGGATTGATGAATCCGCCGAGCGGAATGCGCGTGCCGTTATCGTTGGACCACGCCGCCCAGTTGACGCCCAGCTCGGCGTTCTTGTCGGTGTTGACCTCGACGATGATGGCCTCGACCAGCACCTGCATGCGGCGGATGTCGAGCCGGTCGATGATGTTCATCAGCGACTTCATCGTCTTCGGCTGCGCCGTGATGATCAGTGAGTTGGTTTCGGGATCCGCCCAGATGGTGGTGCTGCGGTCCGCGTTTGCGGCGGGGTTCGCCGCGGCGCCGGGCGCGCCCGTAGCGCCAGCGGCCTGGCCCGTGACCTGTTCCTTCAGCTTCGCTGCGATCTTCTCGGCATCCGCGTACTGCAGATAACGCACACGCGTGTCGCCGCCGCTCTCGAGGGGCGTGTCGAGATGGGCGATGAGCGCCTTGATGCGCAGCCGCTGTGTCGGATCACCGCTGACGAGCACGCTGTTCGAGCGGTCGTCGGCGACGAGCTTCATCGGGTTCGCGCCGCCTTCCTGCGCCTGCTGCTGCTGAGTGAGCGTGGTGATGACACGCACGATCTCGGAAGCCGAGGCGTTCTGCAGCGGCACGATCTCGACGTCCGCATCCCCCGCCTGATCGATGCGCGCAATGATGCGCATGATGCGGTTCACGTTCGACGCGTGGTCCGAGATGATGAGAATGTTCGAAGGCTGGTAGGCGGCGAGGTGGCCGTTCTGCGGAATGAGCGAACGCAGGATCGGCACGAGCTGCGCCGCATTGATGTTCTTGACCTGGATCACCTGCGTGACGATCTCGTCCGAAGACGAGTTCATGCGGTCCGGCAGATCGTTGCCCGGCATCGTGCGCCAGTTCTGTTCCGGCACGATCTTGATGACGTTGCCGGCCGGCATGGCCACGAACCCATACACCTGCAGGATCGACAGGAACGCCTGGTAGAAGGCGTCCGGCGTCATCGGCGTGGAGGAGATCAGCGTCACCTGCGCGCGCACGCGCGGTTCGAGAAGGAAGTTCTTGCCCGTGGCCGCGCTCACCGCCTCGGCGATCTGCGTGATGTCGGCATCCTTGAAGTTCGGCGTGATCTTCTGCTGGGCCTGCTGCGCCGAGGCGAGCGACCCCACCACGGCGAGCACTGCGGCCCAGGCCACGGTTCGAAGCGCGGCCTGTGTGCGGCTCAACGCGAAGAATCCGAAACGTTTCATCGAGTAGTCCCTCGGCGTCGGACCGCCGTGTGTGCGTGCCTCATCGTCATCCACTCAGTCCTCACGGTTGCCGCCCGGATCTGCGGGTGGGGGTGGCGCTTCGGGTGCCGGCGGTGCCGCCGGGGCGCCATCACCGCCGCCTGCGCCCGCCCCGACGAGCTGCTCGGCTTCCTGCGCGACCTGCGACATGTTCAGGGTCAGATCCTGCTGCCGCCCGTTGCGCATCACCGTGACGTGCGCCTCGCTCGAGTTGCCGATCGTGCCGAAAACTTCCTGACCCCGCGCCGGGTCGTCGAGGGGGGTGCCGTTGATGGCGGTGACGAGGTCGCCCGGACGCAGGCCGAGACGAATGAACGCTTGGCGGTTGCGACCGGGGTAAACGCGATAGCCACGTTGCTTGCCCTGCGCGAAGACGGGCTGGGGCCGCATGATGTCGGAGATGACCCCGGGCTCGTTCGCAATGAGCTGGCGCATCCGCTCGGCAATGGGGTTCTCGGTGGCGACGCTCGCCTGTGGCGGCGGGGCGGTCAGCGCGCCGTTGTTC
>FTEO01000472.1_pt1 | contig 32188 bp, 24 predicted proteins | sample 1640211 | NCBI WGS metagenome assembly FTEO01 (sample SAMEA3914816, study PRJEB12502) | metagenome | biome: forest; material: soil | place: USA | collected 2011-09-16 | depth 0.3 m | reverse complement strand
GTGAGCGGCGAAGTTGAAGAGAGCGAGGTCGAGTTCGCGCACTCGATGAGCGTGGCGCGCGTATGGGAAGCGCCGCGCGTGACCAAGCCCTACACCGAAGCGCAGTGGCTCGAGATCGATCGACTGGGCCAGAAGATCGACGCCGATCTGGTGGCCGCGGATGTGCGCCTGACGATGGGTGGCGAGCCCACCTTCGTGTCAGTGGATGATCCCGACGGCCCCGAGTGGAACACTGCGGCGCTCGGCCCGGACAAGCGGCGCCTCGCGGCCACGCTCTATCACCGGCTGAAAGAGAAGTACGCACCGACCGGGCTTGCGCACTTCGGCCAGGGCAAGTGGTACCCGGGTGAGCCGCTGCCGCGCTGGTCTCTCAACTGCTACTGGCGGCGGGATGGCGAGCCCATCTGGCAGAACCCGGCGCTGCTGGCCGATGAATCCCTCGACTACGACATCAGCGCGAACACGACACAACGATTCCTCGCCGCCGTGGCGATGGGCCTCGGCCTCTCGCCCGCGTTCGTCTTCGCCGCGTACGAGGACGCGTTCTACTATCTCTGGCGCGAGCGTCGCCTGCCCGTGAACGTGGACCCGTTCGAATCCCGCCTCGAAGATGAGATCGAGCGCGAACGCCTGTCCCGTATTTTCGAGCAAGGGCTCGATGCCGCCGTGGGCCACGTGCTCCCCGTCTCGCGCGATCCGAGTGGCAAGCGTTGGCAGACCGGCCCATGGTTCCTGCGTCGCGAGCGCTGCTATCTGGTTCCGGGCGATTCACCCCTGGGCTTACGGCTGCCGCTCGATTCGATGCCCTGGGTTGCGCCGGGCGACTTTCCGTACGTGCACTCGCCCGATCCGACGCAACCCTTCCCGCCGCTGGCTCGACACACTGAAATTCGCCGGCAGCTTCAGGATTTCACGGCGCCGCAAGAGCCAGGAGATGCCGCCGCACGCGCACGTGCCGAAGCGGTGATGCGCGAGCTCGAAGACGAGCTGCAGAAAGCACGCGGCGCATCGCGAGCCGCAGACCGTGGCGATGCCAGCGCACGGGACAAGGCCGCACCCACGCGCGACTCTTCGACCACACGCGCTCCCTTGCCGCAAGAATCCGCCGGCTGGATCACGCGCACGGCCATGTGCGCCGAGCCGCGCGACGGGGTGATGTACGTGTTCATGCCGCCGGCCGAACGTCTCGAGGACTATCTCGAGCTCGTGGCCGCCGTCGAGAGCGCATCCAAAGCGCTGTCGATGCCGGTGATTCTCGAAGGGTACGAGCCGCCGAAAGATCCGCGCCTCAACAGCTTCCGCGTGACGCCCGACCCAGGCGTGATCGAAGTGAACATCCATCCGTCTTCGAGCTGGAAGGAGCTCACGGATCGCACCGAGCATCTGTACGAAACGGCGCGCGAGTCCCGCCTCATCGCGGAGAAATTCATGCTCGATGGCCGCCACACCGGCACCGGTGGCGGCAATCACCTCGTGCTCGGGGGGGCGACTGCCGCAGACTCTCCGTTCCTGCGCCGGCCCGACCTGTTGCGCAGCCTGCTCGCGTACTGGCACAACCATCCCTCGCTCTCGTATCTGTTCTCGGGGCTGTTCATCGGCCCGACATCGCAGGCACCCCGTACGGACGAAGCGCGCAACGACTCACTCTACGAGCTCGAGATCGCTTTCCAGCAGCTGCCGCCGGTCGGCACGGAATCGCCGCCCTGGCTGGTGGATCGCCTGTTCCGCAACCTGCTCATCGACGTCACCGGCAACACGCATCGCGCCGAGTTCTGCATCGACAAGCTCTATTCGCCAGATGGCCCCACCGGCCGCAATGGTTTGCTCGAGCTGCGCGCGTTCGAGATGCCACCGCATGCGCGCATGAGCCTGACGCAGCAGCTGCTGCTGAGATCGCTCGTCTCGCGTTTCTGGCGCACGCCTTATGAGCCCGGGCGCCTGGCGCGCTGGGGAACGGAGCTTCACGATCGGTTCCTGCTGCCGCACTTCATCGAACAGGATTTTGCGGACGTGCTCACCGAGCAGAACGCGGCCGGTTATCCGCTGCGCGAAGAATGGTTCGCACCGCACTTCGAGTTCCGCTTCCCCAAGCACGGTGACTTCTCCTCGCGCGGTGTCGAAGTGGAAGTGCGCCAGGCGCTCGAGCCATGGCACGTGATGGGCGAAGAAGGCGGCGCGGGCGGCACCGTGCGCTACGTCGACTCTTCAGTCGAGCGCCTGCAGGTGAAGGCCACGGGTCTCGCGCCGGATCGCTATGTGCTCACGTGCAACGGCAGGCCGATTCCGTTGCGGCCCACCGATCGAGTGGGCGAGTTCGTCGGCGGCGTGCGTTATCGCGCGTGGCAGCCCACGTCCGCGCTGCATCCTACGATCGGCGTGCATGCGCCGCTCACGATCGACCTGGTCGACACGTGGATGGAGCGTTCGCTCGGAGGATGCCAATATCACGTGATGCACCCCGGCGGCCGCAGTTACGCTACGTTCCCGGTGAACGCGTTCGAGTCGGAAAGCCGCCGCCTGGCGCGCTTCTTCCGCATGGGACACACGCCGGGCCGGCTTGCGCCGCCCCACGAGACACCGAGTCTCGAGTTCCCGTTCACACTCGATCTGCGTAGAGGGTAGCTGGCCGAACGATGATAGAGAGGCGCTCCACAGGGCACGCGACCAGCCGGTCGCAGGCGTGTCTGGCGACGTATGTGGCCGACGCGCGCCGCTATGACGAGCTGCTCGATGAGAAGGGCAGCGTGCGCTCGCACTGGCGCCCGCTCATCGAACGCGTCGCCGCAGGTGATGGCACCGGTGCCGGCCGGCGCGGCATCGAGCTCACGAAGCGGCTCATCATCGAGAACGGCGTCACCTACAACGTGTACGCCGATCCGCAGGGCGCGGATCGCCCGTGGGGTCTCGACCCGCTGCCGCTCGTGCTTACGGCAAGCGAGTGGCGCGAAATCGAAACGGGCGTCGCGCAGCGTGTGCAGCTCATGAACTCGCTGCTGGCGGACTTGTACGGCCCGCAGCGGCTGCTTGCCGAAGGCATCGTGCCGACCGAGCTGCCGTTCGGCCATCCGAATTTCCTCTGGCCGTGCCATGGCATCAAGCCTAAAGGCGGCAACTGGCTTCACATCTACGCGGTCGACCTGGCGCGCGCGCCGGATGGGCGGTGGTGGGTGCTCTCCGATCGCACGCAAGCGCCTTCGGGCGCGGGCTACGCGCTCGAGAATCGCGAGATCGTCGAGCAGGTGCTGCCGGATTCCATTCGCGATCTTGGCGTGCGCCGCGTGCGCGGGTTCTTCGGGGATCTGCGCGAGCGCATGCTGAGCGGCGTGGACCCGGGCGAGAAGCCGCTCGCCGTGATCCTCACGCCGGGGCCGTTCAACGAAACGTATTTCGAGCATGCGTATCTCGCCGGCCAGCTCGGCTTGCCGCTGGCGGAAGGCACCGATCTCACCGTTCGCGGTGACACGGTGTATCTCAAGACGCTCGCCGGCCTGCGGCGCGTGCACGCCATCTTTCGCCGCCTCGATGACGACTTCTGCGATCCCGTGGAATTGCGCAGCGATTCGGCGCTTGGCGTGCCGGGGCTCATCGGCGCGGTGCGGGCAGGTCGCGTGCTCATGGCGAATGCGCTCGGCACAGGCGTGCTCGAGTCTGCAGCGTGGCTCGGCTTTCTGCCTGGAGTTGCGGAACGCCTGCTCGACGAGAAGCTGAAACTGCCGGCGCTCGCGTCGTGGTGGTGCGGCGAACGGCCTGCGCTCGACTACGTGCTCGCGCATCTCGATGAGCTCGTCATCAAGCCTGCGTATCCGAATCAGCGCTTCGAGCCGGTGTTCGGGCGGGATCTCACGCGCGAGGCTCGCGAGAAGCTCATCACGAGGCTGCGCGCGCGACCGTACGCGTATGTGGCGCAAGAGCATGTGGCCATGTCGCAGGCGCCCGTGTGGCGTCAGGGCGGAGCGCTCGGGCTTTCCGCCAAGGCGTTGGCCATTCGCACGTACGCCATCGCCACGGAAGACGGTTATCGCGTCATGCCCGGCGGGCTCGCCCGCGTTGCGACGGACGCTGCCACGGATGTCGTGTCGACACAGCGCGGTGGTGGAAGCAAAGACATCTGGGTGCTCTCCGACGGCTCGGCGGAGGAAGAAGCGTCACCGTCGAGTCCGCGCTCGATGCCAGTGCTCGTCCGTCAGGACGACATTCCATCGCGCGTCGTTGAAAACCTGTTCTGGCTCGGGCGCTATGCCGTGCGGTGTGAAGACAAGGCGCGGCTCGTCCGCGGCACGCTCGCGGCGCGCGTGGATGCCGGAGCGTGGCGGGCTGCCGTGAAGCTGTGTCGGGATCTCGGTGTGGTGTCGATCGACACGGACCCGTCGGAAAGCTTGCGGGATGATCGCAATCCGCAGGGGCTCGTGGCGGATGTGAAGCGCCTCGCCTGGTGTACTTCGCAGGTACGCAGCCGGCTCTCGGGTGGGTACTGGCGTGTGGTTCTCGATCTGCAGCGGCAATTGCATCGCGCGGCGATGTCGCGTGGCGACCCGCGCGAGGCGCTCGATCGATTGATCCTGTCGCTATCCGCGCTGGCGGGCTTTGCGTTCGACGACATGACGCACGATCAGGGCTGGCGTCTCATGCGCGTGGGGCGTCGGCTCGAGCGGCTGCAGTTCCTGTCGTGGCTGCTCGCTCAGCATCTCGAGTCGGAGCGCCCGGCGCAGTCGACGCACGTGGAATGGCTGCTGGAAGCTTGCGACAGCCTGGTGATCTATCGCGCGCGCTACGTCGCCGCGCCGCGGCTGGGCCCTGCGCTCGATCTGCTGATTCGCGACATCGAGCACCCGCGTGCGCTGGCGTTTCACTCTGAGGCGGTTGCGCGCGATCTGGCCAGTCTCGGTGCCTCCCTTGGCGCGCCGTCCGCCGGCACGCTCGACGGCGCCGTTCCCACACTCGAAGAAGCGGAGCTCTTCGCGCTGGAGAAAGACGGGGATGCGGCGAAAGAGGCGCGCCTCGCGCTGGCCGGGCGGCTGCGCGAGCTGGCATTCGCGGCCGGGCAATTGTCGGATCGTCTTTCGATGCGTCACTTCTCACACACCGGCGCGGACGTTCGCGCCCTGGCGACGTGACGGGCACCATGCGCTATCGCGTTCGTCACGAGACCATCTATTCCTATGGGAGTGACGTTGTGCACTCTCACCAGCTCCTGCATCTGGTGCCGCGGCCTTCGCGTTTTCAGCAATGCCTGGAGCATCGGCTCACCATCTCGCCGCCCACGTACAGCCGGCGCGACGAAACAGATGCGTTCGGCAACATCGTCACGCGCGTTGAATTCGAGCACCCGCATCGCCGGCTCGAAGTCGCCACCGATGTTGAAGTGGACGTGCATCCGCGCCCCCCTGCGCCCGCTGCGGATTCGCTGCCGTGGGAGAGAGTGCGAGACAGTCTCACGTACACGGGCCATTCGCCGGGCAGGGAAATTCTTGAAGCCTGCCGCTTCCGCCACGAATCGCCGTATGTGCGTGTGAAGCAGGTGTTCACGGACTATGGCGCGGAGTGCTTCCCCGCCGGCCGGCCCGTGCTCGCCTGTGCCGAAGCGTTGATGAACAAACTGCATCGGGAGCTGAAATACGCGCCCGGCGAGACGGACATCGCCACGCCCTTGTCTGAAGTGCTCGAGACGCGCCGCGGCGTGTGCCAGGACTTCGCGCATTTGATGATCGCGTGTTTGCGCGCGCGCGGACTCACGGCGCGATACGTGAGTGGCTACATTCGCTTGCGCGCGGCGCGCCAGGCTGCGGTGGTCAACGGCGCGAACGGAGAGGCCACGTCGATGGATGATGCCGTGCATGGGTCGAAAGCGGAGGAGCCTTCCGCGACACTCGAAGCGCTCGCGCCGTCTTACGACCCGGTGCTGGCGGGTGTTGCCGAGGCCGATCCGCAGATGGACTGGGTCGGCGCGGGCGCATCGCACGCGTGGGTCTCGGTGTACAGCCCGCCATTCGGCTGGGTCGAGCTCGATCCCACGAACAACGTCTATGTCGGCACGGATCACATTGCCATTGCGTGGGGACGCGACTTCGGTGACGTCTCACCGCTTCGCGGCGTCATCCTCGGCGGCGGCAGCCACCACCTGTCCGTGTGCGTAACGGTCGAGCCGTTACGGGACGGCGTGACTACAGCCGCGCAATGACGTGATCCACTTCGTCCGCGCTGCCGAGGACGACCGGCACGCGTTGATGAATGTCCGTGGGCTGCACGTCGAGGATGCGCTGGTTGGGAGCCGCGAGCGCTTTGCCGCCGGCCTGCTCCATGATCATCGCCATGGGATTGGCTTCGTACATCAGCCGCAGCTTGCCGTTCGGGGCTTTCTTCGTGGGCGGATACATGAACACGCCGCCCTTGAGGAGAATGCGATGGACGTCCGCCACCATCGAGCCGACGTAGCGGCTGGAATAGTTGTGCTCCTGCGCCCAATCGAGATACTGCTGATAGCCCTGCGGGAACGTGCGCCGGTTGCCTTCGTTCACTGAATAGCTCTTGTGCACGCGGGGCGTGCGCAGCCCGCGTTCCACGAGCATGAACGCGCCCACGGATGGGTCGAGCACGAACATGTCCACGCCTTGCCCCACGGTCAGCACGAACACGGTGGACGAGCCATACAGTACGTAGCCCGCAGCAACTTGCCGGGCGCCCGGCTGAAGCAGCGAAGACTGCGAGTCGCGAACGCGGCGATCGTGGCGCAGGATGCTGAAGATGGTGCCTACGCCGCCACACACGTCGAGGTTCGACGAGCCATCGAGCGGATCGAACAGCACGCAGTAGCGGCGCTCGGCGCTCGCATCTTCGCGGATGATGACGGGCTCTTCGTTCTCTTCGGAGGCGACGATGGCAACGCCATCACGCCCGCCCAACGTTCTGAGCAGCACCTCGTTCGCGATGACGTCCAGCTTCTGCTGCTGCTCGCCCTGCACATTGTCGGTGCCCGCCGTGCCGAGCACATTCTCCAATCGCGCGCGTCGAACCTTGGCCGCGATGATCTTCGAGGAGATCGACAGCGCGGAGAGAATCCACGATAGCGTGCCGGTGCTTTCGGGGAAGCTCGCCTGCTGCTGCAGGATGTGCGCCTGGAGCGAGACGATAGGGCCTATGGATAAGGAGGAGTTGACCGGGAGCGGGGCGGACATGGGCGGTACGGATCCTGCGCGACTTACACAAATGACGGGTTCAGGCTTGAAAATGAGCCGGTGGAGTGTGCCACACGTTTCCACGGACGACTGCGGGCCAGCTCCTACTGAGCGCGTGATTCCGCCTCCAGGCGCTCGCTGTTCTCGAGCCACTGCGCTTCCACCTGTTCGAGCTCGCGTGCGAGCCGACCCTGCTTTTCGGTGAGCTGGCGCAGGCGGTCCTTGCTGGCTTCCGCGTAGAGCTCGGGCGCCTGCAGCGCGGTCTCGATTTCGGCGCGTTCCTTCGTCAGCCGTTCGAGCTCGCGCTCGCATTTGTCGATGGCGGCCTTGAGCGGGGTGAGGCGGTTGCGGCGTTCGGCTTCTTCGCGCTTGCGCTGTTTGCGCGCCTCGGCGGACTCCGCCGCAGCGGAGGATGGTGAGGCCGACGATGCCGGCGCGGCTGAGCCGGAATTCGCGCTGTCCGCGTCCGCGAGCCATTTGGCGTAGTCCTCGAGATCGCCATCGAACGGCGCGGCCCTGCCGGCGTGCACCACATGAAGCTCGTTCGCCACTGTGCGCAGCAAGTGACGGTCGTGCGACACGAGAACGACGGCACCCTCGTAGTCCTGCAGCGCCAGAGTGAGCGCCTGGCGCATTTCGAGATCGAGATGGTTGGTCGGCTCATCGAGCAGCATGACATTCGGCCGCAGGTACGCCACCAGCGCGAGCACGAGGCGCGCCTTCTCTCCCCCTGAAAACGGCGCGATGGGCTCGAATACGCGGTCGCCGCGAAAGCCAAAGCTGCCCAGGTAATCCCGCAGTTCCTGTTCGGTTGCACGTGCCGCTCGTGCCGCTCCGAAACGGCGCAGGTTCGTGAGCGGCGAGTCGTTTGCTGCAACCTGTTCGAGCTGATGCTGAGCAAAGTAGCCGATGCGAAGATCGCGTGCTTCCGTGCGCGTGCCGCTCAGCGCCGCGAGCTCGCCCGCGAGCAGCTTCATGTATGTGGATTTGCCGGCGCCATTGCGCCCAAGCAATGCGATGCGATCTCCTGGCGCGAGCGTGAGATTCACGCCTTCGAGGATCACGCGTCCGTCGTAGCCCGCGGATTGTTTCTCGAGAGCCAGCAGCGGCTTCGGCAACTTGTCCGGCGGTGCGAAGGAGAACTGGAACGGCGAATCGACGTGGGCCGGCGCGATGCGCTGCATGCGCTCCAGTGCTTTCACGCGGCTCTGCGCTTGACGCGCCTTGGTTGCCTGCGCGCGAAAGCGCTCGACGAACGCCTCCATGTGCTTGATTTCGCGTTGCTGGCGTGCGAACAGCGAGGCGTGCTCCGCCATCTCGGCGGCACGCTGATCTTCGAACGCCGAGTAGTTGCCGCGATACGCGCGCGCCTTGCCGTGCTCGAGGTTCACCACGCGATTGATCACGCGATCGAGGAATTCGCGATCGTGCGCGATCAGCAGCAGCGTGCCCGGATAGTCCCGGAGCCAGGTCTCGAGCCACAGGATGGCATCGAGGTCCAGGTGGTTCGTGGGCTCATCGAGGAGCAGCAGATCCGAGCGGCACATCAAGGCCTGCGCAACGTTCAGCCGCACGCGCCAGCCGCCCGAGAATTCGCGCACGGCGCGTGTTTCATCGGCAGATGAGAAACCGAGGCCATGCAGGAGTCGACCCGCACGGCTACGCGCGTCGTAGCCGCCGGCGGCTGCATAAGTGGCGTAGAGCTCGCCCAGCTTTCCGCCAGCATCGCGCGCTTCCGCGTCTGCGATATCACGCTCGATGGCGCGCAATTTGGCGTCGCCATCGAGCACGAACTCAATGGCGTGCTGATCCGTGGCGAGCAATTCCTGTGAGACGTGGGCGATCTCGAGATTCGAGGGCATCTCGAACGTGCCCGTGTCCGGCTGCAGCTCGCCGCGCACGAGCGACATGAGGCTCGATTTGCCGCTGCCGTTCTCGCCCGTGATGCCAACCTTCTCGCCGCGGAAGAGCCCGAACGTGGCTTCAGAGAAAAGCAGCCGCGGGCCGCGGCGTATCGCAACGTCGTTGAAATTGAGCATGGGTGCGGCGGCGCGCGGGCAGCGGTCGGAAGAGCGGCAGGGGGCGCAGAGGCTATCGGGCCGCGCTTGCGGCAGCAAGGGGCGGCGCCGGATCGGGTGTGCGGGAGCGAGGAGACCGATTCAGACGATTCTTACGTGCGGGCGGGATGGCGGACGACGGCTCAGGTCCGGCGTCACAAGCTATAACTGCGTCCATGCGTACCCCTTTCCCGGCCCGGATTCGCCGATTCCACGCCATCGGCGCGGGCACCGGCGCCGGTACGGCTGCGCTTGCTTCCTTATGTCTCGCGGCATGCGGTGAGATGGCCCGGTTGCCGGTCGAGTCGGGCATGGGGCCGAATCCGGTGCTCCCGGAGCCGACCCACTCGCTCATTCCAACCCTGAACATCGCGCCCGCCGAGGGCTGGCCCGAAGCGGCGCAGCCGCTAGGCGCACCGGGCACCACCGTCGGAGCGTTCGCCGCGCAACTGGATCACCCCCGCTGGCTCTATGTGCTGCCCAATGGCGATGTACTCGTCGCGGAGACCAACGCTCCGGCCAAACCGGACGATGGCAAGGGCATCAAGGGCCGCATCATGAAAGCCGTGATGAAGCGGGCCGGCGCCGGCGAGCCGAGCCCGAACCGAATCACGCTGCTGCGAGACGCGCATGGTGACGGCGTCGCCGAGACGCGCACGGTGTTCATCAAGAGCCTGAATTCACCGTTTGGCATGGCCCTGTCGGGCAACAACCTGTACATCGCCGATTCGGATGCCGTGCTGCGTTTTCCGTACGCGAGCGGTGAAACCGAGATCACCGCGCCGGGATCGAAGCTGGTCGACCTGCCGGCGGGCACGATCAATCATCACTGGACCAAAAATCTCATCGTGAGCGCGGATGGCGCGCACCTGTACGTCACCGTCGGCTCCAATAGCAACGTGGCCGAGAATGGGATCGACCAGGAAGAAGGGCGCGCCGCGATCTGGGAAGTGGATACGAAGACCGGCGAGCACCGTGTGTACGCCTCGGGCCTGCGCAATCCGAACGGGCTCGCCTGGGTGCCTTCGAGCGGCGCATTGTGGGCCGTGGTGAACGAGCGCGATGAGCTCGGCAGCGATCTCGTTCCGGACTACATGACTTCCGTGAAGCAGGGCGCGTTCTATGGCTGGCCGTACAGCTACTTCGGCCAGCATCTCGATGATCGCGTGAAGCCGCCGCGAATGGATCTCGTGGCGAAGGCCATTGCGCCGGACTACGCGCTGGGCCCGCACACTGCATCGCTTGGCCTCGCGTACACGGACAGCAATGATCTTCCGCCCCAATTCCATGAAGGCATGTTCATTGGCCAGCATGGCTCCTGGAATCGCAAACCCCACAGCGGATACAAAGTGATCTTCGTGCCCTTCAGCGCCGGCAAGCCCTCCGGCGGTGCCGTAGATGTGTTGACCGGCTTCCTCACCGACGACGGCAAGGCGCGCGGCCGCCCTGTTGGCGTCGCCTTCGACAAGCAGGGCGGCCTGCTCGTGGCGGACGATGTGGGCAACGTCATCTGGCGCGTGTCAGCCGCGACCCAGCCGGGGCGCGCAGCGGATGTGCGCCCGATCGTCGATGAGCCCGCGACGAGTGGGTCTGCCTCCGCGCCGCCTCGCCGCTAGATCCCTCATCGACGTTGAGGCGCCGGTGGGCGCTGCTGTAACCTTGAGCGCAGCCTCAACGCGTAGAGGAAGCCCATGCGTCCAAGGATTGTGCTGCTGCTCGCGCTGTGTGCATGCGGGCACTCGCTCGCGGCCGAGCCGGTATCGCCGCCGCCACCCATCGACGCATTTGCACGTTCGCCTGCGGTCGATGGTGTGAGCATTTCTGCCGATGGCCGCTATCTCGCGTCGCTGTCGGAAGTGAATGGCAGGCACGCGGTGACAGTGCTCGATCGCATCAAAGGTGGCCCGACGCGAATGGTGTTCACCGTGAAAGACACGGACGCCTTCGATGTGAGCTGGTGCGGCTGGGCGAACGCCACTCGCCTGCTTTGCGGGTTCATCGCCGCGGTGACCGAAGACGTGCCGGACGCCGAAAATTTCAATCATCTGTCACGGGGAAAATTCACGTACGCCACCACACGGCTCGTCGGCGTGAACGCAGACGGCACAGACATGAAAGTGCTGGTGCAGAACTCGTACGCGCGCGCCGCGCAGTTTCAGGATCGCATCCTCGACTGGACGCCGGAAGAGCCGGACACGGTGCTCATCGAGCTCGACGACGATGGCGACTCCTATCCCGCGGTGTTCGAGCTCAACGTGTACAACGGCAAGCTGAAGGAACGCGTGGGAGCAGCGCCTCCCATCCGCGATTTCCTGACGGACGGCCACGGGCAGGTGCGCTTCGGCATTGGCGTCAAAGACACGCGCATCTCGTATTACGCGCGTCTGCTCGGAGACAAGGAGTGGCGGCTGCTGAGCACGATGGAGGCTTTCGCGAAGCCGGAAACGTTGCAGCCCATCGCGGTGCTGCCGGGGAAGAATCGCGTGCTCGCATCGGGCGAGTCGGATGGGCGCCAGGCCCTGTGGGAGCTCGACCTCGAAGACAAGCAGCCTCCCAAGCTCGTTTTCCAGGATCCGCAGGTAGACGTGGAAGAACCCATCATGGCCGCGGGCGGCCGGCTCATCGGCGTGTTCTACGAAAGCGATCGCCCGCACGCGTTCTACACGGACCCGCGCGCGAGGAGCGTGGTCGAGGGCACCAACCAGTTCCTCACGGGCTCGTACAACACGATTTTCGACGAGACGCCGGACGACAAGGTGTATGTGATTCGCGCGCACAGCGATGTCGACCGCGGCAGCTTCCACGTGCTCGACGTCAGCAGCGGCAAGGGCGAGCTCGTCTATCTGGGTACTGCGTATCCGGAGTTGCGCGACTATCCGCTGCCGCCGATGAAGTCCATCGAATACACCGCGCGGGACGGGACGAAGATCCCGGGCTATCTCACCGTGCCCACCGGCTCCAGCGAAAAAAATCTGCCCCTCATCGTCATGCCTCACGGTGGACCGATCGCGCGAGACTCGTGGGGGTTCGATTTCCTGCGGCTGTTTCTCGCGAGTCGCGGCTACGCTGTGCTGCAGATGAACTTCCGCGGCTCGGGCGGCTTCGGCTGGGAGTGGCTGCATGCGGCGCATCAGAACTGGGGTGGCCTCACGTATGACGACATCGTCGATGGCACGCGCTGGGCCATTGCTCAGGGCATTGCGGATCCAAAACGCGTCGGCATCGTTGGGTGGAGCTTCGGCGGCTACGCCGCGCTGCTGGGCGCCACGCGCAACGGCGATCTGTTCCGGTGTGCCGCAAGCATTGCGGGCGTCAGCGATCTGCAGGAGCTCAGACGCAACGCGCGATACTTCACCGACTGGAAAATCGTGCGCGAGCAGCTGGGCACGGATCGCGAGAAGCTGCTGGCGGACTCACCTGTGAAGCATGCGGATCAGGTGTCGATCCCGGTGTTGATGGTCCACGGCGTCGAGGACTGGACCGTGCCGGTGGAACACTCGAAACGCATGGACGCAGCGCTCAAGCGTGCAGGCAAGCAACACGAGTTGATTCTGATCCCGCACGGCGATCACCAGCTCGCGTGGCGCTCGGAGCGGGTCACGCTGCTCACGGCGCTCGAGAAGTTCCTCACGGCGAACATGGGCGGCACGCATGACTGAGCTCAGTGCGCGGCGCGCTAGCGCGTCGTTTCGCTGCGCGCCACGATGGCGGTGACGGCGATGTCCGCTGTCACATTGCCGAGTGTGCGGAAAATATCCGGGATCACCTCGACAGCCAGCAGCAGCGGGAGCAGATCCAGCGGCACGCCCATCGCCAGCGAGATCGGCACCGTCGTGTTGAACAGCGAGAGCTGGCTCGGCAAACCGACGACGCTGAAGTTCGTCACCACCGCCAGGAGCACGCCCATGACCACGCGCGTTGGCTCGAGGTGAATGCCGTACACGTGCGCGACGAACATCACGATCGAAATGTTCACGATCGGGCTCGTGATGCGGAACAGCGAAACTGCGAGCGGCAGGGTGATGGACGTGACGCGCTCGGGAATGCCGAGCTGGTTCTGCGCGCCCGCAATCATCGCGGGCAACGAGGCGAGTGAGGATTGCGTGCTGATCGCAACCGCCTGTGCGGGCGCGACAGCCTTCGCAAACCGGCTGAGCGATACGCGCCCCAGCACGACAACCGCCGGATAGGTCAGGAGCGTAATGAACACGCTCAGCGCGCACATCAGGATGAGGTACTGCGCGAGAGCGCCTGCCGCATGCACGCCGCCGCGCGCGCCGACTTCGAGAGCCAGTGCGAAAACGCCCACGGGCGCCGCCCACAGAATCCATTTCACGATGACGAGCATCGTCTCCATCACGGCCTGAAAGAAGGCGAGCAGGGGCGCGCGCAGCTGCGGCGCGATCCGCGACGCCGCGAAGCCGAAGAACAGCGAGAAGATCACGAGCGGTGCGAGGGCGCCGTCGGCGGCGGCCTTGAACGGGTTGGACGGCACGATCTCGCCGAGCCAGTCGCTCAGGCCGGGGAGTTGCGGAATGGCGTTCGGGTCATGAGTCGCGCTGGCACGAAACGCCGCGGCCGCCTGCGGATCGACGGGCCACCAGGCAAGCACCGCGGGCGTGATGATGGCTCCCAGGATGGCGGCGGTCGTGAGCAGCACGAGAAATACGACGAGCGACCGTGCCGCGATGTGCCCGGTGGTTGCTGCTTCTGCCGCGGAGGCGATCCCGGTGATGATCATCGAGACGATCAGCGGGATGATCGTCATACGCAGCGCGCTCAGCCAGAGTGTGCCGATGGGCTCGAGCACAGGAACGATGCGATCGAGCGACGCATTGTGGGCCGCGGCCAGCAGCGCTCCCACTGCGAGTCCCGCGACGAGCCCCAGGACTACGCGCGTACCAAAAGACATCGTGAGGCATCGTGCCCGCGCGATCTGCGAGCGTCAAATACGGGAGTGTCACGGCCTCGGTGTCTAGCCTCCGGAGCGCTTCGCCTCGTATCCGAGCTTCGCGAGCTCGGCGACGAGCCGGTCTCGATGATCGCCCTGGATCTCGATGCGCCCGTCTTTCACCGCGCCACCGGCGCCGCAGGTTTTCTTCAGCTGTGTCGCCAGTGCTTCGAGCTCCGCTTCCGCGAGCGGCAACCCCGAGATCACCGACACGCCTTTACCTCCGCGCCCCGACACCTCACGGCCGACACGCACCCGCGCCTCGTTACGCGCCCCGGGCGGCCGAATCCCCTGAGCTACGGCGCGCGCACCGGCGCTGCCCGACTTGAGAACAACGCCGCGGAAAGTCTGCTTCGGTTTCACGGTATTCGGAGGACATGTCGCGAGAGGGTGCGTGCAATTTAAGAGGAGTCGGCGGACGACTCAACTGCGGGATTGCGCCCCGCAGGTCGCGGCAGATCAGCCGTGGCTGCCGAGAATCCTTGCGCGCCCCGTATTCGCGGTGTCTTCGGTTCCGGCTTGCATCGCGGAGGAGGGCGGTTTTGCCCCGTACTCCTCGAGGAGCTCGGCCAGCCGCTCCGGCTCGACGGGCTTCACGATGTGCAGATCGAAACCCGCACCGAGCGCTTGGGAGCGCTGCTCCGGCGCTCCGTATCCGGTGAGTGCGATGAGCAGGGGTGAGGTGAGGCCGAGGGCGGCACGAACGCGGCGCGCGACTTCGTAGCCGTCGATCTTCGGCAGGCCGAGGTCCACCAGTGCGACGTCCGGGCGCAATTCGAGGGCGCACTGGATGCCGGACTCGCCGTCGCTCGCCGCGATGACCTCATGGCCCCAGAGCTTGAGCAGGCAGCTCAGGGCCTCCTGCGCGTCGCGATTGTCTTCTACGATCAATATGCGCCGGTTGCAGAACCTCGGCTCGACGAGTTGCGGACGCGGGTCGGCGGTACTGGCCTGCACGTCCTGCGCAAGCAGCGGAAGTGCGATCTCGAATTCACTGCCTTGCCCGACGCCGGCGCTGTGCGCTCGCACCGAGCCTCCGTGCAGCTCTACGAGCGTGCGCACCAGCGTGAGCCCGATGCCAAGTCCGCCGCGCGAGCGGGCGAGCGGCACGTCTGCCTGGGAGAACAGATCGAAAATCGTAGACAGCGTTTCGACCGCCATGCCGACGCCGGAATCGCGCACGGTGATGCGAGCTTCGCTGCTGCCACGCGCGCTGCTTCCCAGCGACAGGCCGAGGTCGATCACATCGCCGGAATCACTGTATTTTGCGGCGTTGTCGAGCAGATTGGTCAGCACCTGCTCGAGACGCATCGGGTCGCCACGCACGCTCATGCGTGCGTGAGGGAGCGCAACGCGCAGCGCCTGGCTGCGCGGATGCATCTTGGTCTGCTGCACGTTCGCTGCGACCCGGCGTACCAGATCGTTGAGATCGAGCACCTGCCAATGCAGTTCGATCTTGCCTTGCGTGACGCGCGCGGCGTCGAGCAGATCGTCCACCAGCCGCCGCAGATGCGAGGTCTGGCGACGAATCAACTCGCGCGCCGTTTTCTCCACGGAGTCGGTGGCGGAACTGCGCTCGAGAAGCGGAAGCGAGGTCACGATGGCCGCCAGAGGATTGCGCAGCTCGTGCGCCAGCATCGCGAGGAATTCGTTCGTGCGTCGATTGGCCGTCTCGAGCTCGCCGGCATGATTGCGCAGCGCCTGCTCGGCCTCGGTGAGGCGCAGCAGGGAGCGCACGGTTGCGATCAACTCTTCCGGCTCGAAGGGATGGCTGAGGTAGCCGTCGCTGCCACACTCGAGGCTCTGCACCTTGAATTCCGTGGCCACGTAAATGGCCGAGGTATGCAGTACCTTGATGGTGCTGGTCTGGCGATCCGCCTTGATGCGCCGACAGACCTCGAGTCCGTCGATGTCCGGCATCTTGATGTCGAGCACCACGAGGCGCGGCTTGTGCGTGCAGACGGCATCGAGGGCCGCCTGGCCACTCGCGGCCTCCACCACGGTAAAACCTGCTCGTTCGAGCATTCGCGAGACGACATAACGGTTGGCGTCGTCGTCATTCACGTTGAGGATCGGCGCCCCCGCGCCCGTTCCTTCTCCCGACTTTGCGGGTGTTTCCGTGGTGGGCCTCTGTCCCCCCGGCATTCGCTGCTCCAGTAGTCCGTTCTCGCGGCCGGGGTGCTGGGCCCGAGCGCATTTACGCCGGACACGCAGCAGGAAGCGTTCCCGAGCAGTGGCCGCAGCGGGCGATTGCTCGGGTTGAGACTTGCTTCACGCCCCGGCCCTCTGCTCGAATCGCAGGACATGAGGGGGCGCGCGCCGATACAGGCGTGCAGGGGGGCGTCGATGGCATCGGCCGAAGCTGCGGCTGCACCGCTGTTTTCCAGGGGCTACCGCGCGTGGCTCCTGACCGTGCTATTGCTCACGAACGCCATGAATCTGGCGGATCGGCAGGGCATCGCCGCCGTCGCCCAGGCGGTGAAGCTCGATCTCAAATTCTCCGATGCGCAGATGGGGCTGATCCAGGGCCTGGGTTTCGCCATCTTCTATTCCCTGATGGCCCTGCCGATCGCGCGCATGGCCGAGCGCGTCAGCCGCACGAAGATCATCGCCGGTGCGCTGTCGATCTTCGGGGTCATGGTGGCACTGTGCGGCACCGCCACGAGTTTCTGGCGCCTGCTGATGTTCCGCATTGGCGTCGGAGTCGGCGATGCGGGCTTCATTCCGCCCACCTCATCGCTCATTGCCGATCACTATCCGATGCACAAGCGTGCGTCGGTCATGTCGATCATCTGGCTCGGGGCACCGGTCGGTGTCGTTGCGGGGTCGACATTCGCGGGCTGGATGGCAGAACACTACAGCTGGCGTGCAGCGTTCGTCGGGCTCGGCGCGCCGGCGTTGCTCGTGGCGCTCGTCGCGTTCTTCACGCTCCGTGAGCCGCCGCGCGGCGGATTCGACGCAGTGCAAGCCTCGTCCGGGCCGCCGCCTTCGATGCGCGAAGTAGTGAAGTTCCTGTTCGCCAAGCCATCGTTCCGACACATCCTCATCGGCTGCGCCATTGCGGCCACGTCGATGAACGCCATCGGCCAGTTCCTCGGGCAGTTCCTGCTGCGCACCTATCATTTGGGATTCGCCGAGGCCGGGCGACTTCTCTCACTCGTTGCGGGTGTCTCGATGGCCTCCGGCCTGCTGCTCGGTGGCTTCGGCGTGGATTGGGCCGGACGCTTCGACAAGCGCTGGTACGTCTGGCTGCCGAGCGTGGGCCTGGTGCTCGCGGCGCCGGCGTTTCTGCTCGGCTTCAACCAGCCCACGCTGGTCGCGACAGTTGCCGTGCTGATGGCTGCGCACGTGGTGCTGTTCGTCTACTACTCGCCGACGCTTGCCATGGCGCAGAACATGGTGGGCCCGAGCATGCGCGCGTCTTCCGCGTTCCTGGTGTCGCTCGTGTTGAGCCTCGTGGGTATCGGGCTCGGCCCGACCGTGGCGGGCTTTCTGAGCGATCACTTTGCTACGGGCGCGTTCTCGCTCGGCGACTACAGAGCGTTATGTCCCGGCGGCGCGCCGCTCGCGAGCGAGGCGGCGCGTCTGGGTGATGCCTGTGCCATCGCGTCCGCTGCGGGGTTGAAGCGTGCGATGACCGCCGTGTCACTCCTGTTCGTTTGGGCTGGGTTCCATTACGTTGTCGCCTCGCGCACGTTGCGGCGCGACCTTGATACTCACTGGAAGGGATAATGATCATGAAAGTCGTCCTGAAAGCGCGCCAGATGCGCCCTGCAGGTGCCGTCGTTCTGGCCGTGGCAGGGCTCGCAGCGGCCGGCGCCGCGCTCGCCCATCACTCGTTCGCCATGTTCGACAGCGACCACCAGGTCAAGCTGAACGGCACGGTGAAAGGCTTTCAGTGGACCAACCCGCACGTCTACATCGAGTTGGACGGCAAGCCGGTGAAGGATGAGAGCGGCGATGCGAAGCACTACACCATCGAGTGTGCGAGCCCCGGCATCCTCAATCGCATCGGCTGGAAGTTCAACATGGTGAAGCCGGGCGATGCCATCACCGTGATCATCGCGCCGCTCAGGACGGGCGAGCCCGGCGGCCTCCTGAAGCAGATCACGCTGCCGGATGGTCGCAAGTTCCTGAACGGTGGGCCGGCCGGCAAGCCGAACATCGAGTAAGGAGCGCACGATGAGCGAGTCAATTTCGATTCGTGCGCACGTCGCACGCCTCTGCGCGGTGGCCCTGCTGGCGCCGCTCTTTCTGAACACCGCCGCGTTGTCCGGCGCTTCCGCCGAGGAGGCGAAAGCTGCGGCAACGAAAGCGACTACCAAGCCCGCGCCAAACGCCCGCTCGGCGATGACAGGCACGTGGAACCGCTATCCCGAGCTCAACGAGAAGGCCGATCCGGACTTTCCCGCGCCGCCTCCGATCCCACCGCCGCCGTTGAAGCCCCAGTACCAGGCTGAGTTCGAGACGCGCCGCAAGGCAATCGCCGAGGCCGAAGCTCGCGGCCAGCCTCTGTACAGCGGTTACACAGGGTGTCTGCCGGATGGCATGCCCGCCATGATGATGGGCATGTTCCCGATGGAAGTGCTGCAGACACCCGGGCAGGTGACCATCATCCAGGAGGCGTACAACCAGGTGCGTCGCATCTATCTCGGCTATGAGCTGCCGAGCATCGAGGACGCGGAACCGCTCTTCTGGGGCCATTCCTCCGGCAAGTGGCAAGGCGACACGCTCGTCATCGAGACGATCGGCATCAAGGAAAACGTGCGCTTCCGCGATGCGCCGCACAGCAACCAGATGCGCATCCACGAGCGCCTGAAGATGCTCTCACCGGACATGATGCAGGACGAGGTCACGGTCACCGACCCCGTCACGTTCACGGGCCCGTGGAACATCAAGTGGCTCTACAAGCGCGCGCCCGGCTACAAGATGAACGAGTACGTCTGCGAGGCGAACCGCGAGTACCTCGACCCCGAGACCGGCGGGGTGCGTCTGCGCATGGGTAAGTGACACTCTAAAGGCCGCTGCCTCTACAGCTGCAGAGTCAGCTGTAGAGAGATGTTGATACCTCTGTACGAGCCCGTCGTCCCTCTGTAGCGGCCGGGCAACGCGAGCGCTCGCGTTGCCCGCGCGCCGCACCAATCCCGGTTTCCCTCTCAGTCGAGTTTTTGTTCCGCGTTGATCGGCTATTTGTTGCGCCATCGTGCGACTTTCCTGCGCCGAGGCAGGCCCTGTCTGCGGCCTTTCGAGAACGCGAAACGCTCGTGTCTTTCCCGCTACATCTATTCCGGAGGGAGACCATGAAGAACTCACTCGCGCTCGGCGCGACGACGGTCGCGGCGGCCGTAGCGATCTCACTGTTGAACGCATCGCCTGCCCATGCGCAGGCTGCACCGGCTGCGGCCGGTGGCGGCGGACTCGAAGAAGTCGTCGTCACGGCACGCTACAGAGAGGAAAACCTGCAGCAGACTCCGATCGCAATCAGCGCGATCACTGCCGAGGACATCGAGCAGCGCGGCTTCACGAATTCATCCGATATCGCGTACTCGGTTCCGAACGCGAGCTTCAGACCCGCACAGCAGGCGTTCGGCAACACGCAAACGGCATTCATTCGCGGCATCGGCCAGAACGATTTCAACTTCGCCTTCGAGCCGGGCGTCGGCATCTATGTAGACGACGTGTACTACCCGACCACGATGGCCTCGCAGTTCGACCTGTTGGATCTCGAGCGCGTGGAAGTGCTGCGCGGTCCGCAGGGCACGCTGTTCGGGCGCGGCTCCATCGGCGGCGCCGTGCGCTATGTGTCGAAGCAGCCGCGGGGTGACAACACAGGATTTGTCGAAGGCACCGTCGGCGATTTCCATCGCGTCGACCTGCGCGCCGGTTACGATTTCGCGATGATCCCGGACACGCTTTTTGCGCGCATCACCGGCGTGTCGAAGAAGGAGGATGGGTTCCAGCAGCAGATCGACTTCGTGTGCGCGTTCCCCTCTCAGGCCGGGACGTTGCAGCCGACGACGAAGAATCGCCTTTCCGGTTGCAAGGTGGGCACGCTCGGGGGCACCGACGTCGCGGGCGTGCGGGCGCAGTTCCGTTGGCTCGCAAGCGATACCGTGAATATCAACGTCGCGTTCGACTATCAGCGCGACGACTCCGAAGCGCGTGCCGATACGCTCATGGGGATCGGCACTCCATTCGCGCCAGGCTTCCAGCACTGGGACGACCAGATGTTGGCGAGATACGGTGTCCGCTACGACAGCCGCTTTCTGACCAACGACCCGTTCAAGACCTACGACACCTTCACTGATCCCGTGTCCGGGCTGAGCTTTCCGCCCCGAACGAGTCTCGACCAGAAGGGAGTCTCCGGGACGCTCGACTGGAAGCTCACCGATACGATGAATCTGAAATTCATCACGGCCTGGCGCAATTGGAATGGCACCTTCTCGACCGACCAGGACGGCTCGCCGCTCGGTCTGTCCGTGGTGGATGGACGTCAGCAATTCACCTATCGAACGGCCGAGCTGCAATTGAGCGGCAATGCCTTCCAGCGCCTCGACTGGACGGTCGGCGGCTTCTACTACCTCGGGAACGTGCGCAGTGCGCAGCAGGTCGAGCTGCCCGGGGTACTGCCGGGCTTCGTGCAGGACGTCACCTACTTCGCCGATCCCGTGGCGAATGCCCTGCTCGTCAATGGCCTGGACACGGGCCGCTTCGAGAACGCGTCGGGATTCGTTCACGGCGTCTACAACCTGACCGATGCCGCGCACATCACGGTCGGCGGCCGCTACTCCAACGACAAGAAGCACGACATCAACGACAACACGATTGCCATCCAGACGGTCGATAGCAGCAAGGGCCGGGTCGACTGGCTCGCGGGCTTTGACTATCGGTTCACGCCCAGCCTGATGAGCTACGTGTCGGTGGCCACGGGTTACCGGCCGCCGGCCTTCAACCCGCGCCCGTTCCAGCCGTCGCAGTTCAAGCCCGTCGACGGGGAGGAGCTGACTTCCTATGAGATCGGCCTCAAGACCGACCTGTTCGACAGAAAAGTGCGCATCAATGCCGATGTGTTCTACGGCGATTACAAGAAGCGCATCATCGGTGCGAGCGGCGTCGAGTGCGTGAAGAACCCGGATGGCACCGTGGTTCCGGGACCTTTCCCGAATCCGGAGGGCGGAACGGGATGTGCGGCGCCGGCGGCCACGCCGCTCACCGCGTATGTCAACGCGCCGGCGAAGATCAAAGGTGCGGAGCTCGAGCTGACCCTGCGACCCATCGACCCGCTAACCATTACCGGGACGGCCGGCTACACGAAGTTCACCTCCGACTCCGTGATCTTCCAGCAGGTGCCTTACAACGGCATCACGCCCAGCGGTGAGCCAGGCTATGTGCCGGAATGGACTGCTTCGGCCTCGGTGCAGTACGCCATCCCACTGGCGAACGGCGCCACGATCACCCCCCGCTACGATGCTTACATGACGACACAGATATGTGCCTTTGCACCGAACAGCGTCGGGTACACGGGACTGACCTCGTGCGCCGGCGGCTACACGCTGCAGAACGCTCGCATCGAGTACGCGTCGAAGGATCGGGAATGGAGCGTCGCTGTCGGGGCGAACAACGTCACGGACAAGCGCTACTGGCTCAACATCTTCGACCTCACCGCGTTTGGCGAGCCCACTATCGAAGGTCAGCCCGGTCCGCCGCGGGAGTGGTATTTGTCGGTGAAGCGTAACTTCCAGTAAGACTCGGCCCTGGCGCGTCTCGCAGCGGCCGGACGCTAGCGCGCCGGCACGGCCGCGAGATTGGCCGCGCCCACCTTGATGGGCGCGGTTTCCTTCAGGAACAGCGTGAAGATCGTCGCGACGCCGGCGCACACAATCGCCATGTACAGCGGCGCCTGCAACCCGTGCAGGTCCGCAAGATAGCCCGCAAGCGTGGGGCCGATGGTGCCGCCCACGATTTCACCCAGACCCATCACGAGGCCCAGCGATGTGGCGACGTACTTCGCCGGAATGGTCTCTGAGGGAATCGTCGCCATGAAGATCGGGAACACGCCGCTCGCCGACCAGCCGATGAAGATGAGCAGGCCGAGCGTGAGCGTCGAGCCGGTGTAGTGCAGGGCCGCCAGCGGGTAGATGACGCCGATCAGCGTGAAGATGATGAGCACCGGCTTGCGCCCGAACTTATCGGACAACCCCGGCACGATGAACGCGAATACGGCAGCAGAGATGCCGAGCAACGCCATCAGCCAGCTCGCGCTCGTGGCTTCGATGTGGAGCAGGTTCGCGTACACCACCGGCAGGAACACCCAGCCGAGCACCATCCACGCCACCATGAAACAGCTCATCCCGATGCAGAGCCAGATGTTGCGGTAGCCGAACATCTGCACGACGCTCATCTTGTCGGACGCGATATCCGCCGAGGCGGCGGCGCCCTTGATCGCATGGGTCTTCGGCTCACGCACGTACTTCCAGATGAGGCCTGCGCAGATGAGCCCAGGCACCGCGGCGAGATAGAACGCCGTGCGCCAGTGATACGCCTGCGCCAAAGCCACGAGCGCGATGGGCGCAACGGAGGAGCCGATGAGATTGCTGCCGAGGTTCTGCATCACCCCCATGTTGAGGCCGCGGCGCTTCTCGTCCGACTCGAGCGCGATGAGCGACTGGGCAATCGGCAGGATGCCGCCCTCGGCAAGCCCCATGAGCATGCGCGATGCGAGCAGCATGTAGAACGATGTGGCGAATCCCGACAGGGCCGAGCACACCGAGAAGATGATGACGGTCGCGAGCAGGATGGACTTGCGCTTGCCGGTGCGGTCCGACACGTATCCGATGATGAGCCCCGACAGGGCCCACGCGAAGGACAGGCCCGAGGAGAGCATGCCGAGCTGGGTATTATTGAGGTTCAGGTCCGGCTGCACGAAGGGGCCGAGATAGCTCATCGCGTTCCGGTCGAAGAACACGAAGCCGAACATCAGGCACAGGACGGCCATCAGTCGGGTCTCGTAGCGCCATACTCCGGTCTGACTCATCGGCGGTACCCCCAGCGTCGCTATCTCGGACTTATGATCTATCTATCGCGCGTCCATTGTCAGCATGGGCGCACCGAAAATGAAAGGGCCGGTGGCGGCTGACGCCGGGAGGCGAACATGGCAGACGAATTGAGGGGACAGGTCGCGATCGTGACGGGTGCCGGTCGCGGCTTCGGCCGTGCGATCGCCATCCGGCTTGCCGCGGAAGGTGCGGCGGTCACGGTGACCGCACGCACCGGCGAGCAGCTGCGCGAGACCGTTGCTGAAATCGAGGCGGCCGGTGGCCGGGCCCATGCCGTGACAGCGGATGTTGCCAATGGTGACGATGTGGCGCGGGCGGTGCGCGAAACGCGCGAGCGGCTCGGCCCTGTCACGCTCGTGGTGAGCAATGCCGGCGTGCCGGATCCGTTCGGTCCGCTGTGGGTCATCGATCCGCAGAAGTGGTGGGCCGCGCAGGGCGTGCACATTCGTGCGCCCATGCTGTTCCTGCGTGAAGTGCTTCCCGCCATGGTCGAGGCGCGCGCGGGCCGCGTGATCCTGGTGTCTGCTATCGCGGCCCGCGTCATTGCAAAGAATCTTTCGGCGTACTGCGTGGGCAAGGCCGCGCAGGCGCATCTGACGAAGCTTGCAGCACACGAGACCCGCGAACACGGCATAAGCGTGTTCGCTATCGACCCGGGTTTCGTCGTCACGGCGCTCGCCGAACAAACAATCCATTCGCCGGACGCTCAGCGGTGGTTGCCGAACATGGTGAAACGGGTGAGCGAGCGCAAGGGCGCACCCGATGACGGCCGCGATCTCGCACGCTGCGCGCAGCGCTGCGTCGATCTCGCGTCCGGCCGCTACGACGCCCTCTCGGGCAGCTACATGGAGCTTGGCGACGATCTCGACGCGTGGCTCGCGGGCAGCGCCCCGGTCCGGCAGGAGGAATACCGATGACTCTCGAAGAGGAAGTCGCCGCGCTTCGGCGGCAGGTGGGCGAGCTCACGCAGCATCTCGGCGTGCTCGAGGACATCCAGGCGATCCGCACACTGCACTTCAAGTACGGGTACTACATGGACAAGTGCCTGTTCGGCGAAATCGTCGAGCTGTTCGCGCAAGACGCGGAGATCAACTTTCTCGGCGGCATCTTCAAAGGCAAGGCCGGTGCGCGCCGGCTATATGGCGGTGCGTCCGGGCTCAACGGGCCGGTCAACGGCATGATGTTCGAACACCTGCACGCGCAGGACATCGTGGACGTGGCACCGGACCGCAGAACCGCCAAGGGCCGCTTCCGCTGCCTGCTGGCCGCCGGCGTGCACGAGAGCAAGAAGGATGCGCCGGCTCGCATTCCGAGCCAGTTCTGGGAAGGCGGCCTCTACGAAAACGAATACGTGCGTGAGGAGGGGGTCTGGAAGATCCAGGTGTTCGGCTACAACCTCGTCTGGCAGGCGCACTACGACCAGGGCTGGGCTCACTCCGGAACCCAGCCACTGATGGTGTCGCCCTACACCCGGACCTTTCCGGAAGATCCGCGCGGCCCGGACGAGATCCGCACGAGCGCACCGCGCATCTGGCCCGAGCAGTTCATCGTGCCGTTCCACTACCCGAACCCGGTGACGGGCCAGTGGCTGAAGACTGACTAAGGAGGCAGCTCGAGGGCTACGTTGCCGTCGATGTCCCCGGGTGCGGGGGTCGCCTCCGATGCGACATTTCCGACGGTGGCAGCGCGTTTCTTGCGCTCGTGGATCTCGGCACGGTCGACCGTGATGCTGCGGGGCGCTTCGATCCCGAGCCGGACCTGGTTCCCCACCACACCCAGAACCGTCACCGTGACTTCGTCCCCGATGCAGATCGCCTCGACGGGACGACGCGTGAGAATGAGCATGCGGCCTCCTTCCGACATACGAATAGCGGAGCGTCGCCGCGCCTCGAGCAAAGACGCAACGTACGGTGGTCAGGGTCAGGAAGGCGAGATCGATCCTAGGAACTTCGCGCCGCTTGCGCAAGAAAATTTGCCTCGAAATCGAGGCATCGATGCGGGTGTTGCCGCGTGCGCCGGGGGCAGGTCAGATAGACGGATGGCGGGGCGGTTTCCGCGGGCGGCCCGCATCATGTGAGCCGCGCCCGGATGTAAAGCTTGCGGGCGGAAGACGACGGTTGCCGCGATTGCGAGCGCGTCCGTCGTCTTCACCCACCTGGAGCGGCTGTTTCCTGCGCCGACCCGACGCCCCCCATCTGGCGTGACCGCAATGTGCTCGCGAACCGCGGGAGCGTCCAGCAGCAGGTCACGGCTGCGTCCAACCAGTGGGCGGTGCGGCGAGAAACCTCGCGGAACGCGGTGCCAGATTGGACCCTGTCCGGCCGTGCCATTACCTTCATCCGGCTCGAGTCGGGACACATCCAATGCTCTCTACACTTCACACATTCACTGAGTGGCTCGCCAATACGGGGCTCAGCACGACGATTCAGAACGTCTCGTGGATCATTCCTGCGGTGCAGACTGTGCATATCATCTGCGTCGCCATCGTCATCTCGGCAGTGTTCCTCGTGGACCTGCGCATCCTTGGCGTGTTCGCGCGCGGCCAGCCGGTCGCCTCGCTCTCGCACCGCTTCCTCACCTGGATCTGGTACACGCTGCTCGTGCTGCTGGTGACGGGCTCGCTACTGATTATCGGTGAGCCGACGCGTTCGGTCCTGAACCCGGCAATGTGGGCCAAGATGACCATGCTGCTGATCGTCGCGGGCCTCACCCGGGTCATCCAGCGCCCGCTGCTCACGGATGCAGGGTTCTGGGATGCCTCGGGCAGCCGGCGCGCCACGGTGAAGACCATCGCCATCGTCTCGCTGGCGCTCTGGTCGTGCATCGTGTTTGCGGGTCGGTGGATCGCCTACGTCTCCAGTTACTAGAAAATCCAGATCTGCCTGAGGCCTTTAGGGGAATATGTGATCGACGAATTCTGCCAGTGGCTGTATGCGACACCGCTCGCGTCCACCATCCGCGCCAACGAGCTGCTGTTCCCGTGGCTCGAGAGCATCCACGTGCTTGCCATTACGCTCGTGCTCGGCTCGATTGCCGTGGTCGACCTGCGGCTGCTGGGAATCGCCTCCAAAGGGCGGCCGGTCTCGAAGCTCATCCACGAGGTGCTGCCCGTCACGTGGGTCGCTTTCGCCGTTGCAGTCGCCACCGGCGGCACGCTGTTCGCGTCGAATGCCCTCGAGTACTCCCACAACTTCCCGTTTCGCATGAAGATGCTGCTGATGTTGCTCGCGGGCATCAACATGTTGGTATTCCACGTAGTCACCTACCGTGGGGTCGGCAAGTGGGACGAGGCGGTCCGTACGCCCCCGGCGGCGCGCTTCGCCGGCGGGTTCTCGATCGCGGTCTGGCTCGGCATCGTCGCGTTTGGTCGCTGGATCGGATTCACCATTGGGTTTTGAGGCAGGACGCGTGTTTTCGGCTATATTTTTCGGGCGAGAGTTTTCGCGGGAAGGGGTGCGGTGATGAAAGTTCTTCGAATGGCTGCCGCGAGCGCGTTGCTGGCCACAGCCACGTTCTGGGTGGCGGCCCCCGCGCTCGCCCACCACTCCTTTGCCATGTTCGAGCGGGACAAAGAAGTCACGCTCACGGGCACGGTGCGCGAATTCCAGTGGACCAACCCGCACGCGTTCATCGAGATGGACGTGCAGGGTGGCAAGGGCACCACCGAGAAGTGGTCAGTCGAGCTCAACAGCCCGAACAACCTCACGCGCCAGGGCTGGAAGTCGAGCATGCTGAAGGCAGGCGACAAGGTGAGCGTCACCATCAATCCGCTGCGGGATGGCAAGAAGGGCGGGCTGTTCGTGTCCGTCGTGCTGCCGGATGGCAAGGTCATCAAGGACCCGACGCGGCGTCAGCTGCCGCCTCCCGAGCCTGCAGAGGCTCCAAAGACCTGAGCCGCCGGGCCGCGGGCGACTTTTTCCAATTCACCAGGTGCCGCGGTAACGAATACCCGCGACAGCACCTCCGGCAGCTGATCGAGCGCCGCGGGCTTGCTGAGCACGGCACGGATGCCGATGCGCTTGGCGCCCATCTCGTCTTCCGGTCGCAGATAGCCCGAGGTCAGCACGATCGGAATGTCCGGGCGCAGCTTCAGCATCTCCCGGGCGCAGTCGAAGCCAGACATGCCCGGCATCGAGAGGTCCGTCACCACGGCATGGAAGTTCTGGGGCCGGCTGCGAAACACGTTGACGGCCGCGATGGGGTCCGTGCATCCGGTGACCCGGTAGCCACGACGTGTCAGCAGGATCGTGCCCAGGCGCACGAGTGAGTCGTCGTCGTCGATCAGCAGGATGTGCTGGCCGATGCCGGCCAGCGCGGGGTTGATCGCCGTGGGCTCGCCGGTCTGCGGGTCGGGCAGCGCGGGGAAGTAAAGGCGGAACGTCGTGCCCGCCTCCGCGGTGCTCTGCACGCGCACGGCGCCACCGCAGCTGTTCACGATGCCGTGCACGATCGAGAGTCCGAGCCCGGTGCCCTGACCCACCGGCTTGGTCGTGAAGAACGGATCGAAAATGCGGGCCATGATGTCGGGGCTGATGCCGCATCCGTTGTCCCGCACGGTAAGCCGTGCATAGCCGCCGGGCCGCAGATCGGGGCCGGTGAGGGTGGTGTCCGGATGCACCTCGAACGAATCCAGCTCAACCTCGATGAGGCCACCGCCCAGCCCGACGGCATGCGCGGCATTCGTGACGAGATTGATCAGCACCTGGTCGATCTGCGGGGCATCGGCGGAAACGAGCGGCAGATCGGCATCGAGGCTGACGCGCAGCTCGATGGTGGGCGGCAACGTCGCGCGCACCAGGTGCAGCGCCTCGCTGATGACCGGCCCGAGCCGTGTGGGACGATGCTTCGGGCTGTGCGGCCGGCTGAACGCCAGGATCCGGCGGACAAGATCGGATGCGCGCCCGCTTGCCGCGAGCACTTCCGAGAGCTGCGACTGCGCGGGGGGCTCCTCGCCGATCAGGTCCGCCGCGAGCTGGGTGTTGCCCGCGATGATGTGCAGCATGTTGTTGAACTCGTGGGCAATGCCGCCCGAGAGCGTGCCGAGTGCCTCGAGCTTCTGGGAGCGCAGCTGGGATTCTTCGGAGCGCTTGCGATCCGTAATGTCGATGTTCGAGCCGCACCACTTTGCCACGCGCCCGTCTTCCGCCAGGAGGCGCACGGCGCGCGAGTCGAACCAGCGATAGACGTTGTCGTGCCGACGAATGCGGATCTCGGCATGGAAGTCCGTGCTGGCTGCGACGGCTGTCTGCCACGCAACGATGGTCGACTCGCGGTCATCGGGATGCAAATGGTCCAGCCAGCCGAGACCGAGCTGGTCTGCCGTCGGTGCGCCTGTGAATTCGAGCCACTGGCGGCTCAGGTAGTCCGCCGAGCCGTCCGGGCTGCAGGTCCATACGAGCTGAGGCAGCGACTCTGCGAGCAGGCGGAAGCGGCGTTCGCTGTCGCGCAGCGCCTGACTGGCATGGTGGCCTGAGATGCAGATGGCTGCGGTCTGCGTGGCGAGCTCGATGAGCCGGATGTGTTCTTCGGTGGGTAGCGCCGGGCGATCGTAGTAGATGGCGAACGTGCCGAGTACACGCTGCGCGGAATCGATGATCGGCGTTGACCAGCAGGCCCGCAGGCCGTGCGCCAAGGCGAGGTCCCGGTAGTCTTTCCACAAGGGATCGGTGGCGATGTTCTCCACGATTACGCGCCGCCGCGTGAAGGCGGCCGTGCCGCAGGAGCCGACAGTGGGCCCGATCTCAGCGCCGTCGATGGCGTCGGTGTAGTCGCGCGGCAGTCCGGGCGCCGCGCCATGGCGCAGGCGTTTGCCTTCGGCGTCGAGCAGCAGGATCGAGCACACCATGCCCGTGAACTGCGAATCGACCAGCCCCACCAGCGACTCGAGCGTGTCGGTGAGCGGCGCATTCTGCGCAATCATCTCGAGGACGTGCTTCTGCCCCGCGGCAAGGGCGTCCGCGCGCTTCCTGTCCGTAATGTCCACATTCCGGCCGGCGCGATTCAGCAGGCGCGCGGCAATCAGATTCACGCCGATGATGGCAGCGCCCAGGCGGAACAGCCCTCTGCCGGGCATCGCGTCGGGCTCACGCGCGGGCGTTGAGGTCCTGGAAAAGGAAAAAAGCAAAAGTACGGACTCCTGGATACGAACAATGCGTGCGTATCTCAGCGTCCGTGCCGCCTTGGCGAATCAGTGACTTCCGCAAGCCCGGCGGAAACGCGTCACACAGGGTCGCGCGGCAGGTTCTCCAGGTCTTCGAAGATGACCTGGGCATATCCGGTGAGCGTGGCGTGGTAATAGTTCCGGTGCACGCGGCGCACGGCCTTCGACAGCGCGCCGCGCATGCAGAGCCACATGATGACTTCCACGCCTTCGGTGCCGCCACGCTCGATGAGCTGCTGGTGCGTGAGGGCCGCGAGACTTTCCGGGTCGCTCTCGAGGCGATCGAGGAATTCCGCATCCCATGCCGGGTCGATCAGGCCGAAGCGCTCGCCGGCGAGCTGGTGGGACAGGCCGCCGGTGCCGAGCACGACGACCTTGAGGTCCTCTTCGTAGCTCGCTACCGATCGGCGGATGGCGCGGCCGAGCTCGAAGCAGCGGGCGGCGGTAGGGATCGGAAAATGCAGCACGTTCACCAGGATCGGCACCACCGCGACTGGCCACTGCTGCACGTGTGGCATCAGGGCTGAGAGGGGTGAGAGCGAGCCGTGATCGAGCGGCAGGCGGTGGCACACGGCGAGATCGAACCCCACCTCGACTAGCTCCCGCGACAGGTGCCACGCGAGGTCCGTGTGCCCGGGCAATTCCGGCAGCGCGCGCTTGCCCCAGCCCTCGTCCGCAATTTCATGTTTGCCGGCCACCGCGATGGCGAATGTGGGAATGAAATCCAGAAAGAACGACGTGAAGTGATCGTTCGTGAACAGGATGATCACGTCCGGCTTTTCGCGTTCGAGCCACGCGCGCATCGGCTTGTAGCCGTCGAACAGCGGTTTCCAGTAGGGCGATTCTTCGTCGCTCCGGTCCACGGCGGCGCCGACGGCGGGAGCATGCGGCGAACCAAAGCCCGCGATGATGCGAGCCACTAGCGGCCTTCCCATACGCGGCGCGTGCGCGCGAATTCTTCGAGTGTTTCGCCGCGCATCTTTGCTCCGGTGGCCGCGAGGCCATCACCCACGGCGCCCGCCACGCGAAACACCAGGAAATGATTGACGCCGTAGCGGACCATGCCGAGCCAGTCCCGCGCACGCACGAGCGCGATCTCGGTCTCGCTCAAGCCCGCCTCGTTCAGGGTTTTGATTTCGTCCGCTTTGAAGGCCGCGCGGCGCTCCGGATCCATGAGGCCGCGACAGAACGCACTCAGCCGATACGCCTGTTGTGCAAGCGATACGGTGAGCAGATAGCTGCCCGGATAGGGGTTGGCGAAGTCGCGCTCGGATTGCTTCACGCGGCCGTAGTATGCTCCCGGCCGCATTGACGGGGAGCGGGCGCGCGGCGCTTTTTCAAAGAATGACCGAAAGATTCCAGCCCTTGAAGCGCGATGCGCTGACGCCCGAGCAGTGCCGGGTATACGACGCCATCGTCGCCGGCCCGCGCGGCAGCGTGCCCGCGCCGTTCCACCTTTTCCTGCAATCTGCGGAGCTCGCGGATCGCGTGCAGCAGCTCGGCGAGCTGCTCCGCTATCGAACCGGCCTGCCGCCGCATCTGTCGGAGCTCGCGATTCTCGTCACCGCGCGCCACTGGGGCGCGGAATACGAGTGGAGCGTGCATGAGCGTGAAGCGCGCAAAGCGGGCGTGAGCGAGGTGGCCATCCGCGCGATCGCTGCAGGATCGCCGCCCCTGCTCGAGGGAGACGATGCGCTCGTTTACGCTTTCGCAGCGGCTTTGTACGCGGGCCGCGATGTGCCCGACGCGTTGTTCGCAGAGGCCGTGGCGCGCTTCGGCATGCGCACGGTCGTGGAATTGAGCTCGATCCTCGGCTACTACTCGATGCTCGCCATCGTCCTCAAGATCTTCCGCGTCAAAGTCTCGCCGTAGAGGCTGCCCGGCGTCTCCCCGCACGTTATGCGCACCATGCACCTGTCCCGCACGCCGCGGTTGGATATTCTGATGGACGTGCCGCGCCATCGATTCAAGCCCCGCGTTCTGTTTCTCGCCACGCTCGTATCGGCGGCGATACTGGTGACGATCGTCGCCGTGCCGCAATGGCTTTCGAAGCATGCGCGGCTGGACGTGCTGCGCGATCATGTGGGCCAGATCGCGCGGCTTGCCGCAAGCGTTGTCGACGGTGATCTGCATCGGCAGCTGCTCGACCCGGCCAACTACACACCGGAGCTATATGGCCGCGCGTTGAAGCCGCTGGTGCGCTTTCACTCAGCCAACCCGGACATCTTCTACGTCTATACGATGGTGGATCGCGGCGGCGCCACATACTTCGTGCTCGATACTGCGGCATCGCCGGACCTGCGCAGCCCGCATCATCTGCGCGCCTCCGCGTACATGGAGCGTTTCGAGCTTCGCAAAGAATACGAGAGCGACTGGTTGCAGCAGATCGCTTCCGGCAAGACGTGGGTGACGCCCACGTTGCAGCAGGACGACTATGGCGACTTCCTCACCGCACACACGCCCATCTACGACAGCCAGCGCCGCTACAGCGGCTTCGTCGGTGTGGATTTCGATCTCCAGTATTACCTCGAGCAGGAGGCGCGCTTCCGTGCGATCGGCACATGGAGCCTTGCTGCCGCGCTGCTCGTTGCGCTGCTCGTGGGCTACCTGATCGCGCGCTATCACTTCGACCTGCACTATCGGATCGAAGAGCATTACTACACCTCGGTGCGCGACGGGCTGACCGGGCTCCTGAACCGGCGCGGCGCGATGGATGCCATTCACAAGGGGCTCGCACGGCGCACGGCGAGCTACGCCACGCTGCTCGTGGACATCGACGAGCTGAAGACCAT
>FTEO01000492.1_pt1 | contig 32443 bp, 28 predicted proteins | sample 1640211 | NCBI WGS metagenome assembly FTEO01 (sample SAMEA3914816, study PRJEB12502) | metagenome | biome: forest; material: soil | place: USA | collected 2011-09-16 | depth 0.3 m | reverse complement strand
GCCTGCGTACCGAAGCATCAGCTCGCCATCGTCGACGTCAGCCATTGGGTGCACTTTACGCGGGGTATCCGCCCGCCGGAACTGCGTGCGCGCACGCAGCGGACGCTCGGTATCCGTGTCCAATCCCACCGCCCCCATTCCCGAATAACTCAGCACACGCACCGTTGCGACCTCACGTGGACGGCCGTTTAACGCGGGCCAGCGCCGGGACGGGTTTTTCAATGCATGTCGAATCAGGGGGTTGTGCCTTCCTGGGCTTTCTTTCACGCCGGTCTCATTCAGGGTGTTGACACTGAACTAGTGTTGTAGTTATATATAACACCAAGGCGACAGGGGATCCGCACAGGGCAGATCCCCGCCTCACCGGGAGAAGAGAGATGAACGCATTGAATCGGACGAGCCTGAAGGTTGCGGTGTGTGGTACGGCGGCGCTGGCGCTCACGTCGATCCTGAGCTGGACCTTCGTCGACTCGAACATGGTCCTGCACATGCCGGCAGCGCCGACGCACATGGTGGCGAGCAACACCGCCAGTCACCTGGCCCAGGCCACGGCAACTGGTCTGCTAGAGTAGTTGGCTACCAGCCTGAATCACGGGCGCCTCGGAGCAGTCATGGACCCGCAGTGGAACGACAGCGCGCCGATCTACCGGCAACTGCGTGACCGGGTCGTGGCAATGATCCTCGAAGGCGCCCTTAAGGAAGGCGACCCGCTGCCCTCGGTACGCAGTGTCGCCGCCGAGTTCAGGCTGAACCCGCTGACCGTGCTCAAGGGATACCAGCAGCTGGTGGACGAACAGCTCGTCGAAAAGCGCCGGGGCCGAGGCATGTTCGTCAGCGAGGGCGCACGCAAGGCCCTGATGAAGGATGAGCGCGCTCGCTTCCTCGAAGACGAGTGGCCGAAGGTCTACGCAACCATCCAGCGCCTGGGGCTCTCCGCTGCCGACCTGCTGCGCGATGGCGCGCGGCCTCCGGGAACTCCATGGCCTTCAACGTCAGGACAAACGAACGACAATGACGACGGTAATTGAAGCTCGTGGCTTGACCAAAGCCTTCGGCAGCAAACGCGCGCTCGACGCCGTGAATTTTTCCGTCGCGGCGGGCCGCATCGTCGGGCTCATCGGCCCGAACGGCGCCGGCAAGACCACCGCGCTGAAAGCGATCCTGGGTCTCACCCCTTTCGAGGGCGACCTGCTGGTCTTCGGCAAGAACCCGTACGCCGAGCGTAACCAGGTGATGCACGACGTGTGCTTCATCGCGGACGTGGCGGTGCTCCCGAAGTGGATGCGCGTGAGCCAGGCGCTCGACTTCGTGGCAGGCGTGCACCCGCGCTTCGATCGCGCCCGCGCCGAGGAATTTCTGCGCAAGACCGATATCCGCATGAAGAACCGCGTGCGGGAGCTTTCCAAAGGCATGGTCACCCAGCTGCATCTCGCGCTCATTCTCGCGATCGATGCGCGCCTGCTCGTGCTCGATGAGCCGACGCTCGGCCTCGACCTGCTCTATCGGCGGCAGTTCTACGACACGCTCCTGAACGATTACTTCGACAAGGAGCGCACGATTCTCCTCACCACGCACCAGGTGGAAGAGATCGAGAACCTGCTGACCGACGTCATTTTCATCAACCGCGGCCACATCGCGCTCGATTCGCCGGTCGAAGGCCTTGCCGAGCGTTACGTGCAGCTCAACGTGAAGCCCGATCAGGCCGTGCGGGCACGCGACCTCAAGCCCTTCTATGAGCGCGAGATCTTCGGCCGCGTCGCGATGTTCTTCGAAGGCCGCTCGAGCGAGGAACTGGTGCCGCTCGGAGAGATCCGCACGCCCTCCATCGCCGATCTGTTCGTGGCCAAGATGCAGGGAGCGCCGGCATGAATGCCCAGGTGAACACTCCGCTGAGCACTCAGGTCAACGCCCTGATCGTGCTCATCCGACGCGAATTCTGGGAGCACCGGGCGCTATGGATGGCGCCGGCTGCCGTCGCCGTTCTCTATATCGTGGCCTGCGTGTTTCTCACGACGATTCACACGCCCCTCCTTGCTTTCAACGGCGGAGAAGGCCCGCAGCTCGCGGGCGGCATCATGGCCATGCTGAGTGCCACGCAGCTGATGTTTACCACCCTTCTCCTGATGGTGATGTCGGTCATCCTGTTCTACTACCTCGGCGACTGTCTCTATGCCGAGCGCAAGGACCGGAGCATCCTCTTCTGGAAGTCCCTGCCGGTGTCGGATACCGCTACGGTTTTCGCGAAGCTGCTGGTCGCCGCGGTGGTTGTGCCAGTGGGCTCCGTTCTCCTCGGCCTCATCACCAGTGTGTTGGCCTTTGGCATTCTCTATGCCCGCTTTCACAGCCTGCCCTTCATACAGAACATGAACTGGGGCAGCACTGGCGCCTTCCTGAACATGAACCTGCTCCTGCTGGCGGACGTGATCGCCATGGCACTCTGGTATGCGCCGTTCTTTGGCTACCAGCTGATCGTGTCCGCCTGGGCGAAGAACGCCGTGATGGTGTGGACGCTGCTGCCGCCGCTCGTGATCATCCTGGGCGAGAAGCTCATCTTCAATTCGTGGCATGCCGCGCAACTCCTCGTGTACCGCCTGGGCAGCTTCATCGTGGATCTGAGCGGCGTCCAGGGATCCGGCATCGGTTTGCAGCGCAATCCCGCAAGTGGCATGGGCGACATCGTGGGCAACATCAATATGCTGCCGCTGCTCCTGCGGGCGGATCTCTGGATCGGCGTCGTCATCGCGGCCGTGCTCATCTTCGGTGCGATCCGCATCCGTCGCTATCGCGACGACACCTGAATCGCGCCACTTTCTGGAAGGCTCGCGGCCTCTTCATAGAGGCCGCGTATCGCCCCGATCGCTCCTGAGCATTGGCCGGGAACCACCTTCGTAGTGGACAATCGCTCCTGCGCAGTACGCAGCCTGCGGAGGACACATGTACGACACGAAGAATGATTTGCCGGAACGCACGCGAACCAAGGTCGCCAAGCTGCTGAACGAGCGGCTGGCGGATGCGATCGATCTCGGTGCCCAGACGAAGCACGCCCACTGGAACGTAAAAGGGCCGAATTTCATCGCCCTGCACGAGCTCTTCGACAAGGTGGCCGAGACCGTCGAGGATCACATCGACGATCTCGCGGAGCGCATCACCTCGCTCGGTGGCACGGCGCACGGCACCATTGCTTCGGCCGCGCGCAACTCGTCGCTCGACCCGTACCCGGAAGACATCACGGAAGGCGTTCAGCACCTGGAGGCGCTGTCCGCGGCACTCGCGAAATTCGGCAAGAACATCCGCAAAGGCATCGACCAGTCGAACAAGCTCGACGATGCGGACACGGCAGACCTCTTCACCGGCATCTCGCGCGACATCGACAAGTATCTCTGGTTCCTCGAAGCCCACCTGCAGGCAAAGCGATAGTTTGGCGCAGTACCTCACGGCGCGACGCTCGGGCGACACGCTCGACCTCGATCTGGGCGGGGAGTGGCGTGTCGGCGGGCTGGCGTCGATCGATGCCGAGCTCGCATCGATCGACCTTGCTGGAGTGCGCGTCGTGCGCATCGCAGTCGATCGTCTGGGGGTGCTGGATTTTTCGGCGGCCTGGCGCCTGCGGGAATTCTTGCAGCGCATCCGCCAGCTCGATGGCGAGATCACGTTTCAGGGCGGTGAGCCGGAGCAGATCCGGCTCATCGACGCCACGCTCCAGCGCGCGCCGTTTCGGATGCCGCCCGGCAGCGAAGAGGACGAGGTCGAGCCGGTCGAAGTGCTCGGCCGCCACGTCGTGCTGGCGTGGCGCGAGTACGTGGCGGCGACCGCGTTCTTCGGGCAGGTCATCGTCACCGTGTTACGGGGGCTCGCAAGCGTAAGACGGCTGCGGCCCATTTCCATCGCGCGCCACGTCTACGACACCGGCATCACCGCGATCCCCATCGTGTCGCTCATCGCGTTTCTGATCAGCGTGATCATCGCGTACATGAGCGCGCAGCAGTTGCAGCGCTTTGGGGCGGAAGTATTCGTCGTCGACCTCGTCACCATCGGTGTGCTGCGCGAGCTCGGCGTGCTGCTGACGGCGATCATCGTCGCCGGCCGCTCCGGCAGCGCCTTTGCCGCCGAGATTGGCGCCATGCAGCTGAACGAAGAAGTCGACGCGCTGAAAGCCATCGGTGTCGACCCGTTCGAAGTGCTGGTCGCACCCAGGGTCATCGCGCTAGTCATCGCGCTGCCGCTGCTCACGGTCATTTCCGACGCTATCGGTCTTACCGGCGGTGCGCTGCTGTGCCGGTACCTGCTGGACATGCCGCTCACGCAGTACCTCGAGCGGGTCAACGACTCCATCGCTTCCACCACCTTCTGGGTCGGGATTCTCAAGGCGCCGGTCTTCGCCATTCTCATTGCGACAGCGGGTGTCTACCGTGGCATGCAGGTCCGCGACTCCTCGCGGGAGCTTGGGCGGCTGACGACCGTGGCCGTCGTACAGTCCATCTTCCTGGTCATTCTCGCGGACGCGCTGTTCGCCATCCTGTTCATGGAGCTCGATCTCTGATGGCTGCGCCGCGCCCGATGGTTGAGGCACTCGGCATCGTCAACCGGTTTGGCGCCCAGGTCGTCCACGACCATCTCGATATGGAAGTGCTCGAGAACGAAGTGTTCGGCATCGTCGGCGGCTCGGGGACCGGCAAGTCCGTTCTGCTGCGGACCATCCTCGGCCTGCAGCGACCGCAGGCGGGGTGCATCCGGCTCGAAGGCCGCGATCTGAGCAAGCTCTCGGCGGGTCAGCTGCGCGCGGTGAAGGCGCGCTATGGCGTGACGTTCCAGCAGGGGGCGCTGTTCAGCGCGCTGACCGTGATGGAGAACGTGCAGCTGCCGATGATCGAGCACGTGAATCTCTCGCCCTCCATGCGTGACGAGCTGGCCATGCTGAAAGTGCGACTGGTGGGGCTCCCGGCCGAAGCGGCGCAGAAGTTTCCGAGCCAGCTCTCCGGCGGCATGATCAAGCGTGCGGCGCTGGCACGTGCACTGGCGCTCGACCCTCGGCTGCTATTTCTGGACGAGCCCACTTCCGGTCTCGACCCGATCAGTGCGGCGGCGTTCGATGAGCTGCTGATGGAGCTGCAAAGCCAGCTGAAGCTGACCGTGGTCATGATCACGCACGATCTGGACACGATCTTCCGTACCTGCAATCGTGTGGGCGTGATCGTCGACCACAAAATGGAAATCGACACGCTGCAGGGTATCGTTCACCACACGCATCCCTGGATTCAGGCGTATTTCCACGGCGAGCGTGCTACGGCGAGGACGGTCAGCCATGGAGCGTGAAGCGAATTACGCGGCAGTGGGCGCCTTCGTGGTGCTGGTCACCGTGATGGCCGTAATGTTCGTGTACTGGTATTCGGACAGCCGCGAGCACAGGGACTACACGCGTTACGAGGTGTATTTCGAGGGCAGCGTGAGCGGCCTCCAGCGTGGTGCGAGCGTTCGTTACCTCGGCGTGGATATCGGCCGCGTCGTCAGCATGCACATCGACCCGCGCAGCTCGAGCCGCGTGCAGGTGGTGGTCGACATCGATTCCACGGCGCCGGTGTCCGCCAAGACCGTGGCCGAGCTTTCGCTGCAGGGCGTGACGGGCCTTCTTTACATGGATCTCGTCCAGGATACCGGCACGCGCCGGCTGAATGTGTCCGTGCCCAGCGAGCGCTATCCCGTGATTCGATCGGCGCGCTCGAGCTTCGATGTGCTGCTGGCCTCGCTCCCGGATCTCGTGGGCATCGCGAGCGACGTGGCGGATCGGGCCACACGCATGCTCAGCGACAAGAACATCGCCTCCGTCTCGAACGCGCTCGCGAATCTCGACAAGGCGAGCGCCTCGCTGCCCCAGACGGTGAAAGACATCCGGTCCCTCGTGACGGACTTGCGCGGCACCGCGAGCGAGATCCGGTCCGTCGCCACGAGCGCGAACGAAGTTGTCGGAACGGCAGGCCCCGAGGTCGTCGCGGCAGTGCAGCGTATCCGGGTCGTGGCGGAACACCTTGCCAACACCAGTACGCAGCTCGATCAGCTCGTCGAGGACAATCGGCAGGACGTGCGCTCGTTTACGCGTGAAGGACTGCCCGAGCTCGAGCGGTTCCTGCGCGAAGGCCGTGCGGCCGCGCGTGAGTTCCGCGAGCTGTCCCGCAGCCTGCGCGAGGATCCGTCGCAGCTTCTGTATCAGCCGCCACTGCAGGGTGTGGAGATTCCACGATGAGCAGCCGCTTCGCATTGCTCGCGCTCGTGCTGATGTGTTCGGGCTGCTCCGATTTGCTGCACAGGGATACGCCAGCGCCGCAGACTTACGTTCTGCGCGCCCCCGAGTCGCCGTTGCATGCAATGAATTCCGCCGGAACTGCAACTCCTCGAGGGCTGGACACTGACGGGCGCCCATCGAGTGACATTGCGGCTCTCCCCACTCTGCAACTGCCGCGGCCTTCGGCCGATCCGGGTCTTGCCACCGAGCTCATTACGCTCGTGCGCTCGGATCATCGAATGGACTACTACGCTAACAGTCGCTGGGCGAGTGACCTTCCCGATGTCGTCGAAACGCTGGCAATCGACACCCTGCGCGCGAGCGGCGTGTGGGGCGCCGTGCAAGATGCGCCGAGTCCGTTCCTCGCGGACTATCTGCTGCAGATCAACATCCGCCGATTCGAGGCAGACTACACCGGCGGCGGGGTAGCGCCGAAAGTCTACGTCACGTTCGATTGCACGCTCGCGCGGCGCGTCGGGCGCGATCCGATGACGAGCTTCGTGGCCGAAGGGTCCGCGGAGGCGGGCGAGAATCGATTGAGCGCCGTCGTCGCGGCATTCGAGAAGGCGGCGAACACCGCGCTTGCGACGATGGCCGAGCACAGCGCCGCGGCGATACAGATTGTCGCGACGGCGAAGCCCTGAAGCAGGCCGCTAGAACGTGGACAGCCCCGTCGACTCCATGATGCGGTAGAGCCAGTAGTGGCCCTGCGCCGGATCGGCGTACACGCCAAAGTCCGCCGTGTACTCGATGCCGAGTGCCGCGCGGTTGTTCCACAGCGTGTCGAAATATTCGAGCACCTGCAGGCCGAGTGGCGTGTTGCGTGCGGTCTCGATGGCCACGTTCGCTTCGAGGTTGTAGTCGCCGAGGTTGCGGCGCGTGAGATTCGCGGAACCGAGCGTCATCCATAGACGCTCGGCGCCATAGATCAGCACGAGCTTGGTGTGAAACTGCTCGCCGTGCGTGCGATACCAGCGCACGTGAATCGCGCCGTCGCTCGCCGCGACCAGCTCGCTCGCCACCGGCCGGTTGGGTATGCCGGACTTCTGGTGGCCGAATGCATCCTTGTTTGGATCGAGCACCAGACGCACGCTTACGCCGCGCAGACTCGCCGCGAGCAGCGCATCGACGACGTGGCGATCCGAGATATAGAACATGGCGATGTCGATGAATTCGCCTCGAACCGCCGAGTTGATCCGTTCGACGAGTGCATTGCGGATGGCGCCTTCGGTGAGCACTTGCGTCCGCACGATGCGGCCATTCGCGAGCGCAGCAGAATCTTCCGGCAGCGAAGGGGGCTGCGGGCTGACTGCGATGACGCCATTCCATCCCGAGAAGCGCGCCACCTCGAGCTCACTGGCGAGGAGCGGCGCGAGCGATGCGCCGGAGAGTCGCGCCGCGACGTTCGAATGCGAGCTGCTCGCGTCGTGAGGATTGGCCGATGCGACGATGCCGACGAGCTGTCCCTTGCCATCATCACCGATGATGACCTTGCGATGATTGGCCTTGAGGTTCGCAAGCCGTGCCCACGCTCCGAACGTGATGGGGCCTGAGTCCTCATCCAGCGGATTCGGCAGCCAGCCCTCGCCGACGCTGCCGCCGTTCCACCAACCCATGCCGAGTCGCCACAGGCTCGAATACGCGTAGTTGGAATCGCGCAGGCGATCGAGATCCGTCACCACCACATCGACGCCCGCGGTACGCAGCATCTCGAGATCCGGCGAGGGGCTCGCGCCGTACACATCGTTGATGGGGTCGGTGATGAACAGAACGCGCAGGTCCGGATTCGCCTGCTTCTGCGCAATCAGCGCGTCGCGAAGCTGGCCGGACAAGGCGCGCGCCGGCGTCTCGGCCGTGGCGCCGCGCTGGCTGTTGAAGAGGAAGTAGTCGAGTACCAGGAAGCGCCGCGCGGATCGCACGACGTCCAGGACGTCGTCGAAGATCGCCTGGCTCATCACCGGCCGGCCGTACGCATCCGCCGCGGTCACATCGGCGATGAACGTGATGTCCGTGGCGGGCACCTGCTGCCACGGACTTTCGATGTGTACGCCGGGAGGCAGAGCCTTGTGGGTGTGCCACCACGCCATGCCGCCCCACACTGCGAGGAACGTGAACAGCGCGATGCGGCGCCAGAGGCGGCGCGGTTGACGAACCGCTCCAGAGGGTGCGTCGGCAGCGGCCGACGCGTTCGGCATCGTGAAGGGGGCAGACATCGACCGGTTCGAGGATAGGCCTGCCGGTTCCGCCGCGTCCTACCGCGCGTTACGCCGAACGGCTGCTGAGGGATTCAATGTTCGGCAACAGATGGCCGAACGGCGCCGTGCCGCTGGCCTGGCGGGCCAGCAGGGCGAGCAGTTCTTCGCTGGTGCACGGCTCACCGAAGAGCTTGCCCTGGGCGTAGTAGCAATTGTGCCGGCGCAGGAATTCCACGTGCCGCTGCGATTCGACTCCTTCGGCGACGACGTCCATCCCCATGCTCCGGCCCATGTCGATGATGGTGCGCACGATCGTGGCATCCCCTGCGTCCTCGCTCACGTCGCGCACGAAGGACTGGTCGATCTTCAGCGTGCCGATCGGGAACTGCTGGAGCGCGGACAGCGAGGAGTAGCCCGTGCCGAAATCATCGATCGAGAGGTGCAGCCCCATGGCGTAGAGCTCGTCGAGCAGCCGCACGGTGCGTTTCGCGTCCGCCATCAGCGTGGTTTCGGTGATCTCCAGCTCGAAGGACGTGGGGGAGACACCATGCCGGCGGAAGACCGACCGGCAGCGCAGGATGAAACTCGCCTGGCGCAGCTGTTTCAACGAGAGGTTGAGCGAGATGCGACCGGGGTCGCCCACTTCGCCCTGCATGTGCCGGTAATCGAGGCACACGCGATTCAGTACCCACTCCCCGATGTCGAGGATCAGGTTGGTCTCTTCCGCGAGCGGAATGAACTGGCCGGGCGGAATGTCTCCGTGCCCCGGCAGCCGCCAGCGCAGCAGCGCCTCGGCACCAATGATCCGGCCGCTGCGCAGATCCACCTTCGGCTGGTAGCGGATGACGAGCTCGTCCCGCTCGAGCGCGCGACGCAGCTTGCTCTTCAACATGAGCCGCTCGACAGCTGCGGCGTTCATCTCCGGTGAGTAGAACGCGAACGTGTTGCCGCCGTTCTGCTTCGAGTAGTACATCGCCGCATCGGCGTTGCGGATGAGGTCGATGACGTTCTCCGCATCCCGCGGGCAGAACGCGATGCCGATGCTCGCCGTGAGGAAGACTTCGTGCTGGTTCAGCTGGAAGGCCCGGCACACATCCGTGAGGATGGAGCGCGCGAGGTGCGCGATGGGCCCGCGGTTGTCGGACTCGGCCGGCAGCCCGTCTACGAACAGCGCGAACTCATCGCCGGCGAGACGGCCGATGATCGTGTCCTTCGGCAACGCGCGCGTGAGGCGCTCGGCCAGCACCTCGAGCACGCGATCTCCCGATCCGTGGCCGAACGTGTCGTTCACTTCCTTGAAGCGGTCCATATCGAGATACAGCAGGGCCAGGGACTGCCCGCTGCGCAGCCCGCGCGCGATAGCCTGCTGCAGCAGATGGTGGAACTGCATGCGGTTCGGCACTTTCGTCAGTGCGTCGTACCGCGCGAGATAGCGGATGCGCCGCTCGGCGCGCTTGCGATCCGTGATGTTGCGGGCGACGAAGATGTTGCCCTGGAACTGGGGATCGTCGCTCGCGATCTGCGAGCCGGTGAGCGACACCGGAATCGTTTGCGCGCCGCGCGTGCGGACCACAGTCTCGCGCGTTTCCTGCGCAGCCTGCAACAGATCGAAACCTTCCCGCTCGCGCTCGTCGAGAATCGCGGCGATGCTGCGGCCGAGGATTTCTTCTTCGCTATAGCCGAGCAGCTTGCAGGCGGCCGAATTGGCGGTCTTGATGACGCCATCCGGTGACGTGACGAACACCGCATCCGTCATGCTGTTGAGGACGCTGGTGAGATAGTTCTTGTTGATGGTGCTCTGGCGGAGCTTGCCGCGCATGCGCTCGAGCGCCTGCTGCAGCTCGCCCAGCTCATCCCGGCGCATGACGTCGAGCGGCCGCGTGTAGTCGCCCTGGCCGATGCGATCCGCGCTGCGAATGAGAGCAACGATGGGCTGCTCGAGCTTGCGCCCCGACCGCCATGCGAGAGCGGCAGCGAGGAGGCCGCCAACAGTGGCCAGCGCTCCGGCGAGGATCAGCGCCATGCGCAGGTGCGCGCGGCTCGCCGCGGACATCTGCTCGAGAAGACCCGTGCCCCCGGTTGTGACAACCTGCCTCAGTACAACGCGCAACTCGCCGAGCGTCTTGGGCGTGGCAGCGCCGGGAATGCTCTCAACCATCGCCCGGATAGGCTCGATGCCCTGAAGCTGAAGCGAGTCCGGCTGCGCGACGGTGGGTCGATGCCATTGATACAGCACGTTGCCGTCTGTGCCGCGCACCGTGAGTGCCGCGACCGCGGGATCATCTGTGAACGGCTGCATGTGACGTGCGAGCGCTTCGCCGTCCGATGCACGCATGAAGCCCGCAGCGGATTGGGCTGCGTGACGCGCAGTGACCGTGGCCCGCTCTTGCAGCTCGAGCGCCACACGATCGCGAGCGAAGCCCTGCGCGATGGAGCCGAGCTGTTGCGTATCCTCGCGGTGTTGCCACCCGAGGAGGGCCATGACGACGAGCGTTCCGAGCAATACCGCTACGAACGCAGCGCCGGCGTATTTTAATTTGAGACTAACGGTGTTCACGCAGCGCGCCGCCGCTCCACCGGAGCGTGAGGCGATCCCCTTTGATTCTGCGTGGAATACTACCCCCCCACCGCCGCGTTAGGCCACCTTAATAATGGTGTAAATACGTCTGCTTTGGGCGACGACATTCTAGAATCGCTCGGAAACAAGCCACGGAAACACCCAGGCCCATGAGCCGTTCCATGCTGACGCCACTCGAGCTCACCGGCCGCGCGGCGACTCATATCCGCGAGGTGCCCGAGCTCGCCAGCCGCCTTCACAGCGACGCGGTCGGGCCAGTGCTCGCGCTCCGCACCGCTGCCGCTGTCGCGGGGATCGATCTCGCCATCGTGTCGAGTTTCCGGGACTTTGACCGCCAGGTCTCGATCTGGAACCGGAAGTTTCGGGGCGAGCTCGCGCTCCTGGATCGGCTCGGCCGGCCGCTGAAGGCCGCTGATCTCGACGAATCCGCGCGGATCGACGCGATTCTGCTGTGGTCGGCGCTGCCGGGTGCGAGCCGCCATCATTGGGGCACGGATATGGATGTGGTCGACCGCGCCGCCGTGCCGCAGGGCTATCGACCGGAGTTAACAGTGCAGGAATTCACCGGCGCGGGGCCGTTCGCAGCCCTCAACGCCTGGCTGGGGGCGAACCTCGGCAACCACGGTTTTTTCCGCCCATACACCACCGACCGTGGTGGGGTGCATCCGGAGCCGTGGCATGTGAGCTATGCGCCGGTCGCCGCCGGCGCGCTCGAGCTCCTGTCGCTGGAGGTTCTGTACGCGGCAGTCGAGCAGAGCGAGCTGCTCGGCCGGGACCGGGTCCTCGCGAGGCTGCCGGAAATTCACTCGAAATATGTCGTGGCGGTAGACCCTGCCTGAACATCGGCCGATGAGCTTTCGTTTTCAGCGATTCGACCAGGCTTTCTTGATATAGCCCAGCATCAGGCCACGCATCGTGGCCATGGGGTCGGGCACGGCTGCAAAGATGGGCGGGTTTCGGCGCAGCAGGCGCCAGTTTTCGCTGCGGAGGATCTGCCGCAGATACTCGACGTTGCGATCGATCGCCTCGACGTAAGGATTTCTGCCGTTGAAGAGGACCTCGAGGTAGCGATACGCCGCGCCGAACTCGCCATCGAGCCGCTTGACGCGCACTTCTGCGACGAAGTCCGGTGTCTGGCGCAGAAGATCGAGCCCCGATGCGTACTTCACCTGCCGCCCGCCATTCGCGGCAATCGGAAGCGCGACACCGCCCAGCACGAACTCGGCGTACAGCCGGTCGCGGCATTTCTCGAGATAACAGCGATCCGACATCTGCGCGATCATGTCGGCGGTGCCGATCATGTGCCCGAGCTTGATATCGCGGGGCTCCGCGACCTTGATCTGGGCGAAGGGCACTTCGTAGCCGGTGAAGTGCACGATCTCGGTTGCCACGGAGGCCCAGCTCGAGAGCGTGGTATTGGGCAGATATTCTGCAAGGAAGCGAGCGCCACGCGACACGTGCGTGCGCGTGAATTCGGCGCCGTTGCGTGAAGCTTCATCCTCGCCCATGCGCCGCAGGTAACCCACGTCGTGAAACAGCGCGACGATGAGTCCCGCCACGGCACGCTCTCCGCCGAGCCGCTCACCCGTCTCGGCCTGCCGCTCGTAGCCGACGAGCATTCGGGCAAGCGCCAGCGTGATGTCGAGCGTGTGCTGGCGGTCGTGATAAACCGTGTCGACGCCGAAGTAGCCGGGAAACTTGCCGGCGAAGACTGCCTCGAAGTGCTCGAACGCCTGCGCGAGCTCGCCATGCGGCGCGTCCGGCCACGTGGCACGCATGAGCGAATCGACCGCGGTCTGCACCGCGCGCGTCGAGCTCACCTGAACGGTATTGGTTACGTCGAAATCGTTGCGCCGCGCGCTCATTTTAATGCTCTGTGCGCGACCGTATTTGTCGTTGTCGTCACGCCTTCCCCATCGAAGGCCGCCGCAGTCTAGGGCAGCCTCCAGGGGGAGGATAGCGACGGGGCGCACACTTTTGGCGAGGTACGGTGTTGTCCTACAGATCGAAGGGGGACACCCGGAGCAGGGGCGGGAGGGGAAATCCTCCAGTGCGGAGCTCGCGATCTCAGGTGGTTGCGATGCAACGCACCGGCGACCCGATCAGTAGATGCGCAGGCCGCCGTATTTGGCGCGGATGCGTCGGTCGAGCATGCGCCAGCCCAGCACGAAGCCGAGGATGAGAGCGACCCCGCAGCCACCGAGCGCCCAAAGCCACGAGGGTCGCGCGGGGAACAGCGAGCTCTCGGAGAAAAGCGGGGGCGCGCCTTGTGAAACGGGCTCCCGCGAGCTCGTTTCTGCCGGCGGCGCATCGGGCGCGGCAACTTCCGTGGCCGGTGCCGCCGGCGATTGCGAAGGCGCGGCGGCCGAGGCGGTATTCGCCGCGCGCCGGGCCACCGCGAGGTCCGTTTCGAGCTGGGATTTTTCCTTGCGAACGCGCTCGAGCTCCTCGGAACGTGCGGTCAGTTGCTGCTGGAGGGGCAGCGCTGCGGAGAGGTACGACGCTTTCACCCAGCCTTCCTGGCCTGACGACAAACGCACGTGGGCGAGGTCTTCCTGGCGATCGAGGAGCTCGACCTTGTCGCCGCTCTTGATCTGCGCGATGCGCTCACCGGAGCCTTCCGGCGCGGCGGCCACGCTCACGAAGAGTTGCTCGACGACGTACAGCGTCTCGGCCTGCGCGCACGGCATCGCGCACACCGTCGCGAGTGCCGCGATCCAGAGCCGCGTGTTCAAGCGGCCTTGTCGCCGGTCGCCGTAATGCCGTGCTGTTTCAGTAGCGCCCTCACGTCCGGCTGCCGGCCGCGAAACTCTACGAACGCATCGAGCGGATCGCGGCTGCCGCCGCGCACGAGAATGGAATCGAGGAAGCGCTGCGCCGTCGCATTGTTGAACACGCCGGTTTCCTCGAACGCTGAGAATGCATCGGCGGCGAGCACTTCGGCCCACTTGTAGCTGTAGTAACCGGCGGCATAACCGCCTGCGAAAATGTGGCCGAAGCTGTTGGCGAACCGATTCCAGGGCGGCACGGGCACCACGGCCACTTCGCCTCGCACGGCGGCGAGAATCTCGCGGACCCGGCCGCCCTTCTCCGGGTCGTAATCCGCATGCATGCGGAAGTCGAACAGCGCGAACTCGAGCTGCCGCATCATCTGCAGGCCCGCGTGGAAACTGCGCGTGGCGATGAGCTGGGATTGCATTTCCAGAGGCAACGGCGCTCCGGTGAGCACGTGCTTCGAGATTCGTTGCAGCACATCCGGGTGCCACGCGTAATTCTCGAGGAACTGGCTCGGCAGCTCGACTGCATCCCACGCCACGCCGTTGATGCCAGCGAGGCTCGGATAGTCCACGCGCGTGAGCAGGTGATGCAGTCCGTGGCCAAACTCGTGGAACAGCGTCACGACGTCGTCGTGTGTGAGCAGCGCCGGGCGGGCACCATTCGGCGGCACACCTTCGGATGGGTCACTGCCCGGGGGCAGGAAATTGCAGACGAGATACGCAACCGGCAGCGCCGCACCTGAGGCGAGCCGCTTGCGGCCCACGCATTCGTCCATCCATGCGCCGCTGCGTTTGTTCGGCCGCGCGTACGCGTCGAGATAGAAACTGCCGATGGGGCGCCCCGCAGCGGTTTCGATATCGAAGAAGCGAACGTCCGGATGCCACACCGGCGCGCCGGGATGTTCCTTGATGCGCAGGTCGAACAGCTTCTCCGCCGTCTGAAACAGGCCGCCCAGGACATGCGGCAACGGGAAGTAGGGACGCAGCTCTTCCTGCGAAATGGAATACAGGCTGTTCTGCAGTCGCTCGGAATAGAAGCCCACGTCCCACGCTTCGAGCGTGCGGCCCGCAAAGGTCTCGAGCTGCGCGAACTCCGCCTGTGCCGCGGCGCGCGCGGAGCGCGCCAGGCGCTGCAGGAACTCGAGCACTTCCTCGACACTTCTGGCCATGCGCGTGGCCAGCGCGTACTGCGCGTAGTTCGCGAAGTTGAGCAGCCGCGCGGCTTCGTGGCGCAGCTTGAGAATGTTGTCCATCACCGGGGAGTTGTCCCAGCGCCCGGCGTTCGGCCCGGCATCCGAGGCTCGCGTGACCCACGCTTCGTACACCGTGCGGCGCAGCGGCTCGTGCTCCGCGTCCGTAACGACAGCGACGTAGGTCGGTTGATCGAGCGTCAGCACCCAGCCCTCGAGGCCTTTGTCCTGCGCCCGGCGCCGCGCCTGCTCGACGATCACTTCGTTCAGTCCGCGCAGATGCGTGGCGTCCGTCACGTGATGGGACCAGGCATTGGTCGCATCGAGCACGTTCTCTTCGAACTTGGCCTGCAGCTGCGTCAGCTCCAGCATCACTGCCTTGAAGCGGCGCTTGCGGTCCTCATCGAGCCCGACGCCGGCGAGACGGAAATCCCGCAGTGCCTGTTCCACCACGCGCCGTTCGACCGGGCCGAGCGCGGGCCCCTCGCGCTTCGAAATGCCTTCATAGGCGCGATACAGCGGCTCGCTCTGCGCGAGATCCGTCTGGTATGCCGAAAGCAGCGGCAGGCAGGCGTTGTAGCTGGCTCGCAGCGGCTCCGAATTCAGTACGGCATTCAGGTGGCTGACGGGGGACCACACGCGCGAGAGCCGGTGATGCAGCTCTTCGAGTGGCTCGACCACGGCGGCAAATGTGGGGTCGCCCACGGCGGCGAGCTCGTCGATGCGGGCGCGGCCGGCGGCAAGCACTTCCCGTAAGGCTGGCTCGACGTGCTCCGGGCGGATGGTGCTGAAGGCAGGGAGCGGTGAGGGCGCGAGCAGTGGGTTTTCCATGGAGCCTCTGACCTCGAGGAAGGCCGCATTCTAATCGGTCCGGCAGCCTGCCATGTAACATGGCGGCTCGCTTGGGTTCTGTTGAGGTTGCGTGGTGGCGTACGACTACGATCTGGCGGTCATCGGCGGGGGCAGCGGCGGCCTGGCATGCGCGCGGCGTGCGGCCGAGTACGGCGCGCGCGCCGTGGTGGTGGAGTCCGGGCCGCTCGGCGGCACGTGCGTCAATGTCGGGTGCGTGCCCAAGAAAGTGATGTGGAACGCGGCCCAGATCGCAGACGCCATCCGCGACGCGTCCGGCTACGGCTTTGAGGTCACGCTCGAGAGTCACGACTGGGCCGCCCTCAAAGGCAAGCGCGACGAATACGTGGCCCGCCTGAACGGCATCTATGAACGTAACCTCGCCAATGCCAAGGTCGAACTGGTGCGCGGTTATGGGCGGTTCACCGGCCCGAACACCGTAGACGTGGCGGGGCGCAGCCTGAACGCGCGGAATATCGTCGTCGCGACCGGCGGCCGCCCGATGCTGCCGGCGATTCCGGGCACGGAGCTCGGCATCACCTCGGACGAGTTCTTCGAGTTGCCGACGCGGCCGGAACGGGTTGTGGTCGTTGGCAGCGGTTACGTGGCTGTGGAGCTGGGAGGCGTGTTCGCGGCGCTCGGCTCGAAGGTCACCATGGTGATCCGCGGCGAGTCCGTCCTGAAGCATTTCGACGCGATGCTCGGCGCCGGCTGCATGCGCGCCATGCGCGACGAGGGCGTTGAGTTCGTCACGAACACCTGGCCCGAGGCGCTCGCGCGCACCGCCGACGGCGCTCTTGAGCTGGTGCTCGCGAACGGGCGGCGGCTGCCCCCTGCGGACTGCGTGCTCTGGGCCGTCGGCCGCGTTCCCTGCGTGGAAGATGTGGGGCTGGATGCCGCCGGCGTGGCGCTCGATCCGTACGGCTTCATCGCCACCGACTCTTTCCAGGCCACGAGTGTGGATGGGATCTTCGCCATCGGCGACGTTACCGGGCGCGCCCAGCTCACGCCGGTCGCCATCGCGGCAGGCAGGCGCCTGAGCGACCGCGTGTTCGGCCAGCAGACCGACCGGCGCCTCGACTACGACAATATTCCGACCGTCATCTTCAGCCATCCGCCGATCGGGACGGTGGGCTTGAGCGAGGCGGCCGCTCGCGCGAAGTTCGGGGATGACGTGCAGATCTTCACGTCAGGGTTCGTACCCATGTACCACGCGCTGACCACACGCAAGGTGCGCGCGGAGATGAAGCTCATCACCGCGGGGCCTGAGCACCGCATCGTGGGCGCGCATGTGATCGGTGCCGGAGCAGACGAAATGCTGCAGGGATTCGCCGTCGCCGTGCGCATGGGCGCTACCAAGCGGGATTTCGACGAGACCGTCGCGATTCACCCGACGAGCGCGGAAGAGTTCGTCACGATGCGTTGAGCGCTGCGCGCTCACGCAGCGCATCGAGCACCGGCGCGGTCTTAGGCCGCACGCCGCGCCAAAGGTGGAATGACTCGGCGGCCTGCTCGACGAGCATTCCCCAGCCTTGCAGGGTGCGTGCGCAGCCGCGCTCCCGAGCCCACTTGAGGAACGGTGTCTCGCTCCGGCTGTACGCCATGTCGTAGCACACGGTCTCGGAATGGATGACGCTCGCCGGAATGGCTGGAAGCTCGCCGCTCAGGCTTGCGGATGTGGCGTTTATCACCACGTCGTAAGCGTCGCTGCCAATGTCTTCGAAACCGCAGCCCTGGATTGCGCCGAGGTCCGCGAAATCCGCAGCAAAGGCGCGTGCCCGATCGGCCGTGCGGTTCGCCACCACGAGCGCCGCCGGACGCAGCACAAGCAATGGCGCCACCACGCCTCGGGTGGCGCCGCCTGCCCCAACGATGAGCACGCGACGATTCGAGAGGGAGACGCTCAGGTTGTCGCGAAGATCGTGGACCAGGCCTGCACCGTCCGTGTTGTCCCCGAGGAGGCGATTGTCACGCTGGAGAGCCAGAGTGTTCACGGCCCGGGCGCGTTCGGCGCGAGGCGTCAGGACGTTCGCAAGTCCTGCCGCGGCGACCTTGTGGGGCACCGTGACGTTCAGGCCACGCCCGCCCCGCGAGAAGAAATCCAGCGCGTAGCTGCGAAAGTCCTCCGGCCTGACGTCGTGGAGGCGGTATACGAGGGATTCGCCCGTCTGGCGCGCAAACAGGCCATGAATGAAGGGCGACCAGCTGTGCGCTACCGGATGCCCGACGACCCCGTACTGATCCGGCGGAGCGTTCACGGGGCTGTCCCGCCGACCGGCGCGTGGTCTGCCTGCAAAAGCGCGAAGTTCATGGCAATGTGGATCGGAAGAGGCCGGTCTTATACATGATTCAATCACGCCCTGACGAGAGTGGAGAGCGCCTGGGAGATGCATTCGGCCAGCTTCTCGAGTCTTTGCGTCCCGACCTGGTCCGCTTCGCGTACTGGCTCGCGCGCGATCGCTCGATCGCTGAAGACGTCGTACAGGAAGCCATGCTACGCGCATGGCGTGCGCGCCTGGAGCTCAAGGATGCAGCGGCCGTGCGCCATTGGCTGCTCACGATCGTTCGCCGCGAGCATGCGCGGCTCTACGAACGCAAGCGCCTCGTGACCGTGGACGTAAACGACATCGTGGAGCGCGAAGACATTGCGCTCGCCCGCAACGGCGACGGCGAGCTGCTCGACCTGCGCCGCGCGATCCTCAGGCTGCCGGACGAATACCGTGAGCCTCTCGTCATGCAAGTGCTCGGCGGTTATTCCACCGCCGAGATTGCAAAGGAGATGAATTTGTCGACTCCCGCCGTGCTGACGCGGCTATTCCGCGCGCGCAACCGGCTGCGCGAAATCTATGGCATCACGCCTGATGCCGATTGCGAGCCCGGCGAGGAGGCGCCATGAATTGCACTGACGCACATCTGGCGATCGGGGCCGAGCCGCACTCCATGGATCCGCAGCTCGAGCAGCATCTGCGCGAGTGCGCCGCCTGCGCCGCGTACCGACGCGAGATGCTCGCGCTCGACGCTCAGATCCAGCGCGCACTGAAGCTCGATCTGCAGGCATTGAAGAGCGATGCGCCCGCGCGACCTGCGCGGCGCGTGTCCCCGGAAGAGCCGCGGCGCGTGTCATCGTTGCAAGGATTCGGGCGGCATTGGGCGCTCGCCGCGAGCGTGCTGTTCGGCGTAGCGGTGGTCTTCGTGCTGTGGGGTGCGCTACCGAGTCATTCACTCGCGGCAGATGTGGTCGCACATGTCGTGAGCGAGCCATTGAGCTCGGAGCTGAACACGCCGGTGTCCGCGGCCGCGCTGACTGCAGTGCTCGATCGTTCTGGTGTTCAGCTGGACCCGATGCCGGACGACGTGGTGTTCGTGCAGACGTGCTTTTTCCGCGGTCGCCTGGTGCCGCATTTCGTGGTGCGCACGAATGAAGGGCCGGTCACGGTGATGATCTTGCCGCACGAGCGGATCAAGGCGGCGGAGCGTTTCTCTGAAAGCGGCTATCGCGGCATTCTGCTACCGGATCAGCGTAGTGGGGCCATTGCGGTGCTGAGCCGCAGAGAGTTTGACGCGGAGCGACCGGCCCGCGAGATCCTCGTCGCGCTTCATTCGAAGCCGCCCACCTGATCTCGAGCGGCCCTGATCTCAAGTGGCCTGATCTCAAGTGGAAATGGGCGTGACCAGTCGGTTGCTCGTGCCACCGGGCGCGCCAGTGGTGTCCAGCCGCTCGTGCAGTTCCGGCAGCCACACGTCCATGCGCTCGGCGAGCTGAAATGGCGGATTCACGATGGCGAGGCCCGAGCCGTTGAGGCTCACCCGTGAGTCGCGCGGGTAGAGCCAGAGCTCGCTGAACAGCACCTCGCGTTTCACGGCGCTCGCGAACCCGCTCTTCCACGTGGCGATGTCGCGCTCTTCCTTGATGGCATACCAGGCGCACACCACGCCGCTTTCGAATCGGCGCAGCGCTTCAGTGACGCCAGCGGTCACGCGATCGAAGTCGCGGCGGGTTTCCTCGTACGGTGGGTCGATGAACGTGAGACCGCGGCGTTCCGGCGGCGGCAGATGTGCCCGAAGCTGCTCGAATCCATCGCCTCGTTCCACGCGCATCAGCGAGCCAGAACCCAGGGCCAGCTCGAGCGCCCGCGCCTCCGGCGGCTGAATTTCGATGGCGATGCCCCGATCCTGCGGCCGCAACTCACGCGCGGCGAGCAAAGGCGAGCCTGGATAGGCACGACGATCCCCGCGCGACACGCGGAACGTCGTGACTGCCTGAACGTAGCGGCGCAGCTCGTCTGCCTCGAACTCCACCGAGGCCACACGCTCGATGCCAGCGTCAGCCTCGTGGGCGCCCGCTTCGGGCGGTCCGACGCTTCGCACGGTGTACGCTCCGCGCCCGGCGTGCGTCTCCAGGTACAGAAGGCCTTTGTCTTTACGTTTCAGCGCGTCGAGCAGCGCAAGCAGGGCCACGTGCTTGTGCACGTCCGCAAAATTGCCGGCGTGGTAACTGTGGCGATACTTCATGATGTGGCCGACCCGGTGCGGTCGCCCGCGCCGTTTGCAAGGGTGCGCATCATAGAGGAGCGCCCGCATGCAGTGCTGTGTGACTTTCGCTTCCGCGGCGGCATTATTGATAGCCCTTTCTGCGGGCTCGGTTGCAGGCGAGCCTCCAAGGCCCAATGCAACGACCGTGACGCCCGTACAGAATGTAGAGGGCAAGGGTCCGGAGCGCGTTCCAGTGGGCGATACCTTAACACCGCCTCCCGCCGTATCGGGCGAGGTCCCCGCCGACTTGATCGCGCGGGTGCGGGCCGACCTTGCGAAGCGGACGGGGGAGGCCGAAGAGAGCTTTCACATCGTCAGCGCGCAATCCGTGGTCTGGCCTAATGGCAGCCTCGGCTGCCCGCAACCGGGGCGGATGTATACGCAGGCTCTGGTTCCGGGCTATCGGGTCCAGATTGAGTCCGGCGGCAAGACGTTCGTCTATCACGCTTCCACGAAGGGTGGGTTCAAGCTCTGCAAGAACCCGTCACCATCGCTCTCGCGTCCATCGACGGAGTGAGCGCGTTACCGTCGTTTCTTCCGCGTGGTCACGTCGATAGTCTCCGCTTCGATCTGCGCGTCCCGATACAGCAGCAGCAGGCCGCTCTGAGATGGCGTGGCGGCGGCTCCGCCCTTCAGCGCGCTCACCGTGACGAATCCAGCGCTGTTGGCGGGGAGCGAGGCACCCGCGGGCGCGTCGGTTGCAAACTTCGGAAGGCCCGCGGTGTAGACCATGCCCCGGATCGCATCCGTGAGCACGGGCTCGGTCTCGACGAAGTAGTTGTCGTACGCCTCGACGTCGAAGGAGAACTTCGACCCGAGGTGCAGGCCGAGACCGACGCCGGGCTCCCCGAGCGGCGTGCTCAGAATGACGTTGCCGGAATCGAGATCGGCGTCGGCGTAGTAAAGAACGTTGCCGTCCTTCGTCTTGAGATTCACCGTGGCGACCGCCGTCTGACCCGAGGTATCGGTTCCCCCGAGCTCGAGCGTGTAGATCGCGAAGTCGGGCTTGCCGTCGAGATCCGTATCCACCGTGACCTGGAATCTCGCCGGATAGAGCGGATGCGCGCGTCTGCCGAACGTGTTGACCGCGAACTGCAGGAGCAATCCCGCGTTCGGATCGTTCACGACGCGCACACCGGCGGCCGCAAGATCGATGACGGCACGGTCGGCGCCATCCTTCGGCAGTTTCCACGGCGGAATGCGCGGGCTCGTGCCCGTGAGTGCGAACACCTCGATGCCTCCAGCGAGCGCTTTGCCTGAATTCTGCAAAGTGAGGTAGCCCGGCTCGTCACCGACCAGCGACACCTGGCGATTCAGCGCGCGCACTTCGGCGGACTTGTGCGGTAGCACCTGCCACGCGAGATGAACATCGTCGTGCGAATCTTTGAGATGGATGTAGCCGTCGACTTCCGCAGTCTGTAGCAGCGGGCCCGTGCCACCGAGCGCCCCGCCATTGAGCGGCCAGGTGGGTAGCTTCGCAGGGTCGATCCGCATGATGACGTCGAACGTCTCGCTACCCCGGCCCGGCACCACGACATACGGAGGCAGCAGGAGTTGCACGGCGCCGCTCGCCGCATCGTTTCGATAGCGGAAGTCGTTAGTGATGTCGTATTTGCGTGCGTTGCGGCCGTAGTTCTGAACGCGCACGGTGCGCCTGAGCGTGAGGCGGTCCGATACGTTCACGTAGCCGAAGGAGAGACTGCCGGCTTTCTGCTCTGAGTCCCACGCGGCCGTCGTGCTGGCGAGCGCATCAGCAACACGAACCTCGCCGCCGCCGATGCGCGTGATGGGCGCGAGCACATCCGGCAGCGTCGCCGGGTTCGTGAAGATGTCTGTTTCCGCCGTGTTCATCAGCACGGACTTGATGGCCCACGGCGCACGGTTTGGATAGGCCTGCAGCAGGATGGCCGCGGCGCCGGAGACTATCGGCGTTGCGCCGGAGGTGCCGCTGAACGCCGCCTCGCGGCTGCCCGTGCCCACTTCCGCGGAGATGGCGGAGCCCGGCGCGCCGATGTCCGGCTTGATCTGGTTGTAGTCGTAACTCGGGCCGCGCGACGAAGTGCTCGCCATGCTGCGTACGAGTGGCACGACGTTGTCGTCCGAAATGTTCGCGCGCACTCCGGCAGTCGACTTGATGGACGTGGCCAGCGACTGCTGAATGATCAGCGTGGGCTTGCAAGCGCCGTTCGGCACCTCGGGACACTGTGTTCCGTTCGAAAACGACACGGCATCGCCAGCGACCACCAGCCCGATGAGAACGCCGACGGCGCCGGCGTCGCTCGCGCGGCGCACTTTCTCGCTGACATTGCAGTCACCGCGATCGATGAGCGCAATCTTGCCAGCGGGGTCTGCGAGATAGGGATCGCCGCCTGCGGGCACGGGCACGGCTGGCGCGGCGGGATCGCTGGGGTCGGTGGCGATGAGGCAGCCGCGGCCGACGAACACCACATTCCCCAACGCACCTGCGCCTATCGGCGCCCAGTCGAGCGTTGCGGTGTTGCCGTACAAGCCCTTGAGTGCCGTGGGCGCTTTGATCTCGAGCGGTACGGCCGTGGCGTAAGGCACCTGGGTCTCTGCCACGCTGATGACTTCCGGCGCCGAAGACGGTGAGCCCAGCACATAGGCTTTGTCGCCGCTATTTCCCGCAGCAACAACAACCACGACGCCAGCCCGTGCCGCGTTAGCGGCCGCGGCGGCGCTGCTGTCTTCCCGTTGGCCATACGGTGCGCCCAGGGACATGTTGATGACGTCGACGGCGTCGTCCATGCAGCCGTCATCGTCCGGGTCGAGCGCTCGCTCGATGGCTTCGATAATCGCGACGCCGCTGCACGCGGTCGACACGGCACTGCACACTTTATAGGCGATGAGCGACGCGCCAGGCGCGATGCCGACGTGTTTTCCGTCCTGGCTGCGCCCGGCGATGATGTCCGCGACGTGCGTGCCGTGCCCCTCGAAGTCGATCGGATCCGGGTCGGGCTCGAGCACGTCGCCCGGATTGCCGGCCCAGGTCTCACCGACGAAGTCATAGCCGTCGATGACTTTTTGGGTCGGGAAGAAGCGATCGCGCGTCTTGTTCTGGGGGTCCGCGGGCTTGGTGCCATAGGCGGCGGCATAGGCTGCTGCGGTTCCGGCGCCTCCGAAGTTGCGGTGTGTGTAGTCCACACCCGAGTCGAGCACTGCAACGCGGACGCCGGTTCCGTCGTAACCGAGCGCCTGAGCCGCGGCGGCTCCGACGTAAGGCACGGTTTGGCTGAGCGCGATCCGATAGTCGACAACTTTCTGCACGCTCGACACGCCGGGAAGGGCGGCCAGCGCCGGCAGCGTGCCGGCGTCGATGCGAACGATGACGGCGTTGTAGGCGATGCGGACGCGCGCGATCTCCTTGCCGCCGAGCGCCAGCACCTGGCTCAGCACATCGTTCTGCTTTTGCCGGATCTGCTGGGAATGTGCGATCTGTTGCCCACGATTCAGAAGTCCGCCCTGGCGGCGCGCGTTCTCACCATTCGCGACGGCGAGCGGCGCATCGGGCAACTGCACGACGACATCCACCGGCCCAGAAGCCTGCAGCAGCGCCGGGTCCAGCCGGTGCAGAGGCAAGCGGTTTTGCAGCGAGAGTCGGGAAGGCGCCGCGGCGCTGACGAGACGCCCGGTATTCGACGGCAAGGTCTGAGTAAATGCGGGCGAACCCAGCGCGGCTCCCAGGAGCAGCGATCCCAGGAACGCGGGAATGGACGGTTTCATCCAGCGAATCTCCCCACTCTTCGTCGTGCAGTGTCGCAAAGCGGCGTCCGCGCGCACGCTACTCCCGCAACATGACCGATTCAATGCATCGAAGAGTCCCTGGGCCCGGCTATTTCATTGGAAAAAAGTCGCCTGCGGCGCTTTTTTCGGACAGTGGCTTCGTTTCCGGCGGCAAAAAGCGTGGTTTTTGCCGCCTGCCGTGGCGCGTAGCTACGCCCGGGTCGCGAGTCCGATAGGCATGCTAGTGCCGGCCAGACAAGGGTCTCAGGCCTTGCCGCCGCGTGCCCGGCTGGGAGCGCTCTTGCCGGGGGAGGAATGTTCGGGACGCGCCGCCTTCTTGCGTGCATGGGACTTCGCGACAGCCGAGCGGCCCTTGCGCACGATGTGCGTGACGCCTTTCGGCGCCGCCGCGTGCGCCGGCTTTGCGGCCTTCGAGGCCGCCGCTGGTTTTTCGGCCGCTGCAGCCTTCTTGCGTGCGGGTTTTGTCTTCGCACCCGGCGCCGCTGCGCCTTCCGTCTTCGCTCCGGCGGCTTGCTTCGCCGCGCCGCCGGGCCGTTTGCCGCGGCCGAAACGGCCCGTGCCGCGTTCCGGGGCCTGCTCGATCATCACGCGCGCTTCCTCGAGCGTGATCGACTTGGGGTCGCGGTCCTTCGGAATCTTCGCGTTCTTCTTGCCGTTGGTGACGTACGGCCCGAAGCGGCCGTTCAGCACCTGAATGCCGTCGCTCTCGAACTCCGCGATGATGCGGTTCGCGTCGGCTTCTTTCTTCAGGCGGATCAGCTCGATCGCGCGCGGCAGCTCGACGGTGTACGGGTCGTCGCCTTCTTTTAGCGACACGTACTTCGCGCCGTACTTGAGATACGGGCCGAAGCGGCCGACGTTCGCAACGATGGTGTCGCCCTCGGCCGTGTCACCCAGCGTGCGCGGCAGCTTGAAGAGCTCCAGCGCCTGGTCCATGGTGATGCTGTCCATCTTCTGGCCGGGGCGCAGGCCTGCGAATTTCGGCTTGTCCTCGTCGTCTTTCGTGCCGATCTGCACGAAGGGTCCGTAGCGGCCCATGCGCACGCTCATGGGCTTGCCGGACACGGGGTCCGTGCCGATCTCGCGCGCCATGGCGACCTGCTCGCGCGAGACGTTCTTCTCGACCTTCTCCACTTCCGTGACGAACGGCTTCCAGAATTTCTGAAGCGGGATCGTCCACTCTTCCTCGCCGCGCGATACCGCATCGAGCTCGTCTTCGAGATCGGCGGTGAAGGTGTACTCGACGTAGCGATGGAAGTACTGCGTGAGGAAGCGGCCGACGATCTTGCCGATGTCCGTCGGGATGAAACGCCGGTTGTCCATCTCCACGTACTCACGATCCTGCAACGTGGAGATGATCGTGGCGTAGGTCGAAGGGCGGCCGATGCCGTGCTCTTCGAGCGCCTTCACCAGCGAGGCTTCGGAGAAGCGCGGCGGCGGCTCGGTGAAGTGCTGCTCCGCCTTCAGGGCGGCGAGACTCACGGTGTCACCCTCGTTCATGGCCGGCAGCACGTGATCGTCGTCGTCCGCCTTCACATCGTCCGCGCCTTCCTGGTACACGGATATGTAGCCGGGCTTCACGAGCGTGGAACCGTTTGCGCGCAGCATGTTTCGCTGCGGACCATCCGGGCCCACCAGCATATCGACGGCGACGGTGTCGAACAGGGCGTGGCTCATCTGCGAGGCGACGGCGCGCTTCCAGATGAGCGAGTACAGGCGGAACTGATCCGCATCGAGCTTGCTCTCGATATCCGCCGGCACGATGGCGGCGGAGGTCGGGCGAATGGCTTCGTGCGCTTCCTGTGCGTTCTTGGATTTCGTCTTGTAGACGCGCGGCTCTTCCGCGACTTCCGCGGCTCCGTAGAGGCGCCCCGCGACTTCGCGAATCTCCTTCACGGCCTCCGCAGCGAGCGACACGGAATCCGTGCGCATGTACGTGATGAGACCTACGGCGCCTTCGCCGATGTCCACGCCTTCGTAGAGTTGCTGCGCAAGCCGCATGGTCCGGCGCGCGTTGAAGCCGAGCTTGCGCGCGGCTTCCTGCTGCAACGTAGACGTGGTGAACGGCGGCGCCGGATTGCGGCGGCGCTGCTTTCGGTCGATGGCGAACACGCGCAGCGAGCCGAGGGAATCGGGCGAGGTGCCCTTTCCTGCAGCGCGCGCGGCGTTCGTGATCGTCTGCTCGACGGCGCGCGCCTGGTCTGCGTTGACGAAACTGAACTGCTCGACCTTGGTGCCCTGGTACTCGACGAGCTTCAGGGGGAAGCGTTGCGCGGTGTGCTCGCCTTCGCCATCGAGCGTCCAGTATTCCTGCGCGATGAACGCGGCGATTTCCGCTTCGCGCTCGCAGATCATGCGCAGCGCGGGGCTCTGCACGCGGCCTGCGGAGAGGCCGGGACGAACCTTCTTCCAGAGCAGCGGCGAGAGATTGAAGCCTACGAGATAGTCGAGCGCGCGGCGCGCCTGCTGCGCGTTCACGAGATCGAACGACAAATCCCGCGGCTGCGCGACGGCCTCGCGAATGGCGGTGCGCGTGATTTCGTAGAAGACCACGCGATGCATCTTCTTGCCGACGAGCTCGCCGCGCTCGCGGAGGATCTCGCTCAGGTGCCACGCAATCGCTTCGCCCTCGCGGTCCGGGTCGGTCGCGAGGAACAGGGTCTTCGCTTTCTTCAGCGCGCGCGAGATGGAGTCGACGTGGCGCTCGTTCTTCTCGAGCACCCGGTACTGCATGGCGAAGTCGTTGTCGGGATCGACAGCGCCTTCCTTCGGCACGAGGTCGCGCACGTGGCCGTAGGAGGCCAGCACCTCGAAATCCTTGCCGAGGTACTTCTTGATGGTCTTCGCCTTGGCAGGCGATTCGACGATGACGAGGTTGTCAGCCATCCGTGTGCGAATCCCATAGCCCGCGGCCGAGCCGATGGCGGTGCCAAAAACGAAAAACCGCGGACGAGCCGCGGGCCACAAAATTACGTAAAACGGGCGAGGTCAATGTGGTGCGCCTGTGCGGCCATCCGTGACGAGATCTTCGAGCCGGGCGAACGCGTGCTGCTGATCCGGCTGGCTCGAAAGCACCATCAGCACGACCCACTTCAGTTGCTCCGTGTCGAGCTCGTCCGCATCGAGCGCGAGCATGCGCTCGATGACCACTTCGCGTTGCGGGCTCGACAGGATGCCGAGCCGCTCGAGCGTGATCAGGAAACCCCGGCACTCGGTAGACAGTCGTGACAGCTCACCTTCGGAATACACACGTACGGCCGGGCCACTGCCGGCAAGGGGCAATGCGTCGCGCACGCCTGCGAGATCCGCCAGCCAGTCGAGCGCGCGCTCGACGTTCCGATGGGTGAAACCTGCGCCTTCGAGATGGCGCGCGAGATCATCCCGTTCGGGCACCTCAGGCACCTCGTCGAGCATGTAACGGTCGAAGACGTAAATCAGAATGTCGAGAACGCTGCCAGTCATCGTCATGGCCAGTCTTCGTCATAACAGTCGGCCATAACGGCCGCCCGCATGAGGCTTGATGCGCCCCTGGAGCTCGAGAATCAGCAACATCGACGCAACCGACTCGCTCGGAATAGCCGTCCGTGCGACGAGAACATCGATGCTTGCGGGTTCGAAGCCGAGCGCATCTAACAGTATTTCGTATTCCTTGTCCAACGCCCCGGCCGCCTGCGGGCCTGTGGCAGGTGCCCCCGGAGCCCGCGCAAGTGACTGCGTGCCAAGGAAATTCGTAACCTCCGAGAGCACATCGGCAACGCTTTCTACGAGCTTGGCGCCCTCGCGCAGCAATTGATGACAACCGCTCGAGAGCGGGTTGTGGATCGAGCCTGGGATGGCGAAGACCTCGCGCCCCTGCTCCACCGCGTGCTCTGCCGTCAGCAGGGAGCCGCTCGTCTGCGCCGCTTCGACGACCAGCGTCCCGAAAGAGAGGCCGCTGATGATGCGGTTCCTCTGCGGAAAGTGGGCGGGGAACGGCGGAGTGCGCGGTGGGAATTCTGAAACGAGGGCGCCGCGCTCGCGGATGCGGGCCGCGAGCTGTTTGTGCCTGCGCGGATAAACCGTGTCGAGGCCGCAGCCGCACACGGCAATGGTGGTTCCATTGGCCTCGAGCGCGCCTTCGTGGCTTGCGCCATCGATGCCCAGAGCCAGGCCACTCGTGATGGTGAGCCCCGCTTGCGCCAGCGCGAACGCAAAGCTTCGCGCAGTGCTGCGGCCGCTCGGCGTCGGAATCCGCGAGCCCACTATCGCGAGTTGGGGGAGGGAAAGGGCGGCGACATCGCCGAGCACGTAGAGCACCGGCGGTGCACGGCTGATCTGCGCCAGCAGCCGCGGATACTCGGCCGACGTGCACGGAACGACGCTGGCCCCGCTTCCTTTGAGCCACGCGAGATCCTCATCGATGGCAGCGTCATTCGGGGCCGCGAGAAAAGCTCGCGCGGCCTGAGGGAGATCGATACCGGTGATGGTTCGCGACCCAAGCGTTGCGACGCTTTCGAGGCTGCCGGTTGCTGCCACGAGCGCGCGAACGTGATCCGCCGTGAGGCTGGGCGTTCTCGCAAGCACCGCGGCCGCGCGCGTGATGTCCATGGCTGCCAGCATAGTTCGCGACGTTCGCGCTGAAACCTGCGATGCCTGGTGCAAACGTGCAGAAATGCAGCGGCGCTGCAGAAACGAAAACGCCGCAGAGGTTGCCCTCGGCGGCGTCTTCACCGGCGCGAGATTCGCGCCGCAGTGCTGTGAGGTCTACGGGTTGTGCACGTAGTCGGCGACGTGAATTTCCGTCGACGCACCCACGATGAGGCCGTAGCTGATGCGATCGAACGTGCGGAACACCAGCAGCGTGCCAGCGCGCTCCGACGGCAACCGCACCTTCTTCTCGAAGCCGCTCGCAAAGAAGCTGTCCCGACCCGGGCCGCCCACGCCTGAGCCGCGATCGCGGACGACTTCGCCGGCTTGATCCACGGCCATGACGTTGCCGGCAACCACGCCGTGACGCTTGCCGCGGTTGATCACCACCACCTGGTACTGGCCGATGAGCTCCGTGCCGTCCACCACCGAGATGATGCGGCCTTCGAGGTTCGCCGGCGGCGCGCTCAGGATGAAATTGAGCGGCGTTTCCGTGTCGGACGAGATGAGGCGGTCACCCAGCAAGGTTTCCCGAGCCGATTCCGACAGGACGGCCTTGGCCGGATTGCTGGTTTTGACCACCGACGCCGTGGCCGTGTAGATGCCTTCGTAACCGACGACGTCGCCGTTGTCCGGATCGCGCAGCGCTTCTCCCACGTGGAGCACGCTGAAGCGCGCGGATTGCGGAGCATTCAGGTCGCTGACGTAGATCTCATCGCCAGCGCCGCCAATGATGTGTTTCTCGCGAAAGGCGAGGACATGCGGCGACGCTTTGATCTGTTCCTTCGACAGCACGGTTGGGCGAGACAGAAACGCGGAAATGGAAGCGTACGGGAGCGTCGGGATGGCGCCCTCGAGCGGCGCGCTGCGCAGGCGCGGGTTCAGCCGCGCGGCGCCACCATTCTGCAGACGGATCTGCGGGCTGCCGTTGGCGCCATAGGCGAGCGCTAGGGTGTCCCCGGGATAAATAAGGTGGGGGTTCTCGACCTTCGGATTGATGATCCACACTTCCGGCCAGAGCCACGGGTCCTTGAGGAACGTCGAGGCGATGGCCCACAGCGTGTCGCCGCGCTTCACCGTGTAGCTCTTCGGCGCGTCGGCACGCAGAATCGAGCTGTTGTTCGTGACGGCGCCCTCGGCCATGGCCGGAGCGGTTTCGGAAGCGTTCGCCGTGGCGCTCTCGTTTTCGTCCGAGGCGGGCTCCGCGGTGTCGGATTCGGCGCCAACAGGCGTGATCACCGCTGCGGAGCTTGAAGAATGGGCACTGCGCTCAGACATTCCCGAGGAGCGGCAGCCGGCGAGGCCCAAAGCTGAACCCAAAGCCAAACCGAAAGCTAACCTAAGGGCCAGGGCAACAGCGGGAGCAGTGCCCAGCGGGAGAAGGCCCGCGCCCGCGCGAGCCTCAGATTTTTGAACTGAAATCATCCTCCACTCCTCGCGTACGGGTGGGGCAAGCGACCCCCGCTGTTATAATCGGCTCGCCGCGACGGCACACGATTTATTGTCGACAGTGTGCACTGGTTCACGGCGCCTCCCGGGGAACCGCGGCGAGCGTTGAAGCACCGAAATTCCCGACGTACATCAGAACATTAGCAGCATTTTCGAGTCGAATGCACGAAGCATCGAGAGCGACACCGACATGGCCCTGCGAACCATCCTCGAATACCCCGACCCTCGTCTGCGTACGCACGCGGAGCCCATGACCGCGGCGGATTTCACGCCCGAGCTCGCGACTCTCATCGATGACATGTTCGAAACCATGTACGCCGCTCCGGGTATCGGCCTCGCCGCAACGCAGTTGGATTTCCACAAGCGCCTGCTGGTGATCGATGTGTCGAAGGACCGCGAGGAGCCCCTGGTTTTCATCAATCCCGAGATCCTGTCCCGCGAAGGGGTTGGCACCATCGAGGAAGGGTGTCTGTCCGTGCCTGGTGTGTTCGACGAGGTGGTGCGTGCCGGACGCATTCGTGTGCGGGCACTGGACCGGCAGGGCCAGCCGTTCGAGCGGGATTGCGATGACATCCTCGCGATCTGCGTGCAGCACGAGATGGATCACCTCGATGGCAAGCTCTTCGTGGATTATCTCTCCGACCTGAAGCGCGAGCGCATCCGCAAGAAGCTCGACAAAGACCGCAAGGAGCGCGCCGCGCGCCTTGCCGAAGCAGCGGGCGCCCGGCGGGCGTACTGAGCTCATTCCGTTGCGTATCGCATTCGCGGGGACACCGGCCTTCTCGGTGCCCGCGCTCAAGGCGCTCATCCATTCGTCACATGACGTCGTCGGGGTGCTCACGCGGCCCGACCGTCCCAAGGGACGCGGGCAGCAGATTGCGGCCAGCCCCGTAAAGCAGGCGGCCGAGGCGGCTGGTCTGCCGGTTTCTCAACCTGAGACTTTGAAAACCGAGGCGGGCCGCGCCGAGCTGGCCGGCTGGCAGCCAGAGCTGCTCGTCGTCGTGGCGTACGGCCTCATTCTCCCGCCTGCCGCGTTGGCGCTGCCACGTCTGGGCTGCGTAAATATTCACGCCTCGCTCCTGCCACGTTGGCGGGGGGCTGCGCCCATTCAGCGAGCCATCCTCGCTGGGGACGAGCAGACGGGCACCACGATCATGCAGATGGATGCAGGACTCGACACCGGGCCCATGCTCCTGCAGCGCCCCATGACCATCAGCGCCGACGATACGGCAGGCTCACTGCACGACCGCCTGTCGCTTCAGGGTGCTGAGGCATTGATCGAAGCCCTCGACGGACTCGTTGCAGGGAGTCTCCGAGCGACGCCCCAACCTGCAGAGGGCGCGACGTATGCGGCGAAACTGGAAAAGGCCGAGGCCCGGATCGACTGGACCGCGCGCGCAACGGAGATCGAACGCAAGGTGCGCGCCTTCACGCCCTGGCCGATCGCCGAGACGCGTTACGCCGGCGAGCCCCTTCGCATCCTGCGCGCCACGGCCGAGCCCGGGGATGAGTCCAACCGGCTCGGGGGCCAGCCGCCCGGGACGATTCTCGCAATTACCGATCGGGCGCTGCTGGTTCAGTGCGGGCAGGGCCGGCTCGCGCTTCACGAGGTGCAGCGCGCCGGTCGACGTCCCGTCTCCGCCCGCGATTTCGCGAACGCCGGAGCGGCGGTCGGACAACAGCTCGGCTAATCCTCATGACGAATCCTCCCTCTTCAAACCGGGCTCCTGCTCCGAACCGCGCCCGTGGCCGTTGGGCTCCCGGAGCTGAAGCGCTCGCTGCTGCGGCCCGCGGCATTGCGCGCATCGTCTCCGGCCGTTCCACCGAGGATGCCCTGGCGGCTTTCGAAGATGCGCCGGATCGTTCCGCCATCCGCGCCATCACCTTGGGCTCGGTTCGCTGGTATCTGCGCCTGACGCCGGCGCTTGAGCCACTGCTGAATCGGCCGGAGCAGCTGGCTCCCGAGGTGCGCGCGCTGCTCATTGCCGGCGCGCATCAGATGGAATATTCGCGCAACCCAGTGCATTCGACGGTGGACGCCGCCGTCGATGCGGCGCGCGCGCTCAAGCAGGAGCGCGCAGCAGGGCTCGTCAACGCCGTGCTGCGAAGATTTGGTCGCGAGAAAGAGTCGCTGCTCGCGAAGGCGGATCTGGATCCGGGCGCGCGCACCGCTCACCCCAAGTGGCTCGTCGAGCAGCTGCGAATAG
>FTEO01000651.1_pt1 | contig 33474 bp, 27 predicted proteins | sample 1640211 | NCBI WGS metagenome assembly FTEO01 (sample SAMEA3914816, study PRJEB12502) | metagenome | biome: forest; material: soil | place: USA | collected 2011-09-16 | depth 0.3 m | reverse complement strand
GCGGCCGGCCGCCTCGTCACCATGCTGAACTGGGTATTCCGCCACGAGCCTTCGCCGGAGCCAACGCGCATGCAATCGTTCCGCGTGCGCGAGTTCGTAAGGGTCGGCACGCCCGACCAGGTGGTCGAGTGGCGCGACATGTGGCTGCAGCGTGGGCTCACGCTTCTGCAGTCTTTGGGGCTGCCGGCGAAATCCGACGTCGCCTCCGACCCGTTCTTCGGCCGCGGCGGCAAGATGCTGGCCGTCAGCCAGAAAGAACAGAAGCTCAAGTTCGAAGTGTTGGTGCCGGTCATTTCGGCGGAAGACCCGACGGCCGTCTGCTCGTTCAATTTTCACCAGGAGCACTTCGGCTCGACATTCTCCATTCGCACCGAGGATGGAAACGTGGCCAACACCGCGTGCCTCGGGTTCGGTCTGGAGCGCATCGTGATGGCGCTCTTCAAGACGCACGGTTTCGATACAGAGCGGTGGCCGAAGGAAGTTCGCACCCGCCTCTGGTCCTGAAGGGCGCGCGCACGTGAGCTCGATTCTCGCGGTGCCGGGGCTGAGCGCGGTCGACTACCGCCGGCACATGCTGCATGCGCAGGATCGCATCTGGGTCGAGAAGAACTGCTACATCGACGTGTGGATCGAGGCCCTCCATGCGCTCGGCCTCGAGCCGCTCGCGATCATGCCGTTTGCGGCAACGATCGATTTCGTGGGCGACCAGTGGGCGTTCTTCAAGCCGCCGCACGGCGAGCTTTACGAGCTGTACGGCGTCGACGTGCAGGAGCTGAACGTGTGGCGCCCCCTGCTCGATCATGCGGAGGAACATCTTGCGGCCGGCCGGCTCATCAGCACCGAAGCGGACGCATTCTGGCTGCCCGACACCTCGGGCACGGACTATCGCCGTCAGCACACGAAATCGACCATCGTGCTGGCGGAACTGGACGTTGCGAGCCAGCGGCTCGGCTACTTCCACAACGCCGGTTACTTTTCTCTCGAGGGGGAGGACTTCGTCCGCACCTTCCGCGTGGGCTATCCCAACGACCCGGAGTTCATGCCACTGTTTGCTGAAACGGTGCGGCACGACCGTCTCATCCGCAGGCCCGACGGTGAGTTGGCCGCGCTCTCGCGCGGGCTCTGGAAGCGACATCTTGCGCGGCGGCCGGGCACCAATCCCGTTGCGCGGTTCGGTGAGCGCTTCGAGCGGGATCTGCCGCAGCTGCGCGAACGTGGGCTCGCCTTCTATCATGCGTGGGCCTTCGCCACGACGCGCCAGCTTGGGGCGGCATTCGAGCTGCTGGCTCTGAATCTGCGGTGGCTCGCCGCACATGGTGGCATTGTCGCCGCGGACGAAGCCATTGCGGATTTCGAGTCCATTGCCACGACGAGCAAGACGTTCATCCTGAAGGGTGCGCGCACCGTGAATGCGAAGCGGGAATTCGAGGGCGCCCCGATGTTCGCCGAGATGTCAGCCGCGTGGGATCGTGGCATGGAGACTCTGTCCGCGCGCTTGTGCGCCTGAGCGCGGTCGGCGCGGCCCTGCCGCGCAGCGTGCTTGCGCTGTTCGTCTGCGCCATCGTCACGCTGGCGGTCTTTGGCCAGCTCCCTGGTGGCTCGGTGTTCTGGACCACGTTGCAGAACTTCGCGCACTGCCCCGCATTCGTCGCCATCTCGGTCATCCTCATCACGCTGCGGCCGCGGGGCCAGGAGCGAGCCGATCGTCGCTGGGTTCCCTACCTGATCACGCTCGTCGCATGCCTTCTGCTGGGAGTGGGCATCGAGTTTGCGCAATCGCTCATCGGTGGAGATGTATCGGCGCAGGACGTGTTCACGGACATGGAGGGCGCCGCCATCGGGATGTCGTGGCATGCCCTCGCGCGCGGCTACCGCGGCAGCGGGCGCTGGAACGCGGGACACTGCCTGATTGCGCTCACCGGCACGGCCTCATTCGTCGCAACAGCCGCTCCGGTGGGGTGGATGCTCGTCGCGTATGCGCATCGCGATCTGGCGTTTCCGACGCTCGCGTCGGCCCAGTCGCGGCTGGACCTGTTTTTCCTGCGAGCCAACGAGGGCGACCTCGCAATCGAGCGGTCGCCGGAAAGCTTCTCACGCGGCCGGGACGAGCGAGGGATCAGGCTGAACTTGCGCGCGGGGAGCCCCGGCGTGTTCCTGATCGAGCCGGTCCCGGACTGGTCCGCCTACCAGACGCTGGCTCTCAACCTCACCAATCCAACCAACAGTCCCAAGACACTGCGCCTTCGTGTGCACGACCGGCGGCACAATCAGCAGGTCGACGACCGCTTCAATCGGAGTCTGCTGCTACTCCCGCATGCGAGACAGACATGGCGGTTCCCGCTCGCCGAGATCAGATCGGCGCCTGCAACACGTCAGATACGCCTGGACGAGATAGCGGGAATCGGACTGTTCGATCCGCAGCCGCACGACGACGCGACGTTCTATCTCAATCGCGTGTGGCTGGAGTGAGCTTCCGCAATTGCGCTGCCCTACGCCGTAGTGACTTGGCGCGGCGATACACCGCGCGCAGCGGCGCTCCGAGCGACTCGGGCAGCAACGTCGAGGCGAGCTGACCGATGGTTCTGAGGCCAACGCCACCGTTGCGAATGCTCTTGAAGTAGGCGGTGCGCGCCGCCGCGCGATTGCCGCAGCCGAGCTCCGACTCCGCAAGCCAGCGGTATTTTCCGGCCAGCACGCGACGCCGTGTCTGCGGCGAAAGCGTCCTCGCTCCCATACCACCCGCGAAGAACGGCGCGACGGCACGGAAATAGTTGCGCGCCTGGTCCGCATGCAGCGAGGGCCGCGTGAGCTGATCGGCCGCGCCGATGCGATAAAGCACTGTCGGTACGTCGACGAACACGACGGGCCCGACGTTGCAGGCACGGAGATTGAAATCGTAGTCCTCACCCGTCTTCATGGTCACATTGAAGCCGCCGATGCGCTCGACGAGCGCGCGACGTACGGCCACGGTGGGCATGTTGATAAGCGTGCCCGTGAGCATCGTGATGAAGATGTCGCCCGCCCAGGCCCGTGCATCCTCGGCTACGCCCTCGATTCCCGGGCAAAGGGACGTAACGCGCCCGGAGTTCGGAAACAACCGCTCCATTGGCAGCTCGCGCCACGCCGGATAACAGACCCGCGTGTATCGCTCGTGCAAGACCCGGCCTTCCGGATCCACGGCTGACAGGTCTGTCCACAGCAGGTTCGCTTCGGGAAAATATCCGAATGCGGCCATGGTGAGTCGCAGGCGATGGGGTAACCACAGGTCGTCTGAATCGCAGAACACCAGCACTTCGCCGCGAGCCTGGGCCATGGCGGCATTGCGGGCGGCGGAGGCCCCGGCGTTTGGCTGGCGTGAATAGCGGATGCGGCCGTCTTGCCCATAGCGCGCCCGGACGACCGCCTCGGTGTCGTCGGTCGAGCCGTCGTCCACGACGATGACTTCCAGGTCCGGGTAGCCCTGGCCCAGCACCGTATCGATGACCGCCGCAAGGCAATAGGCGCGGTTATAGGTGGGCAGGATGATGCTGACGAGCGGTAACGTCATTGCTGGCAGTCGGCTCGGGAATCGGCGGGAAAGTGTAAAGCACGACGGCCCACGAAGCGTGAGACCTTTCACAGTCGCGACTCGAAGGCGCCGCTAAAGTCGCCGCCGGGGATACGAACGAAGAGAACACGGAGCGCCCGAGAATGCCCAATGCCCGGCGAAGCCTGCGGAACAAGGACCTCCCCGAACGCGGGCATGCCCGCCCAACGAGGCGATGACGCCAAGAGCCGTGGAAATTCGTGACGCTGCCGAAGGCGGTCTGCCCGGCCTCTCGCGGATCCACCACCAAGGCGTAGCTCACGCCGCTGCCCTCTTCTGCGACATTTCGTTTTGTCTTCGTGCTCCTCGGCGATAGTGATGCTGGAAATCAGGCGGGTCTCGGACCTGCGTGCCATCTCGCAATCCGACTGGGATCGATTGCTTCGAGACTGCCCCGACTCCACGGTGTTTCAATCCCGTGAATGGATCGCAAGCTGGTGGCAGGTGTACGGAGCTCCAGATACCCGGCTGGAATTGCACGCCGCCTACCATGGCGATCGCCTCGTGGGCCTTGCCCCGTTGTATTCGCAACCCGTGCCCTTTTCGGTACTGCCCGGCCGCGAGCTGGTTTTCATCGGCGCGAACCATGCCGACTATCAGGTATTCCCCGCCGCGAACGGGTCGCTCCATATCGTCGACGCGCTGCTCGATAGTGTCCAGGCGCGAGTCGAAGCCGGCCTCTCGGTGCGCCTCGCGGAAGTGCCACAGTTCTCTACACTCGCGCTGTGCCTGCGCCAACGCCGTTCGCGCGAGCTCACGGGCCTGAGGTGGATCTCGCACACCCCGTGCCCCCGACTGCGCGCGCGTGACAATGCGAAGGGGCTGTCGTCTGCTCTGCGCAAGAAAAGCCTGCGCAGGCACACGAAGCAGCTCGCCGCGCTCGGGCCCATCGAAGTACAGCACCTGACCGAGCCGTCGGATATTCTGCCGCTGCTGCCGGAGTTGTTCCGGCAACACATCAACCGGTGGGCGAGCACTCCCCACCCCAGCATCTTCATCGCCGAAGACAGCCGGAATTTCTACCGCGCGATGGTCGAGAGCCTGTCCAGGGCGGGCCGCCTCGTATTCTGCGTGTTGCGCGCCGGTCCTCATCTGGTAGCGCTCCATCTGGGCCTGCGCTCGCGCGACGAGTTCATCTGGTACAAGCCCGCTTTCAATACCGAGCACAAGCGCCTGTCGCCGGGCGAAGTGCTGTTGAAGGCACTCATCGAATACACACAGGTCGGTGACTACGCCGCCCTCGATTTTTCCCGTGGCAACGAGCGCTTCAAGAGCCGTTTCGCCACCACATTCGATTACAACGTCAGCTACGAATGGATCCCATCCGGCTGGCACCGGTTCGCCCTGCAGGCCACACGAGAGTTGCGCAACCTGCTTCGCGAGGCCGGCAGCCGCACGCGACGGATACTGGAACGCGAGCCCGCGCTGCCCGCGCGCACATCAGCTGTCCCGAAACCTGTGAATGCGCTTTTGCTGGATACGGGCGTCAAGCCTGGCGCAGCCGAGGCGCTTCGCCGGGTGCTGGAAAATCTCGGCTGCGAGGTCGACGTCTGTCAACCACCGGCTTTCGACGAGAGCGTGGCCTGCCAGACGGGTACGCTCGAACGAGAAGGCAGGCTCGCAGAGCTCGGCACCTGGATCAAGGCACGTGATGACGCGAGGAAATACGAACTCATCCTGCCCATCGGGCAGGCGCTGCTGCTCGCACTGGAGGCGGCGCCGCTCGAAGAGCAGGTCAAGCGAAAGATGCTCCTACCGCCAACGACGACGGTCGTCGCCGAGATCGAAGCGCTCGCCACAGCCGCGACCCATCAGGGCTCCGAGCAGGGAATGTCACCGCGTGGTCATCAAACCGACGCGCATCCTTCCACTACGGTCGAGTGCTTGTTCGACAACGGCCGCATGGTCTGGCACTACTGCAGCGGCGATGCGACCGCGCAGCGTGAAGGGGTGAACGCCGCCCGCCTCGAGCTTGCCCGCCGCAACTGGCACGGCCTCGCCCTGATCGAATTCGAGTCGCAGCCCAAAGGCGGGCTGCGAATGGCGCGCCTCGTGCGCGGCCACGGCGAGTCTCGCGCGCTCACGTCAGGAGTAGCCGGCTTCGCTGCGGCGATGCTCGCGGTGGCGCAGGGAATTCCGGCAGGCCCGCAGCCAGACGATGGCGACGCGGAGCCGGCCGCGATCCGACGGACCGCCCGAACTGTCGAGCGTGCCGTTCCGATACGGTGATATCTTCGCCGCCATGTCACGCTGCAATCTCCATCACCCGCCCGCCGCGCTCCTGCGCCGGTCGCGCGCTGCGCTGAGCGGCGGACTCGGCCTGCTGTTACCCGGTGGCCCGTACAAGGACATCCGCCAAACCGCATGAGCTCGACAACAGGCTCCGCCCCTGGCGCCTTCGGGCGTCACCTTCTGAGTCTGGACGGCATACGCGGACTCGCCATTCTCTGGGTGATTCCACACAACGCGCTCGACTACCTGCACGCGCCACCGTCCGGCGTGCTGCATCTACTTGCGGAGATCAGCCATCCGGGCTGGATCGGCGTGCAGCTGTTCTTCGCGCTGTCCGGCTTCCTCATCACCGGCGGGCTGCTCGACGCCCGCGGAGCGTCGAACTATTTCCGCGCGTTTTACGCACGCCGGACACTGCGGATCATGCCGCTTTACTACGCGACGCTGGTCGCACTGCTGATCGGCACATTGCTGCTCAGGCCACCCGCCGAAGCAGCGAGGGCGGTAAGCCATCAACTGTGGCTGTGGACGTTTCTTTCAAACTGGTCGGAGGCCTTCGGCGTCAGCGACCTGTATGGCTTTTCGCACTTCTGGTCGCTCGCGGTGGAAGAGCAGTTCTATCTTCTGTGGCCGCTGCTGGTTTATCGGCTCGACGCGCGCCGGGTGCTGATGGCGTGCGGCTGGGTCATCCTCGGAGCCTTCATCGTTCGCTGTGTGCTCGCGGCGATCGGGACGCCGGACGGCTGGATCTACACGTTTACGATCTGCCGCATCGACGCCCTCGCATTCGGCGCGGCGGGCGCGGCGCTGCTGCGAGTTCCGGATCTGCGCGAGACGGCTCGCAAATGGCTCAAGCCTGCGAGCTGGGCGACGCTGGGCCTGTTTCTGTTTGGTGTAGTGATCACGCGCGGATACGCCACCTCAGAGCTGTCGTGCCAGACGATCGGCTACACCATTCTCGCGCTGAGCTCGGCCGTGCTGGTGACCGGCTCCGCGCTGGCCGGCGGGACGCGCGCGCTCATCCCTTCGTTGCTCAGCTGGGCGCCGCTGCGATCGATTGGGAAATACAGCTATGCGATGTACGTGTTTCACGAGCCTTTGCACAAGCTCGTGGGCCTGCCGTTCCTGATCGCGCATACCACCGCAGGCACCATCGCAAAGGCCGCGCCCTGGTATGCGCTCTCCATCGTCGCGTTGTGCTATGGGCTCGCGTGGCTGAGCTATCACCTGTTCGAGAAACACTTCCTGCGGATGAAACCGGACTACCGCGCTGCGGCCCAACAGGCATTCACACAGGCTTCGTAGAGGACACGCGAAGCAGCTGCGGACGCGCGACCCCGGCCCGCTGCGAGCTCCTGCTAGCCGGCCTTGACGTTCGTTGGCGGATTTGGCCGCACAGGCGGCGTACCGCACCCGATCGGCGCGGTGCTGACGATGAAGTTGTCATACCAGCGGGACTGCGTCTGCGAAAATCCCCCGTTCGCGTAGGCTTCGAGCATCACCGAATTGATTCCGTAACCCGTGTAGCTGCCACGGAAATTCAGATTGGTCGCCTGCGCTTCCTGCTTCCCGTCGATGGACACGGAGAGCAGGCCATCAGACGCGCCCGGTGTATTGAGCTTCATATGCAGCTCGATGCAGAACCACCTGTTGCGGTTGTCGGTGGAATAAATCGGCGTGGTCGCATTCTGCTTGCCGAGCCAGGAGAAGTGCGCGAGGTCGTTGTACTGAGTTGTAAGCACCGTGCTGCCCGACACGCCGCTCGCCGGCTCGACACCCACACTGAGACCCGAGGGCGTGTCTTCCCATAGATGGCCAATGGCCGCCTGCGTCCAGTTGGACGAAGTAAAGACAGTAGCGCGCGTCACCTTGCGCGCGTTACCCACCCAGTTGGAGCTCGTCTTCGTGTAGAAGCGCCAGTAGATCTCGTTGAAGTCGCGGGTCGTCTGCAGCTTCGAGGGCATCGCGCTGCGGCCGAAACCGAGCTTCACGTTGCCGGCCTCTTCGACGCCGGCCTGGTAGGTCATCTTCAGCGCACCCGTGCCGCCATAGGGCTGGTCGGTGGCGACCGACATGCCGGCAGAGCGGTTGACGTCGAAATAATTCGTTTCGAGCGCGCTGTTGGACTCGAAGTCGTCGCACCAGATCCATTCAGGATGTGCGGTCTGCCAACCGGTGCATTCAAGCGCGGCGGAATGCGCCGCGCCCATCATCGACAGCAGCGCGACGGCGGCGAATGCAACTTTGAATTTTCTCATGGATATCCAGACGTAAGATCGTCGATTGAAGGGCGAGGCTTCAGGCGAAACGCCTCAGGCATGCGTCCGTGATTTCGACGTCACGCGCGGTCACCTTGGCGTGCGTCGGCAATGTGAACAGGCGCGCCGCGAATGCTTCTGCATTCGGAAACGGCCCCTGGCCCGAGACCTCGACAGGCACGCCGGCGATTCGGTTGAGCGCGAAACCATACATCTTCGAAGCCCCCAATCCGCGCCGCTCGAGCTCCGTGACGAGCCGATCGCGCTGCGGCCCGTCGGCGGCCAGCAGAGGCAGTCGCAGGAGTCGATCCGAGGAGTTGCCGGGCGGAGTCCACACCAGTGCAATGTGGCTTGCAGACAGTTCCGGCACAAGCTGTCGCCACAGGCCGACGGCCGCGCTGCCGCGAAGGTATAGCCGCACGCCCGCGCCGATTCGCCTCCAGCAAGCTCCCTGGAGAGCATCAATTCCCTGAAGCGGCTTGAAGGTTGTGGCGCCAAGACTTAATCCCGGCATTCGCGAAGTGATGCCGTAGAGCATCGGATGCGTTGCGAGGTTGAACACCGCGGCGAGCGGATTGTGATACAGGTCCGTATCGCGAGCGGCGGCGTCTCGTGCTGTCGCCATACCCTTCGCAGACGGCACAAGCAGAGCACCGCCCCTCATCAGGTTCACTGGCTTGCCGCGCCCGAAACTCAGCACGATGTAGTCGCCAGCCCAAAGCCCGACGGGATTCATCGGGAAGTGCTGCGCGCTGTCCTGAATCAGTGCCAGTCCACGATTCCGGCACCAGGGGGCCAACAGCTCGGCGCCATCGCCCGTGCCGAGCAGGTTCATGGCAACCACCGCCACAGTGTTCGGGCCGGCGGCGGCGTCGAGACCTGCGGGGTCGTAGCCCCACGTGCCGTCGGGCTTCAGGTCGACGAGCCGCGGATGCGTCTTGGCGAAGAGGCAAGCGGAGATCAGGTCCGGACACGAATAAGCGGGAATGATCACCTCTGGATTGGAGGTGCCGCGCGCCATTGCCACGCGACGGATCGCTTCGGCCAGCGCCTGGGTTCCCGAGCCATACACCTGGGCGCTGCTCGCAAGATGCTGTTCGAACTGCGCGCGCGCCGAGGCCGCTTCCACGCGAGCCAGCGGAGCGGCCGCGCGGACCGGAGGCAGCCGGCGGATCATCGCTTGGAGGGTTCCCAGGTCAGCATGCGGCGGCCTCGCAACGTCTTGATCGTGGCGTCGATAATCGCGATGTTCACTTCGACGAAGAACGAACAGACGGTGACGATGCCCAGCTTGCGCAACCGTGGCACGACCCGTGCGAGCCCCGCGACACCGTAGAGCGCGATCTGGCCCAGCACCGCCAGACGATAGACGATGCCCTCGTCGAGCAACGCGATGTTGCTCACGAGCGCACCGATCATGAACCAGGGTACCGCCCATCGCATGACCTTGTGGCTGAACACCTGGAACGCAAAACGCCCGAAGCGCAGCGGATTGAGCACTTCCGCGCGACGCCGCAGCCCCATCATTCCGCGGGTCACGGTGCGCACTTTGCGCTGATATTCGCGGCTCGGGTCTGCAAGATTGCGGTAGTAGCCGATGACACCCGGATCGGAAACCGCGCGCATTCCGTGCCGCACGCAGTTGAGCGCAGTGCCGAAATCGCTGGGCACCTGCTCGTCCCAGTCCGCGCAGATCTCGCGGCGCGCGGCGAAGAATGAGCCACTCAGGCCGACCAGTGAGCCGAACAGCGTCTCCTGGTCACGCAGCCACATTTCGTACCGAACGTAGAGCCCTTCGCCATGCACCTGGCCATCGTCGGAGATGAACTTGTCCACGCTCGAAACCGCGCCAACACCCGTCGCGGCGAAGGCGGCAACGATGTGATGCAAGGCATCCGGGGCCAGCATCGTGGCGGCGTCCGTGAACACGAGAATGTCGCCTGTGCTGGCGCGAATGGCGCCGCCCTGCGCATGCTCCTTGCCATTGCGCTGAGCCGCGCGCGCGAGCTTCACACCCGTGCCGTAGCTTGCGACGATATCGTCGGTGCCATCGTCCGACGCATCGGAGGCCACGATGACTTCCAACTCGACGCCTTCGAGCCGTTGCAGAGCCAGCGTGTTTTCGAGTTTGGCAACGATCTTTGCAGCTTCATTTCGAGCGGCAATCACCAGGGAGATGCGCCGAACCGCGCTCGTAGGCGTAACCGCACTGCGTCGTGCGCGCGGCAAAACCAGCAAGAGCAGCGGATAAAGCACGTAGCTGTACGCTCCGCCGACCAGGCACAACCAGAAAAACAGCTTCAACTCGAACCTCCGTACATTCCGCAGCGCGCACGCGTTTTACATCGAAAAAATGCCTGCGCGGCGAGCGAAATGTGAGCGGGCTCACATCGTAAACGGCCGCGATGCATCGAAATCGCCGACACTGCCTGCCGGAATAGGCGGAAACCATGATCGCTCGCACAGAGGTGGCACAGGTCGTCGTCTGGAGACAGTCGAAGGTATTTTATTACGCCGTACCGGCGGGTATTGTCACCGCGCTGATTCGAGGCGCCGAGCCGGTGACCCCCTCGTGCAGCCACGGGACGGAGTCTATGTAAACAAGCGCGTCGGGGCCCGGGCGTGCGACTTCGAGTGGCGAGAAACCAGGAGACTGAATTATGACGATTTCCGTGCGCGCAGCCTTTGCCGGCCTCGCATTGCTTGCCTGTATGTCGGCCGGAGCGCGCGATATCTACGTTGACGGCGTCAACGGCAACGATTCGGCGGCCGCGACCACCAGCGCACCCCTGCGCACCATCCAGGCCGGTGTCGACCAGGCCAAGGCGGGCGACCGCGTCATCGTGCGGTCCGGCACCTACACCGAGGTGAACGCGAGATCCGACGCCGGGTACAAGGGCATCCAGGTACGCTCCAAAGGCACCTCGTCCGCACTGGTCACAATCATGGCCGAGACGACGGGCGGCGCGATCATCGATCAAAAAAAGGGCGGCGTGGGCTTCGAAGTGCTCGGCGGCAGCTACGTCACCTTCCAGGGTTTCATCATCCGCAACTGCTACGGCGGCGGCATCAAGATGGAAGAAGGTGCAGCCTCCAACAATATTGTGGTCGACAGCAACACCATTGAATACTGCGACGGCTTGGCCGGCGACAACGTCGGTGGCGTCAACCTCGGAGGCTGCTCCTACTGTGCGGTGCGCAACAACATCATCCGCGAGATAAAGGTCGGCGGGGTGTACTACATGAACGCCGCCGGTGTGCACGGTTACGGCCAGTCGAACTGCACCATCGAGAACAACACCATCTCGGCCGCCTACACGGGCATCTTTCACAAGCGCTCGGCCGGCATCAAGGGCCTGATCGTCCGCCGCAACATCATCACCAACGTCGATCGCGGAGTGCTCTACTCGGTGGGCGGCGTGGGCGATCCGGCGCATGTGGACCAAGAGGTCTACGAGAATTACATCAATGCCCGCGAGGCCGGCGTCATCGGCACCGTGTACGAGACGGCCACGCAAAGTCACGGCCTCAGCATTCACAACAACGTATTTTCGGGCACGGGCATCGGAATCGAAATTCACGGCTTCGCCGACACGGTCGTACAGGACAACATTTTCTACAACATGGGCCAGGACGCGATCCAGCAGGAATTTGGCAACTGGAAGACTGAGCTCACCACGCTGTCGAACGACATCTTCTATCCGGGCATGGGCATCTGGCTGCAGCGCTATGGCACCGGCGTGCAGCACCTCACCGCGCTCACCACCATGCTGACCGCCACGCTCTTCCCATCTACCAGCAAGGTCGCCGACCCGCTGTTCGTGAACTATGCGAACAACGACTGGCATCTGGCCAGCAACTCGCCGGGCAAGGGTGCCGCACACGACGGTCGTGACATCGGCGCATATCCGACCGGAACGGGCCAGATCGGTGCCAGCGGCAAGGCCCCTGTCGCCCCCCAGCCGCCGAGCAACGTTTCGGTTCAATAAGTCTTCCTCGGTACCGCCCCGCGGCCCGCCGTCACCACGGCAGGGCCTGCGGCAGCCGGCTCCCCGTTTGGCTCGACTCGTTTCTGAGCCGCAATGTAGGCCATCGACGTGCCCAATCCGCACAACAACCAGAAGTGCGGGTAATAAAGTGCCGTCACGAATGCGCCGGACATCATGAACGCGAGCACTCCAGCCGCGATGCCCCTGCCCAGAGCAACAACCGATGGCGACACGCCAGGGGGCGAGCGCGCCAGCCTGAACCCTTGTCGCAGGATTCGCGCGACCATCAGCAGGAAGATCAGCGCCCCGGCGCTGCCGAGCTCCGGCAGCAAAGTGAAATAAGTGGAGTGCGCCGGACGTCCACCAAACGAGCGATTGAAGATGTTCGCCTTCTGCACGAACTTCGTGGTCTCGTAATCCTGCACGCGGTAGGGATAGTTGCCGGCGCCCACTCCGATCACCGGATTGCCGGCCCACATGGAGATGCCGATGCGCCACATGTAAAGGCGCTGCACCCGCGTGCTGTCGTTCGGGTCGTTCATGGTGTTCATTTCCTTCCAGTATCCGGAAGGCACCAGGGGCAGCGCGAGCACGCTCAGCACTGCGAGCGTCACGAGCGTCTTGATGAGTTTTCCGGAGAACAGGGCCACCGCGAACATGCCCGTCACGAGACCGAGGAAACCGCCGCGGGAAAGCGACGCGACCACGCCGCCCGCGCATAACAGCAGTGCAAGGTTGCAGATCACTCGCTGGAAGCGCGTGGGGAACAACGTGCGCAGAGGAAAGCACAGGCAGAACCCCGTGCTGAGCGCGACCGCCGCGTCGTTCTCGTCACCGAGGAACGAGCCCTGCCCATGGCCGCCGTGAGTCATGACCCACACGCCGATGAATCCGAATGCCACCGCAAACAGCAAGAAGAGCTTGAAGCGGTAGTCTTCCCGCTCCATCAGCAACGGCATGGCCAGGTAAAAGACGATCCAGTGGATTGCCATCACCTGGAAGTAGGTGAACAGCCAGAACGTGTTCACGGCCGTGAAGATCCCGAGGGCGAGCACCAGCAGCAGCAGCAGGTGCATGATCGCGAACGGCTCCCTGAACGCGCGCCGGTCGTGCGTCTTGATCCAGCAGACCAATACAACGACCGTGCTGATGAGGCCAGGCCGGATGACACCGAGTGCGGGCACAATGGTCTGGGGCTGGATATAACTGACGATGAACCAGCCGGCGACGGCGTAGTAGAGAAGCCGGAGAGTGTCTTTGGGCACCGCACCCGCCGCTACCGACGCACCTGTCTTCATGATGTCAGCGCCCCTGGCGCACGATACTCGGCCGCGGCGTCGCCGCAGCGGCGCGAGGTGCGACCTGATGATCCCGAATCACCTGTTCGAAGCATCGTGCCAGGCCCGCCGCGATTTCTTCGAACGCGTAGCGCGAGCGAACAAGCTCGAACGCCGCGCGCGTGATCGACATCCGCAGCTCAGTCGACGCCAACAGGCGCTCGGCCGCCGCCACGAACTCTTCAGGTGTGCGCGCGAGCAGAACGTGTGTGCCCGGTATCACTTGGATACCTTCGACCGCGATCGGGTGGGCAATGATCGGCAGGCCGCGATTCATCGCGTCGAGAATCTTGAGCTTGGTGCCGCCGCCGTCGCGCACCGGGCACAGGAACACAGTGCCGGGCGGCACAACGTCTTTCACATCCTTCACGAAACCGTGCAGCCGAACGCGCGAGTCGCGCTCGGCGAGCTTGGCGGCGCTCTGTGGCGCGCCGCTGCCCACGAAGTCCAGGCTCGCGTCTGCGAAACGGGCACCGATCGCAGGCCAGATCTCACGCGCCAGAAAATCGGCCGCGTCCCGGTTCGTGTAAGCCGACATGCGGCCGACAAACGCCATGCGACGCCCGACGCGCGCAAACGTGGCGGCGTCGGCCAACATGTGTGCGGGCACTTCAGGCTCCAGCACGCCATTCTCCGCAACGTGCACGCGCCGAGCGCCAGCTGAACGGCGCAGCCTCACCGCGTCCATGTCGGAACAGACCACGTTCACATCCACGCGCGGCGCGAACTGACGTTCGAGCGCGAGAATGCGGCCGGACTCGATGTGCAGAAGCTGCCGCGCCGGCGTTGCCGTGGCCTTGCGTGCACGCCGGCGCATCATATGGCTCTCGATGTTGTGATGACCCAGCGACGTGGCGAGGCTTGACGGTGCCAGCCGCAGATAGGGCGCGAGGCTGATCGTATCGAAGTGCGCGAGATCCGGCTTGAGATCATCGAGCGCCGTCACGACGGCCGCGGCCATCTCACGGCTCGCGAGCCATTGCTCGGTATAACTGCGCCCCCCCAGGGCCGCGAGCGCGACGGCACGATGCCGGCCAAAGCGGGAGGATTCCGAGGGAATCGGCATCACGCGGATCGATTTGCAGTACGGGGAAAGGGCGTCGACGATCGCCTCCACCGGCCGCTCGACGTCCTTCATGGTCTGCGCAACGAGCCGCGGCTGGTTCATGGCGAGCAGGTGGATGTCGAACTTCGGCGCGAGGTGGCTCAGCAGCCCGAACCCCCGTTGCAGCACACCGCCGCTCGGCGGATACGGCAGGAAATGCGACACCCACAGAAGCCGTCTCACGTCGGGCCCCGCTTCGCAAGCACCGCGCCGACCATCTCGGACACGTACCCGGAGTAACGTTCGGCGCTGAAATCGACGATCGCGCGCCGCCGAGCCTGTTCTCCCAGGCGACGTCGCAGTGATTCGTCACCCATGAGCTTGCGCAGGCAGGCCGTAAGCTGCTCGACGTTGTTCTTTTCGAAGAGCAGCCCGTCGGACTCATGCTCGACGACGGTGTAGGTTCCGCCCACCCGACTGACCAGACGCGGCTTGGCCGCAGCGCCGGCCTCGATGAGCACGCGTCCCATGCCTTCCGAGCGCGAAGCCAGCACGAGAAATGCGCAGTTCGATACCCACGGCGCCACTTCCTTGTTGTGCAGCGGCTTGCGCACTTCGATATACGCAGGCGGGTTCGGAATGTTCTGCTCGAGGCCGTAGCCAATGAGCACCAGGCGCCACGTTGGAAACTCGGCATGGATCCTCTCGTAAGCTGCCAGCAGCAGGTCGACGCCCTTGCGGTAATAGGGAAAACCCAGATGCAGCACATACGGCTGATCCTCGCCGGGCGGGAAGCGGTCGAGCGGGACGGCGTCGAAATACTGGCGCACCACCGCTTTCGACGACGGCTTCGCGAAATTGCGCAGCTGCTCGTTGAACAGCAGCCGAACGCCATCTGCCCGCGCGACGATTGCCCGGCCGAGCGTACGCAGCGCCCATGGTTTCAGCACGCGGCCGACCAGCCCGTGTGAATCGGCAAAGTTCTCTGCGTCGCCGAACACGCCGTTGATCTCGATGATGAGCGGCCACCCGCCGCGCCGTTTGACGAGAAAGCCGAGCAGCCCGTTCCGAAAGGGGTCGTAGGCGATGACGACGACCGGCCCGCTGATCTGCGTCCTGATCTGGCTCGCCCGCTGCAACACCCGCCGGAAGTAGCGCAGAAAGAACGAATAGCGCTTTTCGAACGTGTCCTTCACGACGTTGAGGGTGAAGCGCCCGATCTGAACGGAGGTCTCGAAATTACCGGTGACCCACATCTCCCCGCGCAGCTTCTGCGAGAGCGTCTCGAGCTGGTAGGAGACGTAGTCCTCCACGGCGAAAATGGGGCCGTTCTTGAGGATGATCAGATACGGGTCGGCATCGGCCATGCGATCTCCAGTCTCTTCAGCTCGCGGGCGCGCGGCGGAATGCGCCCCGGAGCATACCCCACGCTTCGGCCGTGGCGTCACGCGCCGTGAGCAGCATCGCGGACGAGTAAACCACTGCGCCGACGGCTACCAGCGCAAACAAGCGCGGCACTGTCGGCACCTGCATGCTTTCGAGCGTCCGCGCTACGAGCCACACCGCCATGAGCATCACGGTACTGCAGAGGAGCGGGGCCACGATGCTTCGCACGATCGTCGCAAGCGGCCAGCCGAGGCGAACACAGAACCGCTTGCAGGTGACGATCCAGATGAAGGGTGCCGTGATCGCCCAGGCGCAAGCCACGCCCGTCACGCCCCAGCGCAGCGAGAGCGCGAGCCCGCTGACGAGCATGACCAGCGAAATCAGCCGATTCTGCAACATGACCTGCGGCAGTCCGAGCGCCAGGAGCAGTGGCGAGTCGAAACTGCTCAGGAGGCGAAAGGGCACGGCGAGCGCGAGAATGCCCAGCGCGGGCGTGACCTGCAGCCACTTCGGCCCGAGCACCAGCTCGACAACCGGGCCGGCGGTCGCCGCCAGGCCGAAGCCCACCGGGAAAGCGTAAATGCCGATCAGGCCCATCGCCATGGCATAGGCGCCAAGCACCTTCGGCCGATCTTCCTGAATACGCGAAAAGGCGGGCAGTGCCACCTGGGCCAGGATGCCCGCCACCTTCGTGACTGGCAGGGACGCGAGATTCTGGGCCACGGCATACAAACCGGTGGCCATCGTGCCCAGGGCCTTGCCGACGATCAGCGAATCGACGTTGGCAAAGAAATGCCACACGGTCCGGTCGAGCAGCACGTAGCCGCCGAAGCCCATGAAACGGCGCGCCTCGCGGATCTTCAGGGTCGGGACATGGAATTCGCGTGTTGTCCATATCAGCATCGTCGACTTCAACGCCTGGCCGGCGAGGTTGCTGGTCACGAGCGACCAGACCCCCCAACCTGCATAGGCGCACACGAACGTCACGACGGTGGTGAACAAAGCCTGCACCAGGCTGATCGACGAAAGTTCCTTGAACCGCATCTGGCGCGTGAGCTGTGCCTGCGGAATGATGCTGACACTCATCAGCAGGAACTGCGTCGAGAGCACCGGCAGGACTTCGCGCAGCCTGGGCTCGTTGAAATAGCTCGAAATGATCGGCGCACTCGCGAAGAGGGCCAGGCAGCACAGCAGGTTGACCACGAAAAGAATGCCCTGCACCTCCTTCAGTACCTGCTCGCTGAGCTCGCCGCTGCGCACGAGCGCATCGGACAGGCCGCCCTCGCTGAGCATGATCAGATACAGGATGAAGAATCCCCCGATCGCGATGATTCCGTAATCCGCCGGCGACAACAGCCGGATGACGAGAATCGTGCCGACCCACGACAGCGCCTGGCTGATCCCGCGCGACATGGCGGTCCAGCGCAGGCCAGACATGACGTGCTGGCGAAGTGTCACGCATCTCTCCCGGAGCTCACGGCCTGGTCGCGGATAGCGCGCTCGTAGACCTGCGTCAGGCTCTTCATGGCCGCGGCTTCGCTGAATCGCTCTTCGACGCGGCGGCGCGCCTCGGCCACGATGCGTTCGGCGCGCTCCGGTTTTTCAAGCAGCCCCAGCACCGCGCCCGACAACGCGGCCGCGTCGCGCGGTTCCACGAGTATTCCGGAGACGCCATCGTCGATGATCTCGGCCGGGCCGCCGAAGTTTGCGGCAACGACCGGCGTGCCCTCCACCATCGCCTCGATGATGACCATGCCGAACGGCTCCGGCTCAATCGAAGCATGCACGAGCACCGAGCACGCGCGGTAGGCCACGCCTGGATCGGCAAGATGCGGAATAAACAAGAAGCGCTCTGTAAGCCCCGCAACCGCAATCTGCTCGTGTAGCGACTGTACGAACTCCGGCGGGCTCTCGCTCGAATCGCCGACGATCAGGAAGCGCGCAGCCGGGCGCTTCGCCGCCACCAGAAGCATCGCCGCGATGAACTCACGCGTGCCTTTCCACGGCACCACCCGCCCGACGATGCCGATCACGTCAATGCCCGGGTCGAGCCCCAGCGAGCGACGCGCTTCGCCCCGCGTCTGCGACGACGGCTCCGTCTTCACCACGAAGTTGTTTACGACCGAGACTTTGCCGGGGTCGAAGCCGGCCTTCAGGTACGCCTCGCGCACGACCTCCGAGATGGCGATGAAGCGGGTCACGCGGCCGAACAGCCGGCGCGTGCGCGGGTCCAGATCGAGCGGAATCATGCCGTGCAGGTGCATGATGATCGGCACGTCGATGTCATGCGCGGCGACGATAGGATCGGAGCCGCTGTTGATGTGGATGACGTCGGCCTTCACGCGCCTGAGGTAGCGGGCGAGCCGGAACACATAGAACGCGTTGAAGCGCCGCCCGACTGCGTTGAGCACGAACCTCCCCGGCTTCGAAACAAGCCGCAGGCCGGGTGTGCGATCGAAGAACTGCTTGAGCGACAGCCGGCTCATGTAATTGAAGGGCACACGCAGGTAGCGCAGCTCCGCCGTGCCCTTGAAGAAGGGCGCGGCCAGCCGCGGATCGACGGCGAACACGGCGGCAATGCTGTGATTGCCGTACCGTTTCAATCCCTGGCTAAGGTTTGCGGTCATCGTTAGAGTGCCGCCCACCGCAAGCCCGTTGTCGATCAACACTATTCGCATGGCACTTCCCAAAATCCTGCATGTAGCTTCCGGCGCCCTCTGGGGCGGAGCCGAAGCGGCGGTCTACGAGCTGTGCGGCGGACTACGCGACCGGGGCCATCCCGTGATGGCGGTGATCATGAACCCCGGCGAGCTGGCGCAGCGCCTGCACGCGGCGGGCATCCGCACCGAGACCCTCGACGAGCGACGCGAATCTTCGCCGAAACTCGCGGCGCGGCTGCGCAGATGCATCGCGGAATTTCGCCCCGACGTTGTTCACGGCCACCGCACGAAAGAAAACGTGCTCGCGGCCCTGGTGTCGTTCAGCCTCGGGCCCGCCCATCCGCGCCTGGTGAAGACGCTCCACGGCGCGCCGGAGCATCGCCGCGGGGCTCTCTGGTCCCGCCGCGGGCTCGCTCAGCTGGTCGACTCTGCAACCGACAGTGTCTACGCGGCGCGCGTAGCGGTTTCCAGCGACCTCGCGCGGCGAATGGCGAGCGACGGCGCCCGCGAACTCGTGACGATTCACAACGGGCTCGCACCCCCGCCCCCGCGGCCGCACATCCCGGCGGCAGATCGCGACCAGGTCGTAGGCTTTGGCGGACGCCTCGTGCCCGTCAAGCGGGTCGACCTGCTGCTTCGGGTGGCCGCCGAGGTCAAGCAGCTGCGCGGCACGCGCGTCGGCTTCGAAATCGCGGGCGAAGGCCCGTTGAAGACCGAGCTCGAAGCGCTCAGTAGCAAGCTCGGGCTCGGTGACGTCGTGGAGTTCACCGGCTTCAGCGCGGATATCTGGAGTCGGCTCGCGCGCTGGGACGCGACGATGCTTACGTCCGATCACGAAGGCCTGCCAATGGTGTGCCTGGAGTCGCTGGCGGCCGGCGTGCCCATGCTGGCCCGGCAGGTGGGCGGGCTCGGCGAGGTGATTCTCGGCCCGGAGCAGGGCGAGCTCGTGGACTCGGCCGATCCGAAGTTGATCGCCGTCAGGTTGATCTCGCTGCTCGAGAGCGAGGCGAGGCGAACGGAACGAGCCAGCCGGCTGCCGGAAACATTCACGAGAGAAGCCATGTGTCGCAGCTATGCAAGCCTTTACGAACAGGTAATCTCATGACATCGCGGTCGCGGTCACCGACGCGCCCGACGCGGAACCGGGCCGCTCGCGAATGACGTCGAAGAGCCAGCCGTAGGGCGAAAGATAATGGAGCGGATCGATGGGCCAGCGCTCCACGCGCATCGGCTGCGTTGCCGGGTGCACGATGCCGCCCCGGCACAGGGTCACGCTCTGATAACCCAGCGATGACGCGATTGACCCCACCTCGCCCATGGTTGCGAAGTCTCGCCCGAACGGCACGGCGAAATGCGTGGGCACCTTGCCTGTGCGCTCGCGTACGGTGTCGCGCGACTGGCAAAGCTCCGACGTCACATCGGCTGCTTGCAGCTTCGCAAGGTTTGCGTGCGTCACGGTGTGTGTGCCGATGTCGTAGCCGGAGGCAGCGAGGCTCGCCACCTGCGGCCACGTCATCCAGCGGCTGCGCACGCTGGCTTCGGCGTCCCACGGAGCCTGGGTTTCGCTGTCGATGAAACCTGTGCTCACGTAAAACGTGGCCGGTAGTTTCCAGCGCGCAAGAATGGGCTGCGCCAGCTCCGCGTTATCGGCATAGCCATCGTCGAAGGTGATGGCGAGCTCGCCGCCCAGGTCTTCACCCGACTTCAGCTGATCGATGAGCCGGGTGAGCGGCACGGGGGTCAGGTGCTGCGCGAAGAAGGCACAGTAACCTTGAAAATGACGAGTGCTGCAGCGGAGGGCACCGTCGGTAAGACCGGGGGTCACCGAATGGAACGCCACAACGATGCTCTTGCCGCGTAACAGGCGGCGATGCAACCCGGTCAGCACGAGCGCGCGGCCGACGACATCTTTGGCAAGATGAAGTGCGAGCGTGCGCGCCCGCAGCACGAGACTCTTACTCATGGGCGGCACGCTGGCGCGCGGCCCTGCCGAGACGCTCGATCTCATCGATGGCACGGTCGACGAGGTCGAATGCATACACGAACGCGTCGCGCGGGCGGCCGTACGGGTCCCACACGATCTCGAACCGGGGCAGCAGCGAGCTCATCATGATGACTGGCACGCCCCGCTCACCCGCGCGCGCCTTTGTGGCATGAGCATGACTCAGCTGCGTGGCGATTACGATGTCGCTGGGGCGCAGGTCTACATCGTTCCAGCGCCGGGTGCGATGGGCTGAAAGATCGATGCCGCGAGCCGTCGCCTCTGCGATGGCAGAAGGGTCGGCCGGCAGGCCCGGGGTGGTATCGATGCCTGCGGAGATGGCAGACAGGCCGCGCGAGCGGGCCAGCCAGTCAGCATAAGGGCTGCGACAAATGTTGCCCGTGCAGACGAAGACCAGCCGCCGATCGGCGGACCACCCGCGGACTGCGCCGGCATGATGCCCGCCAGTCGCGAGCGCCGCGCGCTCGACCCAGGAATACAGTTTTCGACGTACGCTCAACATCGGCTTTCAGGTAACGTGTGGCGGGTTCGAGGAAATTCACGCTGGCTTATGGCTACCATATCGACGTTCCAGACCTGCGGTGTAAAACCCGCCCCAATGGACTTTGCGTGATGTGGTTCTCAAATTTTTTTGGGTGGCGAAGGCACTGCTGCGTTTCTTGTCGTCGCGACGCAGTGCCGACGCGAAACTCATTATAGAGTCTCAGGTGCCGTGCCACAGCGGCACCGCGCAAGCCCGTGAACACCGTCTCATCGACCCATGAGTGCCCCGACACGCCCCACCCGACCGCCGGCGCTGGCCATCGTGCTCGACGGCAACCAGCGGGCCGCGCTCGCCACGGTGCGTTCGCTCGGCCGCCGGGGCGTGCCTGTAATTGTGGGCGAAGCCACTGAACGCAGCCTGGCGGCGTCTTCCCGCTTCTGTACGGGCACCTTGACCTATCCCGACCCGGCGCGCGACCCAGAGGGGTTCGCAGGCTGGCTGTCGCAGCTCGGCCGCGCCCATCCCGGCGCGGTGCTCATGCCCATGACCGACATCACGACGCCGCTGGCCATACAACACGCGCCTCCCGGCGGTGCATTGCTTACGGCTTTGCCCAGCCTCGAAGCGTATGAGCGGGCTTCAGACAAGTACCAGCTCTTCCTCCTTGCGCGGGAGGCGGGGCTCAAGGTACCACGAACAGAGGCGGTATCGCGCACGACGGCCGGCACTGTCACACAGCTGGGGCTGCGCTATCCGGTGGTTGTGAAGCCGCGCACCTCGGCCATGCGCACTGAGACTGGCACGGTAAAGCGCACCGTACGTTATGCGCACAGTGCGCAAGAACTCGTGCACCTCGTCGAGTCGATGCTGCTCAACGCTGGCGACGAGTTGCTTCTGCAGGAATACATCGATGGCTTCGGCGCCGGCGTGTTCGCGCTTTACGACCACGGCGCACCAAAATTCTTCTTCGCCCATCGCCGCATCCGCGAGAAGCCGCCAAGCGGTGGCGTAAGCGTGCTGTGTGAGAGTGCGCCACTTACGCCAGCCGCCGTCGACGCCGCGCAGAAACTGCTCGAGCCCCTGCGATGGCACGGCGTGGCCATGGTCGAGTTCAAAATCGACGGACAGGGCATCCCTTGGCTCATCGAGATCAATGCGCGCCTCTGGGGCTCGCTCCAGCTCGCGGTGGATGCCGGGGCAGACTTCCCCTGGGCGCTCTATTCCATTGCAAGCGGCAATGGCGCGACGCTGCCCTCGGGCTATTCCATCGGCAAGCGGCTGCGCTGGTGGCTGGGCGATCTCGACAATCTCTACGCAAGCCTCAGGAGCCGCCGCGTCACGCCAACGCTCGGTGCGAAGCTCCGGGCGATCGGCTCATTCCTCGTGCCGTGGCAACCCGGTTTGCGTTACGAATTCCTGCGTTCGTATGATCCGCTGCCCGCGGCCGCCGCTGTCCGGCAGTACTTTCAGCAGACGTTCAGCGGCAAAAAATAGAAAGGTCCGATGTCACTCATGCGAGGCACGCAAGTTCCCACGGTCCTGCATCTCATCGACACCGGCGGCCCCGGTGGCGCGGAGACAGTGTTCTCACAGCTCGTCCGGCACCTGGGCGATGGTGACACCCGAAGCGTCGCGGTGATTCCGCGCGAAGGCTGGCTCTCGGGCCAGCTGCGCACGCTGGGCGTGGAGCCCGTCATCATCGATGCGCGGGGTTCTCTCAACATCGCCTATCTGCGGGAACTGGTGCGGCTCGCGAGGCAGAACGATGTCCAGCTCATTCACACTCACCTGCTCGGCTCGGCGGTCTACGGTGCGCTGCTCGGGCTTCTGACGCGGCGGCCGGTCATCGCGGTGATGCACGGCCCGCATGACTTTCGCACGGCCGGCCGGTTCCCCGGTCTGAAGCGCTGGCTGCTCGGCCATGCGTGCCGGAAAGTGGTTGCCGTGTCGGCCAGCACGCGTGAGGCGATGATCGACTTCGGCATTCAGCCGGGCCACATCACGCTGGTGCCGAACGGCGTGGATACCCGGGTATTCAGCGTCGCTGGGCCTGCCGGCGAAGGCAGGGCGCTGCGCGACGAACTGAAACTCGGGGCGAACGACGTGCTCATCGGCGCGGTCGGCAACATTCGCGCGCCCAAGGCTTATGACGTCCTGCTCAACGCCGCGGCGCTGCTGCTGAAGCGCGTGCCGAATGCCTGTTTCGCCGTCGTGGGCGAAGGCAACGAAAAAGCCTTCGAACCGCTGCTGGCCCTGCGCAAGTCGTTGGGGCTCGAAAGCCGCTTTCATTTCCTCGGCTTTCGCAAGACAACCCCCGAGCTGCTGCGTAACTTCGATGTGTTCGTGTCGAGCTCGCGCTCTGAAGGGCTGCCGCTGTCGTTCCTGGAGGCCATGGCGACCGGGCGCACGATGGTCGCCACGCGCAGCGGCGGCGCAGAAGAGGTAATCGAGCCCGACCGCAGCGGATGGCTGGTACCGATCGAGAATCCGCAGGCACTCGCGGACGCGTTGGAACGCGCGGCACGCGAGCCCGAATTGCGCGCACGACTCGGCAAGGCGGCAAGGGAACGGGTGGAAAAGGATTTCAGCCTGCAAGCGACGGTGCAGCGCTACGCGTCGCTCTACGCTGAACTGCTGCCGAAGTAGTTACAGCAAGGCGGCGACGGTCGACAGAAACCGCCGCGGCGTGTTCGTCACGTCGTCGTGCATCGAGATGCGTTTCAAACGGAAGCGGTCGCTCGAGGCATCGTTCCATCCGCGCACTGTCGTCACTGCGCCGGTGTAATGCCGAGCCACCTGGCTGACCGCGCCGTCAGCATGGTCTCCGTTCGGGTAACAGAACACGCGCGATACACGCGCAAAGCGCTCCGCCAACGCGTGGATGGAATCCGCAGCTTCCCGCTCAACGACGTCGGCAGGCGTCGACGGAATGAATCGCGCATGGCTGACGGTGTGCGAGCCGATGCGGAACAGGTCACCGCAAGCCATTTCGTGCAGCTCGCTCCAGTCGAGCAGGTCGCGCGCAGCATTGCCGGCGCCGGCCGCCATCTGCGTCCACTGCAGCATCTGCTCGTCACCGAAGCGCTCTTTGCAGAGCACGATTGCGCGATCCAGGTCGACTCGCGACAGGCGCTCACCTACGCGTGCGGCGACGAGGATTTCGAGGTTAGCCCGCAGTGGCGCGGGCCACGAAGCCGGCGGGGCTGCGCCGTTCAGCGCGTGAAGCATTCGCGCCAGCCGGTTCGGCCAGAAAGTGCGGTGCGTGCCAATGAGCCCGGTTACGACGAAGATCGTGGCCGGCGCGCCGGCCTCGCGCAGCACGGGGAGCGCGAACTCATGGTTGTCACGCCAGCCATCATCGAACGTGATGGCGCAGGCGCGGGCAGGCAGCGGCCGGTCCTCCTGTGCATCCTTCAGCCAGCTGTCAAGATGAACGATCTCGAAGTGGCGGCGAATCTCGCGCAGATGCATCGCCAGCGTCTGCGGGCGCACGATCATTCCCGGCTGCTCGAGCGCGTCGTCGGGATGCCCTGCCGGCAGCACGCGATGATAGGTGAGGATGACGAGTCGCGGCGTCGACGACACTCGCCACATCATCGGCGCAACCGTGCCGATGGCATTCCGGGCCAGGTTTTTCAGAGCTGCCGGCATCGGGCGTTCCCTGCGCTCACCAGGGCAAGTTCGGGCTGATGCGCGGCCCGAGCGCGTTTGCGACGCCGAGCGGTAGTCTTTGCCAGAGGGCCGACGCGCAGCGCATGAGCGTGCCCTGCGTCTGAGGGGCCGCCGAGCCATCCGGTGCAGGACGGCGCTCCCATCGATGCCAATGTAGCGGCACGGGCATGGCGCCCCACTGCTTCTTGAACTGATATGTGCCGGCATCGACGGTAGATCGGCCGAAGTCGAATACGCGGCAGCCGCGCCCGACGACCAGCGACAGCACTTCCCAGTAGAGTTTCATGTTCATGCCGCGCGGCTTCGCCGAGCTGCGACACGCGGCCCAGGGAATCTCCGCGCGCTGCCCACAGATCACCAGCAGTGCCGCGGCAGCCGGTTGCCCCTCGCAATAGATGACGACAACCGCGCATTCGGCAGTGAAGCGCTCGAGCAGTGTGCGAAAAAATTGCTTGGGATAAACCGGTGTGCCGAGATCGCGCATGTTCTCGGCGAAGACCAGGTAGAAATCGTCGACGAGCTCGACGCCGCCGCTGCGCACCGCCGGATTCTCGCGCTCCGCCCGTTTCACCTGCGAACGCAGTTTCGAGCCGAGCTTCTGCGACAGCGCGGCGAAAGTTTCGGGAAGCTCCAGAAGCATGGTCACCTTGTCCGAGCGCACGATCCAGTCGCCGGACCGCGCCTGCACGTCGCGGAACTCCAGGTACGCGCAGCCGAGCTCGATCGCGAGGTCGCGCGCGCGCTCCATCACCAGCCGCGCGAGCGTGTCGTCATCGCAAACGACGCCGCCATAATTGAAGAACGGCAGTGAGGTCGCGAAATTCCCGAGCAGCAGGCTCTTCTGCTGGATCAGCGGCAACACGGCGCGCAGCGTGCCGCCCGCGTCGCGTGCTTCGATGAAGAAAGCACGGTGACCAAAGACATCCTGCGCCAGTTGCGCCCAGCCACTGCGCAGATACACGCTGGCGTCCGTACGCGCGGCGACGAAGGCGTCCCAGTCTGCGCTCGGATGCGACTGCACCGACAGCGTCCATCGGGGCGCCGTCGTTGTGGGCGCGCCCGGCATCTAGGGCCCCGGAACGACCGGGAACGTCGTCGCCGCCGGCGGCAGGCCCGCCGCGGCCGTGCCGTAGGAAAACTGCAGCCACATGCGGTTCTCGGAGTAGTCGGTGCCGGGAATGTCGGTCGAGCGTTTGGAGTACTCGTAGCGCAGGCTCACGGCCAGCTCGCGACCGGCGCGCCACTGCAGTTGCGCTGTTCCGGTGGTCTCCGTCATGTCGCCGGCCACATGCCTGAAGTCGTCGTGCGAGCGGATTGCGCCGAGCTGCGCGCGCAGGCTCGGGCTCAAGTCCCGGTACACATTGGCACCGAAGCTCGTTCGGTCGCGATCGAAGGTCGACACGAGCTCGTATGACTCGCGGAATTGGGAGGCCGTGAGATTGATGCCCGTGCGACGCCCGATGATGTCCCACCCGAGCGTCACGTATTCGTTCGTGAAGGGGTTGGGCGTCTGCACAGTCGACTGCGTTTCGAGGTTCACGCCGCCCACCTGCTGCTGCAGGCGGAAGGCGCCGCCAGCATCGGTGAACTCGCGACCAAGGCGCACGGAAAGTCCCTGTGATGACGACAAGGTTCGATGCACCTCGAGGCGCGCGAGCAGCCCGCTGCTATCCGCGCCGGTCTGTTTGAGCTTGCTGTAGCCGAGCTCGGCATTCAGTCGGGTTCGCCCGCCGATCGCCAGGTAACCCATATACGCTTCGTCGCGGTCATAGTCCTGCGCCGGTGGCAGCGAACCGTAGTTGACGCTTTCGGTCTGCACGTTGGCCGACAGCACGCCGCCGCCGGCAAGCGTTCGCAGCAGCGACAGGCCGCCTTCATAACGCTCGTTGTCGAACGGGCTCTTTTCGTAGTTGACCTTGCCATAGCGGCCGGAGAGCCGCAGGCGCGTGGCCGAACTGACGTTCAGCGTGAGCTCCGGGCCGGTGGAAAGGTAATTGATGTTCTCACGATTGTTCGGCGTGACGGCCTGGAACGGATCCCGCCGCACCTGGCCGAAGGCATCTTCCGCGAGCCACTCGAGCCGCTCCGGAATCAGGCTGAGCGCCGCCTGTGCGTTGAGGTTGCCGACCACTTCGCTATCGTACACACCGTTGAAGTAATCCAGGTATTCGAGCGAAGCGGCGCCGCTGGCGCGCAGGCGTCGGGTCTGTTCGCTGGCGGCGATGTCGAGTCCGGCGCGTCCCATGGTCGCGCTCTGCTCGTTATCCGGGACGCGAGTGATGTTGTCCGAACGACCCACTCCCGCATTGACAGCGTATTCCACATCGGCGGCATGAGCCGCCTGCACGGCCATTGCAACAACGAGCGCCACGGCGGGCCGCGAAATCCTCATGGTCCAGTTCTCCCCGAATCGTTTTTTTCGTCTATCGAGCGGCGCGCGAGCACAGCCCCGCGGCGCGGCCGCAAAACGCATCAACGGCCGGCCGAATCGGGCTCCGTGCCGTAACTGCCGTAGCCGTAGTAGTTCGCCGCTGAGCTACCCGCAAATTGATTGAGCACGAGACCGACGCGCTTGCTCTCAGGCAACGCGGCAATCGCCTCGGTGATCGCCGATCGCGGAGTGCCACCTGCACGCACCACGATCAGGACCTGCCCCACGGAGTTCGCGAGCACTCGCGAATCGGTGGTCAGCAGCAGCGGCGAGGAGTCGAACACCACGACGCGCGACGGATCGGCGCTCAGCAGGCGCGCGACGACGTGCGCCATGCGGGCGCTGGCCAGCAGCTCGGTAGCAGACTCTCGCGCGTGCCCGGACGGCAGGACGCTCAGGCCCTGCACGTCGGTGGACATGATGAAAGACTCGACGTCGGCCTGTTCGTCGACCAGTGCTTCGAGCAGACCGGGCTCCCCATCGACGCCGAATGTGTTGCTCAGATGCGGCTTCGCGAGATCGCCGTCCACCAGCAGCACGGTGACGTCTTTCTCGAGCGCGATGCTGAGCGCGAGGTTGAGCGTTGTGAATGTCTTGCCGTCGCCCGGCAGCGCACTCGCGATCATGATCAGGCGGGAGTGCTCTGCCTCCGACTCAGGCGAGACGAATGCTGCGGAGACGAGCGGCCGCTTGATCTGCCGATATTCAGCGGCGAGACGACGTTCCTGTTTCTGGGGGCAGAGCAGTCCGGCGCCCCGCAATGCCGCGCGATCGATCTGGATCTGGCGCGTCGAGCGACGGATCGGGGCAGGCGCCTGCGCGGGCACCGCCCGGGCGAGCGCCGCCGCCACCTGCGGTGAGCCGGCCGTGCTGCCGCGCAGCTTCTTGAGAGCTTCTTCGATGAGACTCACTGCTTCAGCCCCCGCACGATCTGCGCACCTTTCGACAATGTGTCACCCAGCGGACTGAAATAACGGCCCGCGACGAGTGCAACCATGAGCCCGCCCATCAACAGCGCTGCGGCGGCGGAGTAGCGAATCGTCGCACGGCGCTGCTGGGCCTCTTGGGCATCGGTGCGCGAAACGCCTACCGAGCCCAGCACCCGCAGACCCGTCGCAAGCTCCAGCGAATTGACGCTGCTGAAAACCGGCTTCATCAGGTTGAGCAGATAAGCGAGACCGCCGCCGAGCCCGATCGCAATGGCGAACACCGCGCCGAGCAGAAGCGTACGCCGCGGGGCCACGGGGCTGAACGACGCGATCGGCGGATCGATTACTTCGAAACGCAGCGAACCGGTGGCCTCCGCCTCTTCACCCAGTCGCGCCTTTTCGAGGCGCTCGACAAGTGCCGTGTATTGCGTACGAGTCACGTTGTAGTCGCGATTTAGGCGAGCAAACTGCGCTTCGACCTGCGGCATGGTATCGACCATACGCTGCAGATCGGCCACTTTCTGCTGGTGAGCCGTGAGCTCGCCTCGTGCTCCTGCGATGTCGATGTCGGCCTGGTTCAACGCGAGCTGGATGCTCTGATAGACAGGATTCGAGCTGGCGCCGGTGACGGCCGCGGCGTTGGGGTCGCCCCGGCTCAAGGCTTCGAGCTCGCGTGCACGGCGCGCTTTCAATTCCTCCAGCGTGTGACGAAGCGCGATGACGTCAGGATGCTTGTCGGTGAAACGCACGAGCAGCTCTTCCAGCCGCGCCTGGGTTTCGTTGATGCGTGAGAGCGTGTCGCCGCCACCTGCCGCGCCGGCCGCGCCGCCCGCAGTCGCTGGCATGCCCCCGGAGGCTGCAATCGGCGCTTCGCCGCGTAGCTGCCGCTGCAGGGCTTCGCGACGAGTCGCCGCCAGGGCGAGCGTGCCCTGTGACTTCTTCACGGCGTCGATCTCGGTTTGCAGTCGCGTGAAATAGTCCGACTGCTGTTCGCCGGGCACGAGGCCCACGTTCTGTTTCTTGAATTCCGCGAGTCGCTGCTCGGCATCACCGAGACGCTTTTCGTAATCGCGAATCTGTCCTTCGAGGAAGCGCTGGCCCGTGAGCGAAGCCTGCCGCTTACCACCGAGGGTCTGTTCCATGAGGTTGTTCAGCAAGATGTCGACCACCTTCAGGGCGCGCAGGCGAGAGCCGTCCTGATAGCTGATGGTGTAGACCTTGCTCGACATGGCGTTCGCCTCCATGCCGGGCTGGGCGTTGGCCTGGACGGTGATTTCGACGCGCTCACGAAGCTTGTTCACGGTGCCGGCGAGCTGATACGGCGTCACAGCGCCGGCGCCCAGATCTGTCTGCGCGACTACGCGCTGGAGCTGCGGGTCGCTCAGCAACTGCTGGCGCACGAGGTTCAGTTCCGAGTTGACGTCCTGCTCGAGAGCGAGGCCCTGGATCACTGGCCTCAGCGCTGTGCTCGGGTCGACGAACACGCGCGCCGTTGCCCCAAACCGATCGGGCAGCATCAGCACCACCAGCCAGCCGACCAGGCAGACACCCCACGCCACCAGCAGCGCCTGCCAGCGAAAGCGCCACGCGGCGCGAATTTCTTCCTGAATCTTGTTGAGAATTTCCTGCATGGCTTCAGAACCGCGATTCAGGGACGACCAGCACGTCGCCCGCTTTCAGGTTGACGTTCTGCTTCATGTCGCCCTGGTTGACCAGGTCTGCGAGGCGCACCTTGATTTCATGTTCCTTGCCATTCTCGTTACGCATGATCTTGGCACGGTTGCCGGCAGCGAACTGCCCGAGGCCGCCTGAAGCCAGAACCAGATCCAGCACCGTCATGCCTTCCCGGTATGCGATGGACTGAGGCCGCGCCACCTGCCCGATGACTTTCACCTGGCTGAAGGCACTGACAGGCTGAGTGACTATGACGTTCACTTGTGGCGAGCGAACGTATTCGCTCAGCACGCGCTCCATGTCGCGAGCGAGCTGCGTCGGCGTCTTGCCGACCGCAATCATGTCTTCGACGAGCGGTGTGGAGATCTTGCCATCCGGACGCACCGGCACGGTTGCCGACAGCTCAGGGTTGCGCCACACGAAGATCTGCACCGTGTCGCCAGGGCCGATCCTGTATTGCGGACCCACGTCGCCCGCTGGTGCGGGGCTACCCGCCAGAGCGGGTGCCGAAACGGCTGCGGGGGGCAGTGGCGCCTGGGCTGGCGTCGCGCCGTCTGCCGCGAACGCGCAGGTCGCGACGCAAGCCGCGACGCAAGCTGCAAGTCGGCTCAACAGCGACGACCGCTGCCTCAGGGTGGCGCCCCTTCGCGCCCGGAATGGTTTCAACATATTCATTCGTTCGTTTTGGTTCGTGAGTATGCACACGGAGACGCGATTTCGCTTCGCCTAACCTCGCAATTCGGCTAGCAGCCGGGATACGTCCCGCCGCTCGGCAAAATCGCCCGGCGCATCCGCCAGTTTCAGCAGGATCGCTCGGGCCTCACCCTGCCGCCCCGCCCGCACCAGGGCAACCGCGTAGTGGTACTGAATTTCGCTGCCGGCATCGGCTCTGGCGGCCGCCTCGAGCAACGGCAAGGCCTTCTGCACGTCGTTCCGCCCCAGCAAGATCCAGCCGTAGGTGTCTCCGATTCGCGGGTTGGCAGTATCGAGCTCGTAGGCGCGGCGCCCCATCGCTTCGGCACGGTCGTTCTTCTGCTTGTGATAGAGCCAGGCGAGGTTGTTGAGGATGGCGGCGGTATTGGGCATGAGCCGGTCGGCCGCCTCCAGCTCAGCCGTGGCCTGCGTGTCCCGGCCCGACGAAAGGTAATGCGTGGCCAGCACCATTCGCACACGACCCGCGTCCGGGTGCGCCGTGATCCAGTCGACGAGCGGAGTTTCCGGGCGGCCGTCGCCGGCTCGGCGAAGGGCCTCGTAACTCTTGATGGCAAGCACCCAGCTCGGCTTCGAGCGCTGGGCATCGCTGTATGCCGAAAACGCTTGCCGGAAGCGTCCGGCCGCCATCTCGACGTCGCCTTCGAGCACCGTGAGAGAGCTGTCGATGGGGCGGCGACTGCGCAGCTGGCGGACTCGCGCCAGCGCCTCGTCGAACCGCTTCTCGCGAACTTCCATCAGGACGATCAGGCCAACGGCGGGCGTCCAGTCAGGCCGCAGGCTCAGCGCTTTCCGGGCGGATTCGCCCGCCCGGGCATCGTGGCCCAGTGCGAGCTGGGCCCTCGCCGTGTCGAGCCAGCTGGCTGCATTCGCCGGATCGAGCTCGGTCGCCTGGCGAAGGCGCACCAGCGCCTCGTCGTAACGCTGATAGCCGAGAAGAAGCTCGCCAGCGGCATTCACTATGTCGGGCCGCCCCGGTGCCGCGGCGACGGCGCGGTCGAGCTCCGCCAGCGCTTCGGGATACTTGCGAGCGGCAAGCTGTATCTCCGCCAGAGCCAGGTGCGGCTCGGGCAAGTGGGGATTCGTATGGACCAGTTCACCGAGGACGGCGCTCGCCTGGATGGGATCGCCGGAACGGTACAGAACGCGGGCCAGTGCGAGGCGAACGCTGGGATCCGCGTCGAGTGCCAGCGCCTGGCGCAGGGCGGATTCCGCGGCTTTCAGATCGTTGCCCACGACCTCAACGCGCGCGAGCAGCGCCAGGGCGCGCGTGTCTTTCGCGTTGACGACCAGCGCCTGCCGGAGCAGCGCGCGGGCGCGGGCGGTGTCGTTTCTGGAAAGGAAATAAGCCGCGGCGAGGCGCAGCGACTGCGCGTCGCCCGGCTGGCTCAACAGCATCCGGTCCACTTCCTTCTGCGCAGCCTGTTCGCCCCGGCTTGATGTCATCGCGGCGAGCAGCAGCGCTTCGCGTCGCGCGCTGCGGTCGCTCGCCGGCAGCGACTCCAGCGTGGTGATCGCCTCCTGGTACTGGCCCGCGGCGATGTAGCCGGTAGCGAGCTCGAGCTTCAGTGCCGGCACATCGGGCTGGGCGCGCACACCGTCTTCGAGCGACTTGATGGCAAGTCCCGCATCGCCGGCCTGAAGATGTGCCGTGCCCAGCAGCGCAAGGAGCTGCGGGTCGGAGGTATCGGTCTCGCCCGCGGGCGACAGCGCTCGCACCGCTTCATCCGGACGATCCAACTGCAACCGAACGCGCGCGAGGAGCTTGCGTGCCTCCACATCGTCGGGAGCGGCTCGCACGACGGCTTCGAGCTGAGTGTCGGCCTGCAGAAGGTTGCCATCCGCGAGTTGCACGGCACCGAGCTCCATGCGCGCGCGCGTGAAATCGGGATACGCGACCACGAGACGCTGCAGATCGGCGATTGCGGTGACGGTGTCGCCCGCAGCGAGCGCAACGCGGGCACCGAGCAGCCGCACGGCAGGATGGTCGGGCAACAAGGCGTGAAGCTCGCCCTGCGCAGCCTGTGCAGGCTTGAACTCGCCCGAAGCCAGGTGCGCTTCCACGAGCCCGCCGAGAAGCTGCGCCTGCTCGGGAACGGCAAGCGCATTCCACGCCACCTCTCGCGCATGAGTCAGCGCCGCCACGGCTTCGCGCATCTGGCCACGGGATGAGAGGATGGTGCCCCGGAGCACGAGGGCCGCGCCGGCCTGCGGAGATTTATCATCGATGCCGGCAAGACGTTCGAGCGCCGCGTCGGAGTGCCCGCTCACCGCAAGCGCACGCGCGAGTCCGACGCTCGCCTCTGGCTCGCCGGCGTGTTTCTCGAGCACGCTCTCGAACGCGGCAGTGGCCTCATCGACTCGGCCCGTCGCGAGCAGCGCGCGAGCGCGAAGCAACGGCAGCGCCGGTTCCGGGATGACGAGCTTGCCGGACTGAAGATCGGCGAGCAGGCCGCCGCCGTTGCCTGAGTCGAGATAGATTTGCGCCTGCAGCTCCGCGGCGTCCGCGGCACTTGCGCCAGCGCCGATCGCGGCTTTCAGCTCATCTTGTCCGGCAACGGGATTTCCGACACGCAGCAGCAGGCGCGCGAGCATCAGGTGCGCATCGCGATGGCCGGGCTCGCTCTTCACAGCGTTGCGAAGCTCGATTTCCGCCGCGCGCAGGTTTCCCTGCTCCATCTGCCGGGTCGCCCTCTGCACCCGGGTGCTGGCCGAGACGAACGCGTCGCAGGCGGCAAGGCCGAGCGACATGAAAGCCGCGAGTGCCAGAGCTATGAGGTGGCGGCTGCCGCTCGCTGAAACGCCTCGGCTCATGGCGTAGTCCTGTGGCGGGCGATCGCGCCGTCGCTGGCCCCTGCAAGGACCGGTGCCATGACACGAAAGAAGCGCTCGCCAGTACGGCGGGCTTCGTTGCAATCCGGGCGACATGCGACCCGAACTGCCAGCAGCGAGGAACGCGGAGCGCTCAAGAGCGATCGCACCGCATACCAACCCTGCGACGCGCGGGGATTCACGAAAGGGCGACCCGCGATGTCGTATTGCGACCATATCAGCGCTTCGGCGCCCGGCCGGCCGGGC
>FTEO01000498.1_pt1 | contig 33662 bp, 30 predicted proteins | sample 1640211 | NCBI WGS metagenome assembly FTEO01 (sample SAMEA3914816, study PRJEB12502) | metagenome | biome: forest; material: soil | place: USA | collected 2011-09-16 | depth 0.3 m | reverse complement strand
CACGTCCCCCAGAACCCCTGATGAGCAAGTCACCGCTGATTGCAGTGCCTTTGGGCTGGGACGAAGAAAGGATCGGAGAAAGACTCGAGCCGGAGTCACTCTGCCCTCGGCCCCGGCGGGCATGAACGGCACGGCAATTCAGCGGAGGGCGCGGTCGCTCAGGGGTTTTGGGGGACGTGAAAACGCATGGATGCGTTTTCCCGAGGCCCCGACGGATCGGTCTTACGGCCGTTCCCCCAAAGCCCCTGAGCGATCACGCCCGCCGCTCGCTCAAGCGCCAAAGCGTTCATGCACACTGAACCGCTCAGAACTCACGCGTGTGCACCCACGCGCGCGGTCACTTCTTCTTGAGATCATCCGCGGCGTCTTTCGCGCCGTCGCGCGCGTCGTGCGCGGCATCTTCGATTTTGTCGGCGGCGGGCTCTTTGCCGCCGTTCTTCACCGTGTCGACGGTGTGGTCGATTTTCTCGCCCACTTTCTCGGCCGGTCCCTGCTTCTCGCAGGCGGACATGCCGAGGGAAATCGTGGCCACGATGGCTGCCAGTAGCGTCTGACGAATCATTGTTGCCCTCCTGAAATTCGTCCGGGCCGGAACGTGGCGTTCCAGCGAAACGGCATCATGACGTGGCAGCTTGGCCCTGGAGGTCGGCGGGCGACGGCAGTCCGCGTAGGACGGGTCTTACAGGCTAGGCGCGCCGAGTCGTGGCGAGATGCTGGAGCGCGCTTGCGGGGGCGGCGGCGTGGCCTGGCGGCGCGCGCCACTCGATGGGGCGCCAGTTCTCGGGGAGCTGGCTGTTCGTGGTGGCGTTCAGCCACACTACGGGTCCGGTTTCTCCGTCGCACACTCGCATGACGTTGAGGATGATCACGCGTGATTCACCGAGGCTCAGCCGCACTTCGACGATCGTATGCAGCGGGGGCAGCTCCCGCTCGATGGGGATCCACTCCGAAGGGGTCACGGCCTGGCGCTCGGTTTCCCACACGGCCTGACACTGCAGATGAAATCGCACCACGGAGATGGCGGAAGCGCTGTCGTACTCCAGCTCCATTTCCGGTTCGGAATCGCGGATGGGTGCATCGCACAGGCTGCAGGGCAAGCCTGTGCCGCGACCGCCCCACGTGCGCGCAGGCTTCGTGCGCGGCAGGAGCTGTTGTTCGATGCGCTCGCGAGCCCGTGCTCGTAACGCTTCATGACCCTGATTGGACGGGTCGCCCATGCAACTGAATCCCCGACGGCGACGGCGGTCACTATGCGCGCGGCCCTCTGAGGAGTCCAGCCTGTTTCGGTCAAGCTTTATAGCGATATCGTTATGCGCACTTTCGCTGTGCGCGGAGGCAACTCAGCACTTCAGCAGTGCGGCCGCGAGCGTCGATCAGGTGCTCACGCTGGCGGACGAACGCATGGCGGTGATGCCGGCGGTGGCCGCGTGGAAGTGGCAGACAAAGGCAGCCATCACCGACTCTGAACGCGAGCGCGCGGTATCGGAACGTGCGGTGCAGCTCGCGGGCTCGATGGGGCTGGCGCCCGAGGGCATTCGGGCGCTCTTCGATGTGCAAGTGCGTGCGGCGCGGGAATCGCAGGCTCGTCTGCACGAGGGCTGGCACGCCCACGGATTCGATTTCCCGCCGCCTATTCCCAATCTCGACACGGACTTGCGGCCGAGGCTCGACCGCATCACCGTGGATCTGCTGCACGCCGTGTATCTCGCGACCCCAGAGCTGCAACGCCCCGACTTCGCGACTGCGTACGCGGCGCACGTCACGGAACACCTTCGGGCCACAGGATGGACGGACGGCGACAGGCGGGACCTGGTGGCCGCCCTGGCCACCATTCACGGGCGCGCGGTCGATTCGTCATCCCAGCAGCCTGACGGGCCGCAGCGCATTGCGGCGAGCGGACTGTTGCGCATTGGCAGCACGGGCGACTACGCCCCGTTTAGCCTCGAGCGGCAGGGCGAGCTCACGGGTGCGGACATCGAGCTCGGCGAAAAGCTTGCGGCCCGCTTGCACGCGACGCCCGTGTTCGTGCAAACGTCGTGGCCGGCGCTACTCGATGATTTGCGCGCAAACCGTTTCGACGTGGCGCTCGGCGGAATTTCCATCACGCCGGCTCGCGAAGCCGTCGCGGCGTTCTCGGTGCCGTACTCGTCCGGCGGCAAGACCATCCTCTCCAGGTGTCAGGACACGCGGCGTTACCGCACGCTCGCATCCGTGGATCGCCCGGGCGTGCGGGTGATCGTGAACCCGGGGGGCACGAACGAGCAGTACGTGCGTGCGAACATCCGTCGCGCACAGGTCATCGTGTTCGCCGACAACCGGGCCCTCTTCGAGGAGATCCGCGCCGGCCGCGCAGATGTGATGATCACGGATGACGTCGAAGTCGAGCTGCAGAGGCGGGCGCATCACGACTTGTGTCGCGCACTACCCGGCACGCTCACTCACGCAGACAAGGCGGTGCTCATGCCACGCGACCCTGCGCTCGTCTCCGCCGTGAACGCGTGGCTCGAGGAGTCGGTCAAGGCAGGCGAGCCGGCTCGTCTGCTGGAACGCAATCTCGCGCCGTAACGAATCGACGCCGCGGCTTCACTTCGTGGTCGATGTAGCGATCAGCTCATCGCCCATCTGCGCGCGATTCGTGCGGCGATAGAGAGCGGCCAGCCACTGCGACGCATTGCGCGTGCGCTGATCCGAAATGCCGTATGCGGCGCTCAGCTCTTTGTAACTCGCCGCGAGCAGGGGCTCCGCTAGAGCGTCTTTGCCTTGAAGCGTCATCGCCTGTGCGGCGATCGCCTGCACGTTCGCGATCTGCGGATGCCCCGCCGGCAGCGTGGCCTTCCAGATCGCCAGTGCTTTGGTGGCCGCCGCTGAAGCTTCTTCGCCACGCCCGAGCTCGATGAGCGTGCGCGCGAGGCCCGTCTGCGCGGATCCCACATACTGGTGGGAGGAGGGCAACGTCGCGCCGTAGATTTTGAGCGCCGCCTGGAATTCGCGCTCGGCCTCGGGGAACTCGCCTTTGAGATGCAGCAGGTTCGCGAGATTCACGTGGTCGTAGCCCACGTACGGATGCCCGCTGCCGCGCACTTCGGCGTCGAGCTTCAACGTCTCGCGGAAGATCTTCTCCGCTGCCGGCAAGTCGCCAACGCTCTGCAGGTAGCGGCCGTAGTTGCCGAGCGCATCGAGCGTGTCGGGATGCTGGTCGCCCATTACCTTGCGCATCGTCGCGATCGACTCTTCGAACATCGAGCGAGCTTCGTCGAGCTTGCCGCGGGACTGCAGCACCACGGCGAGGTTCACCAGGTTGTGCGCGACCTGCGGATGATCTTTGCCGAGCGCGGCCCGATCGATGGTCAACGCGCGTCGGAGGTAATCCTCGGCGCTCGCGTGATCCCCCCGCCGCTCCATGAGCTGTGCGAGCTCGTTCATCACGGAGGAGGCACGAGTGGACTTCTCGCCATCGAGCTCCGTGAACAGCTTCAGGCTCTCCTGCAGACGGGCTTCCGCGCCCCTGAAGTCGCCCTTCTCCTTGAGCATCTTGCCCATCTCTTCGAGACCGGTGGCGACGGAGAGATGGCGCCTGCCGTGCAGGCGCTCGCTCATCGCGAGGGCTTCCTCGTAGTGCGTCTGCGCCTTGTCGAGCCGGCCCGCGGCGAGCTCGAGGTTGCCCAGCGCCGAGAGGTTCGAAGCGGTGGACGCGTTGTCGCCGGGGGATAGTTTCTCGTGCATGGCCAGGGCCTTCTCCAGTTGCGGCCGGGCTTCGGCCGTGAGGCCGAGGCTGAGATAGACCCGGCCGATGGTTTCCATGAGGTTCGCTTGCGTCTCGGGCGCATCGCGCAGCTCCTGCTGGATGCGCAGGGCACCGCGCCCGAGAATCTCGCGCGCCGTGATCGCTTCACCCCGCGCTTCGTTCGGGTCCGCCACTTCAAACAGGCCGACCAGGAATTTCGCCACTTGTTCCGAGCGCGAGCGTTCGCGTTCGGCAATGGCTCGCTCCTGCAACACGCGGTGCGTCTGAAAGGCCATCGCCGCCGCGAATGTCGCGAGCAGCACGATCATGGCGGTCGAGGCGGCCACGGCCACGGAGTGGCGGCCAATGAATTTGCTCGCGCGATAACGCCAGTTGTCGGGGCGGGCCATGACAGGCTGGCCGGATTCGTACAACTTCAGATCCGCCGCGAGCTCGTCCACGGAGGTGTAGCGCCGCTCGGGCTCCTTGCGCAGCGCCTTCATCACGATGTTGTCGAGGTCGCCGGAAATCTCACGCCGCAGGCGTGCGGGCGTGGTCTGGCGCGCATCCGCTGCGTTTTCGATGCGCGCCACATCGATGGCGGCCGCGCCGCGCGCACTGACCGTGGCGCTGGGCACCGGCGGCGTCTCATTGCAGATGATGCGTTCCATCTCCGGGAGCCGCGCGTCCCGGAACTCGAATGGCCTGCGGCCCGTGAGCAGCTCGTAGAGCAACACGCCTAGCAGGTACACATCGGTTGCGGTGGAGATGAGCCCGCCGCGCACCTGTTCGGGGCTCGCGTGGCCGGGCGTGAAGAGCCGCACGTCCGCGTGGGTGAGTGCCACGGTGTGCGCCGTCTCGCGCACCTCGATGAGCTTCGCGATGCCGAAGTCGAGCAGCTTCAGCGTTCGATCGCGCGTCACCAGGATGTTCGAGGGCTTGAGGTCGCGGTGAATGACCAGGTTCTGATGAGCCGCATGCACCGCCGCGCACACGCCGCGGAACAAGGAGAGTCGCGCCTGAACGCTGAGCCGATGCCGGTCGCAGAAGACGTCGATACGCTCGCCGTCCACGTACTCCATGACGAGATACGGGATGCCGTCTTTGGTGGTGCCGCCGTCCAGCAGGCGCGCGATGTTCCGGTGATTCAGGCGAGCCAGGATCTGCCGTTCCGCGCGCAGCCGGTTGTGGTCCGCGCGGCTCACGAGCCCTGGCCGCACGAGCTTCACGGCGACCTGATGGCTGTATTCGCCCATGCGCTCGGCCAGGTACACGTCGCTCATGCCGCCGCCACCGAGTCTGCGGCGCAGGCACCAGGGCCCGAGCACCTCGCCCGAGCGGTCGACTTCCCAGCAGGACTCGTCGCCCTCGCCGTTGCCGTGCTCTTCACGCCGGACGGCATTGTCCGAGCGCGTGATGCTGTGGGCCAGCAGGACGCGGTCGAAGGCGTCCGAGTCGTTGGCGCATGCGGACTTGATGTACGCGAAGCGCTCGCGCGGGCCGAGGTGATTCGCACGCGCGACGATGCGGGCGATCTCCGCGTCGTCGAGCCTGGCCATGGATACTCCCCTGATCGTCTCGGACAGCGTCAGCTGCGGCTGACTGGGGAGGCTGTCTTGACCGGCGCCGTTATCGCATCCTCATTCACGGCGCGGGTGGGGACCAGGGTAACGAACTGTGCGGGCTTGATGACCGACGAGCTCGTCGTGGGAATGCCGGGCGGCGTACCGCCTGGAGTGGTTCCGTTGGCCATGGGGTTCCCCTGAAATTGTGTCGACACCCGGCCATCCCATGCCGGGTCCCGTGCAGCGCGACTATAGGCCAATGCACTGGCCAAGAGGAGAACCTGGGCGGTGCGGGTTACGCCGTCTTCAGCTGATACTCCGGCACCCACAGGCCATGAATCTGCGGAACGGCGCGAATCGGCAGCTTCACCGTGGCGAGCGGGCCCGCTTCCGGGTGTTCCGCATCCAGAATGATGAGATCGGAGCGGCCGTTCTCGAAGTTGCGATTCGCGACGCCCATGAGATAGCCCACGCCTTCCGGCGCCGTCTTGCTCTTCGGCGCGAACACCACCTCGTTGAGCGTGGTGCCATCCCCGGAGTTGAAGATCTGGGCCTTGCGGGTCTGGTGATCGAAGCGCACCCAACAGGCTGCGGGGCGCTTGGAGCGATCCTTCGGATCCGGATCGGGACAGGGCAGGTAGCCGTAGCGATACTGCGCGGTGTTGTAGCGGTCGTCCTGGCGCGGCAGCGCGCCGAAGAAGCCGGGGTACAGCACCTCCATCTTGTAGTCCTTGAGGCTCTTCTTCGAGAGGTCCGCGGACAGGCGGGTGATCTGGCTTGCGCCCTTCACCGGATCCCAGCGCGAGCCATCCCGCATCGGCATGAAGGGGAACGGGTTGTACTGGGACATCTCCACGTCCACGTACACATGCTCGCCGTCGGAGAACGCGCCCATGACGTGCGTCGAGCTGCGCTCGGGGCCCTTGAACCAGCGCAAGTCCTTGCCATCCCCGCCCCGGCGCATCACGCCGAAGTACGTGGGTTGGCCGCTGTTCCAGGACCAGTGGATGCCGCCGTTCTTGATCTGCTGTTCATCGAACGCGAGCGGCATCACGTAGAACACGATGTGTTTCTGCGTGACGGCGAAGTCGTGAATCATGCTGACGTACGGCACCTTGATCCACGCGTTCCACACCATCTTGCCTTGCGGTGTAATCTGGAAAACGTTTACGTCATCCGTGCCGAAACCTTTCGCCTCGTAGCCGAAGGCGATCATGTCTCCGGTCTCGGAGTCGATCTTCGGATGTGCGGTGAAGGTCTTGCTCTGCAGCTGCCCGTCGAACCGATAGTTCGGGTCGATGGTCTCGAGCGTCAGGAGATCGAGCGCCGCCGGCGGGCTGTCTTCCTTCAGCGAGAGCAGGTAGTTCCGATGATTGATGATGTGCGTGTTCGCGGTGCTGCGGCTCAGCCCGTTGACGCTCGGATCATCCTGCGAGGGATTGCGGTACATCGGGAACAGGATGCGCTCGGCTTTCGCCTGCGCCTTGTACCGGTCGTTCCTGACGTAGCGGCTCTTGTAGTCGACGTGGCCGTTCTGGATGCGGAACATGCTCACGTGGCCTTCGCCATCGAACGGGATGTTGTGCGGATTCAGCGGGTACTGCGGGTCCGGGCCCACGCGGTAGAACGCACCGTTCAGGTCCGACGGAATCTTGCCGTCGATCTCCACATCCCGGATGTCCGCCTCCACGCGGTACAGCTTCGGGCCGGACGCGCCACCGGGCGCACGCAGCGACTCTCCGGGCGGCGGGCCCATGGGCGGGGCGGCTGCTGGCGGTGGCGGGCTGTCTGCCGCGGCTGCGGCTCCAGAAGCCATCATCGCGGCTGCGCCTGCACCCGCGGCCGCACCGAGCGCTGCGCCCATGAAATTTCTCCGGTCCATCGTGCCGTCACCGGCAGACGGTGTCTGACTCGTCTTGCTGTTCATGTATGGAACCCCTCGCGTTAAAAAGACACTAGCAGAACGCAAGGCCGGCGAGCACCGGGAACGACCGTGCGCGTTCATTTTCTTGACGAATCTCGAGGTTATACGGATGACTAATCGGAGTGTGGCAGCGGTCGGGCTGGCGCTGGTGCTGGCGAATTCTGGGGCGTGGGCAGTCATTTACGACCCTGCGGCGAACCCGTCAACCAATCCGGCGGCCGCCAATCCGCAGGCGCTGGCTGCGCTGGATGCGGGGGTGGCGGATCTCAAGGAGGCCCAGGGCCTCGAGGCGACCCTGGCATCGAGCAAGGACAAGACGCCACCGCCGGCGCTTCGGAGCGCCTATGTGCGGGCGCGCAAGCACTTCGATGACGCCACGAAGAGCGATCCGGAATCGGCGGAAGCCTGGAACGGCCTCGGGTTCTGCCAGCGCAAGCTCGGGGACTACGACGCGGCACTCGCATCCTACGATCAAGCGTTCAAGCTGAAGCCGGGGTATCCGGAAGCCATCGAATATCGCGGCGAGGCGTATCTGGGGCTCGGGCGGCTCGATGACGCCAAGAACGCGTATCTCGAGCTTTTCCCCAGGAGCCGCTCGCTCGCCGACACGTTGCTCGGCGCAATGAAGCAGTGGATCGCGGCGCAGAAGTCTTCCGCTGCAGCGGGTGACCTCGCCAAGTGGGTTGAAGAGCGCAGCAAGATCGCCGCGCAGACAGCATCGCTGACGCGCGATCAGGCTTCCGCGGGCTGGCAGTAGCCTCCCCGCGCGTTCAGGGAAGCAGGTGGTTGATCCAGGGGACGGTGAAGAGGGAGATGACGAGACCTGCGCCTAGCGCCATGTTCGCGACTTCGTAGTCGAGCTTGTATTGGATCGAGAGGATCGAGGCGGAAATCATCGGGGCCATGGCGGCCTGGAGTACCGCGACGGCGAGGACCGGGCCGCTGACACCGAATGCGAGCCCCAATCCGTAGATGACGAGCGGGGCCAGCGCGAGTTTCCAGCTGAGGGCGAGCGCTGCGGCGCCGAGGCGCGAGCGGTCGATCTTCAGGCTGAATTGCAGGCCGATGGAGAACAGGGCGACCGGCGTGAGGGTGGCGCCGATGCGCGCGACGAAGCTCTCGATAACGGGTGGCCAGCCGCCGGCTGCGGCGGCGATGAAGCCGATGATCAGCGCGATGAACGCCGGGAAGAGCAGCACGCGTTTGAGGATGACGCGCGGCTCGGGTTTGCCGCCGGAGTAGACGGCGGCCACGGTAATGCCGCCGACCGCGAGCGAGATGAGGCAGCCGAGTTGGTCCGTGAACGCGGCGAGCGCCAGGCCTTCCTGGCCGCGCAGGGCTTCCACCAGGGGGAAGCCGACCAGTGCGGTGTTGCCAAGCCCGGCGGCGAGCGCCACCGAACCGATCCGGGCTCGAGTCCAGCCGAGCCAGGCGCCGAGCAGCGCGGCGAGCGCCCACCCGCCGACGAAGACCAGCCACATGGCGACAGGAAGAAACCACAGGTGCGAGTCGATGTGGACGTGCGGGATGAGCTCCAGCACGAGTGCGGGCAGCGCGACGTTGAGGACCCACCAGTTCAGGTTCTGGGGCAGCGACTGGGGTGGTTTGCCGAGGTGGGCGACGAGCCAGCCGAGCACAAGGCAGCCGGCCAGCAGCACAAGGGATTCGATATTCAAAAGCGACGACGGCTCCGTGCACGGATGGGACCGCGCGGTTGCGGGCTGCACATCGCGCGGCGCGAGGTTAACCTTATCGCCCGGCCGACGCGAGACACGCCATGCCTCTCACGAAGATGGAACACTTTCTGGTGCTCACTGCGGACATCGACGGCACGCGAGACTTCTATTGTCGCGTGCTCGGGATGCGCGACGGGTTTCGGCCGCCCCTCGGATTTCCGGGGTACTGGCTGTACCTGGGTGACACGCCGTGCATTCACATCGCCGAGTGGCGCACGTACACGGCGCATTCGAACAGTCGCGAGATCCCCGTCTCCGTGCCGGCGGATGGCACGGGCGCAGTGGACCACATTGCCTTCAACGCCACGGATTACGACGAGCTGCTCGCGAGCCTCGAACGCAATGGGGTGCAGGCGATGCGGAATATCACGAACCCGAACGGGCTGCGGCAGGTGTTTCTGCTCGACCCGAACGGCGTGAAGCTCGAGATCAACATTCCGCCGCGATGAGCCGCGCGCCGTGACCGAGGCGGGCCTTCTCTGGGGCGTGCTCTTCAGCGGCATCGGCGTCGGCTTCTTCATTTATGGCCGCCGCCAGGGCAAGACGGTGCCGCTCGTCAGCGGCCTCGTGCTGATGATTTTTCCCTACTTCATTCCGAACACGACAGCGATGGTGATCATCGGCGCGATCTTCATCGCCGTGCCGTATTTCATCCGGCGCTAGCGCGCGCTGAGGCCCGCCACGTCGACGAGGATCTTCATGCCCTCCTGGCGATGCAGGCGCTCGAAGCCATCACTCAGCAGCTTCTCGAACGGGATCGTTTCCACCCAGCCCTCGGCGGGGTAGGTGCCGGCTGCCATCTCGGCGATGACGCTCGGGAACGTGTTGCAGGAGAGCGCGATGCCGCTGATCTGCACTTCGGACATGAGCATCTCCATCGGCGCGATCTCGATGGGGCGCGTGTGGATGGCCACGACGATCAGCTTGCCGTCGACCTTCGTGCTCTGCAGAGCGGCCTTGAACGCCACGGGCACCCCTGCGGCGTCCACCGAGACGTCAGCGCCGCGGCCCCCGGTGAGATCCTTGATCGCGGAGACGACGTCGCCGTCTTTGGGGTCGAGCACGAGGCTGACGCCGAGTTGGGTGAGCTGCGCGCGCCGCTGCGCTGAAGGATCCACCATGATCACGCGCACGCCGCGGCGGATGAGCGTGAAATAGATGCCGAGGCCGATGGGCCCGCCGCCATGGATCACGACGGTCTGGCCAGACTCGGCTTCGCAGCGCTCGGCGGTTCGGTACGAGATGGCCATCGGTTCGATGAGCGCGCCTTGCTGGCCTGTCATGCCCTTCGGGAGCTTGTGCGCCATCGAGCGGCGTACGACTGAGAATTGCGCGAGGCCGCCGCTGCCGCGGTTGTAGCCGTGGAAGGCCAGCAGGCCGCAATGGTTGTAGCGGCCCGACGTGCAGTACATGCAGGTGCCGCAGGTTTCCACGGGCTCTACGGCGACGCGATCGCCGATTGCGAGATCCTCGATACCGTCACCCACTTCGACTACTTCGCCACTCAGCTCGTGACCCATGACGACGGGGTTCTTGATGCCCGTGAGCGGATGAGGCGTGGTCCGCGTGGTGAGGGGGCCATGGTAGTACTCGTGCAGGTCGCTGCCGCAGATGCCGTTGAACAGCACCCTCAGCTTCACCTCGTCCGCGCGCGGCTTGGGCTCGGGAATGTCTTCGAGTCTCAGGTCTTCACGGCCATGGAATACGGCTGCGCGCATAGGGTGCCTCTGAACGGTGAACGTCGAGGCTATGCGTGACCCGCGAAGCCCGTCAAGGCGCGGGCTTCGCGGAGTGATCGCCTGGCTACGCAGCAGGCCGTCCGCGAGTGGCTTCAGCCGGGATTCGGCGTCGTCAGTTCTCTTTGCGAGAGCAGGCGGATCGGCACAGAGGGCGCGCGCCAGATGTGATCCACGTATTCGCGCACGGTGCGGTCGGACGAGAACTTTCCGGAGCGAGCGACGTTCAGGATCGACATTGCCGTCCAGCGGTCGGTGTCGGCATACACGCGATTCACCGTGGCCTGGCAGTTCGCGTAGGCCTGGAAGTCTGCGAGCACGAGATACGGGTCCCAGTGCATGAGGCCATCGAGCAGCGGACGGAACAGCAGCGTATCGCCGCGCGAGAAGAACCCCTCGGCAATGAGATCGATCGCCGCACGCAGATCTGGATTGGTCTCGTAGTAGAACCCGGGCCGGTAGCCGCGTGACTTGAGCGCATACACCTCGGAGGCGAGCAGCCCGAACATGAAGAAGTTCTCGGCCCCGACCTCGGCGCAGATTTCAATGTTCGCACCGTCGGAGGTACCGATGGTGAGCGCCCCGTTCATGCAGAACTTCATGTTGCCGGTGCCCGAGGCTTCCTTGCCGGCGGTCGAGATCTGTTCGGACAGATCCGCCGCCGGATAGAGGCGCTGGCCATTCGTGACATTGAAGTTCGGCAGGAACACGACTTTCAGCTTGTCGCGCACCTGCGGGTCGCGATTCACCACTTCGCCCACGGCGGTGATGAGCCGGATGATCAGCTTCGCGAGGTGATAGCCGGGCGCCGCCTTGCCGCCAAAGATGAACGTGCGCGGCTGCATGTCGAAGCTCGGGTCCGACTTCAGCCGGTGATAGAGCGACACCACGTGCAGGATGGCGAGGTGCTGGCGCTTGTACTCGTGGATGCGCTTCACCTGCACGTCGAACATCGAGTCCGGGTCGACGGAGATGCCGGTGCGCTCCTTCGCAAGGAGCGCGAAGTCGCGCTTGTTGCAGCGTTTGATCTCGCGCCAGCGCATGCGGAAGTCGGCGTCTTCGGCGAAGCGCTCGATCTCGCGCAGCCGCTCGAGATTGGTGAGCCAGCCTTCGCCGATCACCTCGGTGATGAGCGAGGCGAGCCGCGGATTGGACAGCGCAAGCCAGCGTCGCGGCGTCACTCCATTCGTCTTGTTCGAAAACTTCTCCGGCCACAGCTCGGCGAAGTCGGCGAGCACGTCCTGCTTGAGGAGCTCGGAGTGCAGCTCCGCTACACCGTTGATCGCGTGGCTGCCGACGCAGGCGAGGTTCGCCATGCGCACATAGCGTTCGCCGGATTCATCGATGAGCGAGAGGCGCGAGATGCGGCCATCGTCGCCAAAGAAGCGCAGCCGCACTTCATCGAGGAAGCGCGCGTTGATTTCGTACACGATCTCCAGGTGCCGCGGGAGAATCTTGCCGAACACCGAGATCGGCCAGCGCTCGAGCGCCTCCGGCAACAGCGTGTGATTGGTGTAGCCGAAGGTGTTGCGCGTGATGCGCCAGGCGAGATCCCACTCCATGCCGCGCTCGTCTACGAGCAGGCGCATGAGCTCGGCCACGGCGATCGCCGGATGCGTGTCGTTCAGCTGAACGGCGAACTTCTCGCAGAACCGGTCCACGGGGATCTTCTGCACGTGCAGGATGCGCAGCATGTCCTGCAATGAGCAGCAGACGAAGAAATACTGCTGCTCGAGCCGCAGCTCCTTGCCCTTCACCGCTTCGTCGTTCGGATAGAGAACCTTGCTCAGGTTCTCGGACGTCACCTTCTGATTGACGGCGCCGTAGTAGTCGCCGCGGTTGAAGACCGCGAAGTCGAAGGACTCGGGCGCTTCCGCCTTCCACAGCCGCAGCGTGTTCGCAGTGTTCACGTGGAAGCCGAGAATGGGTGTGTCGTACGGCACGCCATTCACGGTCTTCCCGGGTACCCAGCGCACGCGGATGCGGCCGTGCTCATCCGTGTAACGCTCGGTATGGCCGCCGAGCTTCACTTCCAGGGCCCACTCGGGGCGCGCGATCTCCCACGGGTTGCCGAAGCGGAGCCACTTGTCCGTCTTTTCCATCTGCCAGCCGTCGATGATCTCCTGCTGGAAGATGCCGAACTCGTAGCGGATGCCGTAGCCGATGGAGGGAATCTCGAGCGTCGCCATCGAGTCGAGGAAGCAGGCGGCGAGGCGGCCGAGGCCGCCGTTGCCGAGGCCCGGTTCATCCTCGTGGGCGAGCAGTTCCTCGAAGTCGAGCCCGATCTCGGTCACCGCGGCGCGCACTTCGTCGTACATGCCGAGGTTCACCAGGTTGTTGCCCAGGTGCGGCCCCATCAGGAATTCGGCGGACATGTAGGCCACCGTGCGCGAGCCGTGCTGGGTGTACGTTTCCGCGGTGCTGATCCATCGATGCAGCATGCGGTCGCGCACTGTGTACGCGAGCGCCATGTAGTAATCGATCTTGGTGGCGAGGGCGGGAGTCTTGCCCTGCACGTAGAACAGGTTGTCGAGAAAGGCGTGCTTGAACGCCTCCTTGTTCAAGGACACCCGGTCGTCAGTGGCGCGTTCGGTATCGAGGAGGCGTGCGTTCATCTCAACCGCGGGCTCAGTCGGCCGGAGCGGCCAGTTTGAGGGCGGCTGCAAGTTCCATGCGTGCGAAACGGTCATGGATTCACTGGTCGGACGACGACGGCTTCCGCCGCCGATATCAAGCGCTTGCGTGCGAGTCGCAGGCGTCTCGAGCGCGTCGGTCGACGCGCCAGATGAGGAGGGCTGCACCATGATGGCTCCGGGCGCCCGAACGGCGCACTTGCAGAGTGCGGCGCCGATGTGAAAGCGCGATCAAGCCCGGAGTGGGCGCTCGTCGGGGCTCAAGGCTTCGCGGAAGCGATACGCAGCACCGGGTAAAGATTGCGGCGCTCGTCCCACGAGGGATGGCGGCTGTAGAAAAAATCCAGGCGGGCCTGCGGGTTCTGCGCGAACGCCGGATCCTCGAGCCGCTGGTTGAAGGCCTTCGCGAGCTCGGGATTGCTGGCGAGCATCTCTTTCGCCACCTGCTCGGCCACATAGGGCTCCATGTATTCCTTTTGCTCGAAGATGACATTGAAGAAGCCCCAGGCCGCCAGCGAATCGGCCGACTGGGGCTCGAGCAACGTGAGGATCAGCCGGGCCCGCGCCTGCGCGATCGGCACGATGAGGGATCCAGCGGCAATGTCGCGGCGCTCGGCCTGCCATGCGCCTTCGATCTTCGCCGTGGTGTGGCTTTCGAACGTGGTGGTCGATAGCGTGGCCTTCGTGGCCCGGAACGCCTCGACGTTCGCGGCCGGCGCCGCCTTCTCCAGCCGCTCGAAGCGGATGCCGTGGATCGCGAGCTTCTCACCCACGAAGGCCGCATAGGCGGGCGGCACGACGTAGGCGCCGCGCGGGGCGCGCACCGTCAGATTTGGAACGGACGTGTCTCGATAGGGCACGTGCCAGATCTGCGGCTTCGTCGGGTCGTAACGCGTGACCAGCGCCCCGGAGATGGCCGACGGCTCACGCGTGTACGCATAGCCGCGGAAGTCGATCATCGTGGTGTGCGGGCCGACGTCGAAGTCGAGCGTCACATCCTGCCCGCCGAGGCGTTCCGCGCGTGCGTCGGCTTCCTTCGCGGCCGCACGCCACGTGCGACCCTGCTTCGCCATCATGTCCGCAAGCTTCACCAGCACGTTGTGGGTGACGCGCACGCGAGTGGCGTAATCCTTCCAGGAGTGCGTTTCGACGAGCAGTGCGAAGCGATTGCGCGCGGCCCAGTACCCGGTGGAGAAGCGCGGCGGATACGCGCTCGCGTCGAACCCCGACGCCGGGTCATCCGAAGTCCGGAACGAAGGATAGAAATCGAGCGGCAGGCTGCCCTGCGCGGCGAGCGCCTTGTTCAGCTCGGACACCAGCGCACGTCCGGTGGGCTGCAGGGCGGCATCGCCCGTCAGAATCGGCTCGACCGTGTTCGACACGTCCGGCTGGAACTGCGCGCCGTCGGTCACGTGGAGGTCGACGTACAGCACGGGGTCCCACGCATCGAGCAGACGAAGCATCGCCTGCATCTCCGGCGCGTCGGCCTTGGCGTAGTCCCGGTTGAGATTGAAGTTCTGCGCGGTGACGCGCCAGCCCATCTCCTCCGGGCCCGTCTGATTCGGGCGATTCCAGCGGCCGAAGCGCTCGTGCCCATCCACGTTGAATACCGGCACGAAGACGAATACGAACGACTCGAGCGTGCCGCGCGCCGCCGTGCCCTGGAGCATCTCGCGCAAGGCGAGAAAGCCAGCGTCCTTCCCGTCGATTTCGCCCGCGTGAATGCCGCCCTGAGCCAGCATCACGGGAATGCCGCGCTCGCGCGCCTCATCGGGCGTGAGCGCGCCGCTGCGTGAAACCGCGAGTGCCAGCATGGGCCGGCCTTCGGGCGTGCGCCCGAATTCCACGCATCGCACGGCATCGGGATAGGCCCTGGCGAACTCAGCGCACAGGCGCTCCACTTCGTCGTAGCGCCCGGTGATCCGGAATCCGGAACGTTCGGACACGGTCTCGAGCGGGCCGGACTTGCCAGAGGCGGCGAACGAGGACGGTGGCGTGGAGAGCGAAATAGCGGCGATGCCTAACGAGATCGCGATAACCCGAACCAGCGCTCGACTCATGGGGACGTGCTCCAGGGGCCCTTCCGGGGCGCGACGGTGCCAGTCCGCGATTTTAGAGCAAGCGCGTCACATTGCTGCTCGCTTGAGCGCAGCGTTCCGGCTGGTCAGCCCGATCAGGCTTGCGATGCCGGCCACCAACTCCTGGGGCTCGACCGGCTTCGAGAGGTGCATCTGGAACCCGGCCAGCAGCAGCCGGCGCCGATCGTCGGCGCGCGCGTACGCGGTGACGGCAACGGCCGGAATGGTGGCGACCCGGTCGTCGCGCAACGCGCGGACCTGCTGGATGAGCTGGTAGCCATCCGCGCCGGCCATGCCGATGTCGCTGATGAGAATGTCGACGGACTCGCTGTTGAGCAGGTCCATGGCCTGGTCCGCGTCCACGGCGAGCAGCACGCGCGCACCGCATTCTTCGAGCAGGCGCCCGAAGAAGAGCAGCGAATCGGCTTCGTCGTCCACGACGAGTACCGAGATATTGTTCAGGCGCGGGAGCACGTCGAGGTCGCGCGCGATGCGAATGCGGGACTCGAGGCCCGGCTCATCCGCCAGCGTCGACACGATGGGCAGCGCGACGGTGAACGTCGAGCCCTGCCCTTCGCCGGGACTCGCGGCACGCACCGAGCCCCCGTGCAGCTCAGCCAGACTCTTGACGATGGAGAGTCCGAGCCCGAGACCGCCATGCCGGCGCGTCGTCGAAGCATCTGCCTGCCGGAAGCGCTCGAAGACATACGGCAAGAATCCGGGCGCGATGCCGACGCCGGAATCCTCGATCACGATCTCGGCGTGTGAGTTCGCGCGCTCCAGTGCTACGCGTACGCGTCCACCGGGGGCGGTGAATTTCACTGCGTTCACCAACAGATTCCACAGCATCTGCTGCAGGCGAGCCGAGTCGACTTTCGTCCAGCCGATGCTCGCCTCGAGATCTTTCTCCACGCGCACGCGCTTGGCATCTGCTGCGGGGCGAATGGCCTCCACGGCATTGCTCACGGCATCGCGCAGATCCACCGTCTGCAGATCGAGTCGCACCTGGCCGGTCATGATGCGGCTCATGTCGAGCAGGTCGTTCACGATCTGCGTCTGCGCACGCACGTTGCGCTCGATGGTGTCGAGGCTGCGGGTGAGCTCGGCGTTGTCACCCGCGTGACGGCGCGCGATATGCACCCAGCCTACGATTGCATTCAAGGGCGAGCGCAACTCGTGGGAAAGCGTTGCCAGGAATTCATCCTTGAGCCGGCTCGCCTGTTCCGCCTCCTGGCGCACTTTGCGTTCGCTTTCGAGCAGCGCGTCGCGTTCTTCTTGCGCGCGCTTCCACGCGGTGCGGTCGCGGAGCACGACGCTGAAGCCAATGACGTGGCCGGAGGCATCGAGGGCGCGGCTGAAATTGCAGCTGGCCCAGAACGGTGTCCCATCCTTTTGCAGCAGCCAGAGATCGCTCGCCGAAGTACCTTCCTCGGCCGCGGTACGCAGCTCCTTGCGATGCAGGCCGTCGGCAACATCCTCCGCGGAGAACAGCTTCTCCGTGGTGAGGCCGATGAATTCCTCGCGGGTCCAGCCGAGCAGTCGCTCTACGCCTTCGTTCCACGTGGTCGCAAAGCCTTTGAGGTCGACCGCGAAGATCGCGTAGCTCGTGACGTTCGCAATGAGCGCCCGATAACGTTCTTCGCTCTCGCGCAGCGCATCCTGCGCCTGCTTGCGTTCGGTACGATCCGTCGTGAGGCCGACGATCGATTCCACCTGACCGTCGGCGCCGCGCTCCGGAAACAGGTGGCATTCGAAATGGCGCCGCCCGCGAGGGGTGTCGCCGGTGAATTCGATCTCCTGGGGCTCAGCGGTGTCGTACACGCGGCGGCAGGCCGTTTCGAATGGCACGCGGATCTCGGCGTCGATGCCGGCGTCGCTGCAGGTTTTGCCGAGAAGCGCTTCTGGCGTCCAGCCGGCAATGGTTTCAACGGCCGGGTTAACGTAAAGCGTGCGCAGATGCCGATCCACCCGGAACATGATGACCGGCAATCGCTCGACGAGGCTCGCGAGCGAGCGTTCATGGGGTCGAACGGGGTCCATTGGGGTCACGCTCAGTCCTGCAAAGCCTTCGGCGTAAGAGCAAGTTCCGTTCCGTGGCCCGGCTTAAAGTACGCCTGGTGGTGGTTTCCGCCAAGGCGGCGCCGGGCATCCCACTCCGCCGCGGTACCCTTCGCGATACCGCGCAGTTCGCGCACCCGCTACACTTCAGGCGCTTCTCGAAGGAACGTACACACCGCATGGCTCGCAAGACGATCGACGATGTAGCGAAAGCTGCAGGAGTCGCTATCAAGACGGTCTCGCGCGTGCTCAACGATGAGCCGAACGTGCGGGACGAGACTCGCGCTCGCGTGCAGGCGGTGGTGAAGGCGCTGAACTATCATCCGAGCCTGTCCGCACGCAGCCTCGCTGGCCGTCGGTCCTATCTCATCGGCCTCGTGTACGACAACCCCAGCGCGAACTATGTGGTGGATGTGCAGCACGGCGCGATGACGCGCTGTCGTCAGCAGGGATTCCAGCTCTTCGCCCACCAGTGCAACACGCGCGGGGAGGAGCTGCCGGCGGAGGTGCTGGGTCTGGTCGATCAGACGCACGTCGACGGGCTCGTGATCACGCCGCCGCTCAGCGAATCGGCGGCGCTGATGAAGGCGCTCGACCGGCGCGCCGTGCCGTTCGTGCGCATCGCGCCAAACGAAGTACGCCATCCTTCGCCCTACGCAGACATGGACGATGAGGGCGCCGCGCGTGAGATGACGGAGTATCTGATCGGCCTTGGTCACCAGCGGATCGGCTTCATCATCGGCCATCCGGAACACTTTGCGAGCGGTCGGCGGTTGCTCGGCTACAAGGCCGCGTTGCGGGCCCACCGGCTGGCGTATGTGCCGGAATACGTGAAGCAGGGGCACTTCGTGTTCGACTCCGGCATGGAGAGCGGTCGCCAGTTGCTCATGCTGCCGCATCGGCCCACGGCCATTTTTGCGAGCAACGACGACATGGCTGCAGGCGTGGTGATGGCCGCTCACGAGATGGGCATCGCCGTGCCAGCGGAACTGTCGATCACCGGCTTCGATGACACGCACGTGGCGCGCACCATCTGGCCAAGGCTGACTACCGTGCATCAGCCGAGCTATGACCTCGCGTATGCGGCGACGGGGCTGCTGCTGCAGATGCTGAAGACGCGCAAGGCGCCGGCGCCCGTGCGGCTGGCGCATCAACTTGTCTGCAGGGAATCCGCCGGCCTGGCGCCGGCCGCGAGCTGACGCGCGGGTTATTCGCTCGCGCCCGCGCCCACCGCAACCCACGCGATCTCGGAATTCGAGACCGACGCCACGTTGAACTTCCTCGCGGCCGCCGCCATGCGCGTGAGCGCCTGGGCGAGCGGCATCGGCGGTTTCGTGTCGCCCTTCTTCGCCTTGTGGAAGCGAACGGGATTGATGCGCGCGACCACGTAGTTGCGCAGGTACGGCGATTTGAAGCCGCGTTTGGTGAGCTCGGCGATGACGCGCTTCGCTTCCGAATCGATCTCCAGCAGGCGCGACGCGTAGCCATCCCGCTCGCGCAGGCTTGCGGCGAGCGGGCGGTCGCCGAAGCGATCCACCTTCTTGAGAAACGAGCTGTACGCGCCGCCCGCGAAGCGGGGCGCCTGTTCGTACACCGCGCCGAGCGTGAGGAATTCCGGGGCTTCGAATTCGGCGCCGAACTGCGACTCCACGGCTTTGCCGTCGCGCCTGGCGAGGTTGCGCGCCATGCGGATCACTTCGAGGCTGCGGTCCTTGAGGTTGTGGGCCTTCTCGGTGTTGAGCGCGAGGATGCGATACGCCAGTGCTTCGTTCGGCGAGATCAATGCGGTGATCTGCCGCAGCCCGAGCACCTTCGCGGCGGCGAGGCGGTGACGGCCATTCGGCGTCCAGAACCGCCCGTCTTCGCCGCGCACGACGATGAGCGGATCGAGGAACGCGCCGGTTTCGTCGATCTTGCCGGCGAGGCGCTTCACGTGTGTGGGTGACAGATCGCGCTGGAAAGGCGTGGGCTGCACGGCGGCGAGGGGCAACGAGGCCAGCATGATGGCGCGGCCGCCGAGAGGCTCGCGATACGCACCGATGGGCGCGCCGCCTGCCTGCATGACGAGTGCCGCAACGTCTGCCACTTCCGGATCGTTCAGCGCGATGGGCACATCCGCAGCAGCCAGGCCCCGGGCCGTGCGGCCAGGAGCGAGCTTGCCGCGGGACGTTTTGGTACGCCGGGCAGCCTTGGCGGCACCCTTGGTTTTTTTAGAGGCCATGAGCGTACGTTGCCGCGCGGAAGCCGCGCCGTAAAGCACTCCGTGCGGGAGACTCTATGCGCGACCTATCTGTGGGAGAATGAGCCGCCCCGGTTCACGGCCGGCCGCCGCTTTCACCCCCAAGACCATGGACACCCGCACCGAGCTCAACCCGGTCGCCGGGCCTTTGCCCGCGCAACGCGTCGATGCCGCTGGCCGCGCACACGTCGATGTGCGCGCGGTGCTCGCGCTCGCGTTGCCGTTGATGGCGAACAGCGCGGTGCAAATCGTGCTGAACCTCACGGACATCTGGTTCATCGGTCACATCTCGACGCTCGCGCTGGCCGGCGTCGGCGCCGTGCAGTGGCTCGTGCTCGTGGTGGTGATGATTCTCGGCAGCGTCGGCATGGCAGTGCAGACCGTGGTGGCGCAGGCCTACGGCGCGCGTCGCAAAGCGCGCGCTTCACAGGCCGTGTGGCTGGCGCTGTGGGGCATTCTCTGCATGACACCTTTGTTCGTGCTCGCAGGGCTCGGCGGGCATTGGATGCTCGCACCGTTCGGCTTCGATCCAAAGATCGAGACGCTCGCCACCGATTTCTGGTTTCCGCGCGTCGCGGGCGCCTGCTTCGGTGCCGCGACGTGGGCGGTCATGGGATTCTTCAATGGCATCGGGCGGCCACGCATGACCGTGCTCATCACCGGTGTGGTGGCCATCGCGAACGTGCTGCTCAACGACCTCTTCATCTTCAAATTCGGCTGGGGAGTTGCCGGCTCGGGCTGGGCAACGACGGTGGCCCAGGCGCTTGCGCTGGCGCTGGGTGTGGCGCTGATCCTGAGTGGCCCGTACCGGCGCGCGTACAAGTCGCACCTCATGTGGCGGCCGCGGGCTCGACCCCTGTGGCGGCAGTTTCGGCTCGGCTTCCCCATGGGGCTGCTGTACGCCGCGGATCTCGTCGGCATTTCGATTTTCCAGATGATGCAGGTGCGACTCGGCACTGCGGACGGCGCAGCCACGCAGCTCGCGATGGTGCTTACGTCTGTTGCGTACATGCCCGGCTTCGGCATTGCGCTCGCAGGCACCACGCTCGTCGGGCAGTCCATCGGCGCGGGGAATCGCGAGTGGGCTATGCGCGTGGGTACGCACGTCACGTGGCTCGCGGCTTTCTACATGGGCGGAGCCGGCGTGCTGCTCGCACTGGCCGGGCCGTGGATCCTGCCGTTGTTCACGGGTGCAGGCGATGCGGAGGCCGTCTCGATGGTGGCGCTCGGCACGCAGATTCTATGGCTCGCGGCGGTGTACCAATTCTTTGATGGCCTGAATCTCGGCAGCGGATTGTGTCTGCGCGGCGCAGGCGATGCGTTCGTGCCGGCGGTGCTCGTCGTCGCGCTGTCGTGGTTCGTGTTCGTGCCCCTCGCGCATGCACTCACGTTTGCGCCGGGGCAGGGCTGGTTCCACTTCCTGCCGCAATTCGGCTGGGGTGCGCTCGGGGGCTGGATGGCGCTCGTGGTCTACATCTTTCTTCTAGGCGTCACGCTGTTCCTTCGCTGGCGCTCAGGCGCATGGAAGCGCATCCACATCTGAGGCGAGCCTAACTGCGTCGTGAGCGACCGCGCGATTTCCAGGTGAACTCAACGGGAATCGTCGCGAGCGCCCTTCGTGCCACGCCGTTTTCGACGTACGGGCGGAACAGCGCGCGCTCGACGGCAGCGCGGGCCGCATCGTCGAGACGGGGGAATCCGCTCGAGCGTTCCACATCCACTCGAATAGCGCGGCCGAGCTCATCGATCAGCACGCGCAGCACCACGAGCCCTTCCTCTCCGGAGCGGCGCGACTCCGGTGGGTACTTCGGTTCCGGCGGCTGCAGGTAGGCGACATCGGTTATCGCGCGGGGCGCTGCTTCGGCGTGCGGCAGCGCCGGTGCCGCAGGAGCGTCGTTCACGGCGACGGTGATTGCGTTCGGCGCGGGCTCTTCCGTCAGCGCGACGAGGGGCGGGTCGATCGTCACCGGGGTTATCGAGGCCATCTGCGGCACGTCCGGCGGCGGCGTCGGGGTCTCCGGGGCCGGCACGTCGATGATGCTGGCCTCGATGGGTTCGGGCTCGAACATCGCCCGCACGTACGTGACATTGCAGATCGCGTAGATCGCCGCCGCGTGCGCGAACGCGATGACCAACCAGGCGCCACCGCGGCGGGAAATCGGGTGGGAGAGCGATGCTGCGAGCGCCGTCATGGCGGGACAGGCCTTAGATAAGTGTGGCCCGCAGTATAAGGCGATTCACTCTCAAATGGGAATGGTTCTCATCGAGGCTCAGGCCGAAAGGCCCATCCAGCGCTCGAGCTGCTCGACGCGATTGCGGCTCACGCTCAACTGCACGCCGCTTCGCAGCTTCACGCCATAGTCGCCGCCCGGGTCGCGCAGCAGTGTCTCGATCTGATCGAGCCGTACGATGGCAGACCGGTGGATGCGGAAGAACTTCGCCGGATCGAGCCGCTCCTCGAGCATCTGCATGCGCTCGCGGATGACGTGCGCCCGGCCGTTGGCGTGCAGCTCTGCGTAGGGGCCGCTCGCGGTGATGTACTCGATGTCTTCCACCGGCACCACGCGCACTTGGCCGCGCGTTTCCACGGCAATCCGCTCCAGGTAATCTGGTTTACCGGGAGTGGTTGCCGGTAATCCGGCGCTCACGGCCGTTGGACTGCTGCCAGAGCTCGTGCTGCTGCTCACGCTGTTCGAGATGCTGGAGCTGACGCTGCTGCTGCCCTGGAGCACCGCGAGCAGCTGTTCGCTGAGGCGGTCCACTTCTTCCAGCTCGATGAGCCGGCGCGCCCGCGCAAAGGCCTGCTCAAAGCGCTCGTCATCAAACGGCTTCACGAGATAGTCGATGGCGGCCAGGTCGAAGGCCTTGAGCGCGTACTGGTCGTACGCCGTGACGAATACGGTGGCGGGCATGTCGTCGTGGCCGATGGTGCGGATGACGTCGAGCCCGGTCATGGAGGGCATCTGCACGTCGAGGAATACGAGGTCGGGATTCAGCGAGCGGATCGCCGCGACGGCGGCCTCGCCGTTGTCGGCAGTCCCGACGATCTCGACGTTCTGCTGCTCACGCAGGAGGTCCTCGATACGCTGGCGCGCGAGGGCCTCGTCGTCGACGAGTAGTACGCGCAAAGGTTTGTTCCGAGCCATGCGCCTGGATCCTCAGGCGTGGGCTGCGATTCCGGTCGTGCGCAGGTCGGAGCGCTTGTGATACGGAATGGTCACTTCCGCAATTACACCTTCGTCGCCCGCGGGCCGCAATGCCAGGCTTTGCTCGCGGCCGTACAGCTCAGACAGGCGCTCGCGCGTGTTGCGCAGACCGAGTCCTTCACCGGCACGGAAGCCGTTCTCGCCAACCCGAGGGCCGTTATCGCGAACACACATCACCAGGCTGTCTCCGTCGCGCCGCGCATGAATCTCGATGCGGCCGGCCTCGTCGATCTTGCTCACGCCATGCTTGATGGCGTTCTCGACCAGCGGCTGCAGGATGAGGTTCGGCACCAGCGCGTCGAGCGCACCGGGTTCGATGTGCGATTCGATTGCGAGCCGTCCCTGGAAGCGGATCTGCATGATCTCAAGGTAGCGATGCGTGAAGGTAAGCTCTTGCGAAAGCGGCACCTCCTGCTCGTCCGCGCCATCCAGCGTCGTGCGCAGCAGCTCGCTCAGGCGGGCGATCATGCGGCGGACGCCACGCGGGTCGCGCTCTACGAGCGCTGAAATCGCGTGCAGCGTGTTGAAGAGGAAGTGCGGGTTCAGTTGCGTGCGCAGCGCCGCGAGCCGCGCGTCCGCCAGCTGCACCTGCAACTGCGCCGCCTGTGTTTGCAGGCGAATGGTCTGCTCGCGCCGCGAGCGATAGCGCAGGAAGTAATCACGCGCCACGCCGCCCGCCAGGATGGCGATGTACACGAGGAATTCGTTCATGAACCACAGGTGCTGCAGCCGCCAGATGGGGCCGGCGTCCGCGAAGCGCCCGCGTGCAAGGTGGAACACGTCGAAACGCAGGAAGCCCGTCACCACGTCGACCGACACGGCGATGATCATTCCCACGATGAAGAACAGCGCGATCCGCGGCAGAAGATGGCCGCGCTCGAGGGGGTAGTAACTGGTGAGCGAGAACACCAATGGCGTGATCACGGCCCACAGATAGGATTCGATGAACGCCACCGCGACGGGGGCGGTCGGCATGACCGGCAGGTTGCGTCCGCCCGGGTCGACGAGCGTGTTGGCCGAGGTCAGGAGGGCGATGAACGTCCAGAACCCGAGAATGAACAGCAGGTCGCTGCGGCGCAGGGGCACGCGCTCAGACTGGGCTTCGGGGGCGGGCCCCGTGACCAACGGCGCAGTAACGAGCCGATCCACGGCGCCGAATCTCCTCGGGGTTGCAGGGAAAGGGCTTCTGAGAATAGAAGAGTCGAGGCACTGCTCGCAAAGGCGGCGTTTCGAGCTGCACCCGGGCTTCCCCGAGGTGCACGCGAGACTCGCTCAGTTGCTGGTGGGCAGGTCGTGCGGCGCGGGCGTGCCGCGCTCGTAGACGCGCGTAAATTCGAGCTTCGGCAGGTCTTCGTCCGTCAGCGTGATCTTCTCAACCAACTGGCGGTTATCGGCAGACAGCCCGTACCGCTCGGTGACGTGCGGCCCGACCTGCGGCTTCACGTCGATGACGTATTCCCGGCCCTTCCAGCCGGAACGCTGATCGGCCACGCCCTCGGCCACGGACACCACGCTCTGCCCGCCGGGGGTGAAGGTGCGGCGCCAGTCGCCGCGAATGAGGCTGAAGCTCGTGGGCGACTGTTCGATCGTCAGCCCGTCGCTACTCAGCTGGCTCTCGAGCGCCTGGACGTAGCTCACGCGCGGCACATAGCCCCGCCCCATGATTCCGGCCAGACCGCCTGTGCCATTGCCAGACCCCTGCTGGCTACCGTTGCCGCGCTGACGGCGCGAGCCGGACGAGGAGCCGCCGCCGGTCTGCGGGTCGCGATCCCCCGGGATCTCGTCGTCCACGTCCGGCCGCATGCGGCGCATGCGCTTCGTGAGGTCGCGCTGGATACGGTCGAGCATTGGGCGGGGGTCTTCACTGGCCTGGCGATTCAATTTCCAGGTGCCTGCGAGATTCACTGCTGCCGTGGTCTCGGGGGCCAGACGGCCAGTGCCGCAGCCGCATAGGACGGCCGCGGCCAGCGCCAGCGCGGCGGCGCGCGCGATCGACTGACCTGTCACTCTGGGAGTGGCTCGCGCCTCGACTAATGGACGGGGCTCGCCTGTGCTACGAGCGGCGGCTTCGGATACTTCGCGAAGATGGCCGAGACGGCGGAGTCGATCGCCGGCTGCGGATGATCGAGATTCTTCCTGGTCAGCTCGCCCGCCGCGGTGCCCCGCCAGACGAGCTCGCTGCGGGAGTGATCCACCACATCGATCGTCAACGAACCTTCCGTGACGGTGCGAATGTCGTGGCCCCAGTAGCCCAGATCGTATCCAAATCCACGTCCCCATCGGCCGTAGCCTACACCGACCCCGGGACCGCCGTACCCCTCCACCTTGTCTTTGGTGCCGATGGTGAAGTTGACCAGCAGGTCCGGCTTTTCACTCTGCGTGTAGCCGCGCGCGAGCATCTCGCGTGTGACCGCATCTTTCAGAAAGCGCGTGGTGATGGTGGTGTAACCGGGCTTGTCCGTGTCGGGGTGCTCGACGAAGGCGAACGTCTGGTACCGGGTTATGTCAGCCGAGGGTGCGGTCTCCGTGCGCACGCGGGGTTGCGTCTCGCATGCGCTCAGCGCGATGGCGAGAGTGGCCAAGGCAAAACCCCGTAACCAGCGGTTGCGCGTGGAACGATTCATGTCAGCACCTGTAGTACGAGCAATACACCCGATTCGACACAATGCCACGCCGCGAGTTCGCAGGGTGTGGCGCGTCACTCGTGCCTCGTGAGAGGTATGCGGAAACAGGCGCAGGAGGGGGAATTTGGCTTGACAAACCTTGACGCAGTTGGAGACGCCTGGGTGCACTTCGTAACGGTTGAGGAACGCCCGATTTGCCGCCTTGACTAAAATTCCGGCCTCGCCTGAGGCACCGCCATGATGATTAGAAAAACGATCCTGCTGGGCGTTACGGCGCTCGCGCTGGCAGCTGTTGGATTCTGGGCGTATCGCCACGCCGCCGCGAATGACAAGCCCACCTATCGGTAAGAAAGGCCAGCTCGTCGCGCGCATCGACCCGACGATTCTCGAGCAGACGGTGCGCGATGCGCAGGCGGGCCTCGAACGCAACCAGGCCGAAGTCGACCAGGCCGAGCTCGAATTCAAGCGCAACGAACAATTGTTCCAGCGCAAGGTGCTCACCGAAATCGAGTTCAACAACGCGAAATATGCGCTCGCCGTGGCGCGCGCAAACGTGAAGTCCGCGCAGGTGACGCTCGATCGTGCACGCCAGAATCTGGCGTACTCGGAGATCTATGCGCCGATCGATGGCATCGTGGTCGAGCGCAACGTCGATGTGGGGCAGACCGTGGTCGCCAGCATGTCGACCCCGCAGTTGTTTCTGATCGCGAACGATCTCTCGCAGATGCAGATTCTCGCGTCCGTGGACGAGAGCGACATCGGCGCCATACACGAAGGCCAGAACGTCCGTTTTTCGGTGCAGGCGTATCCGAACGAACATTTTTCGGGCGAGGTGAAACAGGTTCGCCTGCAGTCGAAGACCATCGAGAACGTGGTGAACTACACGGTGGTAGTTCGTGTGCCGAACGACAGCGGCAAGTTGCTGCCGGGCATGACAGCGACACTCGACTTTCTCACCGGCGAGGCGCGCGACGCGCTGCTCGTGCCGAACTCGGCGCTGAGATTCCGGCCCACGGATGATATGCGTGCGGAGCTTCGCAAGCGTTTCGAAGCGTTGCGCGCAGCGAATGGCGGCAGTGCTCCGGGCGGCGAGGGCATGCCGAACTTCGGTGGCGATGGCGCACCGGAGCGTGGCGGCAATCGCGCGGGCGGCGCACCCGGCAGTGGTCCCCTGGGCGGCGGACCCGCGGGAAGTGGGGCTCCGCCGGCAGCGGGCGCTCGAGCACGCGGACAAATTCCTCCCACGTTGTGGTACCTCGACGATAAGGGCCAGCTGATGACGACTCGTGTGCGCGCGGGTCTCACCGATGGCCAGCGCACCGCGGTGGAGAGCCCGCGTATCAAGGAAGGCATGCAGGTCATCGTCGGTGTGAATCAGCCCGCGCAGGCGCCAGCGGCTGGCGCTGCGAATCCGTTCGGACCGGGCGGCCCCGGCGGTGCACCGGGCGGTGGCTTCCAGCAGCGGCGTTTCTGATCGTGAGCGACGCCGCGCTGCCCGCCGCCGACGTCATCCGCGTCGAAGGTGTGACGAAGGTCTACCAGATGGGTCGCAACGCCGTGCACGCGCTACGCGGCATCGACCTCGTGGTGAAGCGCGGCGAGATGATTGCCGTGATGGGGCACTCGGGCTCGGGAAAGTCGACGCTGATGAACATGCTCGGCTGTCTCGACATTCCCACGGCCGGCACCTATTACCTCGATGGTGTGCGCGTCAACGGCCTGTCGAAGAACGAGCTGGCCGACCTGCGCAATCAAAAGTTAGGGTTCGTGTTTCAGGGGTTCAACCTGCTGGCGCGTACGAGCGCGCTCGAGAACGTAGAGCTGCCCCTGCTCTATGACCGCTCCGGCCGGCGACAGGACACTCGCGGGCTCGCGCAGAAGTCGCTGGAGCGCGTGGGCCTCGGCGATCGCGTCGATCATCACCCCAGCGAGTTGTCCGGCGGCCAGCAGCAGCGCGTTGCCATTGCGCGCGCGTTGGTGACCACACCTACCGTGCTGCTCGCGGATGAGCCCACGGGCAACCTCGACAGTCGCACGTCCGTCGAGATCATGGCGCTCTTTCAGGAGCTGAACGAGCAGGGCATCACCATACTCGTCGTCACGCATGAGCCGGACGTCGCTCACTACGCAAAGCGGATCGTGGAAGTGCGGGACGGCCGCATTCTGCGCGATGAGCCCGCCGCGCACCGGCAGACCGCGGCCGACGATCTGCGTGCACTCGGAAGCTCTGCGGAGGAGGCGTCATGAGAAAGGCCACGCTGCTCAAGGTTGCCGCGCAAAGCATCCTCAAGAACAAGCTGCGGACGTTCCTGACGATGCTCGGCATCGTCATCGGCGTCGCGGCGGTCATCGTGATGGTCGCGGTCGGCTACGGCGCGCAGACCAGCATCGCGAACCAGATTGGCGCACTCGGCACCAACATGATCATGATCATGCCGGGCGCGAGCGCCTCCGGCGGCGTGAATCAGGGCGCGGCCACATTCAATCGACTCACTCCCGCAGATGCGGAGAAACTCGCGCGCGAGAGCTTGATGTTGTCCGCGGTGTCGCCCGTGGTGTTCACGACGGCACAAGCCATCAGCCAGCAGGGCAACTGGCGCACGCGTATCAACGGCGTTTCGGCGGACTATCAGACGATTCGCGACTGGGGCGTGCAGTCCGGTACGTTCTTTTCCGAAGCGGACGTGCGCGGCGCGCGCAAAGTCGCGCTGCTCGGTACCACGGTTGCGAAGAATCTCTATCCGAACGTGGATCCGGTCGGGCAGCAACTGCAGATTCGCGATGTGCCATTCACGGTGCTCGGCGTGCTGAATCCGAAGGGGCAGAACGCGGGTGGCCAGGACGCGGACGACATCATCCTCATTCCCTACACCACCGCGCAGAATCGCCTGAGTGGCCGCGCTCGCGTCGGCCAGATCATCGGCAGCGCGTATTCCACTCAGGACATCCCCAGCGCCCAGGAAGAGATCCGCGGCATCCTGCGCGAGTCGCACAAGCTGGGCGACGGCGATGATGACGACTTCACGATTCGCAATCAGGATGAGCTTGCTGCGGCGGCTTCCAGCACCACGAAGGTGATGACGCTGCTGCTCGCAGCCATCGCGTCGATTTCGCTCCTCGTCGGAGGCATCGGCATCATGAACATCATGCTCGTGTCGGTGACGGAGCGGACACGCGAGATCGGCATCCGCATGGCCATTGGCGCGCGAGGCTCGGACGTGCTCACGCAATTCCTTGTGGAGAGCGTGGCCATCAGCATGCTCGGCGGGCTGATTGGCGTGGCTATTGGCTTCGGCGGCGCGGCACTGCTGGGTCACATCACGGGATGGAGCACGGTGACTCCGCCGGAGGCCGTTCTCATCGCGGTGGGGTTCTCTGCTGCAGTCGGCGTGTTCTTTGGGTTTTACCCCGCGCGCCAGGCCGCTTCGCTGAATCCGATTCAGGCTCTGCGCTACGAATAAGCTTGCCCATGAAAAAAAGCACCATCGTCTGGATTGCCGCCGTGCTCGTCGCGCTCTGCGCGAGTGAGGCGGCCGGAGCGCAGAACGCACGCATCATCACGTTCAAAGAGGCTGTGCAGATTGCGCTCGAGCAGAACACCACGCTGCGCCAGGCGCAGAACGCTGCGGCTCTCGGCAAGGTCGGTGTGAGCGAGGCGCGCAGCCAGTTTTTGCCGGACCTGCGCTTCAGCACCACCGGATCGAAGAATTTCGGCCGCACGTTCGACCAGACCGAAGGCAGCATCGTCGATCAAACGACGAGCTCGCTGAGTCTCGGGGTGAATTCCGGCGTGACGCTGTTCGATGGTCTCGGCAACGTCGCGCAGCTGCGCGGCGCGAAGCTCAACGACAAGGCGAGCGAGCAGGAGTTGAATCGAACCCGGGAGACGGTGGCGTTCAATGTCTCGTCGCAATTTCTCGCGCTCATCCAGAGACAGGAACAATTGCGCGTGCAGCGCGAGAATCTCGCAACCGCCACCGCGCTCGAGCAGCAGATCAAGACGTACGTGGACAATGGCGCGCGCACCATCGCCGATCTGTATCAGCAGCAGGCAATTGTGGCGAGCGGACGCTTTTCCGTTGTGGAGGCGGAGCGCACCACGGAGCTGGCGAAGGTCGATTTGATCCAGACGCTGCAGCTCGACCCCACGGCCACCTACGAATTCGAAGCGCCCGAAGACACCACTGCGACGGCGGCCAGCGCGCAGTTCGAGCTCGGAAATCTGCAGACGCGAGCATCGGCGCAGCGTATCGATCTCAAGGCCGAGCAGGCCCGCGTGGATGCCTCGGATCAGAACATTCGCGTCGCCCGTTCCAGTCGCTGGCCCACGGTCTCGTTGAGTGCGGGCTACAGCTCTGCATATAGCAGCGCATCTGCGTTCGACTTCACCGAGCAGCTCAATCAGCGGCGTGGCGGGGCCATCGGGCTCGGCGTCTCGGTGCCGATCTACGACAGGGGAGCCACCAGTATCGCGACGCGGCGCGCGGAGATTCAGGCCGACAACGAACGGCTCGCGCTCGAGAACCTGCAGCAGGACGTGGCACTTCAGGTGCGTCGCTCGCACCTGGATCTGCAGTCTGCGCAGGAGCAGCTCGTGAATGCCCAGGCGCAAGTGCGCTCGGCGGAGTTGGCACTGCAGGCTTCACAAGACAGGTACGAAGCCGGCGCCTCCACGCTCGTCGAGCTTACCCAGGCACGTGCGACGCAGGTTCAGGCAGCAAGCTCGCTTGTCTCGGCGCGCTATAACCTGCAGTTCCAGCGCATTCTGCTCGACTACTACGTCGGCGATCTCGATCCGCAGCACCTCGCCGGGAATTGAGCGCGCGTTACGCCTTGCGCTGCAGACCGGCAGCTTCGTGCGCGAGTGCCTCGACGCGGCCCCAGTCGCGAGACTTCAACAGATCGCCCGGTGTAAGCCATGAGCCGCCCACGCACAGGACGTTCGGCTGCTCGAGATAGGACGGCGCCGTCTGCAAGCTGATGCCGCCGGTCGGGCAGAAGCGCGCTTCCGGAAAGGGGCCGTTGAAGGCTTTCAACGCCGGTACGCCGCCGGCCACATTCGCTGGAAATAGTTTGAAGTAGCGGAAGCCGGCTGTAAGTGCCGCGATGAGCTCTGACGCCGTTGCGACCGCCGGCAAGTACGGGATGCGGAAGTTCGCGCCCGCGGCGAGTAGCTCGCGCGTGGCACCGGGAGAGATGGCGAACGCGGCGCCCGCCATCGCCGCCAGGTTCAAATCTTCGGGTGACATCACCGTGCCCGCACCGACGCAGATGTCGGGCACCTCTGCCGCAATGGCCTCGATGGCGCGCAGTGCTTGCGGCGTGCGCAGCGTCACCTCGATGACTCGGATGCCGCCGCGAACGAGCGCGCGGGCCAGATCGGGCGCGGACGCTGCGTCCTCGATCGTAACCACGGGCATGACGGGGGAGAGCTTGAGGATCTCGGCAATCGGCGCGTTGGTGTTCATGCGCTCATCGTCTCACTGCGAACCCCCGACCGGCCAGTAACTCTTCGACCTGAGCCACGCTTGCGAGGTTGAAGTCGCCGGGAATGGAGTGCTTGAGACAGGCGGCGGCCAGGGCGAAGTCCAGTGCCGCCGGATCGTCCAGCCCCGTCAGGCAGCCATGCAGAACGCCCGCGGCGAACGCATCTCCGGTGCCGATGCGATCCACAATGGAGCTGAGCGAATACGTACGCGTCACGGTGAAGCGTTCGCGGCTCATGAGCATGGCGGAGAGCTCGTGATGGTCCACGCTGTGCTCCACACGCACCGTTGTGGCTAGCCTCTGCAGGCTGGGGAATGCGGCGAACGCCTGCGCGGCCGCGTGGCGAAAGCGATCCGCGGGCGGCAGGTCGGGCAGCTTCAGGCCCAGGATCAAGGCGATAGCGCGTTCGTCGGCAAAGACCAGGTCCGATTGATCCACGAGCTCATGCAGGATGCGAGCGGGGTCGCCGTCCCACGATTCCCAGAGTCTCGCGCGGTAATTGCAGTCGAACGAAACCGAGAGACCGCGCTCGCGCGCCAGCCGTGCGGCTCGGAGTGCAGCCTCGGCGGCTCGTGCACCAAGTGCGGGCGTGATGCCGGAGAGGTGCAGCCATTCGGCGCCCGCGAGCGCCTCATTCCAATCGATGGCCTCTCCGGCGTCGAGTGCGAACGCAGAATCGGCACGGTCGTAAACGATCTCGGAAGGGCGCTGCCCGGCGCCCGAGGCCATGAAATAGATTCCCAGCCGGCCTTCGCGCACGCGCACGCTGTGCGTGCGCACGCCGTGACGGCGCAACTCGCCGATGCAGGCCGCGCCCAGCGGCGAATCGGGCACCACGCTCACCATCGATGCGGTGTGCCCGAACTGCGCGAGCGAGACCGCAACGTTTGCTTCCGCGCCGCCCACGTACACCTGCAGCTGGTGGGATTGCAGAAGCAACTCGCGCCCCGGCGCGTTGAGCCGTAGCAGGAGCTCACCGAAGCAGACCACGCCGGATTCCATGAGTGACTCCTAGTCAATTGGAAAAAAGTCGCCTGCGGCCTGCGCGGCCCGGCGTTTTTTCGGACATCAGCTGCGTTTCCGGCGGCTGCGCGCCCCGGGCAAAAAGCGTGGTTTTTGCCGCCTGCCATGGCGCGTAGCTACGCCCGGGCCGGCAAAGTCCGCCAGGCTGCCAGTGGGGTGCCATCGTAGGCCTCGACCAGGGTGCGCGTGAAGCCGGCGTCGGTGCGCAGGTCTGCCGGAAAGACGGTGTCCAGCGCAAGGAATCGGGGGACGTCCGTGTCGCCCCGCCCGGTGCCTGCGCTGCCGATCGCCAGCAGCCGGGATGCGAGAGGGTCCTTGATCTGCTCGCCACGCAGCGCTGCGCGGCGCACGAATCGCATCCACGCGGCCACCGGGATGCACAGGCGCTCGATCGGGCGGCCGGCGTCGAGCGCGTCGCGAATCGTGCCGAGCAGGCGGAACGGCAGTTTCTGCGAGCCGTCCCAGGCAATCTGGGCAAGCTCGTGATGCATGGCGGGATTGCGAAAGCGCTTGAGGATGGACTCGACGTACGCGCGCAAGTCGAGCCCGCGGGGCGCCTCGAGGCTCGGCAGAATGTCTTCGAGCATGAGCGTGCGGATGAACGCGTTCAGAGCCTCGTCATTCATCGCGTCGGCCACCGTTGTGTAGCCGGCCGGCAGGCCCAGATACGCAAGCGTCGAGTGCGCCGCGTTGAGAAGGCGCAGCTTCGCGCGGTCGTAACTCCCCACGTCGTTCGTGAGCGTGACGCCGGCGAGCTCCCAATCCGGAGCGGCATGATCGGCGGAGTCGTACCGGAACGTATCCTCCAGCACCCATTGCACGAAGGCTTCGCGCTGCACCGGCCAGAGATCCTGCACGCCCAGCGCGGCGGCCACGGATTCCTGCAACGCAGGGGTGGTTGCGGGAGTGATGCTGTCGACCATCGTGCGCGGGAACGGAACATCGCGCTCGATCCACCTGGCGAGATCGGCGTCGCAGGTTGCGGCGAACTGCGCCGTTGCACGCGCCAGTCTCGCGCCGTTATCAACCATGTTGTCGCAGCTGATGACTGTGAATGGCGGCAGGGAGGCGTCGCGGCGCCGTCGCAAGGCCTCGGCGAGAAAACCCACCACGCTCGCTGGCGCGTGTCGGTTCTGGAGGTCGCGCTGGATGTCGGGATGCTCGAGATCGAGCGTGCCATCGACGCCGAGGCAATACCCTTTCTCGGTGACGGTGATCGTTACGACGTGTGTGGTGGGCGCGCACAGCCGCCTCAGAACAGTTTGAGGATCATCCGGCGCAACCAACACTTCCCTGATTGCACCCACTACCTGATACGAGATCGTCTCATCGCGCACGGCGAGCGTGTAGAGATTGTCCTGCGGTGACAGGGCGTCCCGAACGCCCGTGCTGCGCAGGGACACGGCGCAGATTCCCCAGCGCGGGTCATGCGGCAAGAGCGATTCCAGAAACCATGCCTGATGCGCGCGATGGAATGCGCCCGGCCCGATGTGCACCACGCCCACATTTACGGACGTACGGTCGTACGCTGGCCGCGCCACAGTGCGGGGCAGTCCTGCAAGCGCAGCTTGATTGAGGAACTGGCTCACCGCGTCGCCCCACGCTTCTCTCGATGTAAACCGCTGTCAT
>FTEO01001251.1_pt1 | contig 35634 bp, 25 predicted proteins | sample 1640211 | NCBI WGS metagenome assembly FTEO01 (sample SAMEA3914816, study PRJEB12502) | metagenome | biome: forest; material: soil | place: USA | collected 2011-09-16 | depth 0.3 m | reverse complement strand
TTCCGGGAGAACGTGGCAGAGGAGAATCTGCTTCGGCGTTTCGCTGCGGCCGGTGCCGCGCCCGACACGCTCGCCACGCTCGTCAACAGGCGCCTGTTGCGAATCGAGGAGCGGCTCGACATCCGGCGCGTCGAGCTCACGCACGACGTGTTGTGCGGCGTGGTCAAGAGCAGCCGTGATCAGCGGCAGGAGCGTGAGGCTCGTGAGGCCACGGAACGGCTATTGGCCGATCAGCAAGCCCGAGAGCTTTCAGCACGCCGCGCGCTGGTACGCGCGCGTCAGATTGCTATCGCCTGCACTCTACTGGCCGCCGTGGCGCTCGTTGCCGCGGCGTTCGCCTTGTTCAACGTGCAACGAGCGCGACGGGCAGAACGAGAAGCTCAGCAGACGCGTGCCGTCGCAGAGCAAGCGCGCGGTCAGGCCGAACATTTGTTGGGCTATCTCGCGGACGACTTCGCGCGCGAGTTGGAGAGCTTTGGCCGGCTGAACGTGGTGGCGGAGTTCACGCAGCGGCAGATCGACTACTTCCGCGCTCTGCCAGCCGCATTGAAGGGACCGGAAACGACTCGCAACGGCGCGCTGGCACTGATTCACCACGCGCGGGCCCTGCGGGTGCTCGGCGATCTGGATGGCGGGTCCACGAATGCGACCGAAGCCATCAAGCTGCTCGAGCAGCAGCGCGCTGGCGGCGATCATTCTGAGGCCACGACCATCGCCCTCGCGCAGGGCTATCTCGTGCAGTCGATGATCCTGGGCAATCGCAACGACCCGACGGCATCGGGCTTCGCCATCCGGGGAGCTGACCTGGTGAAGCCGCTTGCGGAGGCGCCGAATGCGAGCTTCGCCGCGCGCAGCGCGTACGTTGAACTGTGCGTGCGGATGGGATTCAACGAGCTCGACGGCAATCACCTGGATGAAGCGATTCGCCTCGAGCGGCAGGCCATGCAAACCGCCGTCGAGCTGGGTGCGCGCGATCTCACCAATCTCGACATGGGCGCGCTCTACACGGAGGGTGGCGCGTGGCTCGTGAACGCGCTCGTGCTCGCGGGGCGCAATGATGAGGCGCGTCGGGCAGCCCTCGAGGCCATCGAGCTTGCGGATCGGGTGCTCGAGCAGCGTCCCGGCTCGCGCCTCACGCTGCATGGTAAGCAGGTCATCGAAAGCGTGCTCGTCAACGTCGCCCAGAATGACCTGAACCCGCTCGAGGCGCTGCAATTCAGCAAACGCAGTGAGCAGACTGCCCTGACACTGCTCAATCTCGATCCCAGGAACGTGGTGACGGCCAACAATCTCGGCATCGCGTACCAGGCCACGGGCGACACGCTCTGGGCGAGTGGGCGTCTGCGCGAGGCGATGCCATCCTATGCGCAGGCGCTGGATGCCTTCTCGCAAGCCACGACGGGAGGCACGGGATTCTTCATGATTCGCGCGTACACCACGGCCGTCGTCGCAGTTCGCCAGACGCAGCTTGGCGACCTTGCGGGTGCTGAGCGCACCACTGCAGAGGGCGTGCCATTCCTTGCCCGGTTGCGCGAGATCGAGCCCGTCGGCGGCTTCGCTGACGTGCTGGCGAAAGGCGCAGGACGGATCGCGCTTGCGGAGGTCGCGAGACAGCACGATGACCTCGAGTCGGCCCAACGCGTGGCCGATGAGGTGACGCAAGCTACGCAGGCCACGAGTCCCAAGGGTGCTTTTCAGGCCACCCAGAAAAACAACTGCCTGTTTTATGCCGCCAACATTGCCGGGCACATTGCTTATCTGCGCGGCCGTTTCGCCGAGGCTGAAAAGGCGGAGCGCATTTCGATGGACACGCGCCGCGCGTTGGGGGACGAGGCGATCCCCGATAAGCGCGACCTGGGCGAGATCGCCACGTGGCTCGCGATGGCGCTCGTTCGCGAGGGGCGCACAGCTGAAGCCGCCAAGATCATTGCTCCGTACGTGAAGATTCAGCGTGAGCTCGCTGCGAAGAACCACGGCGACCAGTGGCTGCCTCTCGAGCTTGCGAGCGCGCTTTACGCAGAGGCCCTGGCGGACCCGAAGCAGCGGGACGCTTTGCTGCGCGAAGCCGGCACACTCGTTGCGGGCTTGCCGCCGACATTGCGAGCTCTGCACGATGTTCGGCTGTGGAGCACGCGCATCCAGGAAGCGCGGAACGGGACGTGAGCGGACAGTCTCCGCAGCTCTTCCGCTCGAGTGCGCACAGTGGCTACTCGAGCGAAGTGAGCGGGGATTCGCGACGCGTGCTGGCGCGCAAGCTCGCTCGCGAGATCGACGTGAAGTTCACCAGCGCGGATTGCACGGTACAGACTCGCGAAGGCGTGGTGCATGCGCGGCCCGGCGACGCGATCATGACCGGATCCGCCGGCGAGCATTGGCGCGTATCGCGCGCACGGTTCGCCGAGAAGTATCGGCCCGTTCCGCCCACCGTGGCCGGCGAGGCGGGGCGGTATGTGAGCCTGCCGGTTCGTGTCATGGCAGTGCCCATGGACAAACCCTTCGAGGTGCTGCTGGCCGATGGCGTCTCGCGCCTGCACGGCGAGGCGGGCGACTGGCTCGTGGACTACGGCGATGGCAGCCTGGGCATCGTCGCGGCGCCGATCTTCGCGTCGACCTACGAGATCGTCGGCTGAGTCGTGGCACTCCATCAGGCGATCCAGCGAGTCCTGCTCATCGGCGTGCACCTGGAATCGCCGCCGGCACCGCCAGCGCCTCGCGCCCCTGCGGCCCTGAGCCCCTTGATCCAGGCCATCGCGCCGGAGCATCAGAAGTTCGATCGGCGCGCCATTCACTTCGGCCACCGGTATCGCAGTGGCTTCTGGGCGATCTACCTGCTGAGCGCGGTCGCCGTGCTGTGCGCGGTGCTGCCCCTTGCACTCGGCTGGGACACCGCGTCTCACCGTCTGCACCCTTACGCCGGCGCCTGGGCAGTGTGTGAGGTGCTCATCATTGGAACGGTGAGCGCCATCTACTGGCGTGGCCACCGGAGCGACTGGCAAGGGCAATGGCTGCGCGCCCGGACGACCGCCGAGCTCGCCTGGTATCTGCCGATGCTCGCGCCTCTCCTCGATGGAGCACGCCAATCCGGCGAGCCCAACTGGTATCTGCGGGTGTTCGATCCGGGCAAGCACGTGCGCGCGGCCGATGACGTGGCGGCCCTGTGTGCGCGCAATGAGCCACTGGCACACAGGCTTCTCGACAGCGCCTGGTCCGACGCGGCCTTTGTCGAGAGCTATGCGCTGTGGGCGAGCGACATTCTCGCCCAGCAGCGCCACTACCACCTCGGGCTCGCAGCGAGACAACACTCGCTGCTGCATCGGGTTCACACAGTGAATGGTTATCTGTTCGGGCTTACCGCGCTCGGAGCGACCCTTCATTTGATCGTTCACAGCCTCTGGCTGTCGCTCGTGACCACGTTTTTTCCCGCGCTGGGTGCCTCACTCCACGGCGCGCTGGCGCAGTCCGAGGCCTACCGACTGGCCACGACGTCCGAGCGCCTGGCCGAAGAGCTTCGCGGTGCCATGGATCAGATCAAAACGAGCCTGGAGGGGGTCCGCGCAACCCGCGACGTGGCGCCTCTCAAAGCCGCCGTCGAGGCGGCCATCGCGCTGATCCTCGAGGAACACCAGGACTGGAACCTTCTGGTCCGTCCGCATCATTTGCCCCTCGGGTGAACGGCCCGGCACGCATTGCGGCCAGCGATGCCGCTCTGTCACACTGCCCGCAGGCGGCTCCGGACCCGCCAGAGTACCAATGAACCTCCTGGTCCGAATCAATCTGGCTCTATTGATCGCGTTCGCGATTGCGGCCGCCGCTGTGGGTTTCGTGTGCTCGTCCATGTTGCAGGCGGACGCGAGGAGCGAAGCGCTCCGCGAAGCGGGCCTGATGATGGACAGCGCGCTCGCCATACGGACGTATACCTCCGATGAGATCCGTCCGCTGCTCGATGCGCAGATGGCAACGCGGTTCCTGCCCGAGAGCGTGCCCTCGTACGGCGCTACGCAGCACTTCCTGAAGCTTCGCGAGCGCCACCCGGAATACTCCTATAAAGAGGCGGCGCTCAACCCGACGGACCTGCGCGATCGGGCCACGGACTGGGAGGCCGATCTCATCCAGCAATTCCGCAATGACGCGCAGACGCAGGAGATCGTTGCGGAGCGCGACACGCCCATGGGCCGGTCGATGTATCTCGCGAGGCCGATTCGTGCCGGAGCAGACTGTCTCAGCTGTCACAGCGTGCCATCCGCTGCCCCGGCAACGCTCGTTGCCCGCTACGGGAGCACCAACGGGTTCGGTTGGCAGCCCCATGAGATCGTGGGCGCCCAGGTCGTCTCGGTGCCGTTCGCCAGCGCCAGGGCGCACGCGAATCGAGTCCTGCGCAGCGTGATGAGCTCCGTCGTCGTGATTCTGCTCGCCGCGCTGCTCATCGTGAATGCCATTCTCTATTTCCTGATCGTGCGTCCCGTGAGGCACATCGCACGCATCGCCGATGAGGTCAGTCTCGGAAACATGTCCGCGGGCGAGTTTCCCGTTCGCGGCAGCCCGGAGCTCAATGGCCTCGTCCGCTCGTTCAACCGGATGCGCACCAGCCTGAACAAGGCGCTCAAGCTGCTGGAGTCCTGAAGCCGTGCGGCACGACGTGTTCGTCAGTTATTCGCAAGGCGACCGCGAGTGCGCGTTCGAGCTCACGGCGCGGCTCGAATCCCACGGCATCAGTACCTGGATCGCGCCACGCGACGTCTCGCCCGCCGCAGACTGGGCGGCGGAGATCATCGACGCCATTTCGGCGGCACGTTGCATGGTGCTGGTGTTCTCATCGCACAGCAATGCCTCGCCCCAGGTGCGCCGCGAAGTCGAACGAGCCGTGCACAAAGAAATCCCCGTGCTGCCGTTGCGCATCGAGAACGTGACCCCCTCGAAGAGCCTGGAATTTTTTCTGAGCTCGCAACATTGGCTGGACGCTTTCCACCCGCCGCGCGATCCGCAATACGCGCGACTCTGCGCGCATCTCATTGCGTTGCTGAAGGGTGGGGATCCGGTCCTTTCGAAGGAGGGCGGTGTCTTGCGTGCGTCGGAGCGGTCCACCGCCGCCGCGGGCGGCACTCAAGTATCCCAATTCAGTCTCGACGAGCTGCAATTGCTGGAAAGGCAGCTCGCACATCATATAGGCCCGGTGGCGAAGCATCTGGTGCGGCGTGCAGCGGCAACGACAGCGGACTGGGATCAGCTGACGCGGCTCCTGGCCGCGGAAGTGGACTCCGACAAAGCACGACACCAGTTTATCGATACGTGCCAAACGCTGGCCCGGCAGCGCCACGTTGCACCCGCCTCACGTTGAGCGAGGTTCTGTAAGGCAGAGGATCAGTCTCAAGACACATCGCAGAGAGTCGCGGCCTCCATCCGCGGCTCATGGATCGGATGGCTAGCATCAGCATCAGGGGGATGACATGCACACCGCAAATGCGAAGCTCGGGGAAAGATTCGTCGCCATCGTTCTGCTCCTGCTCGGGAGCGCTGCAGCGGCCCGCGCCCAGCAGGCCGCAGCACCCGCAAGGACGCTCGAAGAGATCACCGTCACGGCGCGCAAGGTCACGGAGAACCTGCAGGACACGCCCATCGCCATCTCCGCTTTCTCGGGCACCACGCTCGAGAATCGACAGATCTTCTCCACCGACAAGCTGACCCAGCTCGTACCGAACCTGCAGTTCGGCACCAACGCGCCGCTGGCGGGCAACAATTCCTCGTCGCAGGTCTTCATTCGCGGCATCGGCCAGACCGATCCCACGTCCACGGTCGACCCGGGCGTGGGCCTCTATATCGACGATGTCTATATCGGAACGGCGATCGGCGGCACCATGTCGCTGCGGGATATCAGTTCCGTGCAGGTGCTCCGCGGGCCGCAGGGCACGCTCTTCGGCCGCAACACGATTGGCGGTGCGATCCTGCTCTCCACCAACGACCCCGGCACTGAATTCGGAGGTACGGCGAAGCTGGGAGGCGGCTCGGACGATCTGGTGAACGTCTTCGTGGCGCTCGACGTGCCGATCTCGGATACGTTCGTCTCGCGCTTCTCGGCAGGCCTCAAGAAGCAGAACGGCTACGTCACGCGTACGGACGGCACCGATCTCGGTGATACGAATACGTACACGCTGACCAGCAAATTCATCTGGCGTCCCAATGACAGATTTACCGGCAGGCTATTGGGGGACTACACCAAATCCGACGAGCACGGCAGCCCCCTCGTGTTCGCAGCGATCAATGACGCCGCCACGTTTCCGCGCGTGGCGAGCGCCGATGCCGGTTGCCCGGGCTTCAACGGAAATTTCGCCACTCTGCCCGCGGTGCCGGAAATTCCGGACGACCGGTGTGCGAACAATCTGCAGAAGCGCGGGCCGTACCACAATAACGGCACGGCGCCCCTCACGAGCCAGCTCCAGAACTGGGGCGGGTCGCTGAATCTGACCTATGCGGCAAGCGACACGATCGCGCTGAAATCGATCAGCGCGTATCGAAGCATCCAGTGGCTCGGCAATCGGGACGCGGACAACACGCCTCTCACCATCCTGAACACACTCTATGACGTCCACGGTTCGCAGTGGAGCCAGGAGCTGCAGCTCACGCTGCAAACCAAAGCGCTCACGGGCGTGGCCGGCGCGTACTACTTCAAGCAGAAGTCCAATGACATTGCGACCGTCGAGCTGAATCCCCCACCGCCCGGCGTACAGCGCGACAGCGACAACAACCGGGTGGACAACAAGAGCTGGGCCGTCTTCACGCAGTGGACCTACAATTTCACCGAGAAGCTGGGTGTGACGGTGGGCGGCCGCTACACGGAAGATGACAAGGGCTCCTACCCGGATCAGTTCGACTACTCGGCGCCCACCGTGAAGCAGGTTCCGGTGCAGTGGTATCGCGCCACGTTCACCTCGTTCACGCCTTCCGGCTCGGTGACGTATCACTGGACGGACACGGCGATGACCTACGTGAGCTATTCCGAGGGCTTCAAGGGCGGCGGCTGGAACAGCCATTTCAATTCCGTGCTGACGCCTGCGCAGCAGGCGGCGCTGCAGCAGTTCAAGCCAGAGAAGGCACGCACCGTCGAAGCAGGATTCAAGCTGGATCTCGCCGCGCGCACGGTGCGACTGAATGGCGCCATCTTCACGTCCGACTACAAGGACATGCAGATCACGTATCGCGGCCCGGCGCCCGCTGGCGTGGCTCCGTTCCTCACCAACGCCGGCAAGGCCAGCATCGATGGTGCCGAGCTCGAAGCGACCTGGGCGCCCACGGATGCGCTGACGTTCGATGCGAGCGTGGGCTATCTCGACGCGTCGATCGATGAGCTGGGCATTCCCGCCGCCGCGGTGATTCCGCCCGGCCTCAAGGTTGGAAATGCTCCGCCGTACGCGCCGAAATGGCAGGCGCATGCCGGCGCCAGCTACACGATTCACACGAGCGCGCTCGAGATTACGCCGCGCGTGGATGCGTCCTTCCAGACCCGGACGTTCTTCGACGCCACGAATACGCCGGAGATCGCGCAACTCTCGGACGTCACCGTGCTGAACGCCTCCCTCGCGTTCTCGCAACCGGACTCAAAGTGGCGTCTCATGCTGGGCGTCAACAACGCGACGGACAAGGTCTACCCGATCGCCGGCAACTCCTCGCTGACCACGGGCAGCGGCTACGCGGAAATTGCGTATGCGCGACCGCGGGAGTGGTTCGCGCTGGTCGACGTAGATTTCTGATGGTTGGCGTCATCGCGGCCACGCTTTTGAGACGGGATTACGCATGACCAAACGATCCACGGTGCACGACACCTTCGTCATCGACCGCGCCTTCGCCTTCGAGCGTGAGGTGGTATTCGCGGCGTGGGCCAGTGCGGAAGCCAAGTCGCACTGGTTCGTGGGCCCGAGCACGCGGATATTGATCGACCAACTGGAACAGGCGCTGCGGCGCCAGTCGAGCGGCGCGAGGCGTTGAGCATGAGCACGACAGGTCTTTCGAAGCCGCGGCTCGAGCGGATGCATCGAGTGTTGTCCGGATACGTCGAACGCAAGGAGATGCCCGGGCTCGTTGCGCTCGTCAGCCGTCATGACGACGTTCATGTGGAGACGCTCGGCACCCTGTCGTTCGGCAATCCCGCGCCGATGAGGCGTGACACGATCTTTCGCGTCGCTTCGATCGTGAAGCCGATCACGGCCGCCGCGGCGATGATCCTGGTGGAAGAATGCAAATTGCGCCTCGACGATTCGATCGAGCCCTGGCTGCCGGAGCTGGCGTATCGGCGCGTGCTGAAGTCTGTGTCATCGCAGCTCGATGAGACGGTGCCGGCGCTGCGCGCGATTACCGTTCGTGATCTGCTGACGTACCGCATGGGTTTCGGCAGCGTGATGGCGTTGCCGGATACCTATCCGATCCAGAAGTTGATCCGCGAATACCGCATTGGCGGCGACGGCCCGCCACGGCCCGCACTGGCGCCTGGCCCGGAGGAATGGCTGCAGAAGCTCGGCTCGCTGCCGTTGATCGCGCAGCCGGGCGAGCGGTGGATGTATCACGTGAGCGGCGATGTGCTCGGGGTCTTGATTTCACGGGTGTCGGGGAAACCCTTCAGCACGTTCCTGCGCGAGCGCCTCTTCGAGCCGCTCGGCATGAAAGACACGGCATTCCACGTGCCCCCCGAAACGGGCTCGTCTCGACGATCGACGATTACCTGGCCTTCAGCCGCATGATGCTGAACAAGGGCCGACACGGCCGCGAGCAGGTGCTTGCGCGCACCACCGTGGAGCTGATGACTTCGGATCAGCTCACGCCTGAGCAACGCGCCGGTGCAGAGATCTTTTTCGGTGATTACAGCAGTTGGGGTTTCGGCATGGCGGTGGACATCCGGCGCGACGCCGGTGTTCACCGATTTCTGGACACTCGCGTACGGAGCAGTGGTATAGCCGTGAGCGCGCCTCCCTATACAGGCAGGGCTACACAGGCAAGAAGATGCGCGGCTTGTCAGGATGCCGGCGGTACAGCGTGGCGGTGTGGCCGATGCGGCCTACCATCTCGCTCTGGGTGCGGCTTGCCAACGATGCCAGCGCTTCGTCACGCGCGTCCCGCTCCATACCGGTGACGCGTACTTTGACGAGCTCGTGATCGCCCAGCGCCCGCGCCGCCTCAGCAACCACAGCGTCGCTCGCGCCTGCCTGGCCAATGAAGATAACGGGCTTCAGGGCGTGCCCCAGGCCGCGAAGATGTCTGCGTTGTTTCTCGGTGAGCTTCATCACGACATTGTACCCACGGCGAACGCTGTTGCGGCAGATCTTGCCCGGAGCTGCGATGCGGCGGGTAGTGCCCTCGCGGCGACGATCGCTTGCGAGTACGGGACGCTGCAAGCGAGAATCGTGCTCGAGTCGACGGTGCCGGCGTCGCTGCAGATACTGGAACTTCAGGTCCAATGATGAACGTCGAAGAAGGAGTGGTCCTTGCGGCCAGCCTCAGCGCTCACCACAGCTTGCGTAAGGTGAATCAGCTGATGATCCGGTTGGTGGTGGGACACGGCGTCGAAGGCGATGTCCATGCGGGTTCGACGGTAAAGCACCGGTCGCGTGTGGCACGAACGCCGGGCGCACCCAATCTGCGTCAGGTGCATCTCATTCATTCGGAGCTTCACGATGAGCTGCGGGCGCTGGGCTTCACCGTCGGTGCGGGCGACATGGGCGAGAACATCACGACGCGCGGTATCGATCTGTTGAGCTTGCCCGCCGGCACGCGTTTGCGAATAGGCTCCAGCGCCGTGGTGGAGCTGACGGGATTGCGCAATCCCTGTATTCAGCTCGACTCGGTGCAGCCCGGCCTGATGGCCGCAACGCTCGCAAGAGATGAGCACGGACGACTGCTGCGGAAGGCGGGCGTGATGTCCGTTGTGCTGGCGGATGGAGAAGTTCGCACTCAGGACCGGATCCGCGTCGAGCGACCTGAGAAGCCTCATCGGGCCCTGGCGCCGGTGTAACGGCAGGGTCGCTTGCTCAGCCATGAGGCCTGCAGGCTCTCGCGAAAGGCATCAGGCGGCACCGGCGGCAGGGTTTGAGCCCAACCTTGTACGCGGGCCGCGGAGTGCCCAGTATCCGGCGCAAGCCCGCGCCAGGACGGCCCAAAAGGCCCAAATCTGCGCCTGTTCTGCACCGAAATGGCCAGTTTGCCAGTGCTGTCACAGCCGGCACGCGGGGTTCGCCGTACAAAGCTCTCATGTCCGAGCTGTTCGGCGCGGGGCCCCTCCGGCGCCTGCAAAAATGGTGGACCGTCCTGCCCGGCCTCGCGGGGGTCCTCAACTCGCCCGCGCGCATCGGAATCGCCGGCCGCCTGAGCGTCGCGTTTGCGGGGGTGGCGGTCCTTGCGGTGGCGGCCAATCTCTTTGCGGAACACGGGCTCGCGATTGTCGCCCTGACTTCCGGGACGGATTCGTTGCAGGCCCCGGGTCATGCGCCGTGGCTGCGGCACTCCGTGGAGCGTGCTTCGGCCTCCGTATTTGAATCGATCGATCGCTTCGATGCTGCTGCCGCGGCGCTCGCTCGCTCAAACAGCCCGCGCACCAACGCCGCCTTTGCGAAGGCGACCGCGAATCTCGACCGCGAGACCAGTGCCTATCTCGCCGCGGCACGCGCGTTCGCGGATCCCGCGCGCCTGGCAGCGGTTGCGGCCCAAGTGCAAGAGCACCGGATGGCCGGCACCGCTCTCGTGCGAGACGCGGATCATCGTCGCGCTCTGGCGATGCAGTACTCAGCCGTACTCCAATCTCTCAGTGCGCGAGTCCAGGCGAGCGTCGATCACACGTGGAAATTCCTGGGACGGCTGATTGGTCGGAAGTCCCTCGTCGATCTCAACCAGACGCTCGAAACGATCCGGCTGCAGTCCGTCCCTCTGGTCGCGGGAGAGTCTTACGACACCACGACGCTTGAGGCTTTGGGTGCGAGCGAGGCGCGCCTTGTTTCCCTGCTCGAGGCGGACGCCCGCGGGCTCACTCGTGCAGAGGGCAAGGAATGGATCGATCAGAGCCGTGCGGATATCGGGCAGTTGGGTTCATTGCGCGGGGAATTGAGCACGCTCGATCGGCAAAGGCCTGCCGTATCGTCTGCGTTCCGAACAGCGGGGCGATCCCTTGCCCGCGCGATCACGGTATTGGATGCGGAGCCAGTGCGAGAGGAGGCGTCGGCTGCGGAAGTCAGCGCCAGCGACACGCCACAACTGAATCCCGGGAGTCCACGCGATGGCAGCACTCTTGCCACGCGGCTGAGCGATGAGGGCCGGGTTCTTCTGTGGACCAGCGCAATCGTTCTCACTTTGATTCTGCTGCTTTCGATCGCTACCACGCTCAGCATCGTGAGGCCCGTCGGCCGTTTCGTGAGCGCAATGCGCAGATTGGCGCTGGGCGACAGCAGTGCCCGGATGTCTCGGGGCGGCCTCAAGGAGCTCGACACGCTCGCCGTCGCCTTCAATCACATGGCGGAGCAGATCTGCGCCTACCAGGGGCAGCTCGAGTCGAAAGTCACCGAGCGTACGCTCCAGTTTCAGCACCTTGCAGAACACGATCCCCTGACGCAGCTGCCGAACCGGCGGCAGCTCCTGAGCTATCTCAAGCATGCGATCGAGAGGGCCCGCCGCACCCACGAACGCGTGGCGGTGCTCTTCATCGACCTCGACAACTTCAAGACGATCAACGACAGCATGGGCCATGCGTTCGGCGACCGCGTGCTCGTCTCCATCGCCCAGCGCGTGTCCGAAGTCGTCGGCCCGAGTGCGTTCATCGCGCGCCTGGGAGGCGATGAGTTCACGGTGGTCTATGACACGGCACAGAGCGAAAACGAGCTGAGTGAGTCGGGGCGGCGGCTCGTGCAGACCTTCGCGGCGCCGCTGCGCGTGGATGGGCGCGAACTGTCCATCAGCATCAGTGTCGGTGCGAGCGTGTTTCCGGATCACGCGCAGAGTGCGGAGGCGCTGCTGAGCGCGGCGGACGTGGCGCTGTTTCATGCCAAGGCGTCCGGCCGCTCGAAGCTCGGGCTCTTCAGTCCTGCGCTGCTGGAGGCGGCTTCGGAGCGATTCCGGATCGAGCAAGGCCTGCGGCAGGCGATCGACCGGGAGGAGTTCGAGCTGCATTTCCAGCCGGAGATCGCGTTGGCCACGTTCTCGACCAGTGTGCTGGAGGCGCTCTTGCGCTGGCGCACGGCCGACGGGACGTATATTGCGCCCGGTCAGTTCCTTGCCGTTGCCGAGCAGTCGGGCCTGATTCTCGAGATCGGCGACTGGGTGCTGAGGCGCGCGATCCAAACGACCGCCCGCTGGTATTACTCGGGCGCGACGCAGGTGCGGGTCGCGATCAACGTCTCGGCACGGCAGCTCATGGAGCCTGGCTTTGTGAATCGGGTGACCAGCCTCCTCGAAGGCGAGCGGCTGCCCGCCGCGTGCATCGAGCTCGAGCTCACCGAGAACGTGCTGCAGACCGATCCTGCCACCATCGATGTCTTGAGAGCGCTGCGTGCCGAGAGCATCGCGGTGGCGCTCGATGATTTTGGCACGGGGTACTCATCGCTCGCATCCCTCGAGCGGTTGCCGCTCACGCGCGTGAAGTTGGATAGAAGCCTGATTTCGGCGATTCACACGAGCCCGCGTTCACTCGCCATCGCGCAATCCATCATCGGGTTGTGCCGAGGGCTCGGGCTCGAAGTCACGGCCGAGGGAATCGAAGAGCCCGAGCAGCTCGCGCTGTTGCTTGCTGAGAAGAATGTCCACGCACAGGGCTTTCTGATTGCGCGGCCGGCGCGCGAGAGCGATGTGCCTTCCGTTCTGCAAAGGCTTCCTGCCCACATGCAGTCGCTGCTCAAGGAAGTGCCGGTTCGAACGGCTCCCTCCCTCGAAGTGGCGAGATGGAATTCGCTGCCCGACTCAGGCGCGCTCAAACAGTCCGGTGAGTCGACCCCGCGCCAGCACGTTGCCCGTCATCGCTTGAAGTAGCGCCTGCCGACCGAACCCAGAGTGATCCATTCCGGCGCCGGCCGCAGGGCAGGGTGGTTGTCGAGCCGCTCAGCCTCGGCTTTGTCCCGTCATCACAAAGGAGCCGGCACGCAGCGTTCGCAAACGCTTGCTCGAAGGGAATGGTGTAAAAGGGTTTACGACGCCACTCGCCATCGAGCTTCGCCTTGGCACCCGCACTACCCGATTTCGAGCTCGGTATTCCGTTCGAGGATGTGCCCGATCGTGGGATGACGCTCGGGCGAGTGGGCAAGGAGGAGGTCCTCGTCGCGCGCCAGGGCGACGAAGTGTTTGCTGTGGGTGCAGCCTGCACTCACTATCATGGCAATCTGGCAGACGGGCTGATCGTCGGCGATACCGTCCGCTGTCCGCTCCACCATGCTTGTTTCAGTCTGCGCACCGGCGCGGTGGAGCGGGCGCCTGCGCTTGATCCGATTGCCTGCTGGCGCGTGGAGCGGACGCACGGCAGGATCTTCGTCCGCGAAAAGCTCGCTCCCGCACCGCGCAGTGCGCGTGCGGCGCTGGGCAAGATGCCTCAATCCGTGGTCATCGTCGGGGGCGGCGCCGCAGGCTTGGCCGCGGCTGTGACTTTGCGACGGGAAGGCTATGAGAACTCGCTTACCCTCATCAGTGCTGATGACTCTGCGCCCTATGACCGGCCGAATCTCTCGAAGGACTTTCTCGCCGGAACGGCCCAAGAGGAGTGGATGCCGCTGCGCGCACCTGAGTTCTACGCCGAGAATCACATCGATCTGTTGATCAACGCGCGAGCTGCGGTGCTCGACGCGGCTCAGAAACGAATCACTCTCGAGGATGGCCGGGAGTTCGGCTTCGACGCGGTGCTGCTGGCGACGGGCGCGGAGCCCGTGAGGCTCCCGATTCCCGGGGGTACGCCGGACAACGTGCGGTACTTACGAACGTTCGCCGATTGTCGCGCGATTCTGGAGAAGGCGGCGCATGCCCAGCGAGTCGTCGTTCTCGGCGCCAGCTTCATTGCGCTTGAAACTGCTGCAGCGCTGCGAGCGCGTGGGATCGCCGTTCATGTGGTTGGGCGCGAGCGCGTGCCGATGGAGCGAGTGTTGGGGCCGCAGCTGGGGCAGTTCGTGCAGCAGCTGCATGAATCGCACGGCGTCGAGTTTCACCTGGGCACGACCCTCGACGGAATCGCGGATCGGAGGGTCAGTCTCGGAGACGGCACCAAGCTCGACGCGGACTTCGTGATTGCTGGGGTGGGGGTACGTCCTGCGGTGATTCTGGCCGAGAAGGCAGGGCTCGCCACCGGAAATGGGGTAGTAGTTGATGAATACCTGCAAACGAACGCGAGCGGCGTGTTTGCTGCAGGTGATATTGCACAGTGGCCGGATCCGCATTCTGGAGATCGAGTCCGCGTCGAGCATTGGGTCGTGGCGGAGCGGCAAGGGGAAGTTGCGGCCAGGAACATGCTGGGCCGCCGTGAAAAGTTCGAAGCGGTGCCGTTTTTCTGGAGTCAGCACTACGACCTCACGATCAACTATACGGGTCACGCGGCCAGTTGGGATGCCACCCAGATGTCGGGGGATCTGGCTGCTCGCGATTGCGCGATCCGTTATCAGCGTGCCGGCCGCACGCTCGCAACCGCGACGATCTCGCGAGATCGTTTGAACCTCGAGGCTGAGCTCGCTCTGGAGTCGGGCGGAAATCGCTTCAGGGCGGGCGTGACGAGCGCTTGAAAGTGTCATCGAGCAGCTGGTTGAGGCGCGACGAGACAGCCGCGTCCCGCAAGACTCCAGAGTGGGTATCGTCGTAGCCAATCAGGCGCACGGCTTCCTGTTGCGCCGGTGCACTCAATTGGCTCGCGACCGTCACCGTGTGATCACCCGAGGTGCCAAACGAGCCTTTCTTCCGATTGAATGTGAATAGCAGGTAATAGCGGGTCTGCGCCGGCAGGGGAGCCGCAAACAGGCTCTTCAGGTAGTCACTGCCCGGAACCAGATCACGCCAGACTTTCACCTCCGGCACGTATTTGCTCCCGATCTCAGCTGCCGAGTGGCCGTCCCACGGCGTCGAGATACTGATGAACAGCGGGATGGCATCGTTCCCGGGTACGCGCGCACGGCGCAGGATGAATCCCCGCGAGACCAGGCCACCCATGCTGTGGGCTACGACGGCAAATGGCCCGAAGCGGTAGCGGCGCTGCAACTCGTCCATGGTGTCGTTGAGGTGATCCGCGATCGCGCCAAGTTGCTCGCCGGAGGGGTAGCTGTAGACCCACGGTTGAAATCGCGTGCGGTCGAGACGATTCACGAGGTACGTGAAGTTTGCCGGTGATCCGTTGATACCGTGTACGAACAGCACGGGCATCTTCGTCAGATCATAAGGCTGCAGAAAATACACGCCCGGGTGCGTGATACGCGCGAACTCCTGCGGTCGCCACAGACCCGTTCCTGCGCTCTTTTCGCTGAAGCGGACATCGTCCAGCGAGGTGACTTCGCCTAACGCCGTGGGCTCGCGGGCAACAGCTTCGTCGACGACGAACGAGTGGCTCTGCCAACGCACGGGTCCGCCGCTCGCGTCCCTGAACGCCGTCTGCGCGGGACCTTCGGTCGCGAACGCTGCACCGATCTGCTGTGGCGGGCCGAGGTTGCCCGCGACGCGGCAGCTCCCGAGCAAAAGGGCACAAGCCAGAACAGAGCTCGCATTGCGATACCCCGCATCCACACCGACCTGCCTGTCGTTGAGAATTCAGGCCCAATGTTTGAAGGGAAGCCGGGCATATCGAAATGGGACCATGGTCCTAGCCGCTTCAGGGAGGCGGTCCGGTCACGGCTACGACGCAGCGCGAGCCGTTGTCGGCCCGCCAGATGCGGGCGTTTCAACCCTGATCGCGATCAGGGTTTGTTCTGAACGTTCGGATCGTAGTGAAGGGCGGCCGGATCCTTCGCGACGCTATCCCAGTGTTCGGCGATCTTGCCATCCTCGATCCTGAACATGTCGAAGTGCGTGCCGGCGTACTTGTGGCCGGGTGCTTCCGGATCCGGCGTGAAGCTCACCGTGGCCATCATGACGAGATCGCCTTCGGCCATCATGGCGATGACCCCAAAGGTGATGTTCGGCTCGATCGGGCGAACCGGCCGCGTGGCCTTCATGAAGGCAACCATGGCGTCGCGGCCCGTGGCGACATTCGGGTTGTGCTGAATGTAGCCCTCAGTGAAGTAGCGCGGCGCGAGCTCGGTGTGAGCGCCCTGGATGATTGCGCGCCACATGTCGAACACCAGTTTCTTGTTCGCGGCCAGCTTGGGGTCTTTACTCTGCAGCAGCGCTGCCTGGTCCGGCGCTGCCGTAGGAGGAACCTGGGCATAGGCCGTTGCCACGAGGCCGGCCAGCAGTACGCATAACAGTGTTTTCTTCATTGCTCTGGCTCCTTACTTCGCTGCCGGGTCGCGCTTCACATCGTGATCCATGAACTCGAGCCAGAACCCCTGCGGATCCGGCACGAAGAAAGAACGTGTGGTCGGGCTTATGAACACCGGCGCGTTTGACTTGCTCAAGGTGTGCAGGCTCGCGGCTTTGATGCGCGGCATGATCACATCGTCGTCCTTCGCCATGAACAGGAAGTGCGCGGTGCCCGGATCCTGAATATAGCCGCGCGTGAAGTGCCTGTTGTGGTTCTTGTACTCGATGAATTCCAGGATGACGGGCGAGCCGGGAACCATTGCCATGGCGAGTCGGAACTGACCGGGCGTGTTGGTCAGGCTCTCGTACGTCTTGTCGCCCACCGGCGTCGGGCTCACCCAGAACTTGAAGTCGGGGCCGACCAGGCTCTGGTACAAACGGCAGGTGGCTTCGAGATCGTCGACGACCACGGCGACGCGCGCGCCGAGAACGTTGGAGCTCGGCGCGGCGGTCGTGTCCGGCGCGGGCGTCAGCTCCATCAATTCGACGGGATAACCGTCGGGATCGCGCACGAACACCGCGCGGACTTTGCCGGTGATGCCGGGCCAGCCGGAAAGCTCGACGGGATTTCCGCCAACGGTGATCACCGGAGCGCGCTCAGCTTTCAGGAGAGCGAGCGTCTTGTCCAGATCGCGCACGATGAGCTTCAGGTACGTCGCACCCGGGTCGCTCATCGGCGGGTTGTACTGGCGGTTCTTGATTCCCTTGATCTCGATGGCCTCGATCGTCATCTGCGGGCCGTCCGGCGTGGCCGCGGTTCCGGGAATCGGAAGAAGCGCCACGCGACTGACCGAGTCGTAGGCGTTCGCGTCTTCGCCAAGCTCGGCAAACTCCGCCAGCCCGTGGCTCACCATGAACGGGCGCGGCGCGTTGCGGGCCCCGACGAGTCCGAGTCCGATCAGATCGGAATAGAAGTGGATGATGGCCTGGGTTTCTCCGATCTCCCGGCCGAGGTGGCCGGCGCGAAGCACATCGCCTGCCGGCACCATCCCCGATGGCGGTGCATCGAGCGTTGCCCACGAGGTTTGCGCGGAGGTAAACGGGGCGGCCACCAGCATGAGGCCGGCCACGACGAGCCCGCGTGCGGGATTCCTGGGTAATCGTGACACTCGAGCCCCCTCGTAGAACCGGCATTTCGGAATTGGATTTTCTCGCTCGCGGGCATCATACGCAGCCTTTGCCCTCCGACACGCCATCATGAAGTGCACGCGTCCACGTCCCGAACGCGCTGACCCACCGGCCGCGGAGGGTGACGGTTGGGCCGCGCGCTGGCGCAAGCTAGCGCATATCGTTAACGTGAACCCATGGTGTTCATGTCTCGCTCTTTCAGGGTCTTCTCAGCTGCAGCGCTTGCGTTACTGAGTTTCGCCTCCGCTCATGCGGTCGGCACTGCAGAGTCCTACGCACAGGCGCGAAAATCCTTTCAGGAGGCTTACGCCCGCATTTCAGCCGACGTGAAGGAGCCTGCGGCCGAGGACAGCGCAGAGCTGCGGGCTTATCCCCTCTATCCTTACCTCGAAGCGGCGCGTATCCAGCAGGCACTGCGCCTTGAACCAGGCCCACCCGGCGAGGCAGACAAGCAGGCGGAGGCCTTTATCTCCGCCTATGCCCAGGATCCCGTTTCGCGCGGAGTGCGGCGCGCATGGCTCGAGAGCCTTGCGCGGCGGTCGCTGTGGGCCGCGTTTCTCGATGCGTACCGCGATGCCGAAGCCACCGACGCCTTGCGTTGCCAGAGCTTCGTGGCCCGCATCGAGCTCGCGAAAGTCGAGGGCCTCGCTGCGGACATCGGGAAGCAGTGGCTGACGCCGCGCAGCCTGCCGGAGTGCGAGCGTCCGTTTGCGTGGATGAAAGAAAATGGCGTTCTGACGACGCAGCTCATCGAAGAGCGCAGCCGAGCGGCGCTGCAGGAAGGCAATGCAGCGTTCGCGCGGCAGATTATTGAGCAGCTTCCCGCCGATCGCGCAGGTCCGTTGCTCCAGTGGGCGTCTCTGATTGAACGGCCGGCTTCGGGTATCGATGCGCTGATCGCCTCAACAGAAACGCCCGGGGATTCGCAGCCGGTGGACTCGCAGATTGTGCTGGCGGGTTGGACGCGCCTCACCCGCACGGATCGCGAAGGCGCCAAGGAGCGCTACGCGAGGCTGATGCGCGCGCGGGGCATCGAGCCCGAGAGCGCGAGTGCGAGCCCCTATGCACTGGCGCTTGCGCTGGCCCTCGCGTGGGATCGCGACCCGGTCGCGCTCGAGTTCTTTGACCTCGTCGCGCCGGCCGACTTGAACGACGGCGCACTCGAATGGTGGGCACGCGCGGCGATTCTGGCAGGGAAGTGGGAGCTCGCATCGAGCATCATTGCGCGGATGTCGGAGCCGGCCAGGAAGACGGCGCGGTGGCGTTATTGGTCGGCCCGCGCTGCGGGAGAGCTTCACGAGGGCAGTGAGGCGCGGCGCATCTACGAGTCGCTGTTGGAAGATGACAATTACTATTCGGCGATGGCGGCCGCGCGCCTGAAGCGCCCCATCGCGCCGCATCCGCAAGCGCTTTCGCCCGACGCCGCGTTGCTCGCGACGATAGAAACCGTTCCGGCGCTGGAGCGTGCGCGTGAGCTGTTCCTCTGTGGAATGCGAGCGGAGGCCCTCGCCGAATGGAGATTTGGTTTTGACACGTTGCCTGAGGGAGGCCGGCGGCAGGCGATTCATCTTGCCGCGGACTGGGGCTGGTACGAGCAGGCGATTGCCGTCGCCTCGAGTCAGAGCGTCTTCTACGACTATGCTCTGCTCTATCCACGGCCCTTCGACACCGAAGTGGATGCCGCTGCACGCCAGGCGAAATTAGCGCCGGACCTCGTGTACGGCATCGTTCGTCAGGAGAGCCTGTATCGCGTCGACGCCGTGTCGAGCGCGGGCGCGCGGGGTCTGATGCAGTTAACGCCCGACACCGCCCGCCGTACGGCGCGTACGCTGAAGCGTGCGTCGCCCGCCGTCACCGATCTGTTCAATCCCGCCATCAACACCGCGCTTGGGGCGGCACATTTTCGAGAGCTGCTCGACCGATTCGACGGTCAGGTGCCCGTGGCCCTCGCGGGCTACAACGCGGGCCCGAACGCGGCCACGCGCTGGCTGCCCTCGGGAAAACTCGATGCGGACATCTGGATCGAGAACATCCCCTATAACGAGACACGTGCTTACGTGCAGCGCATCCTGTGGCACGAGTTGACGTTCGCGTGGTTGCGCACCGAAGGAAAGTCGCAACGAACGGACTCGTGGCTCAATCCCATCCGGCCGCTCCGATAGTTGTGCCTCGACACAAGGGCGCCTCCAAGGCGTTCACGCGCAAGCCTCACTTGGGTGCGGGCGCGCTGATGAACACCACCTGCGTTCCGATCTTTCCGCTGCGAATGATGAAGACATCCTGTCCATCCCCGCCAAAGAGTTGCGGCAGCGCGCCGCCTGAGCAGGGACTACGACGAGCGGACGCGATGTCGGCGAGTTGCGAGTGAGCGTCGTGTGCGGCGACTGCGAGTTTTGTTCAGCGCTGCGAATTTGACGCGGAACCCCGCCACCAGCGCTTCGACGCCGTGTTCGAAGGCCAGGTCGAGATCGAGGAGCGACGCCATGAACGCATGAATCGCGGGATTCTGCTCATTGCTGACCCAGCCGAGCATGAACGCGGCGACACTCGCGCCGGCTTCCACCGCGAGCTCCTTCGAGAATCCGGCGGCAATCAGCGGCTGGGTCATCGCGGGCGTATGCTGGGTTTTCATCTGGCCCGTCGGCGACTGCGTGGTCAGCACGCGAGCGCCGTCGCGATAATGCAATAGCGTACGTCGCATGACCTGCGCATACGTACAGAGCCAGACATCCCACTCCGCGTTGGCGCCGGCTTCTTTCAGCGCGACCGCGTAGCATTCGGCCACCATGGCGGCCGCCATCTGGCCCAGGAGCTCCTGCTTGTCCTTGAAATGGTAGTAGAGCGCAGGACTCTGCACGTCGAGCTCGATGCCAAGACGTCGTGTCGTGAGTTGATCGAGCCCGCCCTCATTCAGAAGACGCAAAGCGGCCTGCACGATGGTGTGAGTCGATAGAGCCAATCGCCGGGTCTCTCAGGACGTGATGATCAAGTGTACGCCGTAGTGCCGAACGCGGCCGCGCGATAGCGGCTCGGCGTCTGCTCGAATTCCGTGTGGAAGAGGCGGCTGAAGTGGCCGGCGTCGTTGAAGCCCCAGTGAAACGCAATCTCGGCAATGGTCCGATGCCGCTGACTGGCATCACGCAGATCGAGCGCGCAGCGGTCGAGGCGGCTGTGACGGATGAGATGGCCGACACTCTGGCCCGAGCTCTGGAAAATACGATGGAGCTGGCGCTCGGAGACGCCGCATTCTGTCGCGATGAGGCGCGGACCGAGATCTTCATCCTCGAGGTGCGCGCCGACGTACTGCCGGGCGGCACGCAGCAGCGCTTCGTGCGAGGTGCCTTCGGTGAGCAGCTTGCTGTTCTCGTTGCCGCTCCAGCCCGTGGCGAGAAGACGGACGACCGCGTCGCTGACGGCATTGGCCTGCTCATCGTTCACGCAGCTCGAGGCCTCGAAAGCGGAGCACATGAGGGTGCTGACCAGCGTACTGCGCGGACGCGACAGAACTACGGCGAGGCGGCGCGACCAGAGTGTCGACTCAGCATCCAGCTCTCGCTTCGGAATGTCGAGGGACAGCTGGATATTCTTGTGCTCGAACCGCAAGCGCGTCGGGAGCGAGGAATCGATCAGTGTCAGGTCGCCAGGACCCAGGCTGGCCGCGCGACCGGCCTGCTCGAGCCGACTCGTGCCGCGCAACTGCAAAAACACCAGATAGTGTGCCGCATCCGTAGCACCGAGGGTGCGCCACGTGCACGAGGTTTCGCCTGCGCTCTGCGTGATGCGCGCACACGCGAAGCGCCCGACTCTGCGCAGCTCTGCATTCGCACGGAAATCGTTGCTGGCAGCCTGCGGTGGCGCGCAACGAGGGCTGACGGACGCCCGCCAGTTTTCCGGGCGCCCAAGCGCGCGACCGCTTTGGGTACTGAAGCTCACTGGCAGGGCCCCCCTTTACCGGCATGACTTACCAGTGATAAAAAACTAGCTTAGCACTGATAAAATTGCAAGCTGCCGGCGGTGCGGGCGGCACGTGTCGGCCATTCGCAATACGCTGACGCGCCGGTGCAAGAGCGGCGCAGCCGCGATCGGTAAAGTAATGCGGCGGGGCGAACGTATCGGTGGATTCATTCTGGGGCGGTCAGGCGACGTTCGCCGGCAACATCGCCAACGTTACCGACAGCATTACGTATCAGCTCGCGGCGGGAGTCGAAGGCGACCTGCCGGGCCGCAACTGGACGTGGGCAATCACAGGACAGCACGGCGAAACCTCCAGTACGGTCGTCGTTCAATCTGGCGGTGTGCGCTACAGCCGCATCAACAATTCTTCTCAGGCACAGCCAAATCCCAACAACGCGAGCGTCGAGGGCGGCTATCAGCGTGCGGTGCGCGCCGCAGAGGCGCTGACGATCCGCTTCGGAGTGGACAATGTTTTCGACATTCAGCCCCTGAATGTCGGTGTCCAGCCCGGTTCCAGCATCAGTGGCAATACCCTCGCGTCGTATTACGACGTGCTCGGCCGGCGCTACTACGTGGCGTTCGAGGCGAAGTTTTGACATTGGGTGGTCGGGCGCGAGCCCGGTCGCCCGCGTTCAAGCCGACGTCGCTGTCGTGCAAGCCCTGCAAGGGCCGCAGCGATAGCGTGCCGGGCCAAATCACACTAGAGAGGCAAACTATGAGCGAGCGCACGGCCAGAATTTCAACTGCAGACTCCCCGCAGGTCTCGCGGCGCACCGTTCTCGGCGGGCTCGCCATGCTTGCGGCGACACCGATGGTTGCGCGGCTGGCTTACGGTCAGGCGCCCGGCGCCGCGCCCGCTGGGTCGCCCGCCGCGCCGATGGATCTGCCACTCAAGCTCACCGGCCTCATCGGGCACATCGGTGTGTCGGTGCGCGATGTCATTCAGTCCGCCACGTTCTACAGCAAGCTGGTCGGCGGCAATAACGTGAACGGTGAGAAGCAGCCGTTCCTGCGGTACTTCATGAATCTCAATCCGGGAAGCGTTGCCATCGGCAAACTCGGCACGCTCGGCTCGGTGGGCCAGACGAAGCCGCTCATCGATCACTTCTGTGTCACCGCCGCGCCATTCAACGACGCCGCCTGGCGCGCGAGGTTGAAGGCCGAAGGCCTCATGTATATCGCGCAGGGAGTGTTCCTCGACATCGACAACATTCCGATTCAGGTGTCTGGCGGGGAGGGCGGCGAAAGCCTTTCCGCAGGCACCGTGACGAAGCTGGATTCTTTGTATACCGGAGAGCCGTTGATCAAGACGCACGGCTACGAGCACGTCATGCTGCGGGTACGGGATCTCGACAAGACCGCGGCGTTCTGGAAGAAGACGTTCGGCTTCCCGGCCAGCGCGCGCAATAAAGAGGAGCTGTGGATCAGCGATGGCATGGTGCGCCTCGGTTTCAGAACGCTGCAAGCGGGCGAGCAGCCGGGCATCGAGCACTATGCGCTGAGGACGGACGCCTTCAACGGTGCGGCGCTCGGCAAAGAGCTGGTGAAGATGGGCGCCACGGCCGGCGCGTACGACAAGAAGAAACAGGTGTACAGCTTCGAAGATCCGGATGGCCTGAAGGTACAGCTGTGGCCGGGGAAAGCATGATGAGCCGCTCCCTGCGTGTTGCACGTGGCACCCTTCTGGTACTGGCGATCGGCGCGTCCACCGCATCGCTGGCCGCGGAGCTCTCGGTTGCGGATTTGTGCGGGCAGTGTCGCGTCGAAAAAGTGGCGTCGTGCGGCGGATTTCTCGAAGGCGCGACCGTTGCGCCGGATGGCACGCTGTGGGCACTCGATCTGAGTGGCGACCGCATTCTGAACATCACCGACAAGGGCGAATGTGCGGTCCGCGGCAAGTCCGGCTCCACGCCGAACGGCGCCAAATTCGCTAAAGACGGGCGCATGTTCATCGCCGCGCGCTCGGGTCTGCTGACGTTCGACCCGAAGACCGCCGCCATCAGCGTGGTCGTCGACAGCTTCGAAGGCAAGCCGCTCGGCGGGCTGAACGATCTCGCGTTCGACAAGGACGGCGGCCTGTATTTCACGATCCCCGAAGGATCGGATGTGTTGAAGCCGCAGGGGCGCGTGTTTTATCTGCCGCCAGGCGCAACCGCGCCTGTGTTGCTGACCGACAAGATCGCGTTCCCGAATGGAGTGGTCGCAGGGCCCGACGGGCGCTCCGTGCTGGTCGCGGAGTTCGCCATGAAGCGAGTGCTTTCCATGCCGGCGGCCAATGTGAAAGGCGGCATCGCCGTTACGTACGTCTACGCAAACACACAGGGTGGGGTCGGGCCGGACGGGATCACCGTGGATTCCAAAGGGCGGCTGTTCACCGCCAATCTGGGTGCGGGCGAGGTGCTCGCATTTTCAGACGTGGGCCGGCCGCTCGGTGCGATACGGCTTCCGGACGATGCCGGCAAGCTGGTGAGCAACCTCGTCGTGCGCGGCGAGTATCTCTACTTTGTCGAAGCCATGAAAGGCGAAGTGTGGCGTGTTCGCCTGGAGAAGTAGGCGCGTGGCCCTCGTTCTCGAATCTGCGGATATCAGGAAACGATTGCGGCCGGCCAGCGTGGCAGTGATGCGCGCAATCTCGCTTCTCGCGCTTGCCGCGGCGTGCATCCCTCAACTCGGCATCACCCAAACCCCGCAACCCCCTGCGGGTACGGCACCGGGGCCGGCGTCTGCGGCGCCGGCCCCGGTCACCGGTGGCGCTCAATGGCCGACCTTCAACAACCGTCTCGACGGTCAGCGCTTTTCGCCGCTCAAAGAGATCACCACCGCGAACGCCACTCAAGTCAGTGAAGTGTGCCGCATCCAGATCGACGGCCCGACCGCCTTCAGCGCAGGGCTCGTGGTGGTGGATGGCGTGATCTATACCAACACCGGGCGGCAGACCGTCGCGGTCGACGCGACGAACTGTGACCTCAAGTGGAAGCACACTTACACGCCGGATGACGAAGAGCTCCGGCAGTCCAGTCGCGGCCCGGCAGTGCTGGATGGACGTGTGTTTCGCGGCACGGGCGATGGCCGCCTGCTCGCGCTCGATGCGGCTACGGGCAAGCTGCTCTGGAAAAATGCCATTGGCTCACCGCGGCTGAGCGAGTTTGCATCCGGTGCGCCGCTTGCCTGGCAAGGGGTCGTGTTCATGGGCATCGGCGGCGGCGATGCGGGCATTCGCGGCCGCGTGATGGCATTCGACGCTGCGACCGGCCGCGAGCTGTGGCGCTTCAACACGATTCCCATGGGGAAGGAGCAGGGTGCCGAGACCTGGAAACGCCCGGAAGCGGCGAAGACCGGGGGCGGGGGCATCTGGGGCGCCATGAGTCTCGATGTCACGACCGGCGAGCTGTTCGTTCCCGTAGGTAATCCGTGGCCCGATATCGATGTGGATTTCCGGCCGGGCACGAATCTGTTCTCGAACTCCGTCGTGGTGCTCGATGCGCACACGGGTGCCTTGAAATGGTGGCATCAGGCCGTGGTCGGCGATGCGCACGATCTCGATCTCACGGCGGCGCCGGTGCTTTACCGAAACAGCAAGATCCACGACGTCATCGCGTTCGGCGGCAAGGACGGGTACATCACGGCGCTGGACCGGGATACGAAGAAGACGCTGTTTCGCACAGCCGTGACGAAGATCGAGAACCCCGGCGCCAAGGCTACCCCGGCAGGCGTGCACATCTGCCCGGGTTTCGCGGGCGGCATTGAGTGGAATGGGCCGACGCTCGATCGGCTCAACAACACTCTGATTACTGGCGCGGTCGACTGGTGCATGACGATCGTTTCCGCGCCGACGGTGTATGCCCCTCCCAAAGTGGCGTACGGCGGATTCCCTAAACCCGATGCGGACGGGAAGGGCAACGTCACCGCGATCGATTCCGAAACAGGTGAGGTGCGCTGGCGTTACGCGGCCGAGAAGCCCGTGGTTGCCGGTGTTACGCCGACAGCCGGTGGGGTGACTTTCGCAGGTGACATGGCCGGCAACTTTCTCGTGCTCGACAGCAAGACAGGCCAACTCCTGCACAAGGTCCCGACGGGTGGGGCGCTCGCGGGTGGCGTGGTCACGTACGAGATGGCGGACCGCCAGTACGTTGCCGTAGCTTCCGGAAACGTGTCACGCAATACGTTCGGTGTGCTCGGCCTTCCGAGCATCGTCATCCTGTCCCTCAACGGAAAGTCGGGTGGCGCGGCCTCGACCCCTGGGCAGACCGCACCCGGCGCGCCTGCCGGCGGGCCGGACCCCTCGAAGGGGCGCGCGTTGTATGTACAGATCTGCGCGTCGTGCCACGGTTCCGACGGCGACATGATTGCGGATCACAAGCTGAGCACGCTGAAGGGGCGTCGCGATCAGGCTTCCACGGTGACGTACGTGAAGAATCCGAAGCCGCCGATGCCAAAGATGTACCCGGACGTGCTGAGCGAGCAGAATGTCGTGGACGTGAGCGCCTATGTTCTTCAGGGCATCGGACGCTGAGTCCCGCCCACTCTACAGACGAGAGACCGTTTCATGGAAATCGACCGCCGCGCATTCTTCTCGGGACTGGGTGGCGCAGCCGCCGTCGCGCTGATGACCGACGAGGCCAGGGCGGATGCGCTCGAGCACCATCTCATGGCTCAGGCCGCAGCCCCTGCGACGTATCCCACCGCGGCGGAGCTCGAAGCGCAGATCGACACCCGGACCAGTCGCCGCGGCGCAGGCAATCTGTTCGTCGCCGGCACCGGCAACGTGAAACGACTCGCGCCGTTGCCCGCAGCTCCCACGCTCGCGGATTATTTCAATCTGCGTTTCATGGCTACCTCGAACCACTGTCTGCAAAGCGCGAATCGGGCACTGAAGAACGGCATGTCGGAGGAGATCATTCTCGCGTGCCTGCTTCACGACACGGTGCAGGACCTCATCAAGGTCGACCACGGCTGGTGGGGAGCACAGCTCTACGAGCCCTACGTTTCAGACAAGGTGATTTTCGCGATCCGCTATCACCAGGCGCTGCGCTTTTATCCGGACAAGGAGCACGGTTACGAATATCCGGATATCTACCGGCGGATGTTCGGCTCGGATTACACGCCGGAGCCCTACATCGAGCGGACCTATCAAATGGTCCGCAAGCACAAATGGTATCTGGAGCCGCGCATGGTCACGGTGAACGATCTCTACGCGTTCGAGCCCAACGTGCACCCGACGCTCGAGCAGTTCACCGACATCATCGGCCGGAACTTCCGGCAACCCCGGGACGGGCTGGGTTTCGACAACAGCCCGGTGGCCCATATGTGGCGCTCTGTTGCGATGCCGGACCATCCACTATAGGGGGCGACCGCGGCGAGCGGAAACACATAGGGATTGCGCGCGCACGGCGTGGACCACGAGTCGCTGCTGATTCGACTCGACAGCCGACTTGCGATCAATCTTGCTTGCAAATGTAACTTCCGCTCAGTAGCCTTCAACACGCCGCAGATTCGATCCAACGAAATCGAACAGCGGTTCCGGCGAAAGGTTCCGCCGGCCATAAGAACGAAGGCGATCTCAGGGCGAGATCGGAGGGACAAGCATGCGGCGGGTCTTCGCAGCGTTGTATCGGGCCGGGAGCAGGTTGCACAGGAGCGGCATTACGCCCTGATTTTCGCACGGACGCACCATATGCCTACGCAGGATGCCTCCGACATCCCGTTGCCTCGCGATGAAGCGAGCTGGGTGCTCGGTTCCTTTTGCACATTGCGCCACTGTGCCTTCGACCCTGGCCTGTTCGCGCAGCGTTATCCGCCACCGCTGGATCTCGCCCAGTTTTCGCAGGCGGCGAGCGAATTGGGTCTGCGTGTGGAGCACTTCCGGCGCGGGCCGGATTGGGTGCTCGCGCGGCATCTGCCGGTTGCCTTTCTGCTCGAGTCCGGCCGCGCCGATGCAGCGTGGGCGCTGGTGCTCAACGTGCAGGACGATCAGGCGATGGTCCTCTTCCGGGGATCTGCCTCGCCAGTTGCCGTGAGTGTGCACGAGCTGCGGCTGCGATATCGCGGCCACGCACTGGCCGTGACCCCGGCCGCGGCCGCCACGGTCGACCCCGATAGTATCGATCTGCGCTCCGCGCGATTCGGGTTGCGCTGGTTCGTCCCCGAGCTTCTGAAACACAAGCGCGTGTGGCGGGACGTGCTGAGCGCGTCGCTGGTGCTGCAGCTCATGGGCCTGGCGTTGCCGCTCTTTACTCAGGTGATCATCGACAAGGTCGTCGTGCACCGGACGTCCAGCACGCTTGTGGCGCTGGCTGTCGGAATGTCGGTGTTCCTGGTGTTCACGGGCGTGCTCACGTGGCTGCGCCAGTACCTCATTCTGCACACAGGGCAGCGCATCGACGCTGTGCTCGGCAGCCATGTGTTCGACCGCCTGTTCAGGTTGCCACTCCTGTACTTCCAGCATCGGCCCACGGGCGTCATTGCCGCGCGGCTCCATGGCATCGAGAACATCCGGCAGTTCATCGCGTCCGCGGCGGTGACGCTCGTTCTCGATGTGCCGTTCCTCCTGATCTTCGTCGGAATCATGTTCTGGTACAGCGTGCTGCTCACCCTGCTGGTGCTCGGCATTCTTGCGCTCGTAGTCGGAATGAGTGTGATCGTGGCGCCGTTGTTCCGTGAGCGGCTGAACGAGCAATTCCGGCGCGGCGCGGCGACGCAGGCGTTTCTCACGGAGTATGTCGCGGGCATCGAGACGGTGAAGTCCCTGCAATTCGAGCCGCAGCTCAATCAGAAATACCGCGGGCTGTTCGCGAAATATCTCGAATCGGGGTTCGCGACCAGCCAGCTCGCGAATACCTACAATGCCTGGGCGAACACGCTCGAGCAGCTCATGACCATCCTGGTGCTGATGATCGGCGCCTGGGTGGTGATGACGGGCACCGCGCTCACCATCGGCATGCTCGTGGCTTTCCAGATGTTCGCCAACCGCATCAGCTCGCCGATGCTGCGCATGGTTGGCTTGTGGCAACAGTGGCAGCAGACGCGAATTTCGATCAGCCGGATCGGGGACATCATGAACGCGCCGCCGGAGCCCTACAGCCTGGTACCGCGGCGTGCGGGCGCCGCGGGAGCGGGCTCGATCGAGATCGAGGGCCTCGCGTTTCGCTACGACGCGCATCTGCCGTATCTGTATGAAGACCTGAACATTTCCCTGAAGCCCGGCCACCTCGTCACCCTGATGGGCCCCTCGGGGTCGGGCAAGTCCACGCTCGCGAAGCTGCTGCAAGGATTCTATGCGCCGGGACGCGGCCGCATCCGCATCGATGGCATCGACATCGGTCATCTTGCAGCGAATGAGTTGCGCTCGGTGTTCGGCGTGGTGCCGCAGGAGACCGTGCTGTTCTCGGGCACCATTCTCGAGAACCTGAAGCTCGCGAATCCTTACGCCAGCTTCGAGCAGGTGGTCGCCGCGTGCAGGATGGCGGAGATCCACACCGCCATCGAAGCGCTTCCGACCGGCTACCAGACGGAGATCGGTGAGCGCGGCATCGGTCTGTCGGGCGGCCAGCGCCAGCGGATTGCCATTGCGCGAGCATTGCTGAAAGGGCCGCGGGTGCTGATTTTCGACGAGGCCACCAGTAGCGTCGACTCCGCAACCGCAGAGCAGCTCGCGCGAACCGTCAACGCGCTCAAGGGACGTGTGACGATCCTCTTCATCGCCCATCTGGTGCCGAAGAGCCTGCAGGCGGATCACGCGGTGCGCATCGGCGAGAAGCTCACCGTCATCGCCGCTGTCGATCGCCCCGAGCCGGCGCACTCATGAACGAGCTGGACGCGACCGCATGAGCACCGTGTGCGCGGATCCACAGCCGCCTCGCTCGAAAGGCGGCCCGCTTGCGCCGCGCATCCGCTCCGCGCTCTTCGAGATCGCAATGAGCGAGCCCGCACGCGCGCCACGCGCCGTGGGCTGGACGATCGTGACGCTGTTCCTGATTCTTGCGGTATGGGCGGTGGTCGCGAAGCTCGACATCGTGGCGGTGGCAGAGGGTCGACTCGTTCCCGAGACCTACGTGAAGATCGTGCAGCCCGCGGACGCCGGCATCGTGCGGGAGATTCTCGTGGACGAAGGCGACCAGGTCGAGCCCGGACAGGTGTTGCTGCGGCTGGACCCCACCGAGAACGCCGCGGACAGTGTGGCAATCGCGCGCGAGCTCGCAATTCAGCGCCTGCAGGTGCGGCGCGTCGATGCGGAGCTGAACGGTGTGCCGATGCGAGATGAAGAAGCCGACGACGCGCCGCTCTTCGCGCAAGCGGAGGCGCAGCGCTCGGCACATCGCCGGCAGTTTACGGACTCCATTGCGCAGGAGACCGCCGCACGCGAGCGGGCAGCGAACGAGCTGAGTGCGGCCACTGAGGTGCTGCGCAAGCTCGAGAAGACTCTGCCGAGCTATCGGCGCTCGGCGGAAGCCTATGAGAAGCTGGCCGCCGATCATCTCGTCGGCCAGCTCGACGCCGAGGAACGCGGACGCGACGCGCTCGAGAAGGCGCAGGACCTGGAGTCGCAGCGTGCGACGGTCGCGAGCCTGCAGTCGGCCGTGGCCGCTTCGGATCGCCATCTCGAGCAATTGAAGAGCACGTACACGAGCGACCTGCACACCACGCGGGTCGAGGCGGTGAGCAAGATCACCCAGCTCGAGCAGGAGCGCGCGAAACTGCAGTTTCATCGCGATCACCTGGAGCTTCGCGCTCCTCAGGCAGGCATCGTGAAGGAGCTCACCACGACCACGATCGGCGCGGTAGTACAACCCGGCACGGTGTTGCTGTCGCTGGTGCCGCGGAACGAACCGCTGATGGCAGAGGTGTCCATTCGGAACGAAGACATCGGCTTCGTGCGTGAGGGCCAGTCAGTGCGCCTCAAGCTCGCAACGTATCCGTTCCAGAAGTACGGCACGGTGGAGGGTGTCGTGCGCACCATCATCTCGGACTCCTCGCAGCAGCAGCAGGGCTCCAGCCGGCCCCCCGATCGTGGCGATGACGAGAGCGTGACGAGGGGCGGCTCGCTCGCGTTCAAGGCTATGGTAAAGCTGCCCGCGCAGACCCTGCGCAGGGGCGGCGCGACCTTCCCGCTCGCCGCGGGGATGCAGCTCAGCGCGGAGATCGTTGAAGGGCGCCGCACCGTGCTCGAATACCTGCTTTCACCGGTGCAGAGGGTCGCGAGCGAAGCCGGGATGGAAAGATGACACGAATGCGCGAGACAGGCCGCAAGCATCTGCTCACGTTATCTGCGCTGAGCTTGCTTGGTGCGTGCGCCGCTGGCGGCGATCAGCTCGGAAAGCCAACGTCCGCAGCGGAGCCCGTGTTGCGTGTGGCGTGGTCGCCGCCGTGCTCGGCAACTCCTGCGCCACCGAATTTCAGCGTGGATGTATTTGCGGACGGGAGCGTGCGTTTCACCGGAGACAGGCCTGCGAGAGAACTGGGAGAGCGGCGCGCACAGATCAGCAGTCAGAGCGTAGCCCGCATGATGCGCTCAGCGCGCGCCGTCGCCGAAGGCCCAGCCGGGCCGTCTGTGAAATCCAGGGATGAAGACGCGGCGCTGTATTGCCTGGACGTGACGGTAAGGGGCGGCGCGACGCTGCATGAGACGCGAGTGGCGAGCGACGCAAGAAGCGCGCAGCAGTTCATCAAGACGCTCGATGAGGTTGTGCGTCCAATGCGCTGGGTATGCCCCGAGCGGGGCGGCACAGCGCCAGGCGGCGCGCCTTTCGATGGTTATCATTTCTGCGGAGGCTACAGCGCCCGGCCTGCCATCAGCTATTCGATTGCCGACGAGAACGGATGCGTGCAGTACGGCGGCCGCGTGTACCGCAACGTTGTCTATTCCTCGGCAGGATACAAAACGGTTCAGGGCGGTTCCGTCGTGCTCGACGATCGCTATCGTGCGCTCGACGCTCAGCAATTCCAGGAGTTGATCGACGCAGCGCGGCGCGCACACCTCTCGAAGTCCGGAATCGAAGAACCTCATCCTCGCGTGGATCAGGACTATTTCGGCGGCTCGGAACAGGATCTCAGGACATTCCGGCAAGTCCTGGAACGAGTCGCTCACATCACGCCATTCGAAGTTCCGCCAGGTGCCGCGCTCTGCACGAAGCAGTGGCCCTGGCCGGGATCTCTCGCGCTTCGCTATGAGTGGGGGCCCCCGTCGCCGCAGTGAGGCGCCTCGATTTCTCGAAAACAACATGCGTTGAGAACATGGAAAGGGAATAAGAACCATGAGCAAGAATCTGGCGCTGACGGAGCTGCAGGGTTTCACCAATCGGGCCTGGGCCTCGCACTTCATCACGTACACGTTCATCGGCCCGGGCGGGTTTGGGTACTACGCCGACCCCCCGAACAACAGCGCGACAAATCCGGAGCTGCAGCTCATCGTCAGTGGTGCGCTGGCCCACGATATCGAGCACGTTTCCCTGGACGTGCAGAATGACTTCTACGGTGCCGTCGGCGCCTGGATGGCCGTCGCGAACATCACGCTCACCGAAACGGCGCCCGGCGACATCGGCGACATCGCCGTCGGGGCCCTCAAATTTGGCACGCCTCGCGGCCCCGACGTACTGGGTGCGACGGTGCCGACGAGCTATCCGGATTCGGACCCGCGACGCGGGGACATCTGGTTCGACGATGGCACGCGCTCGGGCATCAAGAGCCCGTACATGGCGATCGGTGGCTCGGGATATCTCGCCGTGTTGCACGAGCTCGGCCACGCGCTGGGCCTCGAGGGCGACACGGGTCTTGCGGGCTCCCAATGGGATTCCCAGCGCTACTCGGTGATGTCCTACAAGGCGCTGAACGGCCGGCCCCTGACCAACTCGACTCAGGGCTATGCGTATGCGCCGATGCTGTTCGACATTGCGCGGGTACAGTTCCTGTACGGCGCGAATGCGAACACCAACACCGGCAACAACTTCTACCACTTCCAGTCGATACACGGCTTCCCGGTGCAGGCGGTCTGGGATGCGGGCGGATCGGACACGCTCGACGGCGCCGACCAGACCGGCAAGCTGGTCATCGATCTCAATCCGGGCGGCGAAAGCTACGTGAAGACGCTCTTCGGCGGGCGCGGCGAGGAAATCGACATCGCCTTTCAGCCGCTGCTGCCCGATGGAACGCCCGATCTGGCCTACAACCTGAATTTCATCGAAGACGCGCTCGGCGGCTCGAACGACGACCAGATCACGGGCAACGACGCGGCCAACAAGCTCGAGGGCCGCAAGGGCAACGACACGCTCATCGGTGGGCTCGGGGATGACACGCTCGAGGGTGGCGAGGGCACGGACACACTGAGCGGCGGCATCGGCGACGATGTCTACGCCTACTCCTCGGGCGACGGCAAAGACACGATCATCGACAGCGATGGCGGCATCATCCGCATCGACGATCTGGATCTGATCGCCGGCAGCGAAGCGAAACGGACCATCGATCCGAATTACAAGGACAGGCTCGCCTGGTCCATGGACTTCAACGGCGCGCAGCTCGTGCTGACCTTGATCGATGGCGATCTCCAGGCGGGCGGGACGCTCCTGATCACGGGCTCGCCGCTGGGCGCGGACGGCTCGATTACGCTCAAGAATTTTTCAAGCGACGGCCGGTTTGGCCTGACGCTCGACCCCACGAACACCGTCACGACCATTGGCGGCGGAGGAACGCTCGCCGAAGGCCATTCCGATACGGTAACCGTGCAGCTTGCGGGCGTCGCGCAGACTGGCGACACGCTGCACCTCGATTGCAGCGATCTCTCCGGCTTTCTGAAAGTCGTCACGGGTTCGCAGACCTTGTCGTTTGGCAGCAGTGGCGTTGACCTGACGCTCGCGGCGGGCCAGTCGACGGTGGTGTTCAGTCTCGTGTCGGACGGCGATGTCGACACAGACACGGCGCTCACCCTGACTGCGAAGCTGCACGATGCGCAGGGCAATGCGCAAGGCGATGCGTCGACCTTCGACCTCAATTTCGATGCCACGGATGAGACCGGCACCACGCGCACGATCGTCGGCGACGTGGAGATCAAGGACTTCGACCCCGACACCGAGGGCGTGCAGCCGCATCTCGATGCGCTCGGCAATCGCATCACCACCGGCGTTCTTCAGTCGATTCAGGACGAGCTGAGCGGCAGCGCAAACGACGACACCATCGCTGGTGGCGCCGCCGGCGACATTCTGCGCGGCAAGGCGGGAAACGATGTCCTCTTCGCCGATGCGCAGGTGGACATCGCCGGGGCGATCGCGAGCGGCGCGGTCGGCAACGGCAATCCCAACTTGATTCATCTGTCCGGTGCCGGGAACAACGACATTCTCTCCGGCAACGGCGGTGACGATACGCTGGTGGGCACCGCGGGCGCGGACCTGCTTTCCGGTGGCGCGGGCAAGGATCTGCTGATCGGCGGCCAGGGCGATGATTTCCTCGACGGCGATTCCGATGTTTTCGTCACGACCTTCGACTGGACGTTCAACTGGACGTTCGACGAGTCGTTCGTCGGTTCGGATTCCATCTCGTACCTGTATTCCCTGAGCGGCGATGGCGCACAGCTGAATGTGTCTACGCCCGGCGGCGATGCCGATGTGATTCATGCGGGCGGCGGCGACGACGTCGTGATGGCTGGCGCCGGCGCCGACCAGGTCTTCGGCGAAGAGGGCAATGACAAGATCTGGGGCGATGCAGGCGCCGACACGCTTTTCGGAGGGGCCGGGGATGACTTCATCTCCGGCGACGTCGGCTGGGCGACAACGGACAATCCGGCCAACGACCGCGCCGATTTCATCGACGGCGGCGATGGCAATGACAAGCTGTATGGCGACGGTGGCGCAGACGTCGTCTTCGGTGGTGCCGGCGACGACACCCTCAGTGGTGATCGCGACGATCAGTACTCCGGGGACGACTATCTCGACGGCGAAGACGGTAACGACACCATTTTCGGCGCCGGCGGCTCGGACAGTCTTTTCGGCGGTGCCGGCAACGATGCGCTGATCGGCGACGGATCGGACGTCGCCGCGGAAAAGCAGGGCGATGACTACCTCGACGGCGGCGATGGCGACGATCAGCTGATCGGCGGCGGCGGCGCGGATACGCTGATCGGCGGCGCAGGCGCGGACCTGCTCTTCGGCGACTCGTCCGATACGGATCCCGACGCTTACGGGAACGACTACCTGGAGGGTGGCGATGGCGATGATCAACTCGTCGGCTCGGGCGGCTCGGACGTCCTGCTCGGCGGCGTCGGAGATGATCTGCTGTTCGGCGATTCGTCCGATGTGCCTGCCGGCAAGTCGGGCGACGACTACCTGGACGGTGGCGAGGGCAACGACACACTCCTCGGCGAAGGCGGTTCGGACACGCTCATCGGCGGGGACGGTAACGATCAAATCGCGGGTGATAGTGTCGACACGCTAGCGGAGGAGCAAGGCGACGACTACCTCGATGGCGGCGCGGGCGACGACATTCTTCAGGGCTTCGGCGGCGCCGACACCATCATAGGCGGCGATGGCAATGACCAGATGAATGGCGATGGTACGGGCACGCCCGCCAGCGCCTATGGGGATGACTACCTCGATGGCGGCGCTGGCAATGACGTGCTGTTCGGCGACGGCGGCAACGACACTCTGGTCGGTGGTGACGGCGATGATCAGCTGTATGGTGAGACGACCGATACGGTTTCGGCGGGATTTGGCGACGACTACCTCGACGGTGGCGCAGGCAATGACACTCTGGTCGGCGCCAGTGGCAACGACATTCTGAGCGGCGGGGACGGCGATGATCACCTGCACGGCGACTCGAGCGACACACCCGTCGAGCTGCAGGGCCAGGACGTCCTCGATGGCGGCGCCGGCGACGATGTCCTGAAGGGCTATGGCGGCGACGACGTTCTGAATGGTGGCACCGGCGACGACGTCCTCCTCGGCGACGACGGCAACGATGTATTGGGGGGCGGCAGCGGCGCCGACCAGTTGCAGGGAGGCAATGGCTCGGACGTGCTCGACGGCGGTGAGGACAACGATCTGGTGTTTGGCGACGCCGGGGACGATTCGCTCTCGGGCGGCGGTGGCGACGACGTTCTCATCGGGGACGCGGGCGATGATTTCTTGGACG
>FTEO01000439.1_pt1 | contig 35710 bp, 27 predicted proteins | sample 1640211 | NCBI WGS metagenome assembly FTEO01 (sample SAMEA3914816, study PRJEB12502) | metagenome | biome: forest; material: soil | place: USA | collected 2011-09-16 | depth 0.3 m | reverse complement strand
TGTTCTTCGTGTACTTGGCCGTGTTGCCCACCGTTGGGCCGCCACTCGCATCGGCCGCACCCGCGGAGCTGCCATTCTTGGCATCGTCGATGGCGTCGCCCACACCGTAATCGATGCTCGGACCGATCGACTCCTTCTCACTGTGGCTGCTCTTCGTTGTCGTGGAGGTGTTCTCCGCGGCCCGGCTGTCGATGGTCTTCGCGTTCTGCGTGACGTTGCCGCCGGCGTCGATCTGCGTGCCGACGTCCGTGATCGTGTCGATGGCGGTGCGGGTCACGTTTCCGCCTGCTTTGAGCGTCGACGTCCGAGCAGTGCTGGTCGTGGTGGTCGTGTCGGAGCTCTTCGTCTCGTGGGATATGTCCCAGCCGACACTGTTGGCGTCCGCATGGCCGCCAATCGCCGACCTGGTGCTTTCCTCGTGCCGGGAATCCAGCGTCGTGTCCTGACCCGCGAGCACGTTGATGTTCTTGCCGCTCACATTGAGATCGCCGCCCGCCGCGACATCGGAGCCGCGGATCGTGGCCGTTTTGCCCGCCTCGAGAGTGGTCGAGCCGCCCGACTTGATGCTCGAGCCGACACTCGTGGTCTGCGTCGAAACGGTGTCGACGGAGCTGTTGGTGTGGCCGACGCTGGTGCTATCCGTGGTCCAACCCGAGGTCTCCGTGCGCGTCTGAACGGTCGACGAGCTCTGTCGATCGATCACGTTCAGGTCGCCTGCGGCCTGTACTTTTGCATCACCGCCCGCGTTGATCTGGCTGCCACCCAGCGTGGTGGTGCCGCCGCTCCTGATGTTCACGTTGCCGCCCGCGTCGACGCTCGAGCCGATCTGAGTGACAGAGCGCGTCTGAGTGGACGTGTCGCCGTTGCCTTGCGCGACGCTCTTCTTGTCCGCGGCCTTGTTCTCGATGGTGTCGATTACGACGTTTCCGCCAGCGGTGATGGAGGCACTACCGCCGGAACGCACTTCGGCGCCCTTCACGGTAACGTTCTTTGCAGCGTCGATCGTGAGACCGTCTTTGGCGGTGATGACTGCCGTGTTGCCCACGTCCGTCTGGCCAACGTAGTCATTGCCGCGTGTTTGGGCGGTGGTCTCGTTGACCACGTTGCCGCCTGCCTTGAGGTCCACCGTTCCGCCAGAGATCGTTCCGCTGCGATTGACGATATCGCCCGTGGTCTCGACCGTAAGCTGCTTGTCCGCCTTGATCGTGCCGCCTTCGTTGGTCAGCGAGTCGCCTTTCACGCTGACGTTGCTGGCGCTGATCACAGCACCCTTCGCAACGCTGTCACGCGTAGTAGCGGCGAGATAGACCACCGGCACCAGCACCTTCTGGCCGCCGACGTCTTTCTCTTCCATCCACACGAGATCCTGCTTGAGGCTCGCCGCCTGCGTCGGCGTCAGCGCCTTGCCGAAGGTGAGGCCAAGCGTACCGGACTGGCTGGCAGCACTCTCCATGAGCCCTTTCACTTCCGCGGTCTCACTGGCGTAGCCGCCAAGGATGTTGCTGCCCGTCTGCGCGACGAGCTGGTCGCGAATCAACTTGTCTTCGTAGTTCGCATCGCCGAGGCGCTTCTGCAGCGTGTCGACGTCGTAGCCGAGCAGCCGGGCGAGGTAATCCGAGCCGAGCGCCGAGCCCGACGTATAGAGCGGATTCGTCTCGATGAGATAGCCCGAGCCGGGGTTCTGGCTCGGCACGAAGAACCCGTTGGGGCTCGTCGGGAGCGCGAGACTCAAACCCTGCAGGGAGGCCGCGGTCGGAATCTGCGCGGCCGAGCCCGACACACCCTGGGGAACGGTGGTCGAGACGCTGACCGGCGGGGCCGTGCCGCGATTGATGAGGCCCGGCAGATTGATGCTGTTGCGCGCGTAGAGCCCGCCCGTGAACGAGCCCGTGGGCGCGGCGGAGAAGAGCTTGCCGTAGCCGGCGGCCACCGCCGAGAGCTCATCCGCATACTGGGTCCAGCCCGCAGCCGCACCCGGTTCATCGTCGTCGGGGATCACGCCGTCGTACTGGGTCTCGTTGAGCGGCGCAAAGTAGATGTGCCCTGAGTCGCCGTAGCGCTCCCAGAACAGCTTGTGGAACACCTCGTGCGAGAGGTGCAGATCGTTGTTCTCGAATGCGGTCGCAGTGGGCCCTGCCGCGATGATGTTGATGTTGTTGCCAGACATGACCGACGCCACGTTGCGCGCGCTGCCTGTGTACGTGAGATCCAGGTCGCCTCCGGCGAGGAGCTGGGCCGCCTTCGGGAGAGTGCCGCTCGAGAGGTGCTGATCGACCGTGTACGTGGCCTGCCAGACAAAGCTGTAGGCGCAGTTGTTTCCGAACGCGTCGCAGTGGAAGCCACCGCTCGCACCAATGAGATCGGCGGCGGGGTGCACATAGGCCGTGCCGACCTGAAAGAAGCTCGGACAAGTGCTGCTGCCAAGGGGGAAGCCGCAGTCTTTCCTCGGTGTTGCTTCGAATGTCATCACGGGAGCGTCGTCGATGACCGTGGGCACGCCGCCTACCGGGTCGTTCTTGAAGTCTCGCGCGCTGATCTGGATGACGCCTTCGGCGAGCACTGTGCCCGTATTGATGAAGCTGTCGACGTTGAAGGTCATGCCGCCGAGGCCGCTGCCCGGAACGCCGGAGGACACCGTTCCGCCGAAGCCAGTGGCGTCGCCCACGTTGTTGAACGTCCCGCCGCTGGTGACGTTGAGCTGCGTGCCCGCGTAAATGGAGCCTGTGTTCGTGATATCCGTCGTCGACGTAAGGGCCAGCGTGCCAAGCGAAGACAGACCCGCGGTCGCTGCGTTGTTGATCGCACCGGCGTGCACGCTGAGATTGCCCGCGCCGAAGATCGCGCCAGCATTGTCGACATTGCCCGATACGGTGAGGGCGCCCGCGCCCGAGGCATTCGTCGACGTGAGAATCTTCGCGCCTGCCGTCTGGTTCGCAAGGCTCGCAGCAGTGATCGTCGCGCCGCTCGTCGCCTGGATCACGCCGCTGTTCGTGAGCGCACCGGTTGCGACGGTGAGTGTGTCACCCAGAATCGTTCCGGAGGCGGAGTTGTTCAGTGTGCCGCTGCCAACGGGAGCGGCCGGCAGCTGGCTGATCACCACCTGCCCGTCGGCCTGGAGGCGCCCATCATTCGAGACGCTCGGCCCGTTGATGTTGAGCAGCGTTCCCGCGTTCATCGCACCGCTGTTGGCCAGCGCCGTGCTCGCCTGGACACTCAGAACGTTCGCCGCGGAAATGGCGGCGCCGCTGCGGTTGGTCACTGTACCGGCCGAGAGCTCGAGAACTTCGCCGCTTCGAATGTTGCCCGCGTTGTCGAGCGTTCCGCTCACGTTGAGGAAGTCCATGCCGCCTGCGGCGGTGGAGGCCAGAAGCGTTGCGGCCGCAGTGGTATTCGCGAAGGTGTTCGCATCGATATACGTGTAGTGCGTCGCCTGGATCAGGCCGGCATTGCTGATGGCGTCGGCGGTGAGCTGCATCGTGTCCGCGAGCAACACCCCATCGGCCGCATTGTTCAGATTCACGCGGAAACCGGGCGAGCCCATGAACAGAGCGGTTCCCGCCTGCAGCCTGCCGGAGTTGGTGACCTCGAGCGCGTGGCCCGGCGCGCCGCTCTGCACAGCCAGGTACTGGCCAGCCAGAACACTGCCTGCGTTGTCGATGCTCGTGGTGGCCGCCAGAGCCAGATTCCCGCCGGCCTGCACAGCGTTGCTCCCCGCACCAATCGTGATTCCGCCCTGCTGCGCGCTCAGCGAGACGGTCCCTGGCGACTTCACACTCGCCGAGCCGACGTCGATATTTCCGTTCGTTGCGATGAGAGCGAGGTCCGGCTGGGTGCTATCGGTGTTTGCACCGCTGTAGAGCGCCGTGCTGGCGCTGCCAAGCGTCAGCGAGCCGATGACGCCTGTGAGCGCATCGCCTGCGCCCCAAGACGTGCCGACGATGTGGGCGGCGTTCTGGATTCCAAGAAACACATTGCCACGGCCGAAGCGTGTGGCGGCGGAGCTGGAGCTGTCCTCGAGAGCGCTACCGGTCACTGTGAGAGCGCCGCTCGCGGCGAGCGAGCCATCGACCAGCGTTACGCCGCCGAGGCCAGCGGCGAGCGTCAGGTCGCGCCCGGCATTCAGAGAAGCATTGACGCCCGAGAACGTAATTGCGTCAGCGGGACCGGCCGGAGGCGTTCCGACATCGCCACTCCCGGCGCCTGCCGGTACACCAAAATAGCGCACGCTGAGATCGCGCTGCGTGCTGATGCGGCCCGTGAGCTCGATCTTGCCCGCCGCATCGATACTGAAATCATCCGCGCTCGCGGCGGCATCGCCAACCATGCGAACGCCAACGCCGGCCTCGGTGGAGATGATGCGAATGCGGTCCGCATACACGCCACCCAGCGCTGTGGAGTCGAACGCGAGCGTCGGGCCGGAGCCGGTTCCATCAATCGGCGTCGCGTTTCCGGTCTCGTAGTCCCAATCGTTCGTACCGGTGACCACGTTCAGCGTGTGCGCATTCAGCTGCCCGTCCACCTTCAGCGAGCGCGTCACGATATCGAAGTACGTCTGGTTCGTGCCGTTGAGGCCGGCTCCCGAGACGAGCACGTCGCCACCATTCACGGTGAAACCGGCGAGCGCGCCGCTGTCCTTGAAGTTCGCCGTGCCGGTGGTCAGCGCCACATGGTCCGTGTTCACGAAACCGCAGCCACTGCAGGTGATGCCGAACGGATTGGCAACGATCACGTCTGCCTTCGAGCCCAGCACTTCCGTGTAGCCGGCGAGCACACTGCGATTCGGGCTCACCACTTCATTGAGAATGACCTTCGCCGCCGACCCGAGGTTGAGGTTTGCGAGCGTCTGGCCCGCAAGCTGCGACGAACGCGAGACCTGATCGACGGTGCCGTTGTTCAACACCACGCCGCGCGAGTCCACGTTGAACTGCGTGTACTGGTTGTGCGAAAGGCCCGCGCTGTTTGGATTTGCGATGTTCACCACGGGCACGCCGTTCGGCGCCAAGTACACCTGCGTGTTGTTGTTCGCCGCATTCACACCTGGTGCCGGCGGCGCATCCGCGAAGGCCGTGATGGGCGCGGCCATCGTGATGACGTGGATCGCCGCCAGGGTGACGGCGGGGAGGCGCATGGAATTCTTCGAGCTCATTCGGGCGTCTCCGCTCACAGTGACATCGAGAATCGGAAGTAGGTCTGGCTGCCTTCACGCGTCATGAACGACGGCACGTGAATCGGCCGGCTGTTGAACAGCTCCACCGTGACGGAGCCTGTGCTGAGGCTGAATCCCAGCGTCCCTCCGGAAAGCGCGCCTTCAGGAGTTCCGGTGTTGTCTTCGCGCATGCGGGTCCGTCCGTAGTCGAGGCCGATATAGGGGCGCACCACGGCCTGGAGGAACGGGCCGAAGCTCAGCGGCTGGCGAACGGCAAGCTCATTGCGCCAGACGAAACCGTTGTCGCCCGCCAGCGAGGTGTTGTCGAAGCCGCGCACCGAGTAGATGCCGCCGACCAGAATCTGCTCACTGCCATACAGCGCCGTCTGCGCGCGCTGGCCGAACACGGAGCTGCTGAAGCTGGCGTTGAGTCCCACGGCCCGGAACGGCAGCGAGTAACTTGCGTTGTAGTTGAAGCGCCGGAACTGCGCGCGCGGCGCTTCCGCGGCCAGGAGGTCTGGGTCGTTGAGCGCGCCCATGGCATGCAGGCCGCGGGAGTAGCCACCCTCCAGCGCCACCACGCCGCCCAGGAGACCGGTGGTGTAGTTCACGCTGAAATCCGCAACCGTGAGGTCCCGGCTGCTCACAGAGAGCAACTGGTCCGCAAGATAGTTATGGGTGGACTTGGTGCTGAGGCTCGCGGCCAGCGTCACGCGATTCGAGCGGCTCCGATGAACCACGTCCTCAAAGCGCGCCGAGGCGATCTCGGAGTTGCCATCTGCGCGTAGCGACGCGCCACTCTGCGTCTGCAGAAAACTCACATAGTCGGAACGGCTATAAGCAAGGGACGTGGTGGTGTACCCATACGGAACCAGGTACACGAAGCTTCCAAGTTGCGACTGCCGCTCGCCACTCAACGGAAGCGACTGCCGATACGTTGCGCTCACGTAGTCGTTGAAGCCGAGCGGGCTGTCGAAGCCAGTGGTGATGCCCGCCTGATTCTTGCCGGTGGCATCCTGCCCCATGCTGTCTACCGAGGCGCCGAGATGAAAGGCGCGTTCGGACTCATTGCGAACCACGACACGGCTCGTGCCCACAGCCGCGCCCGGCTCGATATCGAGCGTGGCGTGGTTCGACTGTAGCCGGTTGATCTGATCCAGCCCCTGCTCGAGATCGCGCAAGTTGAGCGGCGCACCCTGCACACCCGGCATCGCGCTGCCGAGCGAGATGCGATCCGCGCCCTTGCCAGTGAGCGAGATCTTCTCGACCACGCCCTCCACCACCATGACGGACAGCCGCCCGCCGGATAGATCCTGCTCCGGCAGGTACACGCGCGTGGTCACGTAGCCGCGGTCGATGTAGGAGTTCGTGATGTCCGACATGAGTTGCTCGATGTCGTGCACCTTCAGGCAATGGCCCGAGTACACCTTCGTCAGGTGCGCACGATCCGCGGCGGGCAGGTTCGGAGCGCTGCCGATGACGACCTCATGGATGTCGCGGCACGGGCCGCCGTTATCCGCCGACGCGCCGGAATCGAGCGTGTTGAGGCTGGACTTGGGCGCCGGCAGCTTGCGGCGCTGTTGCTCGATCTGCTGGCGCTGTTGCTCCTGCTGCTCGCGCTGGATTCTGTCGGCCGCGCGCTCCGCGTCCGAGGCAGTCTGCGCATGCACGCTGGTCGCCACCAAGGCGGACCCGATGCAGGCGGCGAGTCGAAGCTGAAAGGGCGAGGTCATTACGGTGCGCATTGTCAAAAGCCGGTGCCGTTGTCGTGCGCGCACACTGCCAGTCGACTCTGCGCCTGCCATCTGTACTGAAGTATGGGTTGTGCGGGAATGCGGTCAGGAATAGCGTGCACGGTGTGCAATTCAGCCAAACACTAGAGGCCGAACAGGCCCGCTACATCCACCGCACCGTCCCGACCGCTGCGCTCGGCGGCCTGGTCGTGGTTGGCATCGTGGTGGTCGTGTTCCGCAGCGTCGTCCCGGCACACTACTTATATTGGTGGTTCGCCGCGTTCGCGCTGCTCACCGCCGTGCGGATGGTCGGGTGGTGGCGCTTTCGAGGCGCCGCCTTCGGACCCCCAAGTGCAACCCGCTGGCTGCGCCAGGCCGTGCTCGCGGCGTTCATATCGGGCGTGTTGTGGGGACTCGGCTCGCTGTTCCTCTTTCCGGCGGACCAGGTGGTCTACCAGTTCACCTTCGTGTTCGCGCTGGTGATGATGGCGATGGCGGCGATGTTCAGCTACGCGCCGCACTACCCCGCGTACCTCGCGTTCGTGTTGCCTTCCATGGTGCCGGGCATCGTCGGGTTGGGGCTGCAGAACGGCGCTCCGCAAGTGGGCATGGCCGTCGGCGTGTCGATGATGACCATCGTGGTGTTGGGCTCCGTGCGGTCTTTCAACCGGCTGTTCATCGAATCGATGCGGCTGCGGCTGGAGAACGTGGAGCTGGTCGGGCAGCTCACGGTGCAGAAGGATGCGGCGGAGTCCGCCAACCTCGCCAAGTCCCGCTTCCTTGCGGCGGCGAGCCACGATCTGCGCCAGCCCATCCATGCGTTGAATCTCTATCTCGGTGCGTTCGCGCAGCTCGATCTACCGCGGCACGTGAGTACACTGCTCGGCAAGGTACGCCAGTGCGCGCAGATCATGGACGAGATGTTCCGCACGCTGCTGGACATCTCGAAGCTCGATGCCGGTGCCATCCGCCCGCAGCTCAGTGTGTTCCCGCTGGCGCCGCTGCTGGCGCGCACGCGCGTGGAATTCGAGCCGCAGGCGCGCGCCAAAGGGCTCGATCTGCGAGTGCTTCGCTGCTCGGCTTTCGTGAAGAGCGATCCGGTTCTGGTGGAGCGCATTCTGCGCAACCTCGTGTCGAATGCGATCCGGTACACGGAGCGTGGGCGCGTGGTCGTGGGATGCCGGCGCCGGAAGGACGCGTTGCGCATCTCCGTATACGACACCGGTCTCGGAATCGCGCCTCACCAGCAGACGCTGGTGTTCGAAGAGTTCTATCAGGTGGGCAATCGCGAGCGCGATCGATCGCACGGCCTGGGTCTCGGGCTTGCCATCGTGGAACGGCTCACGCGACTGCTCAGCACGTCCATCATTCTGCGTTCGCGGCACGGCCGCGGCAGCCTGTTTGCTTTCGACCTCCAGCGCGCAGAACACATGGAACTGCCGCCGATCCGCCTTACGCGCCCCGATGGCGCGAGCCGTAGCCTCGCCGGCACGGTGGTCGTGGTGGTGGACGACGAAGAGCTCATTCTCGATGCTGCGCAGACGCTGCTCGAGCAGTGGGAGTGCACGGTCATTGCCGCGACCTCGGGCTCCGCAGCGTTGAAACAGCTCGCCTCGAGCGAGAGGCCGCCGGACGTGCTCATCTGCGACTATCGCCTGCGCGATGACGAAACCGGCATCGCCGTGGTGGACGCCGTGCGCAACGAATTCAACGCGGATATCCCTGCCCTGCTGCTCACCGGCGACACCGATCCGGATCAGATCCGCAAGATCACGGCGAGCGGGCTCGCGGTGCTCCACAAGCCCCTGCGAGAAGACGAGCTCAACGACGCGCTTTGCGCGCTCTGCGCATCGTCGGCGCCGCTGCCGGGCTAGCCAGCTCCGCGCATATCCTGTAGGAAGAAGCTCTGCTGACAGGGCCCGACAGGGGATAGCGATGCGCTTCGAGAAGCAGACTTTTACGACCGACGTCACACTCGATTACAACGAGTTCATCGACTGCACGATCCGGGATTGCGTGGTCATGTTCCACGGCGGCGAGTTCACCCTCGTGAGAACGAAGCTGCTGAACGTGCGTTTCGGTCTCGGCGGGCCGGCGAATTCAACACTGGTGTTCCTGCGCCTCGTCCGCGCCAACGGCCAGTATCTCCTCGACGAGCTCCTGAATGCGGCGGAGCCGCCGGAACCGGATCAGAGCGCCACGATCAACTGATCCGGTGATCGGTGCGGACTAGCGGTCCCCGCGCCTCGCGCGAGTCGCGCTGCCTGACGCTTTGGCGGCTTTCCGTGCCGGCTTCTGCGAGGTGGGTTCCTTCACGTCCGCGACGACACCGCGGCGCTTCACCTTGAGTGATCGAAGATCATATTCCTTGCGCATACGTCACCGCTTCGGTGCGAGTGGGTCTCCGGGCGGAGATAATTCGCGTGACCGAGCCGCGCGAAGTATAGCTCACCAGAAGCAGGCGCCCGAGTTTCGAATGCCCTATCAAGAGCTCTCGATCTTCGTCCTGACTGTGATCCGGGTCGTAGAAGACGACCTGCAGCGGATCGTTAAAGCACGTACGGGCTTCCTCGAAGGTCACCCCGTGCCTGGCTCGGTTGGCATCTGCCTTGATCTTGTCCCACGTGAATAGCATGCCGCGACTCCGGTGCCGCCCAGTGCGGCGCGAACGGGCGTGAGCATGTTCGTGCGAGTGCTCCTCCGAGCACGCCGAAATCTGTGGCGAACCATCAGAAATGCGAGTGCGACAACCGCACTAGAGCGTGGTGAGTACGCTGGGACAAAGCGCAGCGGAAGACGCTGGCGTAATCGCCCTCTCAGCGTCGCCTACCCGGCGTCCTTGGTTCCCAGCGAGAGCCGGCGCGCTGCCTGCATGGCCTGCGTGCGGTTGGCTACGCGGAGAACGCGGAAGATGGATGACACGTGCATCTTTACGGTGACTTCGGCTACTCCGAGACGCAGGCCGATTTCCTTGTTGGCGAGATGCAGCAGCGAGAGGATTTCGAGCTGCCGCGCCGTGAGCGGCGAATCATCCGCGAGATCGCGGGCGGCGGGGCCTGCGGGCGTGATCCATTCCGGGGCCGTGAAGTCGTTGGCGAGCACGCGCCGGATCACATCCGCCAGCACATCCGTGGACACCGCCTTGGAAACGAAGTGCTTCGCGCCGGCGTTCAGCGCGGCGGTGGCATCCCGGCGTTCCTCGGAGGCCGATACGGCAATGACGGTTGCGGCGGGAAAGTGGCTTCGAATCGCGGCGATCGCTTCGGTGCCACTCATGCGGGGCAACCCGAAATCCAGCAGCACGAGGCGCAGATCCGGCACATGGGCCGCGACGCGCAGGCCTTCCTCGGCGGAGCTGGCTGCATGCACGTTGGCCTCGCCAAGCACTGCGCGCAGCAGCTGCGTTAGCGCATCACGATAGAGCGGATGATCTTCGATGATCAGAGCGCTGCCGGCCATCTGGAGTCGTCCCTCCCGCAGATGGCGCGGGAGTATAGCCGGTCGGGGGCTAGCGCTGGCGAAGTTGCTCTCAGCCCTGATCAGGTTGCCGAAGATGCGACGTGGTCGATTCACGAAGCCGTTTGCCGGCTCGCTCCATCTCCAGCATCAGATCGACTGCGGCTTGATGCTGTACAGCCCGCTGCTCGTAGGTGTAGCTCAGACTGACGCGGATGAGACTCAGGTCGAAGCCCGCTCGCTCAGCGATCTCGGAAGCGGTGAGAGGTTTTTCGGACATGCACGCATTATCCCGCCCGAGGGGAGGGACCGCCAGTCCGACAACTCAGGTCCGAGGCGCCGCCAGCAGCGCGTCGATGGCCTGCTCTACTTGCAGCGCTTGCGACTCGCCCACGTGCATTTCGCCGAAAACATGGCCGCGAAGGTGGCCCTCTGCATCGACCAGGTAGAACGCCGGCCAGTACTGGTTGCCCATGGCGTTCCAGTAGGAGTAGTCGCCGTCGATCATCACCGGGTACTGAATCCCCAGCTTGGAGACCGCGGTGCGCACATTGGCCACGTTACGTTCCTGCGGCAGCTCGGGCGTGTGGACGCCGACGACCACGAGGCCCGCGCCGGCCTTCTCCCTGGCCACCTTCTTGACCCACTCGGCAGAGCGCAGACAGTTGATGCAGTCGAACGTCCAGAACTCGACCAGCACGACTTTGCCGCGAAGCGCGTCGACGCTCAGGGGCGGGGAGTTGATCCATTCCTCCGCACGGGTGTGAGTGAAAGCTGGCGCTGCTACCGCGCCGGGCGCGGGCGCCGATGCAGATGCGGATGCGGACACGGGGGGCGACGCGGCCCCCAACGTCGACATCGCACCTTGCGCACAGCCCAGTAACAGACTCATGGCGCCGAGCACCGCGAATTTCAGATTCCTGCGTACCATTCGTACCCCTGGTCTTCCCAGTAGCCGCCTTTGCCACCGCCGATAGCGGCGAAACTCTTCACCAGCTCGATACGCATGATGTACTTCGCCATCTTGTATCCGAGCTGCCGCTCGATGCGCACGCGGATCGGCGCGCCATTCGCCACGGGCAACGGCTTGCCGTTCAGCTCGTACGCCAGAATGGTCTGCGGATGGTGCGCGTCCTCGAGGTCGACGCTCTCGTAGTAGCGCGTGCCTTCGCCGTCCATCGGGTCGGCGCAGTGGAACACCACGTAACGCGCGTCCGGCGTGGGCCGCGCCAGAGCCAGCACCTGGCTCAGCGGCACACCTTTCCATTTACCAATCGCACTCCAGCCCTCGACGCAGTCGTGCCGGGTAATCTGCGTGCGGCTGCTCATGGAGCGAAGCTGCGCGAGAGTCAGTTCAGTGGGCGCGGCCACGAGCCCGTCCACGCGGAGCTTCCAGTCCTGGAAGTTGTTGGCGGCGAGCTGCTGATAGTGATCGTCCTCGGGGCTCGCCGTGCCGTTGCTGCGAAAGTCTGGCGATAGATCCGCCTCGCTGAATTCCTGCGCCAGCGACGTTTTCGAGGTGATCAGCCGCTGCGCGCCGCGGTTCGCATGCTCGCCGGTGCCGAGCACTTTCGGCACCCAGCTCGAACGCGAGGCGGCGTCGCATCCGGCCAGCATTGCAGCGGAAGCGCCCAACAGGAAACGGCTCAGAAAACTACGGCGGCCTGCGTCGGAGCTCATGGCAATGGACCCTGTTCGGTTGTGGAATGCGACTCGGCCGCCGGCGGCGAAGCAGCCGCGGAAAGTGGAGCGGCAGTCGCGGGTGACACATCCGCAGGACGCGGATTGGGCTCCAGCGGCACGCCTCGTTCGAGCGCCACTTCGTACCGGCCCGTGATCATCGACCGCACGTTGTTCCACAGCCCGGTGATCACCACTTCGAACACGTGCACCAGCACGAACAGCACGATGGCCATCGCGGCAAGAAAGTGAAGCGTTCGAGCGGACTGTCGCCCGCCAAACACGTCTATCCAGCCGGGCCATATCGAGTCAACGCGCGGAGACATGGCGAGCCCCATCAGAATCACGAGGGGCAGCAGCACGAATATCACCGAGAGATACGCAAGCTTCTGCAACACGTTGTAGTGCTTCGCGTCCTCTCCATGCGGATGCCGGAAACGCAGATGATCCACGATGCTGCGCCCGAACGAGCGCCAATCACGGCGCGTGGGCGCGAGTTCCTGCGACAGGTGCCGCGTCCAAACGGAGTACGCCACGTACAGAATGCCGTTGATGACCAGCAGCCACGCGAAGAAGAAATGCCAGCGCCGCGCCATCGCCAGCCATTGCGACCCCGGAAGCGTGATCCACGAAGGGAAGCCGCGCTCGCTCAAGCCGCCGTCCGGCCCCTTCGAGAGACCGAGCACCCCAGTGGTCTGTATCTTGTGACCCAGCACGTTCGTAACGCCGATGGCACGACCGTCGGCAGACATCTCCGCGCCGAGCTCGAGCACCGGCGGCCGGCCGCTGTAGGAAGACTTGCCCCAGTACAGCGCCGGGTGCGCATTGAATATCTGCAGCCCGCTCATCAACAACATGAGAAGCGCGATGACATTCACCCAATGCATCACACGCACGGGCCACGTGTGGCGCAGGTACAAGTACCCACGCTCCGTCTCTTCTCTGGTTGAGGAGCTACGCGTCGTCATCGTGCTGCCGGCCCGCGCCCGCTGCCGGGCGCGACACCGTTGAAGCCTCGCTCGATCACTTGTCGCCGGACGTGGCCTTGTCTTTCGACATGCTGCTGTCCTTCATCATGGAGTCGTGATGCATCATCATGGCTTTCGCATCGACCATGCCGCTCGCATCCTTCTTCAGGCTGTCCCACATCTTCTGGTGATAGGCCATGAACTCTTCCTTGGAAATCTTGCCGTCGCCGTTCGTGTCCATGCTCGTGGCCATGGAGCTCATGGACATGGAGTCGTGTTTCATCGTCGGCGCATCCGCCGCCACGGCGGCAATGCTCACACCGAGGAGACAGGTGCCGACCACCGCGCTCAGAATCTTTTTCATTGCTTCATCCTCTTGGTACTACGATTGGCTGTGAGACCGCATGATAGGCCGCAATGATCACGAAACCATCACGGCAAGAGACCCCTGCCGGTTCCCCGGGAAACGGCGACCCGGCGTCCCCGCCTCCGGAGGGCGCCCGGCACCGGATTCTGATCATCGAGGATGATTCGCAGATCGCGAAACTCGTGCGCGCCGAGCTGCGCGACGCGGACTACGCCGTGGACTGGGCCGCAGACGGCGAACGCGGACTCGCGCGGTTCAGCGCCGTACCGGCGGATCTCGTGGTGCTGGACCTCAATCTTCCCGGTATCGATGGGCTCGAAGTCTGCCAGCGCATCCGGCAGAAGGACCGGTTGACGCCCATCCTCATGCTCACCGCACGCACCACGAAGCAGGACATCGTGCGTGGCCTCGAGCTCGGTGCCGACGAATACCTCACGAAGCCTTTCAGCACGCTGGAGCTGATCGCGCGGATTCGCGCGCTCTTCAGGCGCCTCGCCACGTATCGCGAAAGCCGGGAACGTGAGGAGCCGGCGGAGCCGATCCGTCGCGGGCCGCTGCTCATCGACCCCGCCCGCCGTGAAGCGCGCATCGCCGGCGCAGTCGTTGCGTTGACGGCGAAGGAGTTCGAGCTGCTCCTGCTGTTCGCGAAGCACCCGGGCCGCGCGTTCAGTCGCGCGGAACTGCTGAACCGCGTGTGGGGAGACGGCTTCGAAGGCTACGAGCACACGGTGAATACGCACATCAATCGCCTGCGCAACAAGGTGGAGCAGGACGCATCCCAGCCGCAGTTCATCGAAACGGTTTGGGGTGTCGGCTACCGTTTCTCGTCGCAGGTCGGCGGGTGAGAAACCCGGCGCGCACACTGTATTCGCAGATCGCGGCACTCTATCTGGTGCTGCTGCTGGTGTTCTCGGCGCTCGCCATCATTCTCACGGCGCGCCAGCTCGACGCGTTCCTCGAGGAGCTGGAGCAGCGGATCAATCGCACGCTGGCCGAACACCTGGCGCGAGAGCTCGCGCCTGCCTTTCGCGACGGACTCACGAGCGATGAGGCGCGACAGGCGGTAACACGCATCAGCGGCATCAACCCGGGCATCGACATCTACGTGCTGTCGGACGACGGTCGCGTCACCGCTTCTTTCACTGGCAAGCCCGCGGTGCGCGAGCGGATAGACGTGCAGCCGATCCGCAAGTTTCTTGCGAAGGACGCCATGCTTCCGCTGCGAGCGCCCGACCCCGGTGAGAGCGCGGGAGACAAAGTGTTTTCCGCTGCGCCCCTCGCATTGGGAGCCGGACGCGGCTACCTCTACGTCATTCTCCGCGGCATGCCGTTCGAAACGGCTGCAAACATGCTCAGCACGAGCTACATCGTGCGGGGCGTTGGCGGCGTGCTGCTCATCGTGCTGGCGGCCACACTCGCGGCGGGGCTCATTCTCTTCTCAGTGCTGACGCGCCGCTTCCGCCGCCTCATTCTCACGGTTCGCAGATTCCAGGAAGGGGCGTACGGCGAGCGGGCGGACGTGGAGCCGCGCGATCAAATCGGAAGGCTGGCGTCCGCCTTCAACGACATGGCGGCAACCATCGAAGCGCAGGTGGACGCGCTGAAGCGCACGGACGAGGCGCGGCGCGCGCTCGCCGCCAACATCTCGCACGACTTCCGCACTCCGCTCACCTCACTGCGCGGCTACACCGAACGCATGCAGCACGCGGGTGAGCGACTCACGGCGGCGGAACGAAGCGATCATCTCAGCGCCGTGCTGAAGAGCGCCGCGCAGCTCGAACATCTGGCGGATCAGCTTGCAACCGTTGTGCAGCTCGATGCTGGCAACCATCGCGCGATGCAGGTGGAGCCCTTCTCCGTCGCGGAGCTATGCCAGGACGCACTGGCGAAGTTCGCGCCCGCGGCCGAACAGCGTGGCATCACGCTCAGCGTGCTCAGCCCGCAAACGGTGCCCACCGTAACGGGCGACATCGCGCTCATCGAACGCGCGATCTCGAACCTCATCGACAACGCGCTGAACAACACGCCGCGCGGGGGTCGCATTGAATTGAGTCTGCCCGTGAACGGCAGTCACGTCATCGTGCGCGTCAACGACACGGGCCGCGGCATCGCGCCAGACGAGCTGCCTCTCGTCACGCAAAGATTCTTCCGCACCCGCGACAGCCGCGCCTCCGGCCATCCCGGAACAGGGCTTGGCCTCGCCATCGTCAAAGAGATCGTCGAGAAGCACGGCAGCGTGCTCGAGATCGAGAGTTTGCCGGGCGCGGGCGCCACAGTTTCCTTCACGCTGGAGCTGGCGCGGTAGCGGGCGGGGGAGTGGTGCGCGCAGGGCAGGCTCTTGCGATCCGCGGCGCTACGAGAGCAGAGTCACGCCCGAGCACACTCCAAAACACCACTGAAGAGGGGAACAGCCATGTCACTTCGCATTGGTGATCGCGCGCCCGATTTCGCTGCCGAATCCACGCAGGGGCGCATTCAGTTTCATGATTTTATCGGCAATTCCTGGTGCCTCCTGTTCTCGCATCCGAAGGACTTCACGCCAGTCTGCACCACGGAGCTCGGCTACCTTGCAAAGCTCGAGCCGCAGTTCGCGCAACGCAACTGCAAAATCGTCGGCCTCTCGGTAGATCCCGTCACCGACCACGAGCGCTGGCTGAAAGACATCACCGTTGCCACGGGCGGCACCGTGAACTACCCGCTCATCGGAGACCGCGACCTCGCGGTGGCGAAGCTGTATGACATGTTGCCCGCCGACGCCGGCGCCACAAGCGAAGGTCGCACGGCATTGAACAATCAGACCGTGCGTACGGTATATCTCATCGGGCCGGACAAGCAGATCAGAGCGATGCTGATGTATCCGATGAGCACGGGACGAAACTTCGATGAGCTGCTGCGGCTTCTCGATTCATGCCAGCTCACCGCGGAGTTCAAGGTGGCCACGCCGGTGAACTGGAAACAGGGAGAGGACGTCATCATCGTCCCCGCCATGTCGGACGACGAGGCGCGAGAACGTTTTCCGCTTGGGTGGAAGGCGATTACGCCCTACATGCGAATGGTGCATCAGCCACAGCATTGAGCCGTTGATAACCGTGGCACTCGCCGGTGCCCGGTCGGGCCCGGCGAGCACGGACGTCGGTGTAGCAGGTTGCACTCTCGCTTGACGTTTTAGCTGTCTACCTCGGCGGCGGCTCGTAGCCCAGGTTGGGGGACAGCCAGCGCTCGGCCTCGGCCAGGGTCATGTTTTTGCGCTTTGCGTAGTCTTCCACCTGATCGCGATCGATCTTGCCGACCTGGAAGTAACGCGACTCCGGATGCGCGAAGTACCAACCGCTCACGGCGGCGGTGGGGTACATCGCGTAGGACTCTGTGATCCGGATGCCTGCGTTCTTCTCTACCTCGAGCAGCTTCCACAACTTCCCTTTTTCCGTGTGATCCGGGCACGCGGGGTAGCCCGGTGCGGGACGGATGCCGTGGTACTCCTCGCGGATCAGCTGGTCGTTCGTGAGCGTTTCCTTCGAAGCGTAGCCCCACAGCTCGCGCCGAACGCGTTCGTGGAAGTGTTCTGCGCTGGCCTCGGCCAAGCGATCGGCAAGGGCTTTCAGCATGATGCTCGAGTAGTCGTCGTGCGCTTTCTCGAAGCGCGCGATGTGCGGTTCGATGCCCGCGCCTGCCGTGACGGCGAACGCGCCCATGTAGTCCGCCAAGCCGCTCGATTTGGGCGCCACGTAGTCCGCCAGGCATTCGTGTGGCTGGCCCGGGGGCTTGCCTTTCTGCTGGCGCAGGAAGCACAGCGTCGTGGCCACTTGTTTGCGTGACGCGTCGGTGTAGATCTCGACGTCATCGCCAACGGAGTTGGCCGGGAACAGGCCCAACACGGCACGTACCCGGAGCCATCGTTCCGCGATGAGCTGCTTCAGCATCCGCCGCGCGTCGGCGTACAGATTGCTCGCGGCCTCTCCCACCACCGGGTCCGACAGAATGTCCGGGAACTTGCCCGCGAACTCCCACGCGTTGAAGAACGGCATCCAGTCCACGTAGCCGAGCAGATCCTGGAGCGGATAGTTGTCGAACGTCTGAATACGCCCGAGGCGCGGTGCGGCGGGCGTGCTCGCATCCCAATCGATGCGTCGCCGATTGGCACGCGCCTGGTCGATCTTGAGCTCCGGTGACTTCACCTTCTTGTTCGCGTGCTGTTCGCGGCGGCGAACGTGGTCTTCGTTCACCTTTGCCACGAACGCGTCTTTCTGCGACGCGGTGACGAGGGACTGGCACACGCCCACGGAGCGTGACGCGTCCTTCACGTACACGACGGGCGAGGTATAGCCCGGCGCAATCTTCACCGACGTGTGCGCCGGAGAAGTCGTGGCGCCACCAATCAGCAGCGGCACCTTGAAACCCTGCCGTTCCATCTCACGCGCCACGTGCACCATTTCATCGAGCGAGGGCGTGATGAGCCCCGACAACCCGATGAAATGCGCTTCCTCGCGCCGCGCCGTCTCGAGAATCCGCTCGCACGACACCATGACCCCGAGGTCGATGACCTCGAAGTTGTTGCACTGGAGCACGACGCCGACGATGTTCTTGCCGATGTCGTGCACGTCGCCCTTCACGGTGGCCATGACGATGCGACCATTCGTGCGCGAGACGCCGTCCTTTTCCTTCTCGATGTACGGCACCAGGTGCGCCACGGCTCGTTTCATGACGCGCGCACTCTTCACCACCTGCGGCAGGAACATTTTGCCGGAGCCGAACAGGTCGCCCACGACGTTCATGCCATCCATGAGCGGACCTTCGATCACCTGCAACGGCCGGTCGAACGTGACCCGCGCCTCCTCGGTATCCGCGATGATGAAGTCGTCGATGCCCTTGATCAGCGCGTGCTCGAGGCGCTTCGCCACGGGCAGGCGGCGCCACTCGAGATCCGCCTGCTTCTTCTCCGTCGACTCGCCTTTGTAGCGTGCCGCCAGCTCGAGCAGGCGCTCGGTCGCATCGGCGCGGCGATTGAGCACCACATCCTCGACCACGTCGCGCAGCTCCGGGTCGATCTCGGCGTAGATGGCGAGCTGCCCCGCGTTCACGATGCCCATGTCCATGCCATTGGAGATGGCGTGGTACAGGAAGACGGAGTGCATCGCTTCGCGCACCGGGTCGTTGCCGCGGAACGAGAACGACACGTTGCTGACGCCGCCGCTCACGAGCACGTGCGGCAGTTTCTCCTTGATCAGCTTCGTCGCATCGATGAAGGCCTTGCCGTAGCCGTTGTGCTCCTCGATGCCCGTGGCGATGGCGAAGATGTTCGGGTCGAAGATGATGTCCGCGGGATCGAACCCCACGCTCTGCGTCAACAGCCGGTACGCACGCTCGCAGATGGAGACCTTGCGCTCGAGGGTATCCGCCTGCCCCTTCTCATCGAAGGCCATCACGACCACGGCGGCGCCGTAGCGCCGCACTTTGCGCGCATGCTCGAGAAACGCCGCCTCGCCTTCCTTCATGCTGATGGAATTGACGACGGCCTTGCCCTGCACGCACTTGAGCCCGGCTTCGATGATGACCCACTTGGACGAATCGAGCATGATGGGCACGATCGCGATATCCGGCTCCGCCGCGATCAGGTGCAGGAAGCGCACCATCGCCGCCTCGGAGTCGAGCATGCCCTCGTCCATGTTGATGTCGATCATCTGCGCGCCGTTCGCCACCTGCTGGCGCGCGATGTCGAGCGCAGCGGTGTAGTCACCCGCCTCGATCAACTTTCTGAACTTGGCGGAGCCGGTCACGTTCGTGCGCTCGCCCACGTTCACGAACAGCGAGTCCTCGTCGATGTTCAACGGCTCGAGCCCGGAAAGCCGCAGCTTCACCGGCAACTGCGGAATCGCGCGACTGGGCAGGGTCTTCATGGAGTCGCGCACGAGCCGGATGTGCTCCGGCGTGGTTCCGCAGCAGCCCCCGACGATGTTGAGCCATCCCGAGGAAGCAAACTCCTGCAGAATCTCGGCTGTCTCCTGCGGCGTTTCGTCGTACTCGCCGAATGCGTTCGGCAAGCCCGCATTGGGATACGCGCAGACATACGTGTCTGCGATGCGAGCCAGCTCCTCCACGTACTGCCGCAGCTGCCTGCCGCCCAAGGCGCAGTTCAATCCAACGGCCAGCGGCCGCGCGTGGCGGATCGAATTCCAGAACGCTTCGGTCGTCTGACCCGAGAGCGTGCGGCCGGAAGCGTCCGTGATCGTTCCCGAGATGATGAGCGGCACTTCGACGCCCACGTCCTCGAACACGGTCTGCACCGCGAAGATCGCCGCCTTGGCGTTCAGCGTGTCGAACACGGTTTCGACGATCAGCAGATCCACGCCGCCGAGCAGCAGCGCCCGCACGGCGTCGGAATAGGACACCACGAGCTGATCGAACGTGATCGCGCGGAACGCGGGATCATTCACGTCCGGCGACATCGAGCACATCCGGTTCGTCGGCCCGAGCGCGCCAGCAACGAATGCGGGACGCCCGCTGTCCTGCGCATACTCGTCCGCCGTGCGCCGGGCGAGCTGCGCTGCCCGATAGTTCATCTCGGGCACCACCGCTTCCATGCCGTAGTCCGCCTGCGAGATCGACGTCGAGTTGAACGTATTCGTCTCGATGATGTCCGCGCCCGCATCGAGATACGCACGATGAATGCCGGCGATGATGTCCGGCTGCGTGAGCACGAGCAGATCGTTGTTGCCCTGCAGATCACGGCCGAAGTCACGAAAGCGCTCGCCGCGGAATGCCTTCTCGTTGAGCTTGTGCCGCTGGATCATCGTGCCCATGGCGCCGTCGAGCACCACGATGCGCTGCTCGAGCAGCCGTTTCAGCTTCTCGATGCGCTCGCGACGCGCGGTCTCGTCAACGGACTGCACGCCGAAGGGTGCGGCGGTCGCGTGCCGGAGGCGACCGTCATCCGGGCTCTGGGGGTGAAGCGCCTGCGGGGTGTGCGCCCCAGGTCCGTGACTACAGGTACTCATGCGACAGCACTCCCGAGCGCGGGCGAAATGGAGACCGCGGGCGTCGGCGACACTTGCGCGGACGATGGCGGACGCACGCCGAGCGCGTGACAGATGGCGTACGTCAGCTCGGCGCGATTGAGGGTATAGAAGTGAAACTCTCGCACGCCTTCCGCGGCGAGCGCCTGCACTTGCTCGATGGCCACGCTCGCCGCGATCAGCCGGCGCGTGTCCGGATCGTCATCGAGTCCATGAAAGCGGTACTGCAGCCATTCCGGGATCGTCGCGCCGGCCCTTGCCGCGAAACGCAGCACTTGTGGGAAGCGCGTGATCGGGAGAATCCCGGGCACGATCGGAACGTCGATGCGCGCGCGATCGCACAAATCGCGGAAACGCACATACATGTTCGTGTCGTAGAAGAACTGCGTGATGGCGCGCGACGCGCCGGCGTCGATCTTGCGTTTCAGGTTGTCGAGATCGAACTTCGGCGACGGTGCTTCCGGGTGCACTTCCGGGTACGCGGCAACGGAGATATCGAAGTCCGCGACGCTCTTGAGACCGGCAACCAGATCCGCAGCGTACGCAAAGCCATCCGGATGCGGCGTGTAGCGCGACTCACCGCGCGCAGGATCGCCGCGCAGCGCGACGAGATGGCGGATGCCCTGATCCCAGTAACGCCGCGCGATGTCCAGCACTTCACCGCGTGGAGCGTCCACGCAGGTCAGATGCGGCGCGCCGGTCAGTGGTGTCTCCTTCTGAATACGCGTGATGACCTTGTGCGTGCGCTCGCGCGTTGAGCCATCCGCGCCGTACGTCACCGACACGAAACGTGGCGCGAGCGGCGCGAGCCGCTCGACGGACTTCCACAGCGTCGCCTCCATGTCGGCATCGCCCGGAGGGAAAAACTCGAATGACACACTGATCGGCATGGTTCTACCCGTCCGAGGCCGCAGGCCGCTCTTTCAAATCAGGCGACGCCCGTCGTGGACGTCGAGTGCACAGTGGGTGCCGCAATGGCGGCGAGCACGTGCTCGCCGTCCGCTTCGATGGGGCTCAATCGCTCGCAGGTGAGACCGGCTTCGCTCAGCAGCCGGCGTACCCGCGCGATGGGATGCTCGACGACGCGCTCGCGCGGCCCTTCGAGCGACTCATAACGCTCGAACAGCCAAAGCTTTCCGCCGGCAGTGAGCGCACGCTTTACGGTCGGCAATAGATTCGTGAGTGCGCCGCCGCCGGCGCTGAAACGATCGAGCACGATGGCGTCGAACGGAGCGCCCGCCTGCGACAGGTCACGCTCGGTGAGCGTCTCGCCATTCGTGGCAAGAACCACGCGGCATTCAATCTCTTCGCGCTCAGCAAACGCGCGCGCGGTCTGCGCAGCGCGACGCGAGTGCGCAATCGCGGTACAGGTGCCAGACATGCGCGCCGTTGCTTCGAGCAACTCGAGATGATCGACGCCAATCACCAGTGACGAGCGCGAGGTGCCACGCGTGCCGGCGGCATCAACGAACGAACGAAGTGCGCGCCCGAGTCGAGAGTCGGCTGCAGGCGCCGAACCCGCAGCGGCAGTAGAGGCTGCGGCGATCCGACTTCGATCGCCGGTGATCACCGGGTCCGAACGATTCAGCTGCGCGAGTAAACCCTGCACGAATGCAGCGGCCGGCTCCATTTGCGTCACACGGTAGTGAACCCACTGCCCTTGGCGCAGGCGCTCGAGAAGATGGGCCTCGCACAGAATCTTGAGATGGCGGGACACGCGCGGCTCGCTCTGCCCCACCGCCAACGCCAGATCCGAAACGCTGAGATCGCGCTCCGCGCACAACGCCAGGAGTCGCAGGCGAGTCGCTTCGCCGGCCGCTCGGAGCCAGGTGACCAGGTGGGAGGCCGTATTAGTAGAGTCCGCCATCTGCTTAAAGACTTGTAGAAACCTTTAATCGGAAGCTAGCAAGAGCGGGACCCGGCACGCAACCCCCTGGTCGAAGGTTTCTATAGCTTTATGCCGTTACGTTTTTTGGGGCTCTCGGCGCTAGCAAGGACGCCGCAAAGATGTCTTGGCAGGCGTCAGACGCCGACGGAAATGACTTGTAACGCGACTAATGCACACCAGAAGGCATGCAATTAGCTCATTAGAGCGTCAATACCGTGGGAAGGGGCTAATTGGCGCCCTCCGGAGGGCTCCGGAGGGACGCAAAACAGCTGTCAGTGAAGCGAAGTCGACGCATCCGGCGACGAGGCCGGGTCGAACAGCTGCTCCACCGCTACGGCGTCGAATCGGTACGGGCGCTGGCAAAACTCGCACGTCACTTCGACTTTGCCCTGCTCGCGCAGCACATCGCGCACTTCGTCCACGCCGAGGCTTCGCAGCAGTCCGGCCACCCGCGATGGGCTGCAGCGACACGAGAACTGAACCGGCGAGCCTTTGAAAACCCGCACATCCCGCTGGGCGAAGCGATGAGCGAGCAGATTCGGCAACGACACACTCACGAGCTCGGCAGGCTGCACGGCCTCAATGGCCTGCTGCGCATCCCGCCACGCGCCCGCCGCGAGGGATTCGTGGTCCGGCTCGACACCGCCCGGCTCGGGAAGCTTCTGAACCAGCAGACCGACAGCGCGACGGTCGTCCGCGGCCAGCCGCACGCGGGTGGGCAGCTGTTCGGATGACGCAAAGTACTCTTCAAGACATTCGGACAGCGATGCGCCCGTCAACGGCACGATGCCCTGGTATCGCATCTCGCGCTCGGAGGCCTCGATCGTGACGATAACGCGGCCGTTCTCGCCGACAAGATCCCGGAACGTGGCGCCGTCGGCGATCTCCCCGCCCTCTTCCTCACCGTCGGCGAAGCGGGCGACCGCGCGCACGCGAAAATCGTGAGAGCACTGCGCCACGAGCAGGCGAACGGCCCCTGCGCCTTCGAGCTGAAGGGTGAGTGTCCCCTCGAACTTGAGCGTCGCAGCCAGGAGAACGGAAGCGGTTACCGCCTCACCGAGTAGATTTCGCACGGCGACGGGGTAGTTCTGGTGGGCGCGCACCTCCTGCCAGGCACTTTCGAGATCGACCCAGTAGCCGCGAACCGGCTGGTCTTCGAGGATGAAGCGGCGCACCTCGTTGGGTGCAGTATCGATAGAGGTCATAGGTTTCGCAGGATGGGGCCGGATTCCGGAAACCTCAACCAACGCTCAAGCGGAGCCGGGCATCCGCAACGCGCCTCAGCCCGCCAGCTTCTTCTTCAGCAATTCGTTCAGCTGCGCCGGGTTCGCCTTGCCCTGCGTCGCCTTCATGACCTGGCCCACGAAGAAGCCAAACAGCTTGTCCTTGCCCGAACGGTAGTCCGCGAGCTGGCCCGGATTCTTCGCCATGACCTCATCGATCGCCTTCTCGATGGCGCCGGTGTCCGTGATCTGCCGCAGGCCCTTCTCTTCGATGATGGCGTCCGCGTCGCGCCCGCTGCTCCACATGCCCTCGAACACTTCCTTGGCGATCTTGCCCGAGATGGTGTTGTCGAGAATGCGCTTCAGCAGCCCGGCGAGGCTCGCGGAGGACACGCGGCTCACGCCGATCTCCAGCCCCTCCTTATTAAGAGCGGCGGCGAGCTCGCCCATGACCCAGTTGGCCGCGAGCTTCGGATCGGCCGCCACGTCGCGAGCCACCTCTTCATAGAACGCCGCAAGCTCACGGCTCGCCGTGAGCACGCCCGCGTCGTAAGGCGAAAGGCCGTACTGCGAGCTGAACCGCGCTGCTTTCTGATCCGGGAGCTCTGGCAACGTTTTGCGCACGGCCTCGATGTACGCGTCATTCAGTGCGACGGGCAGCAGGTCAGGATCCGGGAAGTAGCGATAGTCATTCGCCTCTTCCTTGCTGCGCATGGAGCGGGTCTCGCCCTTGTCCGGGTCGTAGAGCCGCGTCTCCTGCTTCACCTTGCCGCCGGACTCGAGCAGATCGATCTGCCGCTCCACTTCGTAGTTGATGGCCTTCTCGACGAAGCGGAACGAGTTCAGGTTCTTGATCTCGGCGCGCGTGCCGAGCTTCTCGGCGCCCTTCTTGCGCACGGAAACGTTCGCGTCGCAGCGGAACGAGCCTTCCTGCATGTTGCCGTCGCAGATCTCGAGGTAGCGCACCAGCGTGTGCACCTTCTTCATGTACGCCACGGCTTCCTTCGCCGAGCGCATATCCGGTTCGGACACGATCTCGACGAGCGGCGTCCCGGCGCGATTCAGGTCGATGCCCGAAGCCCCCGGCAACCCCTCGTGCAGCGACTTGCCCGCGTCCTCTTCAAGATGCGCCCGCGTGATGCCCACGACTTTGCGCGTGCCATCGTCCAGCACGATCTCGAGCTGCCCCTTCGCCACGATGGGAAGCTCGTACTGGCTGATCTGATAGCCCTTCGGAAGATCCGGGTAGAAGTAGTTCTTGCGCGCGAACACCGAGTGGCGAGACACGCTCGCGCCCACGGAGAGCCCGAACTTCACCGCCATGCGCACGGCTTCGCCGTTGAGCACAGGCAGCACGCCGGGATAGCCCAGATCCACGAGATTCGCCTGTGCGTTCGGCGCGGCGCCATAGGCGGTGGGCGAGCCGGAGAAGATCTTCGACTTCGTGGCGAGCTGGGCGTGGATTTCGAGCCCGATTACAGTTTCCCAATCACTCATGCGTACGCCTCCGGCAGGCGCCGATGCCAATCCGTCTCACGCTGGAACGCGTGCGCGGCATTCAGCAACTTCGCTTCGGCGAAGTGCGGCCCCACGATCTGCAGCCCAACCGGCAACCCCTGCGTGAATCCGCAAGGAATCGACACCGCGGGCAGGCCCGCGAGATTCGCGCCGATGGTGTAGATGTCGTTCAGATACATGGTGATGGGATCGGACGTCTTCGCCCCGAGCGCGAACGCCGGAGTAGGCGTCGTCGGCCCCATCAGCACGTCCACTTCCTTGAACGCACGCTCGAAGTCGCGGTTGATGAGCTGGCGCACCTTCTGCGCCTGCAGGTAGTACGCGTCGTAGTAGCCGGCAGACAGCACGTACGTGCCCGTCATGATCCGGCGCTTCACTTCCGCGCCGAAACCTTCGCCTCGCGAGCGGCGGTAGAGATCCATGAGGTCCCGCGGGTTCTCGCAGCGATGCCCGAAGCGCACGCCATCGAAACGCGCGAGGTTCGATGAACACTCGGCCGGCGCCACCACGTAGTACGTAGGAACCGAGAGCGGCAGGCTCGGCAGGCTTACTTCCTTCAGCTGCGCGCCGAGCGTCTCGTACACCGCCAGCGCCTCGCGAATACGCTTCTCGTTCTCGGCGTCGAGTCCTTTCTCGAAGAACTCCTTCAGGAGGCCGACGCGCAGCCCCTTCAGCGGCTGGTTCAACGCGGCCCCGTAGTCGGGTACCGGGGTGTCGACGCTCGTGGAATCGTTCGGATCGAAGCCCGCCATGGCTCCGAGCATCAGCGCCGCATCCTCGGCACTCGCCGTGATGACGCCGCCCTGGTCGAGGCTGGACGCGAACGCGATCATCCCGTAACGGGACACACGCCCGTACGTCGGCTTGAAGCCCGTCACACCACACAAGGCCGCGGGCTGGCGAATCGAGCCGCCCGTGTCCGTAGCCGTGGCTGCCGGCGTCAGGCGTGCAGCGACTGCAGCAGCCGAGCCGCCCGATGAGCCGCCGGGCACCAGGCTTGGATTCCAGGGATTTCGCACCGGCCCGAAGTAGCTCGTCTCATTGGAGGAGCCCATCGCGAACTCGTCCATGTTCGTCTTGCCGAGCATCACGGCGCCCGCCAACTTCAATTTCGTGACGACCGTCGCATCGTACGGCGACACGAAGTTCTCGAGCATCCGCGAGCCGCACGTGGTGCGAACACCATCCGTACAAAAGATGTCCTTGTGCGCGATCGGCACCCCGGCCAACACCCCGCCAGCGCCTGCTGCGAGGGTGCGATCGGCCACTGCAGCGGCCGCAAGCGCTTGATCCCGCGTCACGGTGATGAACGCGTTGAGCGCAGGCTGGCTCGCCTCGATGCGGTCGAGGTAGAGCTTCGTGAGCTCGACGCTCGAAAAGGCTTTGCTGCGAAGCCCGGCAACCAGCTCCGCAAGCGTCTTGGAATGGATACTCACTCGATAACCTTGGGGACCAAATAGAGACCTGCCGCAACTTTTGGCGCATTCGCCTGGTAGCGTTCGCGCGCGTCGTGCTCCGTGACGACATCGGGCCGCAGCCGCTGTGCCAGGCCCGCCAGCGGATGCGCCATGGGCTCAACGCCTTGTGTAGCCGCGCGATTCAGCTCTCCGACGAACTCCAGAATGCTCGACAGGCTTTGCTGGTAGACCGGGATCTCGGTCTCATTCAACTCGAGCCGCGCCAGCTGCGCGATGCTCGCGATCTGCTCAACAGTGAGGGCCATGGCCAGATTGCAACCCGTGATGCCAAAACAAGCGTGAAAAACAGCGCAAAATCATACAGCTTGCCTTGCCCATTGTCCTGTCGGTTGCTAGATTACGCGCCACTTTTGGGGTCCCTCCGTCTCGCACTTCCTCCGGTCGCTTCATGTTCAAACGTTTGCGCGGATATTTTTCCAGCGATCTGTCGATCGATCTGGGTACGGCCAATACACTGATCTACGTCCGCGACAAGGGGATCGTGCTGAACGAGCCCTCTGTCGTCGCCGTTCAGGATGAACCCACACGCGGCGGCAAGATCATTGTCGCGGTCGGGTCTGAGGCCAAGAACATGCTCGGCCGTACGCCGGGCCACATCAATGCGGTGCGACCCATGAAGGACGGCGTGATCGCCGACTTCACGTACACCGAGAAGATGCTGCAGTACTTCATCAACAAGGTGCACGGCAACCGAATGCTGAAGCCGTCGCCTCGGGTGCTGGTGTGCGTGCCATTCGGCTCCACGCAGGTGGAACGCCGTGCCATCCGCGAATCCGCGGAAGGGGCCGGTGCACGCAACGTCGCCATCGTCAGCGAGCCCATGGCCGCAGCGGTGGGCGCCGGCCTGCCGGTGCACGAAGCCCGCGGCTCCATGGTGCTCGACATCGGCGGTGGCACCTCCGAGGTGGCCGTCCTGTCGCTGAATGGCATCGTGTACGCGAACTCGGCCCGCATCGGCGGCGACCGGTTCGACGAAGCCATCATGAACTACGTCCGCCGGAACTACGGCATTCTCATCGGCGAGGCCACGGCCGAGCGCATCAAGATCGAGATTGGCTCGGCGTATCCGGGCCAGCAGGTGCGCGAGCTGTCGGTGAAAGGCCGCAACCTGTCCGAGGGCGTGCCTCGCAGCTTCACCCTGAATAGCAACGAGATTCTCGAAGCTTTGCAGGAGCCCCTGCAGAGCATCGTCAGCGCCGTGAAACAGGCGCTCGAGCAGACGCCGCCCGAGCTGGGCGCAGACGTGGCCGAGCGCGGCATCGTGCTCACGGGCGGTGGCGCGCTGCTGCGGGACATCGACAAGCTCCTGACGGAGGAGACGGGCCTGCCCGTCGTGGTGGCGGACGATCCGCTCACCTGCGTCGCGCGCGGCGGCGGCCGGATCCTGGAGCTGATGGATGAGCTGGGCCCGGGCCATTTCGGCCTGGAGTGACCGCGGCCTGACCGGACCTGTCGCGATCGACGTCGAATCCTCCAAAGCTCGGCTTGCCGGAGCTTGCGGTCGCGCACACCGCGCGGCCGCGGCTCCCCCTAAAATTCCTGTATTCCGCTGCTGGTGTCCGCGATGGCCTTCGGAGTAAGTGCCAATCGATCGATTTCCGCGCGAGGCCCTTCGCCCGGCTTCCGCTTCACCCTGTACGCGATTGTCTGCGTCACGATCATGTATCTGGACCAGCATGGCCAGTACCTCGGGCAGGTGCGTTTCGTCCTGCAGGCCGCGGCCTACCCCATTCAGCTCGCGGTGAGCTCGCCTTCCACGGCCTGGAAGTGGATGAAGGAAGCCGTGCAGACGCGGGATGAGCTGCGGGCGGAGAACGCGCAGCTGCGGCTGCGCACGCGGGATCTCGAAGTGCGCAGCCTGCGCTACGAGGCGCTGGCTCGAGAAAACGCGGAGCTCCGTGGCCTGCGCGATGCGTTGCCGCCCGTGGCGGAGAAGTGGCTCGTCGCGGAAGTCATCAACGCCGAGCCGAACAGTTTCCGCCAGAGCGTGCTGCTGAACCGCGGCTCGCAGAACGGCGTCTTCAAGGCCCAGGCGGTGATGGATGACGAAGGGCTCATCGGCCAGACGACGCACGTAGGGCCCTGGAGTGCCGAAGTCATTCTGATCACGGACCCTGAGCATGCCGTGCCGGTCACCATTGAACGCACGGGCCTGCGCACCATCGCAGTGGGCAACGGCACGGGGCTCGCGCTGCCTTATCTGCCGGGCAATGCTGATGTGAAAGTCGGCGATCTCCTGCTTACATCCGGACTGGGCGGCGTATTTCCGGAAGGCTATCCCGTAGCGCGCATCGCCGAGATGCACCGCGAAGCGGTACAGCCGCTCGCGCAAGTCCGCGCTGTTCCGCTCGCACGCATCGACCGTGCGCGGGAAGTGATGCTCGTGTGGTTCCGCGAAACGCATCCCGCGGCACCCGGCAGAACCTCCAACGCAGACCTCACCAAGGGCGATGTGAAGGCGCAGGCGCAAATCGCGCCGCCGAAACCGAAGCCCGTTCCGCCGCCACCCGCGAATCCAGAAGAAGCCGCGCCGACGCCGGCGAAGCCCGCCACTGCGACGCCTGCTCAAGGTGGCCCCGCCAAACCCAGCAACGCCTCGCCAGCGGCCAATGCACCGCCGCGCTCGAATACCGGTCCGCCTCCGGCTCAAGAGCCCAAGGCGGGTAATCCATGAATCGCGAGCCGCGCGTCTGGATGATTTTCAGCAGCCTGATCGCGCTGTTTCTGTCTGTATTGCCGCTGCCAGGCTGGCTGGGTGTGATCCGCCCCGTGTTCCTGGTGCTCGCCGTACTCTATTTCTCTATCACCGCGCCGCGTGCCGGCGGGCTGATGCTTGGATTCGTCGCCGGCCTCGGCCTCGACGTGTTCCAGGGCTCGCTGCTGGGCCAGCACGCTCTCGCTCTCACGGCCGTCACGTACATCACCGTGCGCGAGCATCAGAAGATCCGCTCCAAGCCGGCCTTCCAGCAGTCGCTCATCGTGTTCCTCGCCCTGCTGGGATACGAGTTCGTGCTGTTCTGCATCGATGGCTGGACCGGCCATCCGCTGACCGATCCGCTGCGCTGGGTGCACACGGTCACCGGCGCAATGATCTGGCCCATCGCGATCGCTCTGCTCGAACGCGGCCACTCGCCGCGATGAGGTAACCGTGGTCCGGGGCGTCCGCATCAAGGATCACTGGAGCGAGCAGCGCATCTTCGATCAGCGTGTGTTCGCGGCCGGCATCATCATCGTCACGCTGACTCTGAGCCTCATCGCGCGCCTGTTCCTGCTGCAGGTGATCCGCCACGACTATTACGCCGAGCTCTCGCAAGGTAATCGCGTCCGCATCGAGCCGATCCCGGCGGCGCGCGGCCTCATTCTCGACCGTAATGGCGAAGAGATCGCCGGTAACCAGCCCGCCTATCAGCTCGAGCTCGTGCCGGAAGAAGTGCCGGACCTCGAAAAGACGCTGGCCGGGCTCGTGGATCTCGGCTTGCTGCCGAAGGACGATCTCGACGAAGTGCGCCGCTCGATCAAGTCGCGCCGTCCGTTCGACAGCGTGCCGATCCGCCTGCGCCTCTCCGAGGAGGACCTCGGTCGCTTCGCTGTGCGCCGCTTCGAGTTCCCCGGCGTGGACATCAAGACGCGGCAGACGCGCTGGTACCCGAACGGTGAGCTCGCCGTGCACGCACTCGGCTACGTAGCTGCCATCAGCGAACAGGACATCCAGCGCATCGACCGCGCCGCGTATTCGGGCACCACGCTCATCGGCAAGCTCGGTGTGGAAAGTGCCTACGAGCCGCAGCTTCACGGCGCGAACGGCTTCCGCGAAGTGCTCGTGAACGCGCAAGGTCGCTCGGTGCAGCGGCAAGGCGCGCTGGCGCCGGACCTCAAGGTGCGAGCGCCCGATGCGGGTGACGACCTGCTGCTGACGCTCGACATGCCCTCGCAGCGCGTCGCGGAAGCCATGCTCGCCGACAAGCGCGGCTCAGTCGTGGCCATCGACCCGCAGAACGGCGACGTCATCGCGCTCGTCAGCAAGCCCGGCTTCGACCCGAACCTGTTCGGTCGCGGCCTTACGCGCGCGGAATTCAAAGACCTCAACGAGAACATCGACCGGCCGCTCCTCAATCGCGCCCTGCGCGGCGCGTATCCGTCGGGCTCGACCATCAAGCCGGCCATCGCGCTCGCCGGGCTCGTCTACAACGAGGTGAACCCGGACGCAAAGCGCTTCTGCTCCGGCGTGTTCCACCTGCCCGGCAGCAGCCGCCAGTTCCGCGAGGGCCGCACCGGCCGGCACGGCCCGGTGGACCTGCGGGACGCCATCGCGCGCTCGTGCGACGTGTACTTCTACGATCTCGCCAACACCATCGGCGTCGACCACATCGCCTCGTTCCTCGCGCCGCTCGGATTCGGCAGCATCACGGGCATCGACATCAGCGGCGAGAAGCCCGGGTTGCTGCCCTCCCGCGAGTGGAAGAAGAAGGCGTTCGCGCGGCCGCAGGATCAGGTGTGGTTCCCGGGCGAGACGGTCAACTTCGGCATCGGTCAGGGCTACTTCCTCGTGACGCCACTGCAACTCGCGCACTACGTGTCGATTCTCGCGAACCGCGGCACTTCTTATAAGCCGCGTCTCGTGAGCGGACTGCGCGATCCGGCAACCGGCAAAATCACGCGCATCCCGCCCGCAAAAAGCACCGAGATCAAGTCGGTTAACCCGGAGCAATGGCAGATCGTCATGGAAGGCATGGCAGGTGCGCTGCGCGGGCGCGGCACGGCGGCTGGCACCGCTGGTAAGAACATGACATACACCATCGCCGGCAAGACCGGCACGGCGCAGGTGTTCACCGTGGGCCAGAACGAGAAACTGGACAATCAGAAGACCGTTTCAGACCGCCTGCGCGATCACTCGTGGTTCATCGCGTTTGCGCCCGCTGAAGCGCCGCGCATCGCGGTCGCGGTGCTGGTCGAGAACGGCGGCTTCGGCTCGCAGGTTGCCGCGCCGATTGCGCGCAAGGTCATGGACACGTATCTGCTCGATGAGACGGGCAAGCTGAAAGTGCCGCTGCCGCCGGGAACGGTTCCCCTTACGCCACGGTCTTCAGGTGACCTGCCCAAATCGGGCAGCGAGCCGCAATCCGAGGAGCCGGCGGACTGATGATGTACGAAGAAGTCACTTCAGGCTCCCGCACTCGCCGCACGCTCACCGGCACCACGCGCATGCTCTTTGCGCTGAAGCTCGATGGCCCGCTGCTCATCGGGCTCGGCCTGGTGGCGGCGTACGGTCTCGTCGTGCTCTACAGCGCCTCGGGGCAAAGCCTCTCCACCGTGATCCGCGCGGGCATTCGTCTGGTGATGGGCGCTGTCGCGATGACGGTGCTCGCCCAGGTGAATCCGAACTTCCTGCGCCGCACCTCGCCGTGGCTGTTCGCCTTCGGCATCGTGCTGCTGGTCGTCGTGGACGGCATCGGCTACATCGGCAAAGGCGCGCAGCGCTGGCTCGATCTGGGAATCGTGCGCTTCCAGCCTTCCGAGCTCATGAAGCTCGCGGTACCCATGATGTGCGCGTGGTATCTGCACGAACGCGCACTGCCGCCATCGGTCACGTCGCTCGGTGTGCTGTGTGCGCTCGTGTTCGTTCCCGTGGCGCTCGTGGTCGCGCAGCCAGACCTCGGCACAGGTGCGCTCATCGCCATCGGCGGCGCGCTGGTCATCGTCATGGCCGGCCTGCAGCTGCGGGTCATCCTCAGCCTCATTGCGCTCGCCGTGATCGGAGCCTGGGTCGGGTGGGGCTTCCTGCACGACTATCAACAAAAGCGCGTGCTCACGTTCTTCGATCCGCAGAACGATCCACTGGGCGCCGGCTATCACATCATCCAGTCGCAGATCGCCATCGGCTCGGGCGGAACGTTCGGCAAAGGCTGGATGAACGGCAGCCAGGCGCAGCTCGAATTTCTGCCCGAGCGTTCCACGGACTTCATCTTCGCCGTCATCGGTGAGGAGTTCGGGCTCCTCGGGCTCGTGATCCTGCTGCTGCTCTACATGTTCGTGGTGGGTCGCGCGCTCTACCTCGCCATGCAGACGCAGGACACCTTCGCCCGCCTGCTCGCCGGAAGTCTCGCGCTCACGTTCTTCGTGTACGTGTTCATCAACGCCGGCATGGTGAGCGGCCTCTTGCCCGTGGTGGGCGTGCCGCTCCCTCTCGTCAGCTACGGCGGCACGTCCATGGTGACCCTGCTGGCCGGCTTCGGTATTCTCATGTCCCTGTATTCGCACCGAAAGCTGGTTGGGTCCTAGTGCTGATACGTCTTCTTCTCGTGCTGGCCGCAGCGGTCGCGCTGGTGCCAGCGCGAGCGGACTCGCAGGCGACGCCGCTCGAGCGCTTCGACGTCTCCCGCCCTGAAATCAAGTCGTTCATCGACGACGTCGCGAAGCGACAGCGTCTGAACCGGCGCCAGCTGTCGCGGCTCATCGCCAAGGCCGAGCCGCAGCCCAAGATCATCGATCTCATCACGAAGCCTGCCGAGCGCGTCATCGAATGGTGGGAGTATCACGATCGCTTCGTCACGGAAGAGCGTATCGCGCTCGGTGCGCAGTTCTGGCAGGACCACAAAGCCGATCTCGAACGCATTGCCGCCGAACGCGGCGTAGCGCCGGAATACATCGTGGCGATCATCGGCGTGGAGACGAAGTACGGGCGCATCACAGGGCGCTATCGGGTTCTCGATGCGCTGGCGACGCTGGCATTCGACTACCCGCCACGCAGCGAATACTTCCGCAAGGAGCTCGAGCAGTTCCTGCTGCTGGCGAAGGAAGAATCGCTCGACCCGCTGAAGGCCACGGGCTCGTACGCCGGTGCCATGGGCGCCGCGCAGTTCATGCCCTCGAGCTACCGGCGCTACGCCGTGGATGCGCAGGACGACAAGAAACGCGATCTCTGGCAGGACTGGGGCGATGTGTTCGCAAGCGTCGCCAACTACTTTCGTGAGTTCGGCTGGGAGACGGATGGGCCGGTGATCGCGGAGGTGGATCTCGATCCGGATCCGACGTTCACGATCGACCCGCGCAATCTCAAGTTGAACGAGACGCTCGCAAGCCTCGCCGCGCAGGGTGTCGAGACCCGCACCACCGCGCCGCCCGACACGCAGGTGGTGCTCATCTCGGCGGAGCAGAAAGACGGCCCCGCCTATCGCGTGGGCTTCAAGAACTTCGAAGTCATCACGCAATACAACCGCAGCGCGCGGTACGCCATGGCGGTGAATGATCTCGCGCAGGCCATCGCCCAGCGGGTGCGCGGAACGCCGCCTTGAAGCGCCTCGCACTGGTTGCGGCGATTGGATGTGGCGCGGTGTTGTCTGCCTGTTCCGTCACCAGTCGCCGCGAGGCGCCGTCGGCATCGGCACCGCCGGTGATGCAGCCAGTGCCCCCGCCAAGAGCCGGTCAGGGACCGCCGGACATCAACTCCGTTCCCGACGCTGTACCGAAGTACGAGCCGCGCAGCAAGCGCGGGAATCCGCCTTTCTACAGCGTGCTCGGCAAGCGGTACGTGTTGTTGCCGGATTCGGTGGGATTCGTCGAGCGGGGCGTGGCGTCCTGGTACGGCCCCACGTTTCATGGCGTGGCCACGTCCATCGGCGAGTCGTACGACATGTACGGCATGAGCGCGGCACACAAGACGCTTCCGCTGCCCGCCTACGCGCGGGTCACGAATCTCAAGAACGGCAAGAGCGTCGTCGTGCGCATCAACGACCGGGGGCCCTTCGTCGCAAACCGGATCATCGACCTGTCGTACACGGCTGCGGCCAAGCTCGACATGCTTCGCGACGGCACCACGCTCGTCGAAGTGCGCGTCGTGACGCCGGCCGACACGGACAAGCTCGCCCGCACGGATGAGCTGCCGCCCCAGACGCTGTACATCCAGGCTGGCGCCTTTGCCGACGAAACCAATGCAAAGCGGCTGGCAGAGCGGATGAAGGCGGCCGGCATGGCGAGCGCGTTCGTGCAGACGCCGCCGGACGGCAAGCCGCGAATCTTCCGCGTACGAGCGGGGCCGGTGGCGAGCACAGCGGACTTCGATCGGCTCGCCAATCAGCTCGCGAAGCTCGGCGTGCCCGATGCGCGCCTTGCGCTGGACTGAGCGGAAACGCACATCCAAGTGCGGCACATACCCACACGGTTGCCCGCCCGCCCGCGCGGGCGTTCCGCTAGAATTGCAGTCCTTCGGCAGGGGATGCCGATTCCATTGTCATGATTTTCTTTCGGGGGTTGCCGCGGATGCGTCGTTCGCTTTCGTTCCTGATTGCCGTGTTCCTGTCGTGCGTCGCGCTCGCAAGCCCCGTCCAGGCGGCCTCCACTCCCATTCCGAAACCGCCCGACATCGACGCGCGCTCGTACATCCTGCTCGACTACGACAGCGGCCGGGTGCTGGCGGAACAGAATGCGGATCAGCAGGTCGAGCCTGCGAGCATCACCAAGGTGATGACGGTCTACGTCGCGTTCGATGAATTGAAGCGCGGTCGTCGCAAACTCACCGACGAGGTGCCGATCAGCGAGAAGGCGTGGCGGCAGGGCATCGACTCCACCGAGTCGCGCATGTTCATCGAGGTGGGCAAGACCGTGCCGTTCGGAGATCTGCTGCGCGGCATCGTCATCCAGTCTGGAAATGACGCGGCGGTTGCCGTGGCCGAGTTTCTGGGCGGGACCGAGGAAGGTTTTGCGCAGATCATGAATCACTATGCGCAGGACCTTGGCATGCGCAACACGCACTACATGGATGCGAGCGGCATGCCGGACCCGCAGCACCACACCACCGCGCGCGACATCGCCACGCTCTCGCGCGCGCTCATCCGCAATTTCCCCGAGCAGTACAAGATGTTCGCGGAGCGGGAGTTCACGTTTCACGGCATCAAGCAGCAGAACCGCAACGGCCTGCTCGGGCGTGATCCGTCGGTGGACGGCATCAAGACGGGCCACACCAGCTCGGCGGGCTACTGCCTCGCGGCCTCGGCGAAGCGAGACAACATGCGCCTCATCTCGGTGGTGATGGGCACGCCGTCCATCAAGGCGCGCGAAGCGGCCAACGCTGCGCTCCTCGGCTACGGCTACACGTTCTACGAAACCACGAAACTGAAAGGGCGCGGCGCGACCATCCTCAGTCCGCGCGTCTACAAGTCCACCGACAAGATGGCGCCTGTAGGCATTCAGCAGGATATTTTCGTTACGGTTCCGCGCGGTGAAGCCGCAACTCTCAAGAGCACGGCC
>FTEO01000719.1_pt1 | contig 36245 bp, 36 predicted proteins | sample 1640211 | NCBI WGS metagenome assembly FTEO01 (sample SAMEA3914816, study PRJEB12502) | metagenome | biome: forest; material: soil | place: USA | collected 2011-09-16 | depth 0.3 m | reverse complement strand
CGCGAGCCATTCGCGCGTTGTGGCGCGCGTAGTCCTCGGGTGTTCCCGCAGGTGCGAGTGTTTCGGGTTTTTCGGGCGTATCGCTCATGTGTTGTCCCTCGCATCGAGTGCCGCCGTGAGGCGCTCCCAGTGCGCTTCGTCTCCTGGCAGGCCGAATCGCACGAGACCGGGATCGTTCTTGAAAGGCCGCACGAGAATGGAGTGGCTGGCCAGGTGCCGGAACAGCGCATCGGCGTCCGCGCACCGTGCAAGCCGGAACAAGGCCGTGCCACCGAGAATGGTGAGACCAGCGCGCGTGAGCAACGCATCGAGCCTTGCGGCCGCCGCGCTGAGCCGCTCACGCTGCATCGATTGCCACGCGCCATCGCGATACGCCGCAGTGCCTATGGCGATCGCCGGCCCGTTGATCGGCCAGTCCCCCAGCGCGTGTCGAAAGCGCTGGCCCACCTCGGGCGAGGTCACCGCGAATCCCAGGCGCAATCCCGCAAGCCCAAAGAACTTGCCGAACGAGCGAAAGATGACGAGGCTGCTCGCCTCAGCATCGCAGACGCTCTGCGACGCCGTCACGTCAGCGAACGCCTCGTCGACAATCAGTGCACCGCCTCTTGGCGCGAGCATGGCGGCGACAGCGAGCAGCCGCTCGCGCTCGATGAGCCGCCCGTCAGGATTGTTTGGATTGGCCAGCACGATGACATCGTGCGTCAGCGCGGCAGTCTGCAGATCCGCCGCTGAAATGATCTTGATCGGCCCGTGTTCCCACGTGAGCACGTGCCCCGAATAGCCGGGCCGCACCACGGCCACCTGCCGCTTCGCGAACACCTGACCCAGCACGCGCAGGCCGAGATCGCTGCCTGGCATCGCGATCACGCGCGACGGATCCCGCACTCCGAACGCATGGGCCGCCGCGGCCTCCAGCCCCGCGAGCGCTTCCGGATCAGGGAGACGCGTAAATGCGGTGTCCAGCAGCGGCGCATGCGGGTAGGCCCAGGGGCTGATGCCCGTGGACAGGTCTATCCACGGGCGCAGCGACTCCCGAAACAGCATCCGTGCCGCCTCGACCTTGCCGCCATGCGCACGGAAGATCTCGAACGATTGCCCTGCGGCGCTCATCGCATCAGTAACTCATGCGAGCACCGGCATACACGGCGCGGCCCGGCATGCCGTACTGATAGATCGTCTCGTATTGCTTGTCGAAGAGATTCTCCACACGCGCCTGCAGCTCGACAGTGTGCGTAACCGGCCATGCCGCCCGAAAGTCGACGACGTTGTAGCCCGCAATACGGCGTGTGTTCCCGGCGTCGTCGAAACTCGAGCCGACATGCGCGAGCGTGGCGCCTGTCTGCAATCCGAACGCCCATCGATAATCGACGAGCGCACTCGCGGTTTCCTCCGGCCGCCGCGCGAGCGCCTTGCCAAAGTTCGCGCTGCCGGACGAGCGATTCTCCGCGCTCACGTGGCTGTAGTTCGCCTGAATGGCCAGCGCATCGAGAGGTCTCACGGCCGCCGTGAGCTCGACCCCCTGAGCGCGTGCTCGCGCCACGTTGTCATACGTGCCGAAGGGGCGATCGGTGCAGATGCCCGTGAGCGTGCTGCAGGAAACGAAATTGATCAGGTCGCGCGAGTTGCGGCGAAAGCCGGTCGCCCCGAGCTCGACCTTGCCGTTCCACAGACGCTGCGTGACGCCGACGTCGCCACCCTGCGCTGACTCCGGCTTCAGCAGGCTGTTGCCGTATTCGCTTTGCAGCTGGTAGAGCGTCGGCGCCTTGAAGCCTTCGGTGTAGCTCGCGCGGAACGTCGTGAGTCCGCTGTTGGGCGTCCAGGCGGCGCTCGCGCTGGATGTGGTCTTGCCACCGAACTCGTCGTGCTGGTCGTGCCGCGCACCGGCGATCAGGGTGAGGCCCGTGAAGGGCTGCGCGACGAATTCCAGGTAGCCGCTGTTGATGCGCGCTTCGCCGTGCGTGGCCGGTCCACCGAAGCTCGACGTGACGAAGCGCGAGCGCTCGCTCTCCGCTCCGAACGTGGTCTTCACGGCCTCGGTGATCTCGAACGTGCCCTGGTACTCGAAGCGGGTGTTGCGGCCCGCGCCATCGAACGTCTCGACGGGAACGCCATCGGGATCGAAGTTCTCGCGCTTGGTCTGTGTGTACGCCGTAGCGATGCGGTTGTGGAAACGCCCGTCGAGCAGCGCGACGTTCAGTGCCGAATAGCCCACGAGCTCACGCGTGCGCGCGTATTCATTCGTGTCAGCGAGAGAGAAATTCGGCGGCGGGAAGCCATCGAGGCCCACCTTGCCGTTCGAATACCACCCCCGCAGGTCCAGGGACACGTCATCCGACAGCGCCAGGTTGAACTTCGCGTGCGCACCGAAGTTGCTGTATCCGTCGCGCTCGCGGCCGCCGAGGTTCTCGTCGAATACCGAAATGCCGTCGGTGTGGAATCCGCCGGCACCAATGCTTGCGGACACGGGCCCGATTTTCTGTGAGATGTTGCCGACCACCTCGCGCGTGTCGTGCCAGCCGTATTCGGCGCGCGCGTTGCCGGTGAGCGTGTCCGTGGGCTCCGTGGTGACGATGTTGACGACGCCGCCAATGGCCTGGCTGCCCCACAGCACGGACTGCGAGCCGCGCAGTATCTCCACTCGCGCGATGTTGCCGACCAGCAGATTGCCGAAGTTGAAGCCGCCGCCGGGCGAGGACGGATCGTTGAGTTTGACGCCATCGATGAGCGCAACCGTCTGATCGCTCTCGGCACCGCGAATGAAAACCGCTGTGGACGTCCCGATGCCACCGTTGCGAGCGATGGTGACACCCGGCACGGTGCGCAAGAGGTCCACCACCGTGTCGCTTTGGCGGCGCACGATGGCGTCCGAATCGATAACCGAAATGCTCTGGCCGACTTGCGAGAGTGGCTGCTCCGTGCGAGTGGCAGTGATGACGACGGTGTCGTCCGCGTGAGCCGCGACGGATGCCAGGGCAACGACGATGGAGCTGCCGGCAATACGAGACTTCGAGCGCATGTTTTTCCCCTTCAGTGAGTCCGAAGGAATCGCACGCGCCCGACACCGACTGGTACCTGGACTTGAGGGAATGACCCCACGCGCACGACTCCACACCTGTCGTCACGCGAGGAAAGCCCTCGATCGCCTGGCACACCCCGACCACGCGAAGGATCGACTGCGACAGGCAGGTCTCCTGGCTTCCGGGTCAGGGCACCTGCTCCGCCTTCCCGGATACGATCATCCGGTGGCGAAATGGAGCAGGGGCTCGCCGGTCACAGTTGCGGGGACAGCCCCGGTTCATGGCACTCCTGCCACTTCCGGGTTCCCTTTTGATCCCAAAGTCTGGGAACCTGTCGCGCCGCAAATCTAGAGCAGTACCGCGGGCGAGGCAAGATGACTCGACAAGTAAGTGCCGGCACAGGCGCGGACAGCACGGGCGCCGGCACGGTCGTTCTGTTTCTGGGCGGAGCGCGATCCGGCAAGAGCCGGCTCGCCCAGGGGCGGGCGGAAACCATGAGTGGCGATCTGGTCTATGTGGCCACCGGCCAGGCGTTCGACAGCGAGATGGCCGAACGCATCGCACGCCATCGAGCGGATCGCGGGCCCCGCTGGCGCACGGTCGAATCGCCGATCGATTTGCCGGACGCCGTGGCGCGCGAAGGCATTGCCGGCAAAGTGTTGCTCGTGGATTGCCTCACGCTGTGGCTGAGCAATCTCATGCTCGGCGAGCACGACATTGCAGCCGCTGCCGCTAGATTGCTGGCCGTGCTGGCGCAGACCCCCGCAACCGTACTGCTCGTATCGAACGAAGTCGGGCTGGGCATCGTTCCGGAGAACGCGCTGGCGCGGCGATTCCGGGACGAAGCGGGCTGGCTCCATCAGCGCATCGCGGCCGCGGCGGACGAGGTGTTGCTCGTGGCCGCGGGGCTCGCGATACGCATGAAGTGAGGGCCGCACAGGCGGCCTTACTCAAAGCGCTCTCAATTCCCGATCTGCGAGATGTTGGAGAATGTACCGGGCACGGTCGTGCTCTGGAGCATGACCGTAGCGGTGTCGCCATCCGCCACGGCAATGTCGGGCCGCCCGTCATTGTTGAGATCGGCGACGGCCACGGCCAGCGGCTGGCCAAAGCCCGCGTAGCTGAGCGGTGCCAGGAACACGCCGGGCCGCGCCGGATCCTGCAGCAGGATCGACACGCTGCCCGTGGGCGACGGGCCGAGATTGGCGGTGACGAGATCGAGCTTGCCGTCCCCGTCGATGTCCGCGACGGAGATATGGATCGTGCCCGACTGCGCGGCATACGTGACCGGCGCGAGGAAGCTGCCGTGATTTGCCGGGTCCTGCAGCAACACGGTCGCACCTGAGGCACCCGTACCATCCGTACCCGGGCCGAGATCCGCCACGGCGAGGTCGGCCAGACCATCGCCGTTGAGATCCGCGATCCTCACTGCAAAAGGCTGTGCGCCGCCGGGGAAAGTCGACGCCGCGAGGAAGGTGCCGGGCGTGGCGGGGTCCTGGTAGAAGACGACGATGCGGCCGTTGTTACCGTTCGTGTCCGAAGTCGCCGCGACGATGTCGGGCTTGCCGTCACCGTTGACGTCGCCCACCGTGACGCCAGCAGCACCGTTCGTTGTAGCCAGCGCTATGGGTGACTGGAAGTGCGCGGGGTTCGAAGGGTCCTGCAACAGGATGACGACCCGGCCACTCGCAGCATTGTCGGCGACGATAATGTCCTGCTTGCCGTCGCCATTGACGTCCGCGAGGGTCACGTCGTTCGGCTGGCCGCCAACCGACACGCTCATCGCATTCTGATATTGGCCTGAGCCCGGCGCCGTCTGGATCAGCACGGACACGGTGCCCGCTACGAAGTTGGCAACGACGAGATCCGTCGTGCCCGTGCCGGTGAGATCGCCCGCCGCGATGCTCGCGGGATTGTTGTCCGTGCCGTAGTGCTTGCCACTCTGGAAAGTGCCGCGGCTGCTGGCGTTCTGCAGGAAAATCGAGGCGAATCCGGGGTTGGGCGTCGACCCGTCCGACGCGGCAGAGGTGGTGGCGACTGCGAGATCGGGCGCGCCGTCCGCATTGAGGTCAGCGATGACGACGGAATTGGGCACATTGAACGATGACGAATCATTACCGCCGCCGCCGCAGCTTGCGAGGCCGGCGGCGAACGGGGCGAGTAACAGAATGCGCGCTCCGGAAATTTGCGCTTTCACTGCGGAGAACTCCTGGGTCGAAGGGGCGAATCGCCGTCGCACGAACGCATGCGGCAACTTTGCGTTGACCACAGTACGTCGCACGCAGCGCGGAAGCGTAGACGGCGCCGAACGGCGACAGCGCTCTTGGGCCTCTGCTGGGCCTCTACTGTGATACCCCCGCCCCGTTTCCGTATATAGCTGCATGACTGTCGAAGAAGCGACGCCGCGCAACCTCACCGAGCGAGCCGCGCCGCGTGACCTCGACTGGAGCTCCGTTTACGCGGACCAGTTGCCGCGCCTCTACAACTATTTCCGCTTTCGCATCGGGCGCCAGGCGGATGTCGAGGATCTGACCGCGCGCACCTTCGAGAAAGCCTGGAGGGCACGTGCGCAGTACCGGCGGGATCTCGCCGGATTCTCGACCTGGCTTTTCGGAATCGCACGCCATGTGGCAACGGACTATCTGCGTTCCGCGAGGGTCCACCTGCCCCTCGAGGCCGCGCAGGATGTGGCGGCAGGAACCACGCCGGAAGACGAAGTGGTGCGCGGCTCCGACATCACGCGGCTCGCGCAGCTCACGACTCACCTCTCGGAGCGGCAACGCGAGCTCATCGCCCTCAAGTACGGAGCGACCCTCAACAATCGACTCATCGCTCGGGTCACGGGGCTGAGTGAATCCAATGTCGGCACCATCCTGCAGCGCACGGTCGAGAAGCTGCGAGCGCAGTGGTAGCCGCGGAGCATGGCGATGAACGATGACTTTCTTTACAAGCTCCGCGCGGATCCGCCTCGCCAGTTCGCAACGCGCCTCAAAGCGCGGCTCGATGCGGCGCCGAGCCGCCGCACTCTGACCCTGCGCTGGGGCATCGGGCTGTTGCTGTTCGGAACGGCGTTCGCGTTGGTATCACCGGACGTTCGGAACTCGGTCGAGCAGCTCTTTGCGCATCCGCGCGAGGCGGAAGTCCCCACCGCTGCGGTGAGTTCTGGCTCCGAAAATCATCCAGCAACGGCTGACGCGCCACGCGTCATGCCGCCTGTGCCGGCGACGGCGCCGCGCGTATTGCCGAAAAGCCCTTTTGAACCGCTGCCGCCACGCGACGAGTCGCAGCCCGAACCGGCTGCACCGCCCGAAAGCCGGGGACGACTTGCAGAGCCCATAGCATCGGGCCCGGCGCGGATCGACATGCGGATTTCATCGCGCCCCGTGTACGCAGGCGTGGAGAACGCAGACACGCCGGAGGGGCAGGCCCGACAGGCCATCGAGCTGCGCCGCTCTCTTTTCGTGGTGCTCGCATCGACGGCGGGCCCGCTCGACTCCATGGGGTGGGCCGTGGCGAGAGGGCTTCGGCCATTCGACGCCCGTGCAACCGAGACGAGCGCGCTGCGGATCGTGCTGCTTTCCTCGATGATCCCGGAGCTGTTCGCGGCCGACACCCGCAAGCTCGATCCTGATCCCCGCGCGCTGGCGCCCGACATCTGGACCCACCGGAACGATTTCGTGATGACGGCGGATGAGTTGACCGACATCGCGCGGCACCTGGCCGCGGCCGCCTCGGCCGGTGATCAGGCGAAGGCACTGCAACTCACGGCCAGTCTCAGCAGAGCCTGCGTGACGTGCCACAAGCAGTACCTGCGCGCCGATCGAGCGGACGGCGCACGCTGACCGGCCTGTTCGTCAGCCACGTCCACGATCCACCCGCCACGGCGTGGTCCGCGGCGATTTCCCGTTGGGCGTCGCCGGCCGCGTGAGGGGTGCCAAATGGTACCCTGCCGCCGTAACCCAGGAGTTCCAGCATGGCGACCATAGTGGGCGGCATCGCGTCGTCCCATACCCCGACGATCGGTTTCGCGCTCGACCAGAACAAGCAGAAGGATGCGGTGTGGGCCCCCATCTTCGCGGGCTACGAGCCCGTGCAGCAGTGGCTCGCGGACAAGCGGCCGGACGTGCTGTTCTTCATCTTCAACGACCACGTGACCTCCTTCTTCTTCGACCACTACTCGCACTTCGCGCTCGGCGTGGGCGATCGCTACTGGCCGGCGGATGAAGGCGGCGGGCCGCGCAAGCTGCCGGAGATCCAAGGGCACCCGGGCCTTGCGCGCCACGTGGCCTCCGGTCTCGTCGCCGACGAGTTCGACATGTCTTATTTTCAGGCCAAGGGCCTCGACCACGGCTGTTTCTCGCCGCTCTCGCTGTTGTGGCCCCACGAGAAGTCGTGGCCCGGCGCCATCGTGCCGCTGCAGGTGGGCGTGCTCGAGTTTCCGATTCCCTCGGCGAAGCGCTGCTTCAAGCTCGGCCGCTCGCTGCGCAAGGCGATCGAAAGCTATCCCGAGGATCTCAAGGTGGCGATCGTCGGCACCGGCGGCCTGTCGCACCAGGTGCACGGGGAACGTGCGGGCTTCAACAACACCCCCTGGGACATGGAATTTCTCGACCTGCTCGAGAAGGACCCGGAGAAACTCACGGAGCTCACGATCGCGGAGTTTGCCGAGCGCGGCGGCTTCGAGGGCTCCGAAGTGATCATGTGGCTCATCATGCGCGGCGCGCTTTCGAAGAAAGTGAAGAAGCTGCATCAGGCGTACTACCTGCCCTCGATGACGCCCATCGCAACCGTCATCTACGAGAACGCTTCCGATGACCCGGTGGATGAAACCGTGGCCGCCTATCGCGAGCGCATCGGCAAGCAGTGGGCTGGCATCGAGAAGCTGCCCGGCACCTATCCGTTCACGCTCGACCGCAGCGTCAAGGCGTATCGGCTCAACGAGTTCCTGCATCGGCTCATCATCCCCGAGCAGCGCAAGCGCTTTCTCGCCGAGCCGGAGTCCATGTTTGCGGAGGCCGGCCTCACGGAGGAAGAGCGCGACATGGTTCGCCGTCGCGACTGGCGCGCACTCATTCGCTACGGCGTCATCTTCTTCCTGCTGGAAAAACTCGGCGCAGTGGTCGGCACCACCAACCTGCACATCTACGCGGCCATGCGCGGCCAGTCACTGGAAGACTTCCAGAAGACCCGCAACGCGCAGGTGCTCTACTCGGTGGCCGGGCAGGACGAAGGCAAGAAGGACTGGGACAAGCCGCCGGCGCAGCGCTAGCGCCGGCGCGGCACCCGCAAAGCACAAGGTGATCGCCGGCGCGCGGACGCAAACCGAGGTAAACGACCCGGGCGGTGACAGTCGTGTAACGCGCGCTTCGCGAAGCGGGCGGTTCGCGTTACATTGTGCATATCAAATGCGCATCCTACTGGTCGAAGATAACGAGGTAGTGGCGGACGCGGTCCTGCGGGGGCTCGCGCTCGCAGGATTCGGCGTGGAGCACGCACCCAGCGCCGAACGCGCACGCACACTCCTCGGTACCGAGCATTTCGACCTCGCCGTCGTCGACATCGGCCTGCCCGGCGCAGACGGTCTCTCGTTGCTGTCAGCTCTGCGCAAGGAAGGCGTGGCCACGCCGGTTCTCATGCTGACGGCCCGCGATACGCTTGCCGACAAGGCGCGCGCCTTCGAGCTCGGCGCAGACGATTTCCTCACCAAGCCGTTCGAGCAGGCGGAGCTCGCCATGCGCTGCAAAGCGCTCATCCGCCGCGCGAGCTTCGTGCCGAGCGGTACGGTGCGGCTCGGGCGGATGTGGATCGATCTGCTCGGGCGCAATCTGGAAATCGATTCGCAGCCCATCGAGCTCACTCACCGCGAATGGCTCGTGCTCGAGAGCCTGACGAACAACGTCGGCCGCATCGTTCCAAAAGATCGCCTGTTGAAAACGCTCGCAGGCTATGAACAGCCGCTGACACCGAACGCAGTCGAGACGCACATTTCACGTCTCAGGGCGAAACTCGGTGATGCCGCCGTCATCCGTGCGGTGCGCGGCCTCGGTTACCGGCTGGACGAACCGGCTAGTTAATTGGCCTGGTTGATAAGTAAAACCTGCTAGACGCTCACAAGAGCGCGCGCATCGGCATGCTTTGATCGCGTGCAGCGGAACGCGCCCGACGCGCATTTCCCGCTCGTCGCCGACTATCGACCGCTCATCTTTGGGTGGATCAGAGTCCACGCCGAATTGGTTTGAACTCGCTCGCACTTTGAGCACGCGGACGGCACTCCGCCAGCTTCCAGCCAGCCGTTCACCGTATCGTGACGCCCGCCATGAGCAGTCACTTCAAACACACCGTGTCCGGCTTCACCCTCGTGGAGCTGCTGGCGACCATCGCCATCATCGCGATCCTGTTCGGTATCGGGGTGCCTTCATTTCGGACCGTGACCACTTCCTCCCGCGTGTCATCGGAGATCAACGGACTGCTGGTCGATCTGCAGTTCGCGCGCTCTGAAGCTCTGAAGGAAGGACAGCCGGTCACGATGTGCGTGTCCACGGACGGCGCGAGCTGCACGGGCGGCACGGACTGGAAAGCCGGCTGGATCGCCTTCTCGGACCCCAACGCCGATGCAAATGTCGATGTCAGCGAAACGCTCCTGAAGATACAGAAGCCTTTCACCGGCACCGATTCGCTCACGGAAGCGAACAGCCTGAGCTCCCTGACTTTCAACCGCGAAGGCTTCGCACTCAACCTGGCGAGCGGCGCTTTCCTGACGCTGCACGACTCGTCGAGCAACAAGCGCTTTACACGCTGTCTCGCCGTAACCCTCACGGGGTCGATGGAGACTCTCACCCATACTTCCAGCCCGACGAAGTGCACATGAAACTGCGAAACACGCAAGCGCGCGCGGCAGGCTTCACCATCATCGAAGTGATGGTGGCGCTCATCGTCATCTCGGTAGGGCTGCTGGGCATCGCAAAGATGCAGGCGCTCGCAATTTCCAGCACCGGCGTGTCGCGCATGCGCTCACTCGCCGCCATCGAAGCCGCAAGCCTTGCCTCGTCGATGCACGTCAATCGCACGTACTGGGCGTCCACGTCTTTGACGCAGCCCATCACGGTGACTGGCACGTCGGCCACGACATCCGATGCGAAGCTGACCACGGCACTCGGCACGGTGCCTACCAGCGGAGCCTATTGCACCCCAGCGAACGGCGCGCCGTGCGATGCCGCGACGATGGCGGCCACCGATCTGCACGCCTGGGCAAACGAGCTCAACACGATGCTGCCCGGCTCGACCGCAACCATCACGTGTTCCACGGTCGCCCCACTCAGCTGCACCATCCTCATCAAGTGGACGGAAAGCGCGGTGTCGCTCAACAAGCAGGCCGGTGCTCCGAGCAGCACCGCCGGGTTCCTGACACCGGACTACACGCTCATCGTGCAGCCATGATCCGCATGCCCACACGACTCATGCATCGCTCCATCCGCCGCGCGAGCGGGTTCACGCTCATCGAGCTGGCGATCGCCATGGCGGTTGCTCTCTTTCTCATCGGCGGGCTGCTTACGATCCTGCAGAACGTGCGCTCCACCCAGACCAACCAGACGGGTCTCGCACAGCTGCAGGACAACCAGCGAATGGCGATGACCCTGATCACCAATGTGGTCCAGTCCGCCGGCTACTTCCCCGATCCGACCAATTACACGGCGACGAGCGCAATGCCTGCGATCGGCACACCCGCGATGGCGGCCGCGCAGCCCATCACCGGAACATACAACGCCGCGAGCCCCGGCGACTCCATGACCGCGCGTTACGCCACGCTAGGTGGCGACCGCGTCATCAACTGCATCGGTGAGACCAACCAGACGAGCCCTGCCACCGCAAAGGTCTACGTCAACACCTTCAAGGTCGTGCTCGATGGCGCCGGCAGCGGCCAGCTCGTGTGCAACCTGACCGGTGGCGATGATTCGACCGGCGGCGCGGATACACCGCTCATCAAGGGAATCACGAACCTCGTCGTGCTGTATGGCGTCAAGCGCAACCTCGCGACGGATGACAACACGGTCGACACCTACCTGAACGCGAGCCAGATGACCGCCGCGGATTGGACCAACGTGTCTTCGGCGAAGATCACGCTCACCTTCAACAATCCCCTCTACGACTCGATCAATCCGAAGGGACAGCCGCAGTGGATCACGTTCACGCGCGTCATCGCCGTCATGAGCCGCGCCGGGGTCAGGACATGAGTCGCACCGCCCCACGATTGCATTCGCGTGAGCGCGGCATGGCGCTGATCACGAGCCTGCTGCTGCTGGCCGTCGTGACCATCCTCGCGCTCGGCATGTTCAGGAGCTTCGGCAGCCAGGAGAAGATTGCGGGCAACATGCGCGAAAAGCAGCGCGCCCTGCACGCCGCGGAGCTCGCGCAGCAATATGCCGAATGGTGGCTGTCCCAGGGCGGCAACGCGACCACGGCGACTCTCACGTGCGATAGCAGCAGCCTCCTCAACGCCAATCTGAGCCAGGGTCAGATCTGCACGAACGCACTCGATCGCGACGGCCTCACCACCGCGCCGCTGCAAATCGGCGGGGCCAACGTCGGCGTCACGTACAACCCCGGCGGCAACGCCCTGAACGTGACCTCGAGCAATTTCGCGCGCGATTCCTATAACCAGATCCCACGCTTCTATATCGCCGATATCGGCGCGTCGGCGGATGCAACGGGCGAGGTGTATCAGATCGATGCCGTCGGTTACGGCGCGATCCCGAGCGCCATCGCAGTCGTCGAAAGTACTTTCGTCGTGAAAACCGGCGTCGTCGACCGAGGAGGTCCGTGATGAGTGGCAAGATCCGTATCGCAGCAGTCGGCATTGCACTGGCCGCCGCACTTGCCAGCACCGCGCACGCGCAGTCCGTCGTCAGCGAGGATTTCACGGGCGCGACGACGAACAACAATTGGTACTACTTCAATGGCGCCTGCCTCACGGCGAGCACCGCGGCGCCCGGCGCATCGCCCGGATTGATCCCGGGCTGCACGGCCATCAAATCGATTTACTACAAAGAGAGTCTCACCGGCGGCGCGAACGGCGTGAGCGGTAGCTCGGAGACGCTGCCCGATTCCACCGGCAACGGCGCCCTTCGCTTCACGAACGGCTCCCCCGGTGGCTATCACCAGAATGGCGCGATCGTCTCCTCCGATCCGTTTCCCACCGGCCAGGGCGTGCAGATCACGTTCAAGACGGTGACCTATCGCGGCGACTCGGGCGGCGCCGGCGGCGACGGCGCGGACGGCATCAGCTTCTACCTCATGGACGCGAGCCAGCCCGCAGGTATCGGCGCCTGGGGTGGTAGCCTGGGTTACAGCTGCTCGAACGCCAACAAGCCCTACGACGGCCTCACGGGTGCGTACATCGGGTTGGGCGTCGATGAGTACGGCAACTTCCTGAACGGTGCGAATCTCGTCTCCGGGTACACCGGCACCAACAGGGCCACCGGCGACAACTCCGCCTATGGCTATGGCTACAAGCCGAATCGCATCGGCCTGCGCGGAGCCGGCAACGTCTCGTGGAAATGGCTCAACGCGACCTACCCGACTTACTACACGACGGCCAAGCTGACGACCTACGATCTGCAGCAAGCGGCCGTGCAGAAGGCGTGCTCCACCGGGTCTCTCTGGGACTACTCGGCAAGCGCAACCAGTCCGACCAAGGTGACCTCGACGACGCTGCTCGACTACGCGCCGATTCCGAATGCGTACAAGGAGCTGCCCTCGAGCGTGCTCATCGCCAACGAGTACAACAACAAGGGCTACAAGCGCGGCGACGCGACGCCGATCGTCTACAACCTGAAGATCACGCAGGATGGTCTCCTGAGCTTCAGCTACAGCATCAACGGCGGCGCGTATCAGTCCGTGATCGCCAACAAGAGCATCACGGCCGCGAACGGCGTGCTGCCCAGCAACTTCCTGTTCGGCTTCGCAGGCTCGACCGGCGGCAGCACGAACATCCACGAGATCCTGTGTTTCAAGGCACAGCCCCTCGATCTGTCCGCGAGCTCCGTCGGCGTCAACGAAAAGCAGTCGGCGAAGATCGAAAACGGTACGCAAGCGTATTTCGCGTTCTACGATCCGAATGACTGGACCGGCCGCCTCACGGCAAACGACCTGTACGTCGATTCGTCCGGCAATCTGCTCGTGAACGACACCGCGAACTGGGACGCTTCATGCGTGCTCACGGGCGTGGCGAGTGGCAAGACGTGCCCCACCACAGGTGTGGCGGGGCTCACAGCGGCGCAGAGCTATTTGACCCGCACCATCCTTACCTGGAACGGCACAACCGGCGTTCCGCTGCGTTACTCGAGTCTCACCACCGCACAGCAGGCCGTAATCAATGCCGGCGATGCCACGCCACTCAACCAGCAGCGTGTGGACTATCTGCGCGGCCGTCGCTCGAACGAAGTCACCTCATCGGGCACCGGCCGCTTCCGGGCGCGCAACAGCGTGCTGGGCGATATCGTCGATTCGAGCCCCACGTGGGTTGGCCCACCCGCGTTGCCGTATACCGCGGCCTGGAAGGATCGCGTCTACGGCGTAACGGTCACTCCGCCTGAGAACTCGGGCACCCAGACCTACGGCCAGTTCGTGGCGGCCCAGCAGACCCGTCCGAACGTCGTGTACGTCGGATCCAACGACGGCTTGCTGCATGGCTTGCGCACCGGCGGCTTCACAAGCAACGGCGCCTACAGCACGAGCACCACGCCGAACGACGGCCATGAGGTGCTCTCGTACATGCCGGCCGCGATCCTCAACTCGATTCACAACACGGCCGACACGATGCTCGATTTCCCGAACACGCAGTACGGCCACAACTTCTACGTCGACGCGAGCCCCGGCACCGGTGACCTGTTCTACAACGGCACCTGGCACACCTGGCTCGTCGGCGGTCTCGGCCCCGGTGGCGCCGCGATCTATGCGCTCGACATCACCTCGCCCACGACCTCCAACTTCATCGAAGGCAATGCGGCGACTCTCGTGCTGGGCGAGTGGACACCCGCCACTCTCAGCTGCATCGGCAATGGGGGCTGCGGCAACAATCTTGGCAACACCTACGGCGTACCGCTCGTGCGCCGCCTGCACAATGGCAAGTGGGGTGTGATCTTCGGCAACGGCATCGGCAGCAGCTCGGGCGACGCCGGCATCTACATCATGATCGTGGATCCGACCGATGGGTCGCGGACGTTCCGCTACCTCAGCACGGGCAACAAGCCCTCCAACGGAATCGAGTACGTTACCGCGGCCGACCTCGATGGCGACCACATCAGCGATTACGTGTATGCAGGGGATCTGCTCGGCAATGTGTGGCGCTTCGACCTGACTGACAAGGACGACAGCAAGTGGGCCGCAGGCGCTGCTCCGTTGTTCACAACGCCGGCCGGCCAGGCGATCACGACGCGGCTCGTCGTGGCATCAGGACCTTCCGCCGTGGGGCCGCAGCAACTCATCATCGCGTTCGGCACCGGTCAGAAGACGCCCTTCACGAACACCAACCCGGTGAGCTATGCGACCGGCCAGCAGAGTCTGTACGGCGTGTGGGACTGGAACATGGCCGGCTGGAACGGCCTGTCACCCGCTCAGTACGCGAGCATCGCCAGTGGCAGCACGGGACTTTCGAGTCCCTATACGCTGAAGGCAGCCAATCTGCAGAAGCAGACGTTCGCTGTCGTCGCTTCAGGTAATCGCGACATGAACACGGTTGCCGTGGTGTGCTGGCAAAGCACCACCGTGTGCGCGTCGGGCACGAACACGAAGTTTGGCTGGTACGCAGACCTTCCGGTCACCTCCGAACAGATCGTGTTCAACCCGCAGCTGCTGGGCAAGGCGTTCGTGGTCAACTCCATCCTGCCGGCCACGAATACGATCCTCTCGTGCTCGACGAATACGGACAAAGGCTGGACGTACGCCGTGTCGGTGATCGACGGCAGCGTGCTCCCGAACTTCTTCCCGCAGTTCAACGACTCGAAGGCCGCAGGCGTCGAGCGAGATGCGACGGGCACTTCATTCCCGGTGATGACCGGCGATGGCTCGACGTGGCTCGTGTCGCAGACCGTGAAGGACGAGCACGACACCACCAAGGTCGATCTGCCGCCGAACACCAAGACCAATCGTTTGACGTGGATCGAGCTTCGCTAAAGGAACATCATGAGTCTGCAAGTCATGCCACGAACGCGCGCCGCGGCTGCCGGCTTTACCCTGATCGAGCTGATGGTGGCGATGGTCATCCTGGGTGTGCTGGTCGGCGTCGCCGTCCCCGCCTACACCTCGCAGACTCGCAAGTCCCGCCGCACGGAGGCTCGGACGGCGTTGCTCGACATTGCTGGCCGCGAAGAGCGCTACTACAGCACCAACAACAAGTACAGCAGCACGGCCTCGGATCTCGGCTACTCGACATTCAACCCAGTGGGCAGCGGCGGCTACTACAAGGTGACCGTTACCGTGCCCAACGCCTCACCCACGACGTATAGCGTCACGGCGACTCCTGTTTCCGGCAAGGGACAGGACAAGGACACGCAGTGCGCGTCGTTCAGCGTGGATCAGCTCGGTAACCAGACTGCCAAGGATTCCGGCGCGAACGCAGCGGACGCAGCCTGCTGGGGCTGAGGCTCCTGCCAGCCCTGCTCGCTTGGTGACGCTGCACGCGTATCGATACGCGCGCGCAAGGACGTCTCTGCAGCTTCATGCTGCGTCTCGTTGTGTCCGCTCCCGCACACTGACTCGATCGCTCGCGTCGCAGATTTTCATATCTATTTGCGCACCCCCGGCGCAGACTCGCTCGGCGGTCTTCACGGTCGCAGCCACTCATGCCATTCCGGCAGAGCAAGGAGCTCCATTGAACCTCGAACTCAACGCGCGATCCGCGTCGATGCTGCGTCCCGTTCTGTCGCCCTTGCGCTTGCTCCTCACGCTGCTTCTGCTCACGACCTCCGCCGTCGCCGTGTCGCAGACCTCCGCCGCGGCAGCGCCTGAAAATGCTCATCCGAGTCGCTATGGCGGCGAATGGCAATGTAATCGCGGCTTCGTCAAGAAAGGCGCCGCCTGCGAGACTGTTGGCATCCCGACGAACGCCTATCTCAGCCCTGCCGGCAGTGGCTGGTACTGCGATCGCGGCTACCTGAAGAAAGACGAGAAGTGCGTGCAGATCAAGGTGCCCGCCAATGCCTGGATCGATGACGCCGGATCAGGATCGGGCTGGCAGTGCAATCGCGGGTATCGGCCCACCGGCAACACGTGCGAGCGCGTTGCGATCCCCACCAACGCATACGCCCAGGAGTCAGCCTACGGGCGCGGCTGGGAGTGCAATCGCGGCTATCGCCCGAGCGGCGTGACATGCCTTGCCGTGAATGTGCCCGCCAACGCATACCTCACGCGCTCCGGCGACGAGTGGCAATGCGAACGCGGCTTCCTGAAGCACGGCGAGGGCTGCAACGCTGTCGCGGTGCCTGCCCACGGCTATCTCGACGTCTCGGGGAATGACTGGAAGTGCGAGCGCGGATTCCGCCGGGAGAATCTCGCGTGCGTTGCGCTAAGCGTTCCGACCAATGCCTTTATCGACTATTCGGGCAATGAGTGGCGTTGCGAAGACGGCTTCCATCGGAACGGCGCACAGTGCGCCACCGACCGATGATGCTGCCGCACACGAGCTGCCATCGCGCCGCCAGAGGATTATCATGAGCTCCATGTCTTGGCTTTTCACCGCTGTCACCGAACCGCGCGCGAGCGCGGACAAGCTCATCAAAGATCACCGCGAGCGCCTGGCGTTCGAGCAGCACCAGCAGGCGGAGCGGCGCAGGCAGGAGCTGTCCGAACAGAGCTCATCGCTCAATACGCCTCCGGAACGCATCCGGCTGTGGGAAAAGGTGCACGGATTGAGGCTGCCGCGCGATCCCTCGCATCCCGTCCTCGATGTGGTGGCCGCCGCCACGGGGCTGACGCTGACGCAAGTGCGTGAGGAACAGCAGTCGCGCGGTGCGGATCAAACAGCCACGCCCGCGTAGGATTGCCTCGTTCCGGCCAGCCGGTAATCGCCCGAAAGTCGAGCATCGGCTCGCTTGATGGAGTAAGGTTACGGCGGTTCGTGATTTTCCGCCTTGTCTGCCCTTGGCCCTGAGCGCCGCCCCGGCGCGCCCTTCTGGCCGAAGACCGCCACCCAGAAATACCGCGACCAGGAAGCCGGTCCACATGCCGGCGTGTTTCGTTTCTCTATCTTTCTCTGCGAGTTACTCAAGTGACCAAACTTTACGTTGGAAATCTGCCCTTCACCGCGACAGAAGATGCCGTGCGTGCCCTGTTCGCTCCGCATGGGGCCGTCGAAAAGCTTTCGATGATCACGGATCGTGAGACGGGCCGCCCCCGCGGCTTCGCGTTCGTGGAAATGTCGAATGCCGATGCGTCGCGCGCCATGCAGGCACTGAACGGCCAGGATTTCGATGGCCGCGCGCTCAAGATCAACGAAGCGCAGGACCGCGATCGCGCCGGCGGCGCGAGCCGGGGTCCGCGTCGCTACTGACGCCGGACGTCCGACTTCAGACGTTCTCGCCCGGCTGGCCGCATGGCCAGTCGGGTTTTTTGGGTCCCGGCTTCGAGGCCGCGGCGGATATTTCGCCGGGCACTTGAAGTTGCGCGCCACGGATTGGACACATGAGCGTCGCCATTATCGTGGTTCTCTCGATCGTTGCGCTCTACCTCGCCAAAGGGTGGAGCGATTCGAACGTAGAGAGAGGCGCGTTGCGCGACCAGGTTGCTTCCCTCAAACGTCAGCTCACCAAGCGGGTCCGCCCCTGAGCGATCTCGCCTCCACGAGTGCGTACGAATTCACCATGTCGCTGCGTATACGACATCCGAGTGTCGAGCCCGTGGAGATCACGCGTGTTCTCGGTATCGAGCCCCAGCACACCTGGCGCGTCGGTGAACCGCGGCGAGATCCTGCGGGCAACGTGCTCGACGGCACCTATCGGGAGAGTTACTGGATGGGCCGTCTCATGGCCGAGCCCGAGCTCGCCTCAGATCACGTCGGCGTCGAAAGCGTCGCCGTACGAACGCTCGCGCAACTGCGCAAGTCGTTCGATTTCCTCGAGGGGCTCAAGACAGAAGGCGGTCTCGCCGAGCTGCACGTGAGCATCTTTGCACGCGGAGACTTCCGCCTCGAATTTCTGCCGGAGCTGCTCGCCTTGCTTGGAAGACTCGGACTGACCGTCGCGCTCGACATCAAACCCTATCCCCACGGCGTCGCAGACGCCGCGGCGCCATAACATGCGTCCCTCATCACGAAAGAAGCCCTCACCGGCTCAACAGCGGCAGGAGCAGTGGCGGAAGGATCGCGCCTCTGCGCAGACGCTGCGAAATGCTTATCCCACTGCGGAGCGCGTCAACGTGCATCTGCAGTTCCAGCAGCCCACGGCACAGCGGCCGACGGCACAATCCTTCGAGCTGTATCCGCCTGCCCGGGCGTTCTTCGAGTATCCGTGCCCGTATGGGGATTGCGACGGAATATTCGACCTGGGAGCGGCGATCCGTGAAGCGTTGGGGCGGGCGAGCACCCGTGTCGAAGGAACGCTCGAATGCTGCGGTGTGCGCCCTGGCGACGGAGGGCTGAAGCTCCCGTGCGGCCTGCGAGTCAACTACACGCTTGCCGCGCAGTACAAGGCGGAGCCGGCCACACGAACGTGACCGCTGGCGGGCTACTTCGCCCCGCGCGCTCGCACTGCACGCACGTCCTGGGTCCGCACGAAATCGATAATGAAGTGATCGCCATCGAAGGTGGTCAGCTTGCCAACGAGATCGGTGCGCACATGGATGCTGCGGCTCGGTTTTCCCGCAACCTTCGCATTACGCGTGACGACGACCATGCGGATCGGCAGATCCCCGTCGCGCGCGAGCGCGAGGTGCTGCTTCAACAACTCACTCTCCACCGGCCGGTCGGAGTCGCGCGAAAGCCGGTCTTCATAGCGCAGCACGCCGCGCGTGGGATGCACGAATTGCCCTGCCTGGCAGCTCAGGATCACGGCGCCATCGGAGGCGATTGCGGACTGCGTGTGCAGCCGACTGGCCGTCTTGCCGCCGAACTTCGCGAAGGCATCCGCCAGATTGAGATTCTCCATGGGCCCGCTCCTGATCATCACTGTGTGTGTCGCTCTGACAAGATACACGGCGAGCCTTGGGGCGAACAGAAACTTCGCAGCCCTTGGCCGCACGCGGTGGCCCGGCCTCGCGCCGAGCGCCTCGATTGATCACGCTCACCTTCCGGCCGCTGCGGGGTGAGGGGACGACCCTCGCCCGGGGCGCCTATTTCCGCATCTGCGCAGATGCCACGTTGCGTGGACCGGACAACTCGGTGACGGCCCGCTACACGGACCGTCTCTGGCGACTCGGAACGAAGCAATATTCGCAGTTCGAGTGTCCCGGCCCGGTGTATCTGCGCGTCACGGATCGCGACGATCTGTGCACGCACATCGGTCCCTTCGAGTTCATCCGCGCAGCCGACGGCGCGCTGTTCTCGCGCCAGGGTTGCCTGGGCGCACATGCCATGGGAATCGGCATCGACGGCGCGACCTTCCTCTGGAAAGAAATAGCCCTGCTCGCCTCCGCCGAAGCCCAGTGATCCGCGATACGAGCGTATGTACGCTGCCGCACCGAGGTGTGGCGGAAGCGTAGACTCGAGTCATCCCACCGTGGGCCACCGCCGCCAGGGCTTGATGCGCCAGACTGCCCGACCTGAACAGAATCGGATCCTCGACGCCCTGCCCGCGATAGAGCGCGCGCGGGTATTCCCGCACCTGAAGCTCGTCACGCTGCCGTTGGGCACTGTTCTGTACGAGTCTGGCGATATGATGCGCCACATCTACTTTCCCACCGACTCGATCGTCTCGCTGCTGTATGTCCTGGCGAGCGGCGCATCCGCCGAAATCGCGGTGGTCGGCAACGATGGTGCAATCGGCGTTTCGTTGTTCATGGGCGGCGAGACGACAACCAGCCGCGCCATCGTGCAGAGCGCTGGCTCCGCTTACCGGTTGACCGGTGCGCGACTCAAACGAGAGTTCGATCGTCACGGCGAGCTGCTCCACATTCTCCTGCGCTACACGCAATCACTGATCACGCAGATGTCGCAGACGGCGGTGTGCAATCGCCATCACTCAGTCGATCAGCAGCTGTGTCGGCTGCTCTTGCTCTCTCTCGACCGCCTGCCTTCCAGCGAGCTCGCCATGACGCACGAGCTCATCGCTAACATGCTGGGCGTGCGTCGCGAGGGTGTCACCGATGCCGCGGGGAAATTGCAGAAGCTGGGAGTCATTCGCTACAGCCGCGGCAAGATCACTGTGCTGGACAGGCCGCATCTGGAGCGGCTCTCGTGCGAGTGCTACAGCGTGGTCAAGCAGGAATCAGATCGCCTGATGCAGCGGATCACGCCGCTTCCGTGATCGACAGGCTATTCCTGTTGCATCCTCAGCAGCTCGTCCAACGCGACGGCTTCGACGGGCTTCAGAAGATAGCGCTCGAATCCTGCTGACCGCGCACTCTCTCGTGCCGTGTGCGATCGGTTCGCCGTCAACGCAATCAGTCGCAATTGCTGCACCTGCGCGCGCTCACGCATCAACTGAGCTACCTGATAGCTGCTCATGTCGGGAAGATTCAGATCCAGCAGCACGACGGCGGGGGCAAACTCCGCCGCCTGCAGCAGGGCCGTGCGCCCCGAATGGGCAGCGCGCGTCGCGATGTAGCCCAGTCCGTGCAGGAGCAGCTGCAGAGATTCTGTCGACACCAGATCGTCATCGACGATGAGAATCCGAATCGGCTTGCTCGCCATCGCCCTCGCCGCGGGAACTGCGAACAGATGCGGCCGGGCGCGCACTTCCACGCCAGGCTCCAGGGGCCAGCCCCGGGTCTGGAGTACGGCGAATTCGCCGGTCGCGTTCATGGGAACCGCACCGTCAGCCGGGACGGGGCTACTGCGAGGGCGTATTGCCGGGCATTGTCGTTCATGGGACGAGACGGTAGGCCACGTCAGGCGCTGTGTCGGTACGCTGTCACACAGACCGTCCTCGGGGGGCGGCCTGTGAGGCCTACGCCGACGCCGTCATCTTGAAGATGCCCTGCGCATTCGAGCTGTCGAAGCTCAGATCGAGAGGGGAGTTACCGTGCCCATCGGGCACGTGGGCCCGCTCGATGAATTCATAGAATGAGCCGGGCACAGGTTGCGTCATCGGCCGACCCTCCTCGGCAATGAAGTCACGCTCGGCGGTTGCTGCAAAATAGGCGGTCTGACGCACGCGACCCGAGCGCGACGTCTCGATCGCCTCCTTCATCGGGCGCCCGAGGCGCTTCTGGCCCGCCGCCACGGTATCGATGTCATCTACCCGTTCCGTGACGTGATTGAACGTGTTGCCTTCGGTTGCGATCCAGGCCATCTCGGCGGATTCGCGTAACAGCGTGTTGTAGTCCGCGAGCCGGGGCGCCGAATGCTGGCGAGCGAAGCACGGCAAAAGCTGCGGCAGCAGGCTCGCAGCTTCCGCGTACGACAAAGCACCCTCTTCGCCGATCCGCGTGAGCGACCGCGCCGCCTCCCGGGAAAGCGGATCGCGTGAAGTGCCGACGACGCGCTCTGCGGCGCTCTGGAAGTCCGGCGAAAACCCGGTGAGGGTCATCTCGCTGACGAAGAACTGCGCGATGTCTTCGGGATAGTCCTCGTGCGTGAAGGACCGGCCGAGCATGTGGATGCGCGGTAGCGGGTAAGTCCCCGAGACGTGAAAGCCCAGCGGCTCCAGAATCCTCGCGAAGGCGTGAGCGCCACTCGGCAACGGGAGCGACTGGGAAAACACGACGGTGCGCAGGGCGCCATGATCGAACCGCACTCGCCCGCGCTCTCGCACGACATCCGACACGCGCTGCGCGGCCGCCGGAACCCGCTCGAGTAACCCGGCAAACAGAACCATGTTCAGGGCCTGGGCCAGCACCGCTCGCGGCACCTTCTCGCCGCGAGCGGCCAGCAGCGCGCAATGCACGAAGAGCTGACCCAGCAACGCCTGCGCGCGCGCCGGCCCAACGCAGTCCCGCAGCAATCTCTCGAGAATCGGCAGATTCGAGCTGTTCATCGCGAAAGTATCGCGAAGCGGCGGGCGGGGCACCAAATGACATCGCCTCGTGAGATGATGAGAAAAACTCATGACCCATTTTCGAGCGTCGGGACCGACTCTTCATGCCGCGTTTCCTGCCTTCGATGATCAGCTTGCGGGTGTTCGAGGCCGCGGCCCGCCATCTGAGCTTCTCCCGCGCCGCGGAGGAGCTGAGCCTCACCCAGAGCGCGGTGAGCCGGCAGATGCGCACCCTCGAGACGCTCCTGCGCGTGAAGCTGTTTCACCGCGTGCGCCAGCGCCTGTCGCTCACGGAGGCGGCCGTGGCCTACCTGCCCGAAGTCCGGGAATGCCTGTCGCGCATCGAAGCGGCGACGCTCGAGCTGATTTCGCATCAGGGCACGGGCGGCGTGTTGAACCTTGCGATCCTGCCCACTTTTGGAACGCGCTGGCTCATCCCGCGCATGGGCTCGTTCGCTCGCGCGTACCCGCACGTGACCGTGAATTTCTCCACACGGGCCGTCGCGTTCGACTTCGCCACGGAGCGCCTCGATGCGGCCATTCACTTTGGGGAAGTGGCCTGGCCGGGTGTGATCTCGCATCGCTTGATGGGCGAAGATGTGGTGCTGGTCTGCGCGCCTGCCATTGCGCGCAAACGCCTGCGCTCTCTCAAAGATCTGGCGCATCACACCCTGCTTCAGCACACCACGCGCCCGTACGCGTGGCAGGAGTGGCTCGCGGCCGTCGGCGCGCAGGACGTGAACTCCCTCAAAGGGCCGCGCTTCGAGCACTTCTCGATGGTGATTCAGGCAGCCGTTGCGGGCCTCGGCGTCGCCGTCATGCCGGAGTTTCTGGTGCGACAGGAGCTCGACTCAGGCGAGCTCGTGATGCCCTTCGTTCAGCCGGTGCGCAGCGCGCACGCCTACTATCTCGTCCATCCTGAAGAAAAGCGTGACCTGCCGGCGCTCAGAGCGTTTCGGGACTGGCTGCTCGCAGAAGTGCGCTCTCAGGCAGCGCCAGTGCCGTAAGGGTGGGCCTGCGTATCACTTCGCGCCGCTCATGACCTTCATGAGCCGGTAGGTGTACTCCACGCTCTCATCAAACTCGCGGCTGCCCACGCGCTCATCGCGGCCATGAGCGCGATTCTCGTCGACATCCATCCAGACGCCGCCGAGGTCGTAACTGGGAATTCCGGCGTTGCGCGTTTGCCGATCGTCGCTGAATCCGGTCGCCATGGCCGGCACGAGCGGAACGCCGGGCCACATGGAGTGAATCACCTTCGCGGCGTTGCTCATGACCTCAGGCGTCGGAGGGGATTCGGGGCTCACGATCGGCGGCGCGTCGAGTGTCACGCTGATGCCGGGATCCGCAAGTGTGGCAGTCAGCGCGGCTTGCACGTGCTCGGCCGTATCGCCCGGCATCATCCGACACTGGATCGTGGCTTTGGCTCGCTGCGGGAGCGCGTTCTCCGCATGGCCTCCTGAAATCAGCGTGGCAACGCATGTGGTCCGCAGCTGAGCGTTGAATCGGACGCTCTGGCTGAGACGTTCGGCGGCACCCAAATCTTCCGGTACTTTCGCAACGGCGCGCATGTCCGCGCTCTGCGCGCTCGGGTCGAGGTCCGCGAGCTTCTCGAAGCGCGCTCGTGTGGTCGCCGTCAGCATGACCGGGAATTTGAAGGCGGAGAGTCTGCCGAGGCCCGCGGCGAGCCGATAGATCGCATTGTCCGGGCCGGGCAGTGAGCCGTGACCGCCCGCGCTCGTCGTCTCGATGGTGTAAGTGACGTACGTTTTCTCGCTCGTGACGATCTCAAAATCGAGGCGCTTGCCGTCCTTGTAGCCGCCGCCGCCGCCGTCGAGATTGATGACGAGGCCGGCATCGACGAGATCGCGATGCTCTTTCAGCAGAAAGGCGGGGCCATTGGCATCACCACCCGCTTCCTCGTCCGCCGTCATCGCGACGATGATGTCGCGGTCGGGCACGAAGCGCTCGCGCTTCAGCCGTATCAGCGACTCCAGCAGCGCCGCATCGCCGTCCTTCATGTCGATGGTGCCGCGACCGTAGAACCAACCCTCCTGTTCGGTGAGCTTGAAGGGATCGACTGTCCAGTCCTCCGCCCGGGCCTCGACGACGTCCAGGTGGCCCAGGAAGAGCACGGGCTTCGGCTTGTTTTCGCGCGGGCTCTTGCCGCGATAACGCACGACGACGTTTCCCTTCGTGGGGTGCCCGGGTGGCGCGATGAGCACGACGTCGCTCGCTGCAAACCCAGCTTTCAGCAAGTGCCCCTGAATGGCCTGCGCCAGCTCCGTGGTCCCCACATCGTGGGTGGTGCGCATCTCTACCATCTCCTTGAAGATGGTACGTGCCAGCTCCTGGTCTGCAGGCGGTGGCAGTGGCCCCGGCTGCGCGGGCCAGGCATTGGTGGCCACGCTCAATATCATTGCACCGGATCCCAGCAGGCCTGTTCGCATCACTTGAGTCTACCAGTCCGGTGAAGAACTCCCGAGTTTCACGGCGGGCCGATCCCAGTGCATCGGCGCCTCGGCAACCTGCACCGGCGGCCGCAGTCGCCGGGCGGGCCCGAAGTCGGTGTGTTCGATTTCTTGCGACCAATCGCCATCGGCCTCCGAGCTCCACGTTGAGTCGTGTCGACCCGGCGGACCGCCGACCAGAAGATCTGCCACACGTGCCAGCGAGGTCCGCGCCTGGAATCCGCGCCCGCTCGAGAGGCGATGCGTGACGCCACGAATCACGGCCGCTGCCATCAAGTAGCCCGCGGCATGGTCCAGCGCCTGCACAGGCAGTGGCGTAGGACGATCCTTTCCGAGCCTGCGCATTCCGGCATCGGCAATTCCGGCACTCATTTGCACGAGGCTGTCGAAGCCCCGGCGGCTCTGCCACGGGCCGCTCCAGCCATAGGCGTTGAGCGACACGTCGATGAGCCCAGGGCGAATCGCGCGACGCGTCGCGGCGTCCAACCCAAGGTTCGCCAACGCATCGGCGCGATAGCCGTGAACCAGAACATCCGCGCCACGCAGGAGCTCGCAAAAGTGCGCTCGCGCAGAGGCGTCGCGGAGGTCGAGTCGCGCGCAGCGTTTCCCGAGCGTGACATCGGGTACGACACCGGGCTCATCCCACGTTGGCGGGTCGATGCGCAGGACATCCGCGCCGAAGCCGGCCAGAAATCGCGTCGCGACGGGGCCCGCCAGCACACGCGTGAGATCCAGAACTCGCAGTCCCTGCAACGGTCGATCTCGCGCTGGCCGCCAAACCGCATCGGCGGTGTCATCGGAAGTCGTGACCGCGACCAGAGGTTCCGCGCCAACGCTCAGGCCTTGCGGATGCCCTCTCCAGGCTTCGAGCGAACGCAGGGTCGCTGCGCATCCGCCATTGCCCACCACTGCGCTTTCGAGCGCGTCGGCGCTCCAGCCCGCGACTGCAGCGATCACCCGATCTTTGTTAGCCGGCACATTCAGAACGGCGAGCGCGGCTTCGCGGTGGTGTGGCGCATTGGTGTGCAGCCTGATCCAACCATCGACCGTGCGGTAATCTCCGGCGATCGGGTCCCATGGCGCCGGCATGGTCCAGCCCTCGGGCTTGATGGACCATCCGTACCAAAGTGAGCACCGCCGCCGGCTCACCGACACGCGCGGCACGTCGCCAAAACGTGCGGCGATCAGCTCGACGATGGCCGCACTCGCCGCGCCAATGGCTGCAGCCGCAAAATCGGAAACCGCGAAGACCGAAGGCAGGTCCCCGGAGCCCATGAACTCAACGCAGTCCGCAATTCCCGCCGAGCCACCCAGCTCGCGCCACATCGGCCCGAAGTACTCACGGGTTCTCGATGTGTCCTGCGCAGACGAAGGGACGCTGCGATTCAAGGCGCCGCCCAGCCCATGATCGGCACGGTGCTGATCGAATTCTTGGGGCTGCCCTCCACGACCCGATCGCTGTAAGACACGTACACGAGCACATTTCTCGGCCGATCGAAGAACCGCACCACGTGCAGCTGCTTGAACAGCAGACTGCGCCGCTCATCGAAGACGCTCTCGCCGTCTTTCAGCTCGCCGAGGATCTGTATCGGCCCCACCTGGCGACAGGCAATGCTCGCATCGCTCGTGTCCTCGGCAAAGCCCAGCTCACCCTTCACGCCGCCCGTCGCCGCGCGGGCGATGTGACACGCGACGCCTTTCACCTTCGGGTCGTCGAACCCGTCGACCACGATCTTGTCGTTGGGGCCCAGCCAGCGAAACCTCGTGCTGACCTGTCCCGTCGTGCCGCGCTCCGGCCGGCTCCAGACCCAGACGAAGAAACCCAGGATTAGAATGATCGCGAGGACTGCTGCGATGACACCGAGCCTTTTCATGAGCTCCTCCCGAGGGAACGCGAGGCGGTGACTCGCGTTCCGTCAAACACGCTGCGTTCCGCGACAACCATGCCATCTGCCGTCATCCGCTACTTCCGTTACGACGCCGCAAGCCGGGATCTGCTGGTCGTCTTTCAATCGGGGCGGCAATACGTCTACCAGGACGTTCCGAAAGAGACACACGACGCCCTGAAGGCCGCGTTCTCGAAAGGCGAGTTCTTCAACACTCACATCCGCGAGCACTTTCGCTTCATTCGCCAAGATGGCTGAACGTGCGCGGCTCAGTCGGCTGGCGATACCGGCTCGGTAGCAGCGGGATGCGACCGTCGCCGCAGACCGGCTGCCCGATCTCCCAGGCCGCGGCAAATCACATAGAACGCGGGGGTAAACAGCAGGCCGAACAGCGTGACGCCGATCATGCCGAAGAACACCGCGATGCCGAGCGCCTGACGCATCTCCGAACCCGGGCCCACGTCGATGACGAGCGGCAGCGTGCCGAGAATGAACGCGACCGAGGTCATGAGGATCGGACGTAAGCGCTGCTTCGCGGCCTGCTGTGCCGCCTCCCGAGGACCGAGTCCACGCTCCTCATCCTGCTTCGCAAATTCGACGATCAGGATCGCGTTCTTGGCCGCAAGACCCACGAGCACCACGAGCCCGATCTGCGTGAGAATGTTGTCATCGCGGCCCATGAGATCCACGCCGAGAATGGCCGCGAGCAGGCACATGGGCACGATGAGAATCACCGCGAGCGGCAGCACGAGACTTTCGTAGTTGGCGGCGAGCAGCAGGAACACGAACAGCACGGCAAGCCCGAAGACCAGGATGGCCGTGCTCCCGGCTCGCTGCTGCTGGAACGCAAGCTCGGTCCATTCGTAGCTGAAGCCTTTCGGCAGAACCTTCGCTGCGAGATTCTGCATGGCCTTCAGCGCGTCGCCAGATGAGAAGCCCGGCGCGGTGTCACCCTGCAGCTCCGCCGACGGATACAGGTTGTAGCGCACGACCCGATAGGGCCCGCTGTCGTTGCGCAGAGTCATCACGGAATCGAGGGGCACCATGGCGCCCGAAGCCGAGCGAGTCTTCAGGCGGCCGATGTCCGAGGTCTCATCCCGATACGGCGCGTCCGCCTGCGCGGTAACCCGGTACGTGCGACCCAGCCAATTGAAGTCGTTGATGTACGTGGAACCGAGATAAGTGCCGAATGTCGAGAACACGTTCTGCAACGGCACGCCGAGGCGTTCGGAACGGGCGCGATCGATGTCCGCAAACAATCGCGGCGTGCGCGTATTGAACGTGGTGAACACCGATTGCAGACCTGCCGTCTGGTTGGCCGCGCCCATCATCGCGAACGCTGCTTTCTCGAGTGCCGGGAAACCGGCACCGCTGCGATCTTCGATCATCATCTTGAAGCCACCGCCGGTGCCGATGCCGCGCACCGGTGGCGGCGGGATGAGCAGCACATTGCCGGCTGTGATGGCGCCGAGGCTCGCGCGGAGCTCGTTGGCAATCTTGTCGGCGGAAGCGCGCTCGTCCCGAGGCTTCAGCGTGACGAACATGGCGGCGGCGTTGGGCGCATTCGTGAACGTGGCGCCGTCGAGCCCGGCAAAGGCGACGGTCTCCGCCGTGGCGGAATGTTTCCGCGCGATGGTCTGCGCCTGCCGCAGCACTTCATCGGTGCGCTGCAAAGAAGCACCCGGCGGCATCTGGATGACGCCGATCAGGTAGCCTTGATCCTGCGCCGGAATGAAGCCCGTGGGCGTGACATAGAACCGCCAGCCCGCAAGCGCAATGAGCAGCACGTACGCGATTCCGATGGGAATGAGCGCGCGAACCGCTCGCGCGGTGAAGCGTCCATAGCGATCACTCAGGCGATCGAACCCATGATTGAAACCACCCGTCAGTCGAGCGACCACGCTCTTGCGAGCCGGAGCGTTTCCCGCGGTGCGCGGCTTCGGCTTCAGGATCAACGCGGCAATCGCCGGCGACAAGGTGAGAGACACGAACGCCGAGATCGCCGTTGAGCTGACGATGGTCAGGGCGAACTGACGATAGAACTGGCCCGAGATCCCAGGGATGAATGCGGTGGGGATGAACACGCCCATCAGCACCAGTGCGATGGCGATGAGCGCACCCGACACTTCGTCCATGGTTTCGTGCGCGGCTTGCCGCGCTGGCAGGCCTTTCTCGTCCATGAGCCGCGAGACGTTCTCGACCACCACGATGGCATCGTCCACGACGATGCCGATCGCGAGCACCAGGCCGAAGAGCGACAGGTTGTTCAGCGAGAAGCCAAACGCTGCAAGCACGGCGCCGGTACCCACGAGGGAAATCGGAATGGCGATGATGGGAATGAGCGCAGCTCGCCAGCTCTGCAGGAACACCAGCACCACGATCGCGACCAGCACGATGGCTTCGAACAACGTGTGCTCGACCGCCGAGATGGATTTCTGGATGTACTCGGTGGGATTGTACGGAATGCGATACGTCATGCCCGGCGGGAAAGCCTCGCCGGACGCCTTCAATTCCTGGCGAACCGCTTCCGCGGTAGTGAGGGCGTTCGAACCGGGTAGCTGCGAGATCGCGATCCCGACCGTGGGTTCGCCCGACAGATACGCATTGATGCTGTAGTCCTGCGCGCCAAGCTCGATGCGCGCGAGATCACCGAGATGCGTGGCGCGCCCCGTCGCGTCCGTCTTGACGATGATGTCGCGGAACTCTTCGGTGGTCTGCAGGCGCCCTTTCGCCTGGATGCCGAGCTGGAACGCCGTGCCGCCACGATTGAACGGCGGCTGCCCGATGGCGCCCGCCGCGATCTGTGTGTTCTGCGCGCGAACGGCCGCGACCACTTCGTCCACGGTAAGACCGAGAGTCGCAGCGCGATCCGGATCGATCCAGATGCGCATGTTGTAGTCGCGTCCACCGAAGAGCCGGACACTGCCGACACCGGGAACGCGACTCAATCGATCCACGAGCTGCAGCGTGGCGTAATTCGACAGGTATTGCTGAGGCAGCGAGTGATCCGGCGAAATGAGTGTCGCCACCATCAGGATGTCCGGCGAGTTCTTGCGGACCGTGACGCCGATCAGCCGCACTTCGTCTGGCAGACGCGGCTCGGCCGTCGCCACCCGGTTCTGCACGAGAACCTGCGCCTGATCGACATCCGTTCCCTGGTCGAAGGTCACGGTGATCGCGAGCGAACCATCCCCCGTGGCGGACGAGGACATGTACAGCATGTGCTCGACGCCATTGACGGACTCTTCGATCGGTGTGGCGACGGTCTGCGCCAGGGTCTCCGCGGTGGCGCCCGGATACGTGGCGCTGATCACCACGGTGGGCGGGGCAATCTCCGGGTATTGCGCGATGGGCAACGTGGGATACGCCACGATGCCGAAGATGGCGATGAGGGTAGAGAGCACGGCCGCGAAGATCGGCCGATCGATGAAGAAGTGCGGGAAGCGCATGGGCGACCGCTTAAGGCGACTGCGCCTCGGCCGGAGGCGGAGCCGAGAGCGGGTTGGACGCAGGCGACGTGTCGGCAGCGCGAGGTTTCAGCGGAACGAGTGTTGCGTGCACCGCGGCGCCGGGCTGCAACTGCGAGAGACCGTCGAGCACCACACGGTCCGTCGCGGCCAGTCCCGAGCGCACCACGCGCAAGCCGCTGACGAGCGGCCCGGTCTCGACCACTCGAGCCGCCACCTTGTCGTCCGGACCCACCACGTACGCAAGCTTGCGCGCCTGATCGGCCACGATGCTTTCATCCGGAATCAGCATCGCGTGATACATCCCGGAGCCGAGCAGCCGCGCGCGGCCGAACATGCCGGGCGTGAGGAATTTATCCTTGTTGGCCACTTCGGCGTGCGCGCGAATCGTGCCCGAATGCGGATCGATGGCATTGTCGACGAACACCATGCGGCCGCGATGCGGGTAGCCCGTCTCATCGGCCAGTTGGATCTCGACGGGGTTGGGCTCGTAGCGCGAGGAGCGGCGCTCACCGGTTCGATCCTGCCGCACGTATTTCAGATAGAAGCTTTCCGCACCTTCGAACGTGAACCAGATCGGATCGAGCGTCACGATGCGAGTGAGCAGCGTGCTCCCCGGCGTGACGACATCACCCACGCTCACCCGATAGTCCGATACCCGGCCCGTGACGGCGGCGCGTACCGTCGTGAAATCGAGGTCGAGACGTGCCGCAGCCTCCGCGGCCTTCCGCGCAGCAAGGTCCGCAGTGTCTGTCCGTACGGCACCGAACTTGGCGTCGTATTCTTCTTTACTGGTGGCGCCTGACTCGACGAGGCTCTCCGCACGGGAGAGGTCCGCCTGCGCATTGACGAGCGCGGCCTGCGCCCGCGCGGTTGCTGCCACAGCCTGCTCATACGCCGCCCGAAACGGCCGCGGGTCGAGAATGAAGAGCGGCTGCCCCTCGGTAACATCCTGGCCGTTCTGAAAAAGGATCTGAGTGACCGTTCCCGATACGCGCGCAGTGACCGTCACATCCTGGATGGCCTCGAACTGGCCGACGTAATCGTCCCAGTCGATGACGTCACGAGCGATCGGGTTCGCCACACTGACGTGTGGCAAGGCAGGCGGCGCGTTCTGGTGGCTCTGGCAGGCTGCCAACAACAAAACCGCAGCCCACAGCAAGCTACGATGCAAGACCATGACTCTCCCCGACAGCGCCCGTGCCGGCGAGGTTGGAGTGATTCGAGGCGCTTTGCAAGCGACAGCCGGTAACGCCGCTCGGCAAGGCAGAACTCCCGCATCGATGACGGGCGGCGCGTACGGCCAGTGCTGCCGTCACTGCGGAGCACATTCGTCGGGCGGCGCATCGGCCCGTATCAGCTCATCGAGAAAGTCGGCGCGGGCGGAACGGGCGAGGTGTACAAGGCGCCTCGAGATCCCGACCGGCGCGGCATACGCAATGCTCGCATCGGATCAGACTCGCGGCGATCGCCAGCGCTCGCAGGATTGACAGACGGCACGCGACGGGTACCAGCGAGCCCTGAAATCATTCGAGGAGATCAGCTCGATCTGGGCCGCGGCCCGGGACGATGCGACCCCGACGTCCCGCGGAATGCCGCGCTCGATGCGCGGCGCTGATCTATACCCAGCGAGAACGCGATCCCGACGCGGGCGGCACCGCATCCGTCGCCTGTTGATCGATCGGGTCTGGCGCGGATTCCGACGAGGCGTGGTTGACGAGATCCATCGCGATGACCTTCTGGTCGTCGGAGCGCGGTTCGGCCGCGGCGTTGGGGTCGTACCGGTCCGCACTCATGCGGGAGCTCAGCAAAGCAGCGAGAAACATACGGAAGATCTCCGGGCTGATCGAATGATGTGTCGCCATGATGCCCGGTGTGAGCGCGACATTCTGTCCGTCAGTTGACACAAGCGGCCTCTCCCAAAAGAAAGAGAGAACACGCGGCCCCGCTGCCGCGTGCGCTGCGCGCCTGCGAGAGACTCCAGGCTCTACTCCGGCAGCGAGACTCCTGAGCCTCCCATCTCCGCCGGCATGTCCTTCAACTTCGCTTTGCCGTCGTGAATTCGCAGCACGGCTTCCTGATAGTTCACGTGCACGCCGGGCTCGAAGCGAAGCTCAGGAATGAGGGCGGCATAGACGTCCACGAGCCCCATCGTCGGATGCTGGGTAAAGAGATGCCCGCCGCACTGCGTGCACCACTTGCGATAGCTGATCGGCGTCTTGTTATAGGTGCCAATGCTCGTGGCGCCGCGCACTACCTTCAAAGCCTCCGGCTGCCACAACGTGAACGCATTGACCGGCCCCGCCGACCAGTGGCGGCACGAGTCGCAGTGGCAGTAGCCCATGGCGGCCGGCTGCCCTGAAACCTGGAACTGCACTTCGCCGCAAAAGCAGCTGCCCTGAAAAACGGCGTCTTCATTGCCCATGATCTGCTCCTAAGAAAAGGTGTTCGGTGCCCGATCTTCGCGGCGAAGCCGGATCGCTCGCAATCACCGCCTCGAGGCCACAACATAGCGAAGAACCTGGCGAAGGCGGTGCCCGAGATCGGGCAGGTCGATATTCTGGAGGCTCGGCGACGTGATGAACATGACCGGGACACCCGGATCCATTGCCGATACACCTGGAGCCGGGGCGGACGCGGCAGCCGATGTGCTCTCGGAAGTGCTGAGGCGGGTACGGCTCACCGGCTCCCTGTTCTTCGAAGGCCGCTTCTCCGAGCCGTGGGGACTGTTTACGCCGCGCCACTTCAGCCACGACAGCGCTCTGGGTGGCCTGCGCCACTACACCGTGTGTCACCTCGTCGTGTCCGGCGGATGCACTCTCACGCTGGCGAACGCCACACAGCACGTCGTCGCGGCGGGAGACATCCTCGTGCTGCCCTTTCCCGATGAGCACAGGCTCTCGAGCGGTGCCCCTGCCGAATACCGAGGCCTGGCGGACCTGACCCCGGCCGGCGCGACCGGCCGCATCAGCGGTGTGCGGCACGGCGGAGGCGGCGCCGAGACCCGCATCATCTGCGGCTACGTCGAATCCTCGGAGCTCATCTCGGCTCCTCTCTTTCGTACCCTGCCCGCCCTCATGGTCGAGCGCACCGGTGACGACCGACGCACGACGCTGCTCGCGCAGACGTTGCGCGACATCGTTCAACAATTCGACAGCGAGGCGCCCGGCAGTCAGCTGCTGCTCGACCGGCTGATGGAAGTGCTGTTCATGGAGATTCTGCGCCGTCACATCGCGCGTGTGCCGGAGCGTGCGCAGGGCTGGTTCGCAGCGCTCAAAGATCCTCTGCTTGCGAGAGCGTTAGAACGGGTACATGCGGATCCCGCCCGCCAGTGGACCGTCGCGGAGCTCGCACGTGAGGCCGGCTCTTCGCGCAGCGTGTTGGCGTCGCGCTTCAACGCGGTGATCGGCCGGCCACCCATGGACTACGTAACCGCATGGCGCATCCAGGTAGCGTGCGACCGTCTGCGGCTGCGTGGCGACAGCATCGCCCAGATCGCCGCGCAAGTGGGTTATGAGTCCGAGGCTGCCTTCAGCCGAGCGTTCAAGCGTCTCACCGGTGCAAGTCCTGCACGGTGGCGCGAGCAGACCGAACGCTGAACGGCCGGACCGCGAGTCCGCGGGTTGTACTGTGGCTCGCTCAATCCTGGAGTCACAGCTTGCTGCCACAGCAAGAAGGCCGCACCCGCGGTAGGTCCTTCCGAGCGTGTCGAAGTAGATGGCATTCGCGCCGCCCACCGCGCCAGCGGAGTACGTAGGATCCTTGTCGAACAGATTGTTCACACTCAGGTACACCTGCATGCTTTGCAAGCCGAACCACTTGAGGTCGTAGGACCCGTTGAGGTTCATGGCCGTCTGGATGATGAGCGCGGGCGCGCTTCAAAAGGCGGCCCGCGAGCGCTCGGAGATTAGGGGTTTACCTGCGCGATGGCTTCGTAGGCGTTCTTCACCCACGATCGCACCCGCTGCCGCTCGAGGATGCCGAGCTTCGCGCCGCCCTTGTCCTCGGGTTGCGTCGCCGCCCAGAAGCTGCTGCTGCAGGCGTCGATTTTGGTCATCGAGGCCTCGTGCAGGCGCTTGATCGCGATGATGCTCGCATTCAACGCCTGCGCACGCTCGAGCTGGCCCGAGCCCTTCAGGATGTCGAAGTCCTCGCCGCGCAGCTGGTTCTGCACGATGACGTAGTTGAGGCGCCCTTCGTAGCGGTCGAACAGCCGCTTCAACAGATCGACGGAATCACGGCCCGCATCCATGACGTGCCAATATCGAATATGAAGCCCGAGCTCCGGGGCGAGCTGCAGCAGCTGCGATTCATCCATCCATTTCGTGAGCGGCTCCTGCGTCTGCGCCGCAAGATCCACGACGATGCGCCGCTCGGGATTCTCCGTGGCCGCCTCGACGATGGCATCGAGACTCTCGTAGCTGTCGATCAGCACCGGGGAGGCGAACCCGGCATAGAAGCGCATCAGCGCGCCGTGCGATCGATCGGAGTCGAAGCCGAGGAACGCGATGGAGTGATCGATGAAATACTGGGCGAGAATGCGTGCGATCAGCGATTTGCCGACGCCGCCCTTCTCTCCGCCAATCAGGTGAATGTTCGCCATGGGCCTTCGGAAAGACAGGAGGACCGCGGCAAGCTAGCACGCCGTGCGCACGAACGGGCGCGTTAGCAGCTTCGCTCGCGAGGCTCCGTCAGCTCATCGAGGCGAGGCGCTCGAGCCCGCGGCACCTTTTGGTGCATACACGGCTTCAATGCCCCTTCGAAGGTCGCGACTACTGGGCCGCACTTGCCGCGGGCTTCGCAAGCGTCGGGAACTTGATCCCGAGCTGCTCGAGATAGGTGCTGTAGCGCGACGGGTCGTAGTAGTACTTCTTCAGCTCTTCCTTGTACTTGCCCATCGTCTCGCTGTTGGTCTCGGTCGGCGGCCGATCCGTCTGTGACAGCATCGGCATGTATTTCTGGTCCCGGGTCGACACCGTCGTGAAATAGGTCTTCACCTTCGGGAGCAGGTTCTTGTCCGTGAGCAGATCGAGGGTCGTCATCGCGATGACCTTGGAGCCTGCCACGATGCCCTTGTGCGCAATGGGCGTCGCCATGGCGATGGCATTGGCCCAGTTGTGGCCCGGCAGGTTGGGAATGTTCGCGGGATAGCGCACGGTGATGGTGGGCACGTTCCACGAGACATCGCCAATGTCATCCGAACCGCCGCTCTTGGGTTCCTTCGGGGGCGCTTCGAGCTCGGTGAGAGTGGTCGCAAGCCCCTCTTCCTTGGCGCCGATGTTGTGCTGCACGGCCTTCGCAAAGGCCTGCTCGTCCTCGCTCCATTTGGGCAGGCCGATGACCTTGATGTTCTTGTACGCCGCTTCGGCGAGAGGCCGGTTGAAATTCTGCGGAGCCGCGCTGCCGAGCATGCGATGCGTGACCGTGGTGTCCGTCATCTGCGCGGCGGCATCCGCGATCTTGTTCGCGATCTTGTAGTTGTGATCGATGTTCTCGAACGTCTGCTCACGGAAGTAGAACCACACGGAGGCGAGCGATGGCACGACGTTCGGCTGGTCGCCCCCGTCCGTGATGACGAAGTGGGAGCGCTGCTCCGGGCGCAGATGCTCGCGGCGCATCTCCCAGCCCATGGTCATGAGCTCCACGCCATCGAGGGCGCTGCGACCGCGCCACGGTGCGCCAGCCGAGTGCGCGCTTTCGCCGTGAAAGGTGTACTCGACCGAGACGAGGCCCGTGCCGCCCGAATAGCCCCACGATGTGGTGAGATTATTCGCCACGTGCGTGAACAACACTGCGTCCACACCGGCGAACACGCCATCTCGCACGAAGAACGCCTTACCGCCGAGCAATTCTTCCGCGATGCCTGGCCAGATCACGAGTGTGCCGGCGATGTTGTTGCGCTTCATCAGCTCCTGCACCGTGAGCGCCGCGACGATGTTCACGGCCTGCCCCGAGTTGTGCCCCTCACCATGTCCGGGTGCGCCATCGACCAGCGGCTCATGCCACGGAATGCCGGGCTTTTGCGAGGCCTTCGGAATGCAGTCGACGTCGGACCCGAGCGCGATGGTCGGGCCGCCGGTGCCCTGCGTCCAACGGGCAATCCACGCCGAAGGAATGCCCGCGATGCCGCGCTCGACCTTGAAGCCATTCTTTTCGAGCAGCGCCGTCAAGTAGCGCTGGGTTTCAACTTCCTGGAACCCGAGCTCGCTGAAACTGAACAGGGAATCGTTGATCTCCTGCGCGAGCTTCGCACGCGCGGTGACGCCGGCGACGGCCTGGG
>FTEO01000571.1_pt1 | contig 36305 bp, 35 predicted proteins | sample 1640211 | NCBI WGS metagenome assembly FTEO01 (sample SAMEA3914816, study PRJEB12502) | metagenome | biome: forest; material: soil | place: USA | collected 2011-09-16 | depth 0.3 m | reverse complement strand
TTCGCCTTAGTCTCGTGGGCTCGGTGCTCGGCGGCTGCGTGCAGGACATGATCATCCTGTTCCTGTCCACACGCCGCAACGGCCGCAGCCTCGGCCAGATGGCGCGGGATGAGCTCGGGCCGCTCGGCGGCGTCGCAGCCCTCATCGGCACGTTGATGATCATGGTGATCCTCATCGCGGTGCTCGGCCTCGTCGTCGTGAACGCGATGAAGCACAGCCCGTGGGCGACATCCACGGTTGCGGGCACCATCCCTGTCGCCATTTTCATCGGCTTCTACCTGCGCCGCATCCGGCCCGGACGCGTGCTCGAAGGCACGATCATCGGTGTGCTGCTGCTCGTGCTCTCCGTGTGGGGCGGTGGCCTCATCGACCACAACGACACGCTGCGCGGCTGGTTCGACCATGCGGGCGCGCCGCTCGCGCTGGCCGTCATCGTCTACGGCTGGCTCGCCGCGATCCTGCCGGTGTGGCTGCTGCTGGCGCCTCGCGACTACCTCTCCACGTTCCTGAAGCTCGGCGTGGTCGGGTTGCTCGCCATCGCCATCGTGATCATGCATCCGGTGCTGAAGATGCCGGCCATCACCCAGTTCGTGGATGGCACGGGCCCGCTCTTCAGCGGCAAGGTCTTCCCGTTCGTGTTCATCACCATCGCGTGCGGCTCGATCTCGGGCTTCCATGCGCTGGTGTCGAGCGGCACCACCCCGAAGCTCATCACCAACGAGACGGACGTGCGCATCGTCGGCTACGGCAGCATGGCGCTCGAATCCTTCGTCGGCATCATGGCGATGATCGCCGCCACGCTCCTCGACCCGGGTGTGTACTTCGCCATCAATACCGGTGCCGGCGTTGTCGGCGCAGCGGCCGTCGATGCCGTCACCACGATCTCGAGCTGGGGTTTCCCGGTCACGGTCGAGCAGATGCAGAGCCTCGCGCAGGAGATGGGTGAGAGCACCCTCTTCGCCCGCACGGGCGGCGCGCCGTCCCTCGCCGTGGGCATGGCGAGCATCTTCGGCACCAGCTTCGGCCGCGGCCTGATGAGCGTGTGGTATCACTTCGCCATCATGTTCGAGGCCGTGTTCATCCTCACCACGGTGGATGCCGGCACGCGCGTCGGCCGCTTCATGGTGCAGGACCTGCTGGGTCAGGTGTGGAAGCCCATGCTGAAGACCTCCTGGTATCCGTCGATCCTCATCTCGAGCACCCTCATTGTGGCGGCGTGGGGTTACTTCCTCTACATCGGCGTCATCGATCCGAATGGTGGTATCAACATCCTGTGGCCGCTCTTCGGGATCTCGAACCAGATGCTCGCGAGCATCGCGCTGTCGGTCGCCACGGGCATCATCATCAAGAAAGGCAAGATCCGCTACGCGCTGGTCACCTTCGTGCCGCTCGCCTGGCTTGCGTTCGTGACCACCGTGGCCGCCGTGCAGAAGATCTTCAGCGCCGATCCGAAGCTCGGCTTCTTTGCGGGTGCGGACGACCTTGCCGCGAAGCTCGCTTCTGGCGCGCTGCCGGCAGATCGTGCCGCCGTTGCGCCGACATTGATCTTCAACCAGAACCTGGATGGCTGGCTCACGGTGTTCTTCACACTCGTGCTGTGGCTCGTGATCTTCGACATGCTGCGCGTCGCGGTCCGCCGGATCCGCGGCCTGTCAGTGGGCGAGACGTCCGAAGCGCCGTACGTGGTTTCAAAGATCAACGACAGCACGCCGCTGCATGGCCTGGGTGGCGCGGTTCAAGAGGCCGGTGCGTGAAACAGGCGATTAAAACCGTGTGGGAATGCGTGCGCACCGTCTCGGGCGACAATGCGTACGAGCGTTACCTCACGCACCATGCGCAGGTTCATCGCGGAACCCCGCCGCTGTCGCGGCGGGAGTTCTATGCACAAATGACGGAACAGAAGTGGAGCGGAGTCAGCCGCTGCTGCTGACCAGGGCTTGTTCACACTACGGGAGCCGCTGTGCAGGTCGGCAAAGTCTGACCAAGCAACACTCACACGGACGGGTGCATGGCGATTCTGCGTCATCTGCTGAGGCCGATCGACTTAACCTCCCTGCTGCTGGTGGCGATATTCGCCGTCCTCTTTGCATTCGGCATTCGGGCCCGCATCTACGGCATCCTCATCATCGTCCTGTTGACGTCGTGGTTCTTCAAATACGCCTACGTGCTGCTCGACGCCGTCGCCAACGGCGTCAAGGAAACGCCCGTCCTGTCCGTGGAGATGCTGAATCCGGTCGATGAGCAGCGTCCGGCGGCGCAGCTGTGCATCTGCGCTCTCATTGGATGGCTCGCGGTGTACGTGGGCGGCTGGGGCGGTGTCGTAGTAGGGATCGTTGGCCTGCTGTACCTGCCGGCGTCAGTGGCTGTGTTGGGTGTCTCCGCTCGCGCCATCGATGCTGTAAACCCCATGGCACTCACGCGCACCGTCGTGGGTCTCGGCAGCTACTACGTGCTCATCCTCGGCGTCATTGCCGTCTACGCGTTCATCCTGTTCGTTGCTGCCGTCGTCGGCATACCCACCCTCCTGTATATCGCGCTGACGATGTTCCTCACGCTGTCGATCTTCAGCGGACTCGGCGGCGCCCTGTACGAGCGCCGCCATGAACTGGGCCTCGACCTCACTCACGCACCTGAGAAGGCAGCGGAACGCATCGACCGCGAGCGCGACAGCCTGCGAGCACGAGCTCTGGATGACGTGTACTTTCAAGCGCGTGGCGGCAACTTCATGGGCGCGCGCGACTCGCTGTTGCGCTGGCTGAACGACGCTGGCGTCGATGCACTCGAGCGCGACGCGCGATTCATTTTGAAGCAGGCGAGCGAATGGCAGGACGAGAAGGCGTTCGCATTCATCGCGCGCACACTGATCATGCAGCTCATTCAGAACGGCAAGACCGGCACCGTGGTCGAGGTTGCCAATGGCATCGTCGAACGAGCACCCACGCTTCCGGTCGGCACCCCGGGCGAGACATTGAAAATCGCCACGCTGGCCCGGGCGGCCGGACGGCGAGCCCTCGCACTGCGCATTCTCACGCCGTTCGAGAGCCAGTTCCCCGGCGATCCGAATACCGCCGCAGTCGTCGCGTTGCGCGAGCAGCTCGACCGCTGAACGGCGCTCTCGCCTAACCCTGGACCGTGATCTGTTCCAGGTACGCAAGCCCCTGCTCCGGCTTGCGCAGGCGGAGCACGAAGCCGAAGCGGTCCACCTCCGTGCACAACTCGAAGTCGGTTTCGGGCGCCCAGTCGGCGGCCGGGTCGAAGAACTTCTGGGCAGCCGGAGCGCTACGCAGCCGATCGCGCACGGTGCTGACGTCGAATAGCTCGCCTTTCAGCCGCGCGACGAGCAGATCGGCACAGAGGTCGTCCTCTGCGCAGCGCTCGGTCGCGGCTTGCCCCATTCTCACGATGCTCACTCGAGCCGGCGCAAGCGCGGTGATGTACGAGCAGATCGCACCGGCATTCACCAGGCTGCCCGTGAGCACCGCATCCGCTTGTGAAGCGTTCGTGAGCCCCTGCGTGCCGGCATGAGTCGTGTGGACGAGCGTCTTGCCCCGCAGATCCGCGTTCTGAATGTCCGTAGGCGAATTGCCGAAATCGAAGCCTTCGAGCCGGCGCCCGTGACGCTCGCCGATGGTCATGTATTCCGGGTGAGCGCGCTTCAACGCGCGCGCCGCCTCGATGTCCGCGATCGGAATCATCTTCGCAACGCCACCCGCATAGGCATAACAGGCCACGGAGAATGCGCGGAACACATCGATGACGACGGTGACGCCGCGCGCCGCCTGTGCGCCCGAAACGAAATCGACAACCTCGATCTGCATGCGCGTTCAACCTTTGCGTTTGCGCGAATTTCGCACGGCTTGCTTCACCTTCACAGTCCGCTTCGCCTGCGCCGCGCGTCGTGCTCGCGGCGGCGCAGGCTCGAGAGGCATTTTGACCGCAGGCGCAATGGCCGGCAGGGCGGGAAGAAACTTCTGCCCTTCGTTGATCAGGAATTGCCGTAACGCAGCCGCCGCGGGCAACAGCCGTCTGCGCGCCAGTTGCACGATAAACCACTGACGCACGACGGGAAGGCCCACCACGTCCAGCGCGACGAGCCGCCCATCCGCCAGCTCGGCGGCAACGGTGTGTGCAGACAGAAAAGCAATACCGAGGCCCGCCATCACCGCCTGCTTGATCGTTTCATTGCTGGCCATCTCCATGCCAATGCGTGGCGCGACGCCCGCTTCTGCTAGAAACCGCTCCATGAGGCCGCGGGTTCCCGAGCCCGGCTCGCGCACGAGAAAGGTTTCCGCCGCCAGTACTGAGGGCGCAAGCCGCTTGTGACTTGCCGACGGATGATCCGGCCGCACGACGATGACGTGCGGATGCTCGCCGATGACCGCCTTCTCCACGGCGAGATCTTCTGGTGGCCGACCTGTGAGCGCGAGGTCGAGCATGTTCGCATCGAGCGCAGCGATGATGGCCGCGCGATTGCCCACCTCGAGCCGCATCTCCACTGACGGATACGCGCGCGCAAATGCACCGAGCGCCTGAGGCGCGAAGTATTTCGCGGTGCTGACAACGCCGATGGATACGTGCCCACCCTCCAATCCGCGCAGGCCCGACAGCGCGTCCGTGCATTCCATGATGGCCTGCTCGATGCGCTGCGTAGCCTGGATCACTTCGCGGCCCGCTTCGGTCGCCGTAATGCCAAGGCCTGTGCGCTCGAAGAGCGGCAAGCCCGCACGCTGCTCGAGCTGACGCATCTGCACCGTGACCGCGGGTGGCGTGAGGTGCAGCGCCTGCGACGCCGCGGCGAAGCTGCCGCAGCGAATCACTTCGGTGAATGTTCGCAACTGGCGCAGGGTGATGTGCCGCATGGGGTTAACCCTTTTTTAACTACGTCACAAGATAGTTTAAATTTACTGAAGCGCCAAGGTCGCCGATGCTCCGCCTCACTTCTTCCAAATGCGGGCAAAGCCAGTGAACGACCTACCCAAAGTAGTCCCCGGCCCCGGACGCTCCCGTTACACCCCGGGCGTCATTCCCTACGCGAAAATGGGCTATTGGGTTCCGGACTACGTTCCCAAAGACACGGATGTGCTCGCGGTGTTCCGCATCACACCACAGGAAGGCGTGGATCCCGTCGAAGCCGCGGCAGCGGTCGCCGGTGAATCCTCGACGGCAACCTGGACAGTGGTGTGGACCGACCGCCTCACCGCCTGCGATGCCTATCGCGGCAAGGCGTATCGCGTCGAACGCGTGCCGGGCTCCGCAGATCAGTACTTCGCGTACATCGCGTACGACCTCGAGCTCTTCGAGCCGGGCTCGATCGCCAATCTCACCGCCTCGGTGATCGGCAACGTCTTCGGCTTCAAGCCCGTGAAAGCGCTGCGGCTCGAGGACATGCGCTTCCCGGTGGCCTATGTGAAGACTTTCCAGGGCCCGGCCACCGGCATCGTGGTGGAGCGCGAGCGCCTCGACAAGTTCGGGCGCCCCCTGCTCGGCGCGACCGTGAAGCCCAAGCTCGGCCTGTCCGGCAAGAACTACGGCCGCGTCGTCTTCGAAGCGCTGAAGGGCGGCCTCGACTTCGTGAAGGACGACGAGAACATCAACTCCCAGTCCTTCATGCACTGGCGCGATCGGTTCCTCTACACCATGGAAGCGGTCAACACCGCGGGTGCCCACACCGGAGAAGTGAAGGGTCACTATCTCAACGTCACGGCCGCGACGATGGAAGACATGTACGAACGCGCCAACTTTGCGCGCGATCTCGGCAGCTGCATCGTGATGATCGATCTCGTCATCGGCTACACGGCCATCCAGTCCATGGCGAAGTGGGCGCGCGCCAACGACATGATTCTGCATCTGCATCGTGCCGGACACTCCACGTACACGCGGCAGAAGAATCACGGCGTCTCCTTCCGCGTCATCGCGAAGTGGATGCGACTCGCGGGCATTGATCACATTCACGCAGGCACCGTCGTCGGGAAACTCGAGGGTGATCCGGCCGTGGTGGCGGGGATCTACGATTCCCTTCGCGAACCGCACAACCCCGAGAACCTCGCGCACGGCCTGTTCTTCGAGCAGGACTGGGCCGGCATCCGCAAAGTGATGCCCGTCGCCTCCGGCGGCATTCACGCGGGCCAGATGCATCAGCTGCTCACCTATCTGGGTGAGGACGTGGTGCTGCAATTCGGCGGCGGAACCATCGGGCATCCAATGGGGATCCAGGCCGGCGCGGTGGCGAATCGGGTAGCGCTCGAAGCAATGGTGCTCGCGCGCAATGAGGGCCGCGACATCTGGAACGAAGGGCCGGACATTCTCGTGGCCGCGGCCCGCAATTGCCGGCCGCTGCGCGCGGCCCTCGACACCTGGAAGGACATCACGTTCGAGTACACATCGACCGACACGGTGGATTTCGTCGCGACGGCTACGGCGTCCTAGGAGTTTCGACATGCGTCTCACGCAAGGCACTTTCTCCTTTCTGCCGGACCTGACGGACGAGCAGATCGCGAAGCAGGTCGAGTACGCGCTCGGCAAAGGCTGGGCGCTCGGCATCGAGTTCACGGACGATCCGCACCCGCGCAACACGTTCTGGGAAATGTGGGGCCAGCCGATGTTCGAGCTGCGCGACGCCGCCGGCGTAATGCAGGAGCTTCGCGAGTGCCGCGAGCACAACCCCGAGCAGTACATCCGCATCAACGCGTTCGACTCGGAGCGTGGCTTCGAGACCGTGCGGTTGTCCTTCATCGTGCAGCGGCCGAGTGTCGAGCCTGGCTTCCGGCTCACGCGCACGGAGGACAAGGGACGCACCATCCGCTACACGCTGCACGCCTATGCAACGGATCGCCCCGCGGGTGCGCGGTATGGCAAGTAGCCTGCAGAAGAGCGTCGAGGCTCCCACGAGCATCGACCTGCACGCGCTCTACGACGAGACCGACATCGGCTCGTTGCTGACCGAGCTCGATCAGGATCTCGTGGGCCTCGCGCCGGTGAAGCGCCGTATCCGCGAGATTGCGGCGTTTCTGCTCGTGGCCCGCGCGCGTGAGCGACTGGGCTTCTCCTCCGCGCCGCCGACGCTGCACATGGCGTTCACCGGCAATCCCGGCACGGGCAAGACAACTGTCGCGCTGAGGATGGCGGGAATTCTTCATAGGCTGGGCTACGTGCGCAAAGGTCATCTGGTCTCGGTCACGCGCGACGATCTGGTGGGCCAGTACATCGGCCACACCGCGCCGAAGACCAAGGAAGTGCTGAAGCGCGCCATGGGCGGCGTGCTGTTCATCGACGAGGCGTACTACCTCTATCGCCCGGAGAACGAGAAGGACTACGGCCAGGAGGCCATCGAGATTCTCCTGCAGGTGATGGAGAACCAGCGAGATGACCTGACAGTCATCCTCGCCGGCTACACCGCTCGCATGAACACCTTCTTCGAGTCGAATCCCGGATTCCGGTCGCGCATCGCGCACCACGTCGATTTCCCCGACTACAACGACGAAGAGCTGCTCGCGATCGGCGAGAAGCTCGCGGGCACCGCTGAATACCGGCTGAGCGATGACGCGCGCGCAGCACTGCGCGAATACATCACACGCCGCCGGCAGCAGCCGAACTTTGCCAATGCGCGCTCGCTGCGCAACGCGTTCGATCGCGCGCGGCTGCGCCAGGCGATGCGACTGGTTCATCACGAGGGACCGGTCGGTGTGAACGAGCTGGTGACGCTCGAGGCGAGTGATATCCGCGCCAGCCGCGTCTTTTCGATCGATGAGAACGCGGGCTCCGATCCCGACGGTCCATAGCGCAACGACAGCACGACAAACGACCGCACGACAACTAGACCACACACAAGGGGCACGGTCATGAATTGCGGCAGCACACTCGACCAGCATCTGACCCACTGGGCGGGAAGCGATGCGACCCGTGTCGAAATCGCGGCGACCATCTGCGCGCTGGCAAATGTCTGCCGCGCCATCTCTCAACTCATCGGCGCCGGCGCGCTTGCCGGAGCACTCGGCGCCACACGCGGCGATCATGGCGGCGGGGACGTACAGAAAGCCCTGGATGTCATTGCGAACGACATGCTGGTGGCTGGTCTGCGCGATGCGCCCGTCGCCGCCGTCGCCTCAGAGGAACTGGACGATCCCATTCTGCTGGAACCCGGCGCGCCGCTGCTGGTCGCCATCGATCCGCTCGATGGCTCGTCGAACATCGACACGAACGTCTCGATCGGCACCATCTTCTCGGTGCTGCCCGCCCCCGCAGACGGCACGCCCATCAACGCGGCCGCGTTTCTGCAGCCGGGCGTGCAACAGCTCGCGGCCGGCTACGCACTCTACGGGCCGCAGACGGCTTTCGTCGTCACCCTGGGCGCTGGAACGCATGTGTTCACGCTCGACCGCACATGCGGGCAGTTTCAGCTCACCGGTGAAAGTGTCCGCGTGCCGCCGCGAACGCGCGAATTCGCCATCAACGCCTCGAATCACCGGCATTGGGATGAGCCGATCCGCATCTACGTCGATGATTGCCTGAAGGGTGCCGAAGGTCCGCGCGGCGAAGACTTCAACATGCGCTGGATCGCCTCGATGGTCGCCGAGTGCCACCGCGTGCTCACGCGCGGCGGCATCTACATGTATCCGGGAGATCTGCGCGATGGCTACCGACACGGCCGGCTGCGTCTGATCTACGAAGCGAACCCCGTGGCATGGCTCATCGAGCAGGCGGGCGGCCGCGCCTCCACCGGCATCGAACGCATCCTCGACATCCGGCCCGTGGCGATCCATCAGCGCGTGCCGTTGCTGTTCGGCTCCTGCAACGAAGTCGAACGTCTCGACCGGTATCACCTCGACCCCTACCCCATTGGCGAGCGCTCCCCGCTGTTCGGGCGACGCGGCCTCTTCCGGAGCTGACATCATGTCGGTCACTCACCCGATCATTTCCGTTACCGGCTCCTCCGGCGCCGGTACCACCTCGGTCCGGCGCACCTTCGAGCATATTTTTCGCCGCGAGAAAATCTCGGCGGCGTTCATCGAGGGCGACGCGTTCCATCGCTACGACCGCGCAGAGATGAAGCGCGTGATGGCTGAAGAAGCCGAGCAGGGCAATCGCCACTTCAGTCACTTCGGCCCGCAGGCGAATCTCCTTGCCGAGCTCGAGGAAAGCTTCCGGCAATACGGCAAGAACGGCGTCTGCCGCACGCGCCACTACATTCACGACGCGCAGGAATCGAAGCTTTTCGGCGCGCCTCCCGGAACGTTCACGCCCTGGGAAACGCTGGAGAGCGGCTCTGATTTGCTGTTCTACGAAGGGCTGCACGGCTGCTCGGTGACGAAGGACGTGAACGTTGCAAAGCAGGCGGACATCCGGATCGGCGTCGTGCCGGTGGTGAACCTCGAGTGGATCCAGAAGATCCATCGCGATGCGGACACGCGCGGCTACTCCACCGAAGCGGTCGTCGACACTATTCTGCGTCGCATGCCGGACTACGTGAACTACATCTGCCCGCAGTTCTCGGAAACGCACATGAACTTCCAGCGCGTGCCGACGGTGGATACGTCCAATCCGTTCGTCGCGCAATGGATCCCCACGGCCGAGGAGTCGATGATCGTGGTGCGTTTCACCAACCCGCGCGGTATCGATTTTCCGTATCTGCTGTCCATGATCTCCGGCAGCATGATGTCGCGCCCCAATTCCATCGTGTTTCCGGGTGGCAAGCTCGATCTCGCGATGCAGCTGGTCCTGACGCCGATGATCCTGCAGCTTCTCGAGAAGAAGCGGCGCGCGGCTTGAGGTGCGCTATGAACACACCCGAATCTCGTCTGCTTCAGGAGCCCATTACCGCGGCGCTGCGCGTGCTCGCGATGGATGCGGTGGAGAAAGCCAAGTCAGGCCATCCGGGCATGCCGATGGGCATGGCGGAAATCGCGGCCGTGCTCTGGAGGCGCTACCTGCGCCACAATCCGGCCAATCCGGCATGGCCCAATCGGGATCGCTTCGTGCTCTCGAACGGGCATGGCTCGATGCTGCTCTATGCGCTGCTGCATCTCACGGGCTATGACCTGCCCATCGATGAGCTCGCCCGCTTTCGCCAACTGCGATCCCGCACACCGGGCCATCCCGAGCACGGCCTGACACCGGGCGTCGAGACCACCACCGGTCCGCTCGGCCAGGGACTCGCGAATGCGGTTGGGATGGCGCTCGCGGAGCGCACGCTCGCCGCGCAGTTCAACCGGCCGGGCTTCGAGATCATCGATCACCGCACCTACGTGTTCGTCGGCGATGGCTGCCTCATGGAAGGCATCAGCCACGAAGTCGCTTCGCTCGCCGGGCGGCTCGGCCTCGGCAAGCTCGTCGTGCTGTACGACGACAACGGCATCTCCATCGACGGCCGCGTCGAGGAATGGTTCGCGGACGACACGCCCGCACGCTTCAAAGCGTACGGCTGGCGCGTCGAGACCGTGGCGAATGGCCATGACCCGTCCGAAATCGATGCCGCGTTGCTGGTGGCGCATACCCAGAAAGACCGCCCCACCCTCATCTGTTGCAAGACCGTGATCGGCCACGGCGCGCCGACCAAGGCCGGCCATCAGGACACGCACGGCGCTCCGCTCGGCGCCGAGGAAGTGGCGCGCGTGCGCGAGGCGTTGGCCTGGAAGCATGCGCCGTTCGAGATTCCGCAGAAGGTCTACGATGCCTGGAATGCGCGTGACGTGGGTGCCAGACGCGAGACCGAATGGCGAACCCAACTGGCGCGATATCGCGCCGCGCATCCCGAGCTCGCTGCCGAGCTCGAACGGCGCCTCTCAGGCAAGCTGCCCGCGGATTTCGCAAGCCTTGCCGCCGATGCCATCACGGCAGCGGGCGCACGCACTGACGCCATCGCCACTCGCAAGGCAGGCCAGGGTGCGCTCGCACTCTTTGCCAAACATCTGCCTGAGCTCCTGGGCGGCTCAGCCGATCTCACGCATTCGAACCTCACGTCCTATCCCGGCTCCAGGGCCGTGACCCGCGATGCCAGCGGCAACCAGGTGCTGTTCGGCGTTCGCGAATTCGGCATGGTGGCTATCGCCAACGGCATCGCACTCCACGGAGGTTTCGTGCCCTACGTCGCCACGTTCCTCACCTTCAGTGATTACGCGCGCAATGCCATCCGCATGAGCGCCCTCATGGGCCTGCGCGTCATCTGCATCTTCACCCACGACTCGATCGGGCTCGGCGAAGACGGCCCCACGCATCAGCCCGTGGAGCACGCCGAATCCCTGCGCCTGATTCCGAATCTCGACGTGTGGCGACCCGCGGACAACGCGGAAACCGTCGCCGCCTGGGCGGAAGCGCTGAGCCGGGACGATGGACCGAGCGCACTGCTGTTGTCGCGGCAGGCACTTCCGGCGCAGCCGCGCACCGGCGAGCAGCTCAGCTCCATCGCGCACGGCGGCTACGTGCTGCTCGAGCCCGAAGGAACGCCCGATGCAATCATCATCGCGACGGGCTCTGAAGTGCAGCTCGCCGTGCGCGCCGCTGAAACGCTGTCGCGCGAAGAGATCGCGGTGCGCGTGGTCTCGATTCCGAGTGTCGAGGTCTTCGAACGGCAGCCGGCCGAATGGCGCCATCGCGTGCTGCCGACCGGCGTTCCCGTCGTGGCCGTCGAAGCCGGCGTCACGCGCGGCTGGTGGAAATACGCGGGCCGCGACGGAGCGGTGATCGGAATCGACCGCTTCGGCGAATCCGCGCCGGACAGCGACCTGTGGAAGCACTTCGACTTCACGCCCGCGCGCATTGCCGGCGTCGTGCGACAGCTCGTTGCCGAAGGCGGAACAAGCGCCAGGATCCTGTCTGACTGACAGGCTCCTACGCAGCGCTGACTTTTACGCTCATCGCGCCGATTTCCTCGATCTTCGCGGCGATGACGTCGCCCGGCGCGATGGGCCCCACACCTTCGGGCGTGCCCGTCAAAAGGATGTCGCCCGGGACGAGCGTGTAGAACGACGAGGCCAGCTCGATGAGCCCCGGCACGTCGATGATGAGATCCCGCGTGCGGGCGGACTGCCGCAGCTCACCGTTCACCCGCAGCTCGAGCGCAAGACTCGACGGGTCCGGCACTTCGTCTGCCGTGACGAGCCACGGACCCAGCACGCAGTACGTGTCGATGGACTTCCGCAGCGACCGCTCTTCCGGCCCACGCAGCGTAATGTCGAGCCCGACGGCGTAACCCGCCACATAGCTCAACGCACTCTCACGCGATACGCGATCTGCCGTGCGGCCGATGATGACCGCGAGCTCGATCTCGTGATCGGTGCGCCGCTCGGTCTTGCGCAGGCGGATTCCTTCGGAGGCGCCCACGAGGGCGCTCGTGGCTTTCAGGAACAGCCCTGTCTCGTGGATCTTGCGCACATGCTCGCGTGCAAATACGGCAGGGTCGGCCTCGGCTTCCTGCAAATGCTTCAGGTAATTCACCGGAGCCGCGCAGACCTTCGACGGATTCGCCACGGGAGCCAGCAGACGCACTTCATCCAGCCTGCGTCGGGGCGCTGTGCTCTTCAATGCGTCCACACGCGCACGCACAGCGTCCAGATGCGTGATGAGCGCATCGCCTTGCGGAAACGGCCAGCGCGCCGTCGGCAACACCTCGAGCGCTGCGGACACATCGACGACACTGTCGCCGTCTATCAAACCGAGCCGCTGGTCATCGAAGCGACACAGGCGCATGGTCAGGCCGCGCGCAGCGGACCGGTGGACGCGCGGCACACCAGGCGATAGTCGAACTGAACGGACTTGTCGAGCTTGGGCGACTTCAGGAGCTCGAGCAGCATATCCGTGGCGGAATACGCGAGATCGTAAGCCGGCTGGAACACGGTGGTGAGCCGCGGCCACACGATCCGCGCGATCGGCGCATCATCGAAGCCGGCGACGGACAATTGCGCCGGCACGCTGATGCCGCGCTGATGGGCCGCCATCAACACGCCCGCCGCCATGTCATCGTTGCTCGCAAAGATCGCTGTGGGCCGCTCAGGCATCGCGAGCAACTCGTGCCCGCTTTCGAGCCCGGATTCGAAGATGAAGAACCCCTGCTTCACGTACTCGTCCCGATACTCGATACCGTGGCGCTTGAGCGCGGCCTTGTACCCCTCGAGGCGCCGCCCGCTCGCGTAGTGCTCGGGGTTGCCGATGATGAAGCCGATGCGCCGGTGGCCAATGCCGACGAGGTACTCCGTCATCTCGCGGGCGGCAGCCTGATCGTCCACATCCACGAACGGTGAGGCGTGGCGCATGCGGTTCGGCGCGATGCGCACGAAGGGCAGCTCACGCTCGTCGAGCGCCGCAATGAGCTCTTTGGAGGAGCTGAGCGGCGGGGTGAGCACGAGGCCATCGAGATGAGTCTGATCGGCGAGGCCGCCAATGTCCGTGGCGAGGTCGGCCCCGCGCACGTTGCAGTGATGCATGATCAGCTGGAACCGCTCCTCGCGACAGCGGGCCATCGCGCCGCTCTGCACGTCCATCACGTAGTTCGCGCTCGGGTTCTCGTAGACGAGGCCGATGAGGAAGGAGCGCCGGCCGGCGAGCGCCCGCGCCGAGAAGCTCGGGTGATAGTTCAGCGCCTTGACGGCCGCCATGACCCGCTCGCGCGTGGAATCGCGCACCTTCGGCTCATTGTTGAGCACCCGGGACACGGTCTTGATGGCGACGCCGGCAGCGGCGGCCACGTCGGTAATCGTCTTTCGGCTCATCGGTCAGTCGACACGGAACAGTACGAACGGCTACTTTACGGCGAGCAGGAGGGGGCTGCCTGTCGTGCATAGAGTAGTCGCGTACCCGGAAGTCGCAAAACTTCGTGAAGAGGCTGGTGCCCCACGGGCAGGCTGGGGCTTCATTTCGATCTATGCGGCCGCCTACGCGGGCACGTGGCTCGCCCTGCTGACCCCCATCATGGTGACGCTCGCCCTGCGCGTTCAGGAGCTGGCGCCGGACCGCGCCGCCGGCCGACTTTCGCTGGTGCTGGGGGTTGGCGCGCTGTTCGCGCTGGTCGGCAACCCCCTCGTCGGGCGGCTCAGCGACTGCACCACCTCCCGGCGCGGCATGCGTCGGCCCTGGCTGATCGGCGGCGCGCTCGCGGGAGCCGCATCGCTGTGGCTGGTTGCCGCGGCTCCCTCGATGACCTGGGTGCTGGTGGGCTGGTGCCTTGCGCAGCTGTCTTTCAACGCGGTGCTGGCGCCTCTGGCCGCCCTGCTCCCCGACCAGGTATCACCGGCCCAGCGTGGCACCGTTGCCGGCATCATCGGCATCTGCACGCCGGTGGGCCAGGTGGGCGGCACGTATCTCACGCATGCCGTCGCAGGCTCGATGGTCGCCATGTTCATGCTGCCGGCGCTGGTGGGCGTTGCCACCGTGCTGCTTCTGGCGGTCTCGCTGCGTGATCGTCGCATAGACCGCTCGGCCGTCCGCCCGCTGAGCGCACCGGATCTCGCACAGTCCTTCTGGATCAACCCCAGACGGTTTCCGGACTTCGCATGGATCTGGACCGGACGCTTCTTCCTGATGATGGCGATGGCATTCCTGATGGCCTATCAGCCGTTCTATCTCATGTACCGGCTCGGCTTCCAGGCGGTGGATGTGCCGGACGCCGTATTCCGCTCGACGCTGCTGCAGGCGTGTGCTGTGGTCACCGCCAGCCTGCTGAGCGGCAGACTGTCGGACATCACACGGCGACGGAAACCCTTCGTGATCGCTGCGGCGCTGATCTATGCGCTGGGCGCGGCATCGATCGCCTTCGCCGACGATTATTCGATGTTTCTCGTCGGCATGACGATTTCCGGAATCGGCCTCGGCGCCTATCTCAGCGTGGATTTTGCGCTGGTCACGGATGCACTGCCGAACGAGCAACGCGATGCGGCGAAGGATCTTGGGCTGTTCAACATCGCCAGCACGCTGCCGCAGTCCGTTGCGCCGATGCTGGCGTCGATGATCCTGGCCTACTCCGGGGGAAACTACTCAGCGGTGTTTGGTGCAGGGGCGGTAGTGGCCCTGCTCTCTGCTGCTGCCATTGCGCCTGTGAAGCGGGTGCGGTGAGATCGGGCCGGTGACGCATTGCCGGGTGACGCTCGCGGCGCCACCCGGCCAATCACACTCCGCCGCTCACAGTCAGCAAGTCGCACTCAGCTGCGCGACGGATACATCGCCTTCGCATTCGCCTTCGCAGCGTCGTAGGCCGCATCCGCCTGCTCTTTGCAGGCCTTCTGCGCCGCGCCGGACTGCGCTTCGCATTTCTCGGTGGCAACCTTATGGTCGCCTTCGGCCTTCGCAACGGCGACGTCGTAGGAGGCGCTCGCTTCCTTCTTCGAGGCATCGTGGGAAGCGTCCGCCACATCCTTGTTCGCTTCGGCAACGGTATCGGCCCGCTCGCCTCGCTCTTCCGCCACTTTCTTGTTGGCGTCGGTCTGCGCCTGCGACACGTCGTGCTGCACTTCACTCGGAGATTCGGCCTTGTTGCAGCCGGCCAGCGCGAGCAGCGCGGCGGCAGCGCACAGGGTGAGGAGTCTCGTATTCATCGGCTTACCTCTCTTACCGGTTATAGGTCCTGTCAGCGCTAACGGTTGGCGCGCGGACAAGTTCCGTCTGCGATGAGGGCAATGCGTGGGGACGGCCCGTGGCCGTCGCCGTGATGCAAGACGGCTCGATGCTGTTGAGCGACGATGGCGCGAACGTGGTCTATCGCATCGCGTATTGACACTCAGAATGGAAGAAAGGCTAGCCAGGACACTCCATGACAACCCTCAAGACGACATCCTTCCGACTCGCGGCGCTGTACATCGCTGCGGCTGCAATGGCGGTTCAGGCCGTGCAGGCCGCAGAACCACCCGCCGAAATCATGATCCCGGGCGACCGCGTATTTCCGGAGAGCCTGACGTCCACAACAGACGGCACGGTGATCATCGGCAGCGTCGGGGCGCGCACAATCTTCCGTGCGAAGTCCGGCTCCGCGACAGCGGAACCCTGGATTCAGCCCGGCACCGATGGCATGCAGAGCATCTTCGGCGTGTTTGCGGATAACACATCCAACACGCTGTACGCCTGCTCGGGCGGCTTCGGTCGACCCGCTGCCGACGCGCCCGCCCCTGTTCCCACGCTCTACACGTTCGATCTCAAGACCGGTGCGTCGAAGGGGCACTACGCCTTGCCGACGCCAGGTGCTTCATGCAATGACATCGCAGTAGGCGCAGATGGCACGGCCTACGCGACCGACACGGGCAACATGCAGGTCGTCCGCCTGAAGAAAGGCGCGAAGGACCTCGAGGTCTGGGCCGGAGCGGATGGCGCCTTGGGTCCGAAGGGCGGCGTGCTCGATGGCATCGCCGTGCTCGGCGACCGTGTCGTCGTGAACGCGCTCCTGACCAGCAAGCTCTTCACCGTTCCGATCGGCAAGGACGGCAAGGCGGGCACCGTGACCGAAGTGAAGCTCGACCGGGCGATCGAGCGGCCGGATGGCATGCGCAGCTTCGGCAAGAGCAGCCTGCTCATCGTGGAAGGCGGCGGCGGGGGCCGGCTCTCGCGCATCGACCTCGACGTCAACAACGGCAAAGTGAGCACGCTCAAGGAAGGCTTCCCGGGCGGGCCGGTAGCCGTAACGGTGGTCGGGGCGACGGGCTACGTGGCGGAAGGACAGCTCGGCCTCCTGATGCGGCCCAATCCGGATGCGAAACCCACGCCCTTCCACGCCGTGGCGGTGCCGGTGGGCAAGCCCTGAGTCCAAACGCCGGTCGCGGCGCGTGCGCGATCGGCGTTTTCGCCGCTCAGGCTGGTGAAACGGCCGCATCGTGTGTTATTACTTCGGCCGCATGATCAACGCGTCGCGCTATTACTGGTTTGCTTACTTTTACTGGCCAACATCCCTGGCGGTAAGCGGGCAACACGCGACTAGACGATAAGCACCCAGTCACGAGAATCCCAAAAAACCGCCAGACCGCTGGCGGTTTTTTTTCGCCAGTGGCAGGCGTAGCGGAGCGACCCCTGTGAACACCCGTACCGATGACCTGCGTATTCGCGAGATCCGGGAGCTGATTACTCCCGAGGACCTCACGCGCGAATACGCTTGTACCGACCAGGCTTCCGCCACTGTGGCGCGGGCGAGAGAGGCCCTCCATCGCATTCTGCACAGGCGGGACGACCGGCTCGCCGTGGTGATCGGGCCCTGCTCCATTCACGATACGCAGGCAGCCATGGAATATGCAGCCCGTCTGCGCGAGCAGCGCGAGCGCCTCGAGGGCTCACTCGAAATCGTGATGCGGGTTTATTTTGAGAAACCGCGGACCACGGTCGGCTGGAAAGGCCTGATCAACGACCCGGATCTGGATGGCAGCTTCCGCATCAATCACGGGTTGCGCGTCGCCCGTGGCGTGCTGCTCGACATCAACAACCTCGGGCTGCCCGCAGGCTGCGAGTTTCTGGACATGATCACGCCGCAGTACATCGCCGATCTGGTCGCGTGGGGCGCCATCGGGGCGCGCACGACGGAGAGCCAGGTGCATCGCGAGCTCGCATCGGGTCTGTCCTGCCCGGTGGGGTTCAAGAACGGCACGGATGGCAACGTGAAGATCGCGGTGGATGCGGTGCAGGCTGCCTCGCAGCCGCACCATTTCCTGGCCGTGACCAAGCAAGGGCGCAGCGCCATTGCAACGACGGCGGGCAATTCCGACTGCCACGTGATTCTCCGCGGCGGCAAGGTGCCGAACTACGACGCGCAGAGCGTTGAGGCCGCCTGGAAGACGATCTCGGCCGCGGGCCTCTCGACCTGCGTAATGATCGACGCAAGCCACGGCAACAGCAGCAAACGGCCGGAGAATCAGCCGGCGGTGGTTGATGCCATTGCCGCGCAGATCGAGGCCGGCGATTCGCGCATCGGCGGCGTGATGGTCGAGAGCCATCTCGTGGCGGGACGTCAGGATCTCGTTCCCGGCACGCCGCTCGTGTATGGCCAGAGCATCACCGATGGTTGCATCGACTGGGCAGCCTCCGTGCAGGTGCTGGACAGGCTGGCTCAGGCTGTTGAGCGGCGGCGCGCAGCCGGGCGACACGCGGCCTGAACGCCGATCCGGGGCAGCGGTTCTGCAGCGACACCGTACAATTGAGTCATGCACCTGCGTTCCGCACTGAGAGCCTCGCTGCTTGCGCTTACGCTGCTGCTCGCCCAATTCCCGTTGCATGCGGAACGTGAGTTTCGGGTCTATCGCAGCCTCGAAGCGCAAGCGGACGTCGACCTGCCGCCGGACTATCAGGTGCCCGGCGAATTCGTCGTCGGGCGGTTGATGTTTCCGTCCGCCCGCAACTTCAGGTGGTTCGGATTCGGCAGCGACTGGACGCAAGGAGGCACTGCGTGGGCCGTGGACTACCCGCGGGCCGATCGCACGTTCGCCCGCCTGCTGCGCAGGCTCACTCGCGTGAACGTGCGCTCCGTCGAGCAACCTGTAAATCTCGACGACGGTGACGACGTGTTCGATTGGCCCTTCCTCATGGTGGGCCTGCCGGGCATGTGGGATCTCACGGATTCCCAGGTCACGAAGCTCCGCGAATATCTTCTGCGCGGCGGTTTCCTGCTATGCGACAGCTTCTTCGGCACGGTGGAATGGGCCGGGTTCGAGGTCGGCATGCAGCGGATATTCCCGGATCGTCCGATCGTCGAGCTGCCGGTCGATCACCCGATCTTTCACACCGTCTACGATCTCACCCCGTCCGTGCAGATCCCCAACATGAATGCGCTTGAAGGTGGCGTCCCCTATCGCGCGGACGGCGTACATCCGCACTGGCGCGCCGTCCTCGATGACACAGGCCGCGTCATGGTGGCCATCGCGTTCAACAACGACATGGGCGACTCCTGGCAATGGGCGGACGATCCCGCCTATCCCCACGAAGCGGCGAGCCTCGGCATTCGCATGGGAGTGAACTTCGCGGTCTACGCGATGACGCACTGAGGCGGCGGCTAGCGATGCCTCACTCGCCGCAGACACGCGGCGGGATGCTACTTACCCTGGCCGAACAGAAACTGATTCGCGATCGGAATGCCGCCCAGCACGCGCTCGAGCACGGCAGGCCCGAGCACGCCGGCGATGAGGCCGACGACGAACACCGCGTCGGTCGATGCGTTCTGCGCCATCTTCAGCGCCGTGCGTGCGCCGGCCACGAAGAACGGATGGAACAGATAGATCGTGAATGAATAGGCGCCAATGAGCTCGAGCGGGCGCAGGCGCGGGAAAAAGCGCAGCAACGTGAGCGCGCTCGTCGCACCCATGAGAAGACCGAGCACCGTGCCGCGCTCCGTGACATGGCCGTCGAGGCGAATCTGCAGAACGTGCGCTGTCATCGCCACGACGAATGTGCCCACGCAGATCCAGATGACGATGGGGCGTACGAAGAACGTCGCAAAGCGGTTCGCCCCGAGCCCCAGCAGAAAAAAGGGCGCGAGATAAAGCGCCTGCAGAAAACTGAACGGCGCCTGCTCGTCGTTCTTCATGCTGATGAGCAGATGAATCGCAATGGCGACCGCCAGGATAGTGGCGTACTTGCGCGCCGTATCGAGCCACTTCAACCGCTCGAGTACCACCACTGCCGCGAAGATGAGAATCATCGCCTGCAGGAACCAGAAGTGAACGTACGGAAACACGTAGATGCGCCACACCTGATGCAAGGGCATGCGCCCCGTCGCATCCCGCACCAGCATCGCCGCCAGAAAATAGAGCGTCGAGACGCACACCAGCGGGAGCCACAGGCGCACGAATTTCTTCCGCGCGAACGTGTGCAGCTGACCCGCCGCGACGGGTCGATACGCGTACACGAATCCCGACAGGAAGGTGAACAACGGCATGCGCACGTGCATGAAGAAGTTCGCGAACAGCCGGTAGTACGTATGGTCGTCGACGTGGAGCCCTGAGGTGGCGCGGGAGCCGATGACGTGAAACGCCACGAGCAGGACGCATGCGAGGCCGCGCAGCGTTTGCACACGGTGAGATTCAGCCACTGCTTGGCTATCGATAGCCGGTTTCGGCATACCGGGAGGCAGCGCCAGCGCGCTGCCGGAGACTTCAGACATGGCTTTTTGTTGTCCAGAAACCGACCTTGGCGTCCACCGTAGCAGGGAGCGTTCCCGCTCCGCTCAAGAGCCCGGCGGTCAGAGAATTTTCATGCGCCGTCCCGGTGCGCTTATTGCTGACGCGCAAGTCAGGACGGCGGGGTCTCGACAAATACAAACATTGGCGGAATATGATGACTTCTCGGCCCTGCAGCCCCGAGGCTGCGGATGGAGGACGCCATGGAACGTCGCTGGGGAGAGCGTCTGCTCATCAATCGGAACGTCTGGGTTCGTGTTCCTGGCCGCCCGGAGTGCGCGTCGTGCCTGCACGACGTGAGCCTGAGTGGAGCGTTTCTCGCCGGGATGCCCCAGATGCCCTACATGACGCGGGTGTGGCTGGAAGTCTCGCTGCCAGAGGAGGAAGACGCTTCGTGCTGGCACGAACATCTCATCGAGGCGTTCGTCACGCGTCCTGCATCCGAGGGTGTTGGACTTGAGTGGTGCGACTTCGCGCACCCCTGCGCCGTCCGCATGATGCAGTGGCTGCAGCGGGAAGGCGCGCGTGAGGTCGAGCTCGCTCCTGAAGCTCAGTGGCCGAGGGCTCGGGCGAGCTAGTACACCGACGGGCTATTCGCCCTTCGCGCTGGAATCACCCTTGGCGGAATCATCTTTGGAAGCGTCGTCCTTGGAAGCATCGTCTTTGGCCTCGGGCTCGCTCTTCACCGCAGCGGCGGGCTTCGCAACCGCTGCTGCGTCCTTGGCCGCGGCAGCTCGCTTCTGCTTCGTCGGAGGGGCTCCGCTCGGCACGAACGTCGTAACCACGCAGCGGCCCCAACGCGGCACCACGATCGCGCTCCAGCGATCGAAGTTGCCTGCCGGGCTCGTGTCGAAGCCAATGGACTGGGCATAGTCGAGCCCAGTGCACGACCCCATAAGGGTGGCGTAGTACCACTTGCGGTGTACGTCCTGCACCCACAAGCCCTTGTCACGATCCGCTTTCCAGTCGCGGATGCCACCGTGGTTCGCGAACGGAATGGAAGCGCTCGGAGTCGCAGAGTCTGCGGCGGCGCTGGATGCGGCAAACGCCGCGCCGAGGGGCGCCCAAGCAAGGACCCAGGCAAGGACAAGGGTCAGGCCAAGGACGCGGGCAGCGCGCGCGGGGGTCGTGGGGAGCAGTGTTGAGATGTTCATCCAGGCGCCCTGCGAAAGGTGTATGGAAGCTTTGATGTGCGGCCGACGCTGCAGTTCCGCAAGACGGCCCCGGGGTGAGCGCCCCGGGGTGAACGAGATTCAAATCGATCGGACAAAGGGCCGAAGGGAATCCCGGATCACCCCGGTGCGTATCGTTTAGCCGAACAGGTGGAACGCCACGTCCAACACGACACCTGTCGCCACCGCGGCCAGCACCGCGTCATTGTTTACGCGAACCCAGTGGTACCCGAACGGCGGGGCGCGCAGGCCGCAATCACGGTAGTTCGCTACCACGTACGGGCGGGCGTAGTACGCCGCGGGCAGACGGTCACCGCGATGCCATGAGCGGGCCACATATCCGCGAGGTGCGTAGTACTCGCCATAGCGTCCTGGCGCCTGGCGATACACATACCGGGGAGCCGAAGGCGCCGGCCGGAAGTTACGGTCGTGATCGTCGCGCCGCGCGTCGTACCGGTCATTCCGATGCGAGTCCTGGCGGGCCGCGTGCTCATCGAAATTGCCGTGAAATCCCTGGCCCGCCATCGCGGCCGAGCCCGCAAGCAGGGAAGCAACCAGGGTCCCGATAACAGCAGTGCGTTTCATGACTTCCTCCAGCAACTGACAGTGAATCAGCGTGGATGCAGTCTGCAGCCGGGCGGCTGAGGGAAGGCTGAACGGAGAATTCAGAAACCGTTCAGGTTCGCGCGTGCTGTAAGGACGGAGCCTGCGCGCCTACACCGGCGGCGGATCCGCGTCGCGAGCAAAGTTCCGATGGCGCGCGATGGCGTCGATGAATCTCCGCACCGCGCCTGCCACGTCGTCGTCGTCCGCAACGATGAGGGCAACATCGTCTTCACCCGAGGGCAACGTGCGCGCGATGCCCGCTCTCTCGAGCAGCTGAGCACTCTCGCCCAGCGCCAGAATCGCCTTGCAGTGGCGGTACTGATCTTTCACGAACTCCATCGTCTGGCCCACTCTGGTGAGAGCCTCGACGGCCTGCGCGCCGCTCGGCAGGACGAGCGCATCGAAGAGCACCGGCGGCGCCGCTTCGAGCGTGACATCCACTTCGATCGCAAGCCCGTCCCCACCCTCTACCGAGCCGAGCGTGATCCCTACGTATCGCGGCACTGCGTCCGCCGCAGCAAGTTGTTCGTAGATCGACGACACCGTCTCGCCATCAACGCCGTCCGCCACCAGCACTGCAATCTTGCGCGTCCGAATGCCGCCCTCTCCTGGACGTGCCAGAAGCGACAGCGCTGGCGATTCGGTCACCTCTGGCCGCACGCGTTTCTCCATGGCTTTCGGCATGGCCGCCGGCAACTCAGTGATGCCGAGCCCTGCGGCGACCGCCTCGGCCAACTCCTGCGCCACATTCAGAAGGGACGACACCATCCGCTCGCGCACGGCGGCGACCTGCACACGCGTCAGCTCGAAACGAAACGCGCGAATGATGTGCTGCTTCTCGACCTCGCTCTGGCTGTTCCAGAACAACGTGGCCTGCGAATAGTGATCCGCAAAGCGCTCGGGCTTGCCGCGCACTTTGTGCTCGCGCGCTTCGAGCGGCTCGGGATAAGACACGAAGCCGCGCATGCCCGCCTGATGCGGGCAGCCCCCGCCCAGGGAGTTGGGTTCATAAGCCACCCGCCCACGCGCAATCGCCTGGCGATGCAGGCCATCCCGCTGGTTGTTGTGGACCTGCGCTATCGGCGAGTTGATGGGGATCTCATGAAAGTTCGGGCCGCCGAGCCGGCTGATCTGCGTATCGACATAGGAGTGGATACGGCCGGCGAGCAGTGGATCGTTGGAGAAATCGAGCCCCGGCACGATGTGCGCGGTGCAGAACGCCACCTGCTCGGTCTCCGCGAAGAAGTTGTCGGGATTGCGATTGAGCACGAGCTTGCCGACCGGCATCACGGGCACCAGCTCCTCGGGCACGATCTTCGTGGCATCGAGCACGTCGAAGCTGAACCTTTCCGCCTGCTCTTCCGTGAAGATCTGCACGCCCAGCTCGTATTCCGGATACGCGCCGGCCTCGATGGCTTCCCACAGATCGCGCCGGTGATAGTCCGGGTCCGCACCGATGATCTTCGCCGCCTCGTCCCACACGAGCGAATGGGTTCCCGCCAGCGGATTCCAGTGAAACTTGACGAAGCGCGATTCGCCCTTTGCGTTCACGAAGCGGAACGAGTGCACGCCGAAACCCTGCATCATGCGATAGCTGCGCGGGATCGCACGATCCGACATCGCCCACATCAGCATCGCGGTGGATTCGGGCATCAGGGACACGAAGTCCCAGAAGGTGTCATGCGCCGTTGCCGCCTGCGGCATGGCGTGGTGCGGCTCGGGCTTCGCTGCATGGATCAGGTCCGGAAACTTCATCGCATCCTGGATGAAAAAGATCGGGATGTTGTTGCCGACCAGATCCCAGTTGCCCTCGTCCGTGTAGAACTTCACCGCGAAGCCACGCACGTCCCGAACGGTATCCGCCGAGCCGCGCTCACCGGCTACGGTTGAAAACCGTACAAACGCCGGCGTGCGCTTACCGGCCTCCGCGAACAACGAAGCACGCGTGTACTGCGGGAGCGGCTTGTAGCACTCGAAGTAGCCATGGGCGCCGGAGCCGCGCGCGTGCACGATGCGCTCGGGAATGCGCTCGTGATCGAAGTGCGTGATCTTCTCGCGCAGGATGAAGTCCTCCATCAACGTTGGGCCGCGCAGGCCCGCCTTGAGGGAGCTCTGGTTGTCGCCAACGGCAACGCCCTGGTTCGTCGTGAGGGCGCGGCCGGTCGAGTCCACTCTCACGCGGGTCAAGGAGTCGTTCGTCGGGTTTGATCCCGGCTCCGCCGGCGCGCCCGATTTCGGCGTGGCATTGACTTCGCTGAGCGTGCTGCCCGTGACAGTGCGGCTCGGCGGATCGACGTGCTGACCCTCGCTCGGTCTCACGGCCGCGGCACGCTGATACTCGAGCGGTTTGTTGGTATTGGTCGGCATCGATGCCGCGATGCGCTGGGTGCCCTCCATCTTGGCCGTTGCAGCGTCCGCGCTCATCGATGAGGAGCTCCGCGCAAGTTTCGCGGGCCCGCTGACGGTTGTCTTCGCTGCGGCCGTAGGCGCCTTGGCGCGCGCTGACCTGGATTTCGCAGGGGCCGGAGGCGGACGGCGCCTCGAGGGGCGCGACGGTTTGCGTGAAGCCATGAAAGATTCCTCGGATTCGGGGGCGCTAGGGGAAGCAATCCCTATACCCATCTTCATCGGCAATCTCTGACGCCATTCGCCAGCGTTGTCCTACTTCAGTCCTACACAAGCGGGCACGCCGCGTGCGGCCTGAGCGGCGCTCGAGACCGAGACAGCGTGTACGGACGACGACACACATGAACACTCCCTTCGATACCGCAAAACCTGGCACCGACGAGGCCCTGTGGGCGACGGCGCTCGCGCGGTTGCCGGCCTGGATGCCTCAGGGACGAACGCTGGTCGTTGCCGCCCCGCATCCGGACGACGAAACACTGGGCGCGGGCGGCCTGATTCACATCTGCGCCGAGCTCGGCTATGAGATCACTATCGTGCTCGTGACGGACGGTGAGAACGCGAGGCCCGAGCTTCACGACCTGGCCAGACGCCGCACCGGCGAGCTTCGGTCCGCTCTCGAGCGGCTTGCCCCGGACGGCGCGCGCGTCGTGCGGCTGCGCCTCACAGACGGCCGCGTTGCCGCGTCCGAGTCGCATCTCGTCGAGATGCTGCTCCGCGTCGTGTCTCGCGACTCGACGCTCGTCGCGCCTTACGAGCGCGATGGCCACACCGATCATGATGCGACAGCCCGAGCGTGCCGCGCGGCCGCAAAGCGACTCGGCATCCCCTGCGTTCAATATCCGATATGGGCGTGGCATCGCCTGCAGCCCGCCGATTTCGATGCGCTTCCCATGGGGCGAGTGTCGTTGAGCGCGGAAGCGATGGAGGCCAAGCAGCGAGCCATCGCGTGCTACTCATCGCAGCTCGAGCCGCGAGCAGGCGGCGCAATCGTTCCCCGTCACGTGTTGTCGTACTTCCAACGACCCTACGAGGTATATCTCCTGTGAATCTCGGCGCATTGCCCGCGTGTAGCCCGCGCGCCTTCGAGCAGCGGTATCGCGAACATGCGGATCCTTGGGAATTCGCAACCTCTGAATACGAGCAGCAGCGCTACGCGGTAACCCTGCGCAACCTGCGCCGCGCACGTTATCGCAACGCCTTCGAGCCGGGCTGCTCGATCGGCCTCCTGACCTCCGCCCTCGCCGAACGATGCGAAAGCGTGCTGGCCACGGAAGTGTCCGTCACGGCCCTCGCGCGGGCACGAGCCCGCTGTGCACCGTTCCCCAATGTGCGCTTCGAGATTCGGGATCTGCGCGCGCCGCCGCCGCGAGGCCCGTTCGATCTCATCGTGTTCAGCGAAGTGGGGTACTACTTCGACCGCCGGCAGCTCGCAGACATCGCGAGTCGTTTGGCCGGGCTGCTCGAGCCGGGCGGCGAGATCGTCGCCGTGCACTGGCTCGGCAACAGTGAAGATCATGTGCTGCACGGAGACGAAGTGCACGCGGTGCTGCGATCTGAGCTGCCCCTGCGGCCGGCACGCTGCGGTCGCTACCGCGGCTTCAGACTCGACTCCTGGATTCGAGCATGAGCACGACGGGTGACGTCCGCCGGCCCTGGAGCGTCGGCGTGGTGGTGCCGGCGCGGAACGAACAAAGGCGGATCAAGCGCTGCCTCGAATCCGTCCTGGCCGCGATGGATGCCAGTGGCGCGCAACAGGCGTGGATCGTCGTCGTTGCAGATCGTTGTACCGATCGGACGGTCCCGATCGCTCGCCGCGTGCTGAGGAACCGTGGCCTCATTATCGAGTGTGCGGCAGGATCTCCCGGCACGGCACGTCGCCATGGTGCTAACGCCGTGCTGCGTCAGGCGTGCCAGGTGCCCCACTCCTCGCTATGGTTTGCCAATACGGATGCCGATAGCTACGTGCCGTGTGACTGGATCAGCCGACAGCTCCAGATGGCAACGGAGGGAGCAACGGCCGTCGCGGGCATCGTGAACGTCGATTCGTTCGAGGGGCACGGTCCGGAAGGTGCCCGCATGTTTTCTCGCCACTACCTCATCAACGCAGATGGCACGCACCCGCACGTGCACGGCGCGAACATCGGAGTGCGCGCTGACGTCTATCTCGATATTGGCGGCTGGAGCGATACCGCCGTGGGAGAGGACCACTGCCTCTGGCAACGAGTGCAAAGGCGCGGCTGGCCTGTGCTCGCCACTAGCGCAAGCGTAGTGACGACCAGTGGACGCTTACGTGGGAGAGCCCGCGGCGGATTTGCGGACACGCTGCGCGCTCGTCTTCGAGCCCGCTTGTCGCCGCCGCTGTCCGCTGAAGGAAGCACGTCATGAAGCTCGCCGCCTGGTTCCGTTCGAAGCGCGCTGAACCACGCGCGCCGAATCGCGCCGCGGTTGACGCGCTTGCTCGTCGTACGCGATCCCTTTTGAAGGCGGGAGCGCTCGACTTGCCAGCAGTGGCCGGTGGGCGCACGAGTGAGCGTCACACGGCGCTTCGTGACTTCGGCCGCGAAGATCTTTCGCTAGCACGCGTTGCCGAAGCGCACACCGACGCAATCGCCATCCTGGCCGAAGCTGCGCACGCTGCGCGCGCGAACGCGCTGTATGGCGTCTGGGCGTCTGACGGACCGGGCAGTCAGCTCTCGATCGTCGCAACGGCATCCGGCGATCTCGTGCTTCGTGGGACGAAGCGCTACTGCAGCGGCTCACTGTTCCTCGACGCCGCGCTGGTCACAGCGCGTCGCGGTGAGGATCGATTGCTCGTCGATGTGCCCCTGCAGACTCGGAATCTATCCGTCGACACTTCGCAGTGGGTTTCACCCGCCTTCGCTGCGACGGCTACCGGCACCGTGGAATTTCACGACGTGCGAATCAGTAGCGATCAGATTGTCGGCGGGCCGGGTTGGTATCTCGATCGACCTGGGTTCTGGCATGGGGCCATTGGCCCTGCAGCGTGCTGGGCCGGCGGCGCCATTGGGCTCGTGGACGCCGCGCGGTCGGCTCGCCGATCAAACCCTCACGTGCTCGCGCATGGGGGTGCGCTCGAATCCGCTGCATGGGGCCTGACGGCAATGCTGGATCGAGCTGGACGCGAGATCGATGCCGATCCGCGCGATGAGCACCAACAGGCTCGCAAGCGAGCGTTGTGCGTACGGCAGCTGATTGAACGCACCTGCACGGACGTGATGGATCATTTCGGCCGTGCGACCGGCCCTGCACTCCTTGCTTACGACGCAGCCATCGCCCAACGCTATGCGGAGCTCACCCTGTACATCCGCCAATGCCATGCAGAGCGGGATCTGCAGGCATTGGCGGAGTAACGCTATGCGTGAAGGCCCGGCCGGCTCCGTTCGCGTCTGGAAATCCGGCGCGATGTGGCGCGTGGCGAACCCGAATTGGCGCCGGCCATGAGCTCGGCTTTGCGGGCCGCCAGCTGCTCGCCCAGCGCATCGAGGTCCATGTCGGACTGCTTCGCCTTGGCGAACATGCCATCGCGCCGTTCTTCTTCATTCACGTGGTGCTTGATCATCTCGGAGAGCACCTTGACCTTGGCGTCGTAGTAGTCGTCTTCCGGCCCCGACGCTTCGATCTCCGCGATCAGGTTCTTCGCACCTTCGTGCTCGATTTCGGCTTCGTGGTGAATCTCCTTCTCCTCGGTCGCCTCGAGGAAGGCCGGATAGAAGATCTCCTCCTCGAGGGTCGTGTGCACCTTCAGCGCAGCACAGATCTTCTGCGCGAGGTCGCGCTTGCGCTCACCCGAGCGCGTCTTCTCGAATTGCTCGAACCAGCCTTCTACCTGCCGATGGTCGGCCTTCAACAGGCTGACTGCATCCGACCGCGCGCGGGTGCGGTTGCCGCGGGCGCCGCCACGGGCGTTGGCTCGGGCGGCGCGAGTCGGGCGTGATGTTCGTGATTTGCGTTTGGCGTTCGCCATGTTCGGTGCTCCGTAGTCGTTGCTGCCAGTCGTGGTGACTCGCTGGCCTGCCTGCATCGCTACTCGCTGACACCGACCGCCGCGCCGTCGAGCGCACACACTAGGGCTGGCAATGCGCTTCCGGTAGCGCTCGAACACTGCTTGTGCCGTCGGCGCAATCCTACGAGGAGCCCGATTTATTTCCGGCGAGCGCCGCTCGGGCTTTCACATCGGAAGTTGGCGGCATCATCCGTGCTGCCCTGCCCCGTCCAGGCGGCCACCTTCGGATAAGGGCATAGCGGCCGCGTGCGCGTCGCGCCATCGGGCAGTGCCTTCGAGGCGAGCACGGATTCCGGCTTCTGGCCCTGCTCGACCCAATTCACCACGGCCGTAAAGAGCCCTTGCGGCTGCGGGCCGTCGCCACCGGCACAGTGGCCGACACCCGGCGCCATGAACAGACGCGCGAAGTCGCCGGTCTTCTCGTAGCCGCCGGATCGCTTCGCGACCTGGTCGTAATACTCGACGCTGCCTTCCGGCATGATCCCGGGGTCGCTCCAGCCGTGCCACATCACGAGCTTGCCGCCATGCTTGCGGAAACCGTCGAGGTTCGGATTGTCCGTCGCCATCACCGGGCCGACGGCCTTGACGGAATCCTTGAAGAACGCCGGATAGTTCGCGTAATCGAGCGTGCGCCAGTCCCAGTCCGGATTCAGATACACCCAGTAGCGCGGCTGGGCCACGGAAATCATGAACGGCTGCGGGCCCGCGAGCATCTGCATCGAGGAGCCGCGCGTGAGCCCGTACCAGTGCTTGCTTGGCCCCTGCCAGATCTTGTTGATGGCGGAAGCCTCACCGGCGGTCAGGCAGGTCTCGCCATTGTTCGAAGCACTGCACACGAGCGTGGCCGCATCGAACGTGCAGGCGCGCGGGTCTTCCAGGAGACCGTCGGTCACGCCGTCCTGCGCATCGCACGCCGCGACCGCCGCCTTATTCGCGGCCGTGAGCTTGTTCATGGCGACGGGGCCGCCGGCATCCCGAAGCATCGCCACTTGTGGCCAGATCTGCGCGGCCTGGAATCGCTCCCAATGAATGGCCGGCGCGCCGGCAAGAATGCCGTCGTAGTCGTCGGGGAAACGCTGGGCCATCATCAGGCCCTGGCGTCCGCCGGTCGAGCAGCCATTCCAGTAAGCCCGTTTCGCCGGCTGCGAGTAGAAAGCCTGAGTCAGCTGCTTGCCCACCACGGCCATCAGATGCTCAGAGCGGTAGGCGAAGTCGATCCACAGCGGCGTGTTCGCCTTTCCCGGAGACGCCATTCCGAACGTGCCGTCAGCACCCGTATGCCCGGTATCGGTGACGATGCCAACGTAGCCATCCGCCACTGCGGCGGCAGGGGCCGCTATTGTTCCCGCGTAGCCACCGCCGCCAACGGACTGCAGCCGGCCGTTCCACTTCCCATCCATCGGCAAGCCGACCCAGATATTGATCGCCGCGGGGATGCGCACCTTGACGAGACAGTACGGGACGCTTGCGGCTCCCGAACCTGCGGTGCCCGTGGAGACATCGACGATCGTGACCGGCGCATCGGCGGTGATCTTGAGCGCGCCGATGCTGGCGACATCACACGTGAGGGCGGGTTTGATCTGGGCTTGCGCGGTCGCGGCGCCCAGGATCGCCGGGGCGATCGCGAAAAACGGCAACGCCAGGCGAAGCGCGCGGAGGGAGACTGTCATGAAGGCGTCCCGTTCTTTTGGTGCGCGGGATGATTGCAGAATCTCCCCGACACCATGCGCAGGACGCGCTCAAGACTCACCTGGCGGATGCGGGCGACCGCGGCGTCCGCCAGGCCCTTGGTTCTGAGCGCACCCGCCGCCGATGTGCAAGCGGCGGCAGGGCGCATCGTGTTCTTACGCGGCGAGCGCGCCTTGGCCCTTGGCCCACAGGCGGCCTTTGTCAGCGAGTGACCAGAACGTCATCGCTTTTTGTGCGGCGGCCTTGCCGGCTCGCACGGTGCTCTCGATGTAGCCATGGTCGGTGAGCCATTTGCACGCACTGCGGGCTTCGGTTGTGACGAGGCCGAGCGCTTGTTCCAGCTCGCCGGACTTCAGAGGTCGTTGCGTGATTCCCAGCACCCGCAGAATCCGCTCCTGGGTGGCGCCGGGCACCTTGTGAATGACCTGCCCGTCGTGAATCTCGTGCTCTTTGCTCATGCTCATGACACTCCCGTGCTGCAAAAAAGGTCGCGGCGAATTTCCGGCTCGTCGCGGCACCCGGACTCTCGAGAACCCGCCGCCAGATACAGAAATTCGCGAGGGGGTCACGACCCTGTAACTGGCGGCGGCTGCGTGGCTAGCCCTGAGGAACCATGCATCCGGACGTTGAGGCGACGTCCGTGACTTCATGTTTGCAACGCCTGTGCCATCGCCCTTGGCGCGCTCGTGGTACTGTGAAACAAGCACTTACGCGCGACCCAGCGCCGGGCGGGTGACCGGAATGGCGCAGGCCCGCAGCCCCGAGCACGCTTGGAGTGCGAAAGCGAGCTGCGCTGCCGAAATCATCCGGACGGCTGGTATCGTTGCTCGCGTCAGCGGCCGCAGGAAATCCCCCGAGTGAGCGACGTCGCAGTTATTACCGGCACTACGCATGGCATCGGGCGCGTGACGAGCCATGTGCTGGCGCAGAGCGGGTTCACCGTGGTCATGCTCTGCCGCGACGTCGACGCCGCACGCGCGTTGCAGAAGGAGATGGTTGCCGCCACTCCATCGGCGTCGGTTCACGTGGTTCGGTGCGACCTTGCCTCTCTTGCCTCCGTGCGTGAATGTGCCGCCTCCGTTCGCAACTCGTTCGGGGCCCTCAAGCTTCTCATCAACAACGCCGGCATCGTGAGCACGCGACATCGCATGTCCGTGGACGGTTTCGAGCTGACGTTCGCCACCAATCATCTCGGGCCTTTCCTGCTGACGCGCCTGCTGCAAGATCGTCTCGACCCGAATGGCGGGCGCATCATCAACGTGGCCTCCCAGGTTCATTTTCGCGGACGTCTGAACCTCGAGGCGATCCGCGATCCGAATGCGAGGTACAGCGGCACGGCAGCCTATGCGCAATCGAAACTTGCGAACGTGCTGCACACCTTCGCGCTGGCGCGCCGGCTGGCAGGCAGCACAGTCACAGTGAACTGCCTGCATCCCGGAGTTGTCGCGACAAACCTGTTGCCGCGCTGGTTGCGCGTCATCAAGCCGTTGCTCAGTCGTGTGATCTTCGACGAGCAGCGCGGCGCCCGCACGACGCTCCATCTCGCCCTCTCGAGCGATGTCGCCGGCATCAGCGGCAGATACTTCGATGAGCATTCGATTGCCCGGCCGGCCGCCCCGCTCGCGGACGACCTCGAGCTTCAGGACCTTCTCTGGCGCAGAAGCTCCGACTGGACCCGCTTGGCGTAGACCGTGGCCCAGCCTCTCGCAACTGCGGTTCGCTCGCGAACCGCGGAGTCCAAGACCCCGGCGCGCAGTCTCGAAAAAGGCTAGCCCCACTCGAGCTCATTCTCGGTAAGATCGGCGCGCGCTCCGGTAGCGCGGGGGTACCGCAGATTTCCGAAATGCACACGCCGCGCAAGATCAGCCCATTGACGGTTGCAAACGCATTGCGCCTGTTGATTGGGCTTGCCGTGCTCGACTCACCGTTCCTCTACGCGCCGCTCGGCAGCACGCCCGCGATCGTCTGGAACAATTTTCTGGTAGGGGGCAGCGTTGCGCTTCTGGCCGCGATGCGCGTGGTGTTCGTGCGCGAGGCGTTCATCTTCCGGATCGCGCATTTCCTGCTCGGGTTGTGGTTGACGTTGTCGCCGTGGATTTTCGGTTACGTAGACGCGTACCCGGCCGCGCTCGCGAGCATCGCCAGCGGCATTGCTATTGCGGCGCTGGCCACCTGGGGTTGGATGCGCGATTACCATCTGCAGGACACGCAGATCCACTGAGCCGCCCGCCGCTCACTCCTCGCCCCGAATATTGATGAGATTGACTTCGCGCAGATCGAGCTCCCGCTCGATGCGGCGCCGCGCTTCGTCCTTGAGCTTGCCACCGCGGTAGAGCTCGTTGATCCGCTGCCGCTCGGCCTCGATGAGCAGGAACTCAATCTCATCGTGCTGCTGGACGAGAGCCTGATGAGCGGCGTCGCCGTCACTGCGGTGTGCGACATGCTTCAACCGATCCCGATGCCGCGCTCGCAACGGATTGAGGACATTCTCCGAGAGCTGCCGCTCCACTCCCAGCGCATCCAGGCGCTCGATCGCCGCTTCCACAGCTTCCCGGCGCGCCACGAATTCCTCGGCACGGTCGGCGTTGTGCTCGCGAACCCCGGCATTGGCGAGCCCCAGCGCGCGGATCACCGCCGGCAACATCAGCCCCTGCCCGACGAGCGTGACCAGAATCACCGAGAACGTCAGGAACAGAATCAGATCGCGCTCGGGAAAGGCGTCCCCGCTCGCCGTGGTCAGCGGGATGGCAAGCGCAGCTGCCAGCGACACGATACCGCGCACGCCCGTGAAGGCGAGCGCGAACGGAAACTGCCACGGCGGCGAAGGATCGCGACGAGCGATCGATGGAAAGAGCCAGCGCGGGATATAGGTGGCCGGATACATCCAGATGAAGCGCGCGGCGATGACGACCACGCAGACGACCACCGCCGACACGATCAGCTCACGCAGAGAATAGCCCCGGATGCCGGCAATCAGGGTGCGCGCCTGCAGGCCCGTGATCAGAAACACCATGCCCTCGGTGAGATAGATGAGCAAGTCCCAGAAGAAAATGCCTTGCAGGCGCGTGGCCGCGCTGATGAGCCGCAGACCGTTCCAGCTGATGTACAACCCTGAGACCACGGTCGCGAGCACGCCCGACCCACCGAGATATTGCGGCGGCCAGTAAGCCAGGAACGGCGTGAGGATCGAAAGCGTGATCTCGACGCGCGGGTCGCGCACCCAGCGACGCAGCCGCAGCATCAACCAGCCCACCGCGAGACCCCACAGGATCTCACTCACCACGATCACGGCGAACGCTCCGGCGGCCTTGCCAAACGAAAACACGCCGAGACTCACAGCTGCTACCGCAAACCTGTAGAGGATCAGCGCGGTGGCATCGTTCGCCAGTCCTTCGCCCTCGAGGATCACGAGAAGTCGCCGCGGAAGCTGCATCCGCCTCGCGATGGACAGCGGCGCCACCGCATCCGGCGGCGAGATGATGGCGCCGAGAACGAACCCCACGGGCCACGGAAAACCGAGCAGCCAATGCGTGGCAGCGGCCGCGGCAACAGTAGTGAACGCGACGCAGCCGACCGCCAGCAGCGAGATCGGACGGAGGTTGAATCGAAACTCGCGCCAGCTCATGGCGACCGACGAGGAGTAGATGATCGGCGGCAACACCACCAGCAGCACGAATTCCGGCGCGAGCTTCAGCGCTGGCAAGCCCGGGATCACGGCGAGGACAACGCCGGCCAGCACCAGCAGGATCGCTGGGGGAATCTTCAGCCGAGTCGCCAGAACGGCGACGGCGGCAATCACGATCAGGAGTACGACCAGGATCTGAATCGTCTGAATCATCGTAGAGTGCGGAAAACGAGTTGCCCTCTTGCCTGCTTACACTCGTAATTCTTCCGGCGGCCGCAGGTTCTCGGCGAGATAGTCGATGAACGCGCGCACTGCCGGAAGCAAGCCACGCCGGCTCGGAAACACGACGTGGATGATACCTTGCGGTGTCTTCCAGAGCGGCAGCACCCGTTCGAGCATGCCACTCTGCAAATCCGCGAGCACGACACTTTCCGGCAACCGCGCGATGCCGAGGCCCGCGAGCACGGCCGCACGCAACACCACGAAATCATGGCAAACCACGCGCGGTGCATGTTCCACATGCGCGGACTCGCCGCTCGGCCCAGTGAGCTCCCACACCTGGCGATCGGTCTCAGGCGCGTAGCCCAGTGTGGCGCGCTCACTGATCTGTGCGGGCGTCTCGGGCCGGCCCGCATGCTCGAGGTACTTCGGGCTCGCCACCAGAAGCTCATTCGACTGGCCGAAGCTGCGCATCACGAGCCCGTCCTCTCCGCTCGGGTGCGTACGCACGCGCAGCGCGACGTCGAACCCTTCGTTCAGTACATCGACTCGCCGGTTGCTCACGTGAAGCTGCAGGCGAATGCCCGGGTATTTCACGAGGAAGTCCGACAGGATCGCCGCGACGGAAGTCTGGGCAAGCGCCACCGGACAGCTCGCTCGCAAAATGCCGCGTGGCTCGGCACGCGCGAACTCCACGGCCTCCAGAGCGGCGTCGGCCTCCGCCAGCATCGCAATCGCATGGCGATACACCTCCTGCCCCACCTCCGTGACCACGAACCGGCGCGTCGAGCGGTTGACCAGCCGGACGTTGAGCTTGGATTCGAGCGTGGCCACGTGACGGGACAGGCGCGACTTCGGGATCGCGAGGGCCCGGGCAGCCCGGGCGTAGCCCCCGTGCTCCACCACCTTGGCGAAGTAAAAGAACTGCTCGAGCGGCTGCATCGGCGGGCCTATTGACACCAAAACTAGAACAATATGTTCCGGCGGTGCTGGATTCTCAAGACTCGTCCCAGATATTAGGCTACCTGGCATTCGCGACGGTCACACGACCGACGCCTTGGCAGATCAGGAGAATTCAGATGAGCGACACTTCCACACGCACCGTGAAACGCGTCGTGCGCGGCATGCCGACTTCGGACGGCGCCGGCGTGAAGCTCACGCGGGTGATCGGGCAGCCGCAGCTGCCGGATCTCGATCCCTTTCTCCTGCTCGATGAGTTCGGAACCGACCAGGCCGAGGATTACATCGAAGGCTTCCCGAACCATCCGCATCGCGGCTTCGAGACCGTGACGTACATGCTCGATGGCCGCATGCGTCATCGCGACAACCACGGTAACGAAGGCTTGCTCGTCCCCGGCAGCGTGCAGTGGATGACGGCCGGGCGCGGGCTCGTGCACTCGGAGATGCCGGAGCAGCAGGAAGGCCGCATGCGGGGCTTTCAGTTGTGGCTCAACCTTCCGGCACGCGACAAGATGACGGCGCCGAAATATCAGGAGTTCGACGCGGAGCGCATTCCGACTGCGACGCCGAGCAAGGGCGTACACGCGAAGGTGATTGCCGGCGACGTGAACGGATCCCGCGGACCGATCTCGCAGCCTGCCACGGATCCCACGTACCTCGATCTCGAGATCGAGCCCGGCGCTCAGTTCGTGCAGCCGCTGCCGCCGAAACACGCAGCGTTCCTCTACGTGTTCGAAGGAGCGTTGCAGGTGGGTGCGGCGGGCAGCGCCACTCCGGTCGGCACTCATCAGCTCGCCGTGCTGAGTGAAGGCGATGAGATTCGGGTCGAGGGCGCCGCGTCGGGAGCGCCCGCCCGGGCCATCCTCGTGGCGGGCCGGCCTCTCCAGGAGCCGGTCGCCCGGCACGGTCCGTTCGTCATGAACAGTCGCGAAGAGCTGATCCAGGCCTTTACGGACTTTCAGAACGGCAAGTTCTGAAGCTCGATTCTTGTGCGAACCCACGGCCGCGAGCGACACTCGCGGCCGTCGTTCATCTGTACGTTCGCAACGGAGACCTCCGCTTGAACTCTTCCGACTTCATGTCCCGCCGTCGAGTGCTCAGGAACATTGCACTGGCTGCTTCCGTCGGCACTCTTGTCAACACTCTGGGGGCGACGCAGGGGCGTGCCGCCGAAGACTTGCCTCTCATCTCCGAAAGCGATCCCGTGGCGAAGGCCGTGAAGTACGTGGAAGACGGCTCCAAGGTGAAGGAAGCCACCGGCAATCGCTGCGACACGTGCTCGCTCTATCAGGGGAAGGACGGCTCCGCCCAGGGCGGCTGCCAGCTCTTCAAGGGCAAGCTGGTCAAGGCGGCGGGCTGGTGTAACGCGTGGGCGGGACAGATCTGAGGAGCATCACGTTCAGCGCGGCGTGCCATATCCAGATCCACGCCACCGCCACGTAAAACCCCAGGATCACCACGGGTGATGCTGAACCCGAGGCAATGGCGGCAAACGATACGAAGAACAGCACACCGCTGAAACTCGAGTAGACGACCCA